>Ga0193755_1000428_pt1 | contig 12103 bp, 10 predicted proteins | sample H1a2metaG_FD_144921 | JGI IMG/M metagenome (GOLD analysis project Ga0193755, IMG submission 144921) | Soil microbial communities from a riparian zone of the East river system, Colorado, United States - H1a2 | ecosystem: Environmental > Terrestrial > Soil > Riparian zone | place: USA: East River...
GAACATGGACATGGTCGGCCGCAACCGCGACAACAAACTTGAAGAAGCTAACACCGTCTACGTTGTAGGATCCGACCGAATCAGCACAGAGTTTCACAACATCACGGTCGATGCTAACGCCGCGCTCGAGAAACCACTAAAGCTCGATTATGAGATGAACGATCCAACCGATCTGGAGCAGATCTACTACCGAAGCGATCACTACAGCTACGCGGCCAAGGGAATCCCGATCGTCTTTCTAACGACGGGTCTGCATCCGGACTATCATGCAAACACCGACAGCGCCGAGAAGATCAACTACGAAAAGATGGCGCGCATCGGTCAGTACGCTTACGAGATTGGAGTTCGCGCAGCGAACCTGCATCATGCCCCGGGCCGGGACAACCGCGGCCCCAGAGTTGGGAAAGGAAGCGCGGGCAAGATTGCGCTCTAGAAGGTTAGCTCTTTTGCATGCGGAGCGACCGGATCTCGCGAGTAAGCACATCCAGCTTTTCGACTAACTCATCGTGTCTGATCATTTCGGGCGTGCGCTTCTTGGCGATGAAGGAGAATGTGCCGCCCGGGTCGAGCACCGCGCTCTCGACCTCCTCGAGAGACGCGAATCCCTGTTTGCGCGCGGCTGCTTCAAGCTCGGTACGCGTAAGTACCTCCTTCTTCAGCCTGTCCATCTTGATTTCGCCGTGCTCAATCAAGACGTCCGGTTCACCCACCACCAGCCGTTCTAATCGTTCGTGACGAGAAAAGAACCGCACGACGAAGTAGTTCACCAGCAGCAGAGTCGAAGCCCCAATCAACCCGCCCATCACCGAGTTGTCGGGCCCGATGATCGCATTCTGAACCGTGTTCGAGAGCGTCAGCAGGACGACAAGGTCGAACGGATTGAGCTGCGCAAGCTCGCGTTTACCCGCCAGTCTGAGCCCCACTACCAGGAAGAGATAGACCAGCACCGGCCGTACGATCTTTTCGAGGATCGACACGTCCGGGTGCAGTATGTCGTTCCAGAAATTGGGGTCCATTTGGAGCTCCTTTTAGAAGTAGAGTGAGATTTCAGGAAGAGAGGCTCGATGCTATCAGCCGATCCGGTTGTGAGCAACACCCGCGATTGCCCGACCGGATAGCCTCGGGCAGAGTGCCGAAATCCAATTCATCGCCACTAAGCCTCGAAGACACAAAGAAGCAACAAAGCCAACTGCATATCAATGTTGACTGACTTAGTGCGGCTTTGCGTCTCAGTGCGCTAGTGGCGAACCCGTCCTCCAAAACATCCTTCTACACCTGGCATGAAGCGCAAAAGTGAGCCGTCCGGCCGTTGATCTTCTTGCGTTCGATCTGCCCGCCGCAGCGTTTGCAGCCCGCGCCGCGCCAGTCGCGCGAGACAAGAAAGTCCGCCGGGAACTCCTGTTCGGCTGCGGTTGCTATTGCGCGCCGGAGCACGCGGCGAGTCTCCCGGTGAATCCGCCGAAGTTCTTCTTCGCGCAGACTTGATGCGCGCCGATCGGGCCTGACTCGCGACGCAAACAGTATCTCGTCGGCGTAGATGTTGCCGACGCCAGCGATCCGCCTTTGGTCCATCAACAGCGGCTTGATCTGGCGCGACGGGCTCGCTTCACACAGGTGCTCGAGGTAGCTGAGGCTGAAGTGTTTTCCCGCGGGCTCGGGACCCATCTCTCGAAGCGCGGGGACCGCGCTTACCGCGTCGACCAACATCACGCGGCAGATCTTTCGCGGGCAGGTGAAGGCAAGCCGCCGGCCGCTAACGAAAATAAACTCGATGCGAGTGTACTCGGGCCGTTCGCGTCTGGATTGATAGAAGTGAAGATCGCCGCCCATCCCGAAATGCAGGACGAGCACGCGGCCGTCATCGAGAGTGACGATCAGGTACTTGCCGCGCCGGTGAGCTTCAACAAACCGGCGGCCGCGAAGCTTTCGGGCGAAGCCTCGCGCGGTTTCGGATTTGATCATGTTCGGGGCCGTGACCAGTACCCGCTCGACCTGTTGTCCAAGCGAGGTACCGCGAAAGTAGATGAGTCGAGTTTCAACCTCCGGAAGTTCGGGCATGGGCAGTTGTCAGTTGCCAGTTGGCAGTTGCCGGTGGTTAGTGGTCAGTTGCCAGTGGATCACTTGTCACCGGCAACTGACAACCGGCAACTGACAACTGACTACTGCTTGGAGCCGAACCGCGCGTTCATCATCTCGGCGGCGCGGGCCCGCGACACCGAAAGTTCCGCGTCGATGCGCTTGTTGTCGCTTCTCACTTTCAGCATCGAGAGAAGCTCGGCTACGTCCGGGCTGTCTTTCTTTTGTTTCATCCGCAAAACAGCGAAAAGGAAGTTGAGAAGGTCCGCCTTCGCTCTGGCCGCATCGGGCGTCGCGGCAAACGCGGTAACGGTGAGCCGGGAAGTGTTCTCAGTCAAATCCAGCTTGATTGAGCCCGAAGACAAATCCACGATCGGACCAAGTGCGTGAGACTCGCCGATCATCCAGAGTATCTGCTGTGCCTTCTTGTCGACCACCGGGTTGCCTGAAGGTGTGATTATTCTGATGCCCGAAAGCGAGCCGTCTTTTTCGATTTTGAATCCAACCATCACTGTCAGCTTCGTGACGTTCACATCGAGCGTGCCCGCAGTGTACAGCGAGTAGAGCTCACCCACCAGGTCCTTGAGCGGGGCTTCGTTGATCTCGCCGAACTCGGTTGGGGTCGGAGTGGTCTTCGCCTTCTCTTTTGCTGCCAGCTCCGCCGCTTTCTGTTCGGCTTCCTTTCTTTCCTTCTCGGCCTTTTCCCGCTCCGCCTTCTCCTTTTCCTCGCGGGCGGCGCGCTCCCGCGCCATTTGTTCGCGTCGCTTCCTCGCGCGCTCCTGAATCTCCTCGAGCGTCATCGTCTTGTCGCCCTGCGGAGCCTTAAGCATCTGGGGCGGATACTTCAAGTGAATAATTTCCGACTCAAACTGCCGATACGCGCGGTTCACAATCCGCAGGTTGGCGTACGGCGAGAACAGCGCGAGGTAAATCAGGTAGATGATCAAGGCGCCGTGAACAGCAGCCGAGGCGGCCAGCACAGGTATCAACCGCCGCCGCCGCTTTTGCCCGATCTCGTCCATCGACGCCGCGCCCGCGAGGAACTCGAGCGGGTGCGCGAATGCCGTCCCAATCTCGCGCGCCAGTCTGAACGGGAACCATTCCGACATTCGGTCGGGAAGAAATGCAGCACGAAGGTAAACAGCGAATCCGGCGCCAAGCTCGCCCGCCAGATCGCCAAACTCGCGCAACAGCCTGCTTGCCAGCGACGGGTCGGGCATCGAGAAGAAGATTTTTTCTTCGGGGGTCTGTCCTTTGGTTTGGCGTTCGCTCTGCATAACTGCCTCGATGCACGGATGCATCTAACGGCACTTTGTTTTCAGGCTCGTTGATCTACATTGTACATTACGCAGCGGAGAAAGCGAAAAGTGCAACAGGCGAGTCGGTCATGTAGTGTCGGCCCTCCGTGGCCGCCCCAGATTGAGGACCCGCAAGTACTCTGGTTGCTGCAATCCGGGGCGGCCACGGAGGGCCGCCCCTACAAGGCTCAATTGTTTGAGAACATCTTGAAGAAGTCGTCAACGGAAGCGGGCGACACTCGAGCTGTCCCGAGATTCTCTTCCACGTGTGAACGATTGCTCATCCCGACCAGCGCGGTGGTGACGCCAGGCGTCGAGCGAACGAATTGAATAGCGCGCTGCGCGTCGGTACCGAGACCGGTCAGCGCCTCGGCGACAAACGGCGGCAGGTTCTGAGTGAGCTTCGCCTGGAGGATCGACGCGCTGCACATGACGGTTATCCCCAGCCGGTCGGCCGCCATCAACGTCGATACCGGCTCGCCCTCGACGACCTGAGTTGCTTCGGTTATCGCTTCGGGCATCGCGAGGTTGTAAGGCAATTGAATAACTCGGAAGCGGTGCTCGTCGCCTCCGACTTCTCGCGCAAGCCCCACCGTCTCCTCGAGCGAAAGATAGCCGCGCGAGCTGCTCGGCTGGCGATAACCGTTCCACGTCGCAGTCCCGTAAGACGAGATGCGCCCGTCGGAAGCGGCTTGCTCCAGGAACCCGAACGCCGCGCGAATCCGAGTGTTGAACTCATCGCGAGTGACGGATTCAAGTTGCGTTTCGGGGTTGTGAATGTAGTAAACGTCGATCGAGTCCACGCCGAGATTGTTCAAGCTTCGCGAGAGCTGGTCTTCAAGATAGCCCGGCGACATGCAGTGACTTCCGCCGACGATTTCTTCGGATCGGGCGATCCCCTTGTCGATGACGTTCTCGATTATCCAGCCGCGGGCGTCGCGCGGCGGTTCGCCGTCGAACGGAAAGAACCCGCCTTTGGTCGCGAGTACGATCTCATCTCGCGCAGCATCGCCGGCTTCGAACACCTGTTTGAGTGTTGCGCCGATCGCGCGCTCGCTTCGCTGAAAGCGATAGTTGATCGCCGAGTCGATCACGTTGCAGCCAAGCTCGATGGCGCGCCGAATCGCCTCTTGATACATCTTGTCGGTCGCATCATCCCAGTGTCCCAGATAGGTTCCCAACCCGATCGACGACATAGCCAGACCTTGCTGCATGCGGAAATGATCCGCCGGCGCAATGCCGCTCACCCGTTCGGCATACCGCTTTGTTCCTTCTGTAGTTGCGCCCCTCTTCCTCATTCTTCTTCCCTTCTTTGGCTCCGAGATGATACCCGAGCGGCTGTCTGGAGTCGAACAGATGGTTAGGTCCCGACTCTTCTCTGCGAAACCTCCGCGTCTCTGTGCCTCTGCGGTTAGCAAACATCGAAGGCTCGCTAACCGCAAAGACGCCGAGACACAGCGCGGCACCGCTGCAACCAAAGCGGCGCTTGTTGAGCTCGCGCCGCGACCGGTGAACTCCGTAGGAGTGCTATGTTTGTAGTAACCGAGCGGGTTGGCGCCGCGAACTCCGAAGGAGTGCTATGTTCAGGCCTGTCCTCGATCGCCAAACGATTCATACAATGTGTCATTCAACGGTTTGGAACATCCCGCTCCTACGGAGCTAAACCGCATTGTGGCGGTCGAGGGCTACAAACATTGCATCCCTACGGGATTCTTTGTGCAGCTCAAATAATCTTCGTAGGAAAACAAGAATACTTAGACTTGCTACGCAGAGACTATGCCGAGAATTTGACCTAACGAACAGATCAAATCATCGTCTTGGCCTTCTCTACGATCTTCCTCTCGCTGTCAAACGCCAGCATCTCAATCGCTTCATCAATTTCAACCCAACGCGCTTCATTTACTTCGTCGTCGTGATCCGTCACCTCTCCCGATTCATAGCGCAGAAGGTAGAAATAGACGAACTTATGAAAGCGGACTCGTTGACGTTTGTCGTAGTACCAGTATTCCGTTTTGTCGATCAGGCTGAGCGGGCTGGTATCAACGCCCGCTTCTTCGCGAACCTCGCGCAATGCCGCCGCTTCAGTGGATTCGCCCTGATCGACTATTCCCTTGGGCAGTTGCCAGCGGTTCTCCACGCCGACCGATATCAGCGCGACCTCGACTCGGTCTTTGATATTGCGGAAAGCGACTCCGCCCGCCGAGATTTGAAGCCTGGTAGGAACTTTTGACACGAAACACCTGCACACTCTGGTTTCTGAAAATGGACTTTGGGTTCTTAATAGGCTACGGGTCGAGCGCAGAAGACAGCATCGCAAGGAATCGCTTCTGTTCCACTCTGGTTGTCACTCTAAAGCGCTGCCATTCCCCGCAAACCTTTAGATCCCCGAACATACCGGCCGGGTCTTCGTGGAAGTGAACAAAGCCAGCGGACTTTTTGTAGAAGGCTCCCCTCTTTCTCTCGGTGAGTGACTGGTACTTGCGTATCTTTACTAGCAGGTCTTCAATCGTATCAAGAGCGGCTTCTCGTGCATGTCTCATGAAGAATGACTCCGTTAAAGTCGCGGTCGGCCGCTCATTTCGTCGTCGAATGCGTTTCTTCAGCATTGAGCGTCGCGGTCAAATCGAGTGACCGGAAGCGAACTTACTTTGGCGGCGTTTTATTTGGTGCAGCGTCTCGTTGAAGAGAAAGAATTCTGCCATCGTCCGTCATGTGGTGGTGAGTGCCATTGCCCCAAGTGATTGATCCGACCACTGCGTTGTACTTGTCTATGAACTCTTGCCTGTGTTCCCAGCTGAGAAAGCACTCCTTGTGCATCGCCGCATCGGAGAATCGCCAAAGTTGATCACTTGGGTCAGCAATGAAATGCGACGTTGCAACTAGTTCATCGCCCGCTATAAGGATCGCGCTACAGAGAGCGCACTGTGTTTTACCTAAAAAGATCAAGGCCATTGTTGCCGTATCCGATCTCGAGTTAGCCAAAGTGCCATACGCCGGCAGCCGGCCATCTATCAATCAACCGCCACCGAAGCCACTTCCAGCATCCGCGGCATTGCGTTTCGCCAGGCCGCTTCGACTTCGCCGACGGCCCGGTCAATGACGATCTCTTCGTTCACTCCAATCACAAACCGGTCGCCGCCCGTCGTTCCAACGACCGCCGCCCGAACACCTCGCTCCTCGGCAAGCGCGATGATCTGATTGACGTTGCCCTGAATGGCGGACGCCAGGATTCGAGAAGGCGACTCCGAAAACAACACCGCCGCGGCGGAGAGATCGCCCGCGAGATTGACCCGGCACCCGATAGCCTCACGGCGATAACTCGAGAAGCAACTCTCGGCCAGCGCCACGCTCAACCCGCCGTCGGAAGCATCGTGCGCGGACTCGATAAGCCCCGCCTGGATCGCCTTCAAACAAACTTCTTGCACTCGCCGTTCGAGATCGAGGTCAAGCTTCGGCACGCGCCCCTCGGTTGTGCCTTGCGTCGCAAGCTCGTACTCGCTTGCGCCAAGGTCATCGCGGGTTTCGCCTAACAGGATAACCGCCCGGTCTTCCGACTTGAACCATTGAGTCGTCACGTGCCGCGAGTCTTCGATGAGGCCGACCATTCCGATGACCGGAGTGGGATAGATGCCACGGCCGTCGGTCTCGTTGTAGAAGCTCACATTTCCGCCGGTCACCGGTGTTTCGAAGGCGCCGCAAGCTTCAGCCATTCCGTCGATCACCTCGCTGAACTGCCACATCACCTCGGGCCGCTCGGGCGAAGCGAAGTTCAAACAGTTAGTCAGCGCAAGCGGGCGCGCGCCGCTTACCGCAAGATTGCGGCACGCTTCGGCGATTATCAGCTTCGCGCCTTCGCGCGGGTCGATCGCGCAATAGCGTGCATTCGAATCCAGCGTCATCGCCAACAGCCGGCGCTTCTCTTTGAGTCGAATCACTGCCGCGTCCGATCCCGGCAAGACTACCGTGTTTGTTCGGACCATATGATCGTACTGGCGAAAGACCCACTCCTTGGACGCGACAGTTGGAGATGCAATGATGCGCATGAAGGTCGCGCTCAGTTCTTGAGCGGACCCCTCGCTCTGAGCGACTTCGACCGAAGCGGGCGCTTCGGGTCTTTTGATCGGTCTGGTGTAAACCGGCGCGGCGTCGGTCAGCGCCGAGTTAGGAATATCCGCCACAGTCTTGCCGCCGCGTTTTACTCGAAGGCGCCCGCCGGCAACCACACGTCCGATTACCACCGCGTCGAGCTCCCACTTCTTGAATATGTCGACGACTTCGCGTTCGCGTCCGGAGTCGGCAACGATCAGCATTCGTTCCTGGGATTCCGACAACATCATCTCGTAAGCGGTCATCCCGGTCTCGCGCTGAGGAACCAGATCGAGCTCCAGCTCGATGCCGGTTCCGGCGCGCCCTCCCATCTCGCAAGACGAACTGGTCAGCCCCGCCGCGCCCATGTCCTGGATGCCGACGATTGCTCCCGCCCGCATGGCTTCAAGACACGCTTCCAGAAGCAGCTTCTCCAGGAATGGATCGCCTACCTGAACGGTGGGCCGTTTCGACTGGGCTTCTTCGCCGAACTCCTCGGAAGCCATCGTAGCTCCGTGTATCCCATCGCGCCCGGTCTTCGCGCCCACGTAGATCACCGGGTTACCGATCCCCGCGGCTCGCCCGTAGAAGATCTGGTCCGCGCGCATGATTCCGAGCGTGAAAGCGTTAACCAGCGGATTGCGCGAGTAGCATTCGGCGAAGCGCACTTCGCCGCCGATCGTCGGCACTCCGAACGCGTTCCCGTAGTCGCCTATGCCTTTCACGACGCCGGCTACGATCGATCGGTTTCGTGCGACGGTGGCGCGCTCCTCTTCAGAAGTGTTTGAGCTCGCGGCCAGCGGCCCGAAGTGCAGCGAGTTCATCGCGGCTATTGGACGCGCGCCCATCGTGAACACGTCGCGCAGGATTCCGCCCACGCCGGTAGCCGCGCCCTGGTAAGGCTCGATGAACGACGGGTGATTGTGCGACTCAATCTTAAAAGCTGCCGCCAACCCGCCGCCGATATCGACGACTCCGGCGTTCTCGCCCGGACCCTGCAGCACGCATTCGCCTTTGGTCGGAAGCCTGCGCAGATGAACCCGCGAAGATTTGTACGAGCAGTGCTCGGACCACATGACCGAAAAAATGCCAAGTTCCGTGAAGCTGGGTTTTCGGCCCAGGAGCTTAATGATTCGATCGTATTCTTCCTGCGCGAGTCCGTGGCTTCGAATGAGTTCGGGAGTGATAGCGGGTTCATTCATAGTGGCGGCTACTTTCCGGAGCGAGGCGAGAAATGACTGAGGGGTATGCTAACGCTTAGGGAGAACCTTATCAAGACGCATTGAAAAACTCGCGTTGAACATTGATAATCCTCGCTTGATCCAGCACCTTCCATTTCATCCAAGACACGCACATGACAAGAACTCATCCCGAAAAAATACACACGCTCACCGGTGACATCCGGTTTCATCAGGCCTTTCACTCGCGATTTCTCGAACACGACCGGGACGTAATCGTGTACCTTCCGCCGGGCTACCGGAAGACAAGAATGAAGCGGTACCCCGTGCTGTACCTTCACGATGGCCAGAACCTGTTCGATGGAGCTACGTCGTTCATACCCGGCCGCGACTGGCAAGTGGACGAGACCGCAGAACGCCTGATCAGGACCGGCCAGATTGAACCGTTGATCATAGTCGGGGTCTACAATACCGGACTGGACCGCGTAGACGAGTACACGCCCACGCCCGACGAACGGCTCAAAAAGGGTGGCAGCGCCGATCTGTACGGCCGGATGCTGATCGAGGAGTTGAAACCGTTTATGGATTCGCGCTACCGCACGCTTGAAGGCAGCGAGAACACCGGGCTCGGCGGTTCATCGCTTGGGGGGCTTGTCTCGCTTTATCTCGGGCTCAAGAACCCGCACGTATTCGGCAAGCTTGCGATCATCTCGCCGTCCGCGTGGTGGGACCATCGCATGATCATTCACGAAGTCGAGTCGCTGGCCGCTAAACCGGACCTTCGCATCTGGCTGGACATCGGCACCGCGGAAGGCGAAGCGGTTAAGGCTCTTCCGCCGCTTCGTGACGCGCTATTGGATAAGGGATGGAAGCTGGATGAAGATCTGAAATACTTCGAAGCCGCGGACGCCTCGCACGACGAGCGCGCCTGGGCCGAGCGAGTTGACCCTGTCTTGCGTTTCCTGTTTCCAAAGACCAAGAAGAAACGCCGGTGGCTAGGAAGCTTTCGCTAACTCCGCAAGCGTGTCGGCCAATGAATAAAAGATGATACGGCCGTCGTTGCTGCCCAACAGCGCTTCGCTCGCGCGTTCGGGATGAGGCATCAGGCCCAATACATTGCGCTCGCGATTGCAGATGCCGGCGATGTCGTCGAGCGACCCGTTCGGGTTCGAAGTCTCGGTCAACACTCCGTCCTTGCTGCTGTACCGGAAGATGATCCGGTTTTCACGTTGAAGCTCGCGGAGCGTTTCTTCGTCGCAGAAATAGTTGCCGTCGCCGTGAGCGATCGGTACTGACAACACCTGGCCGCGCTGGCAGCGATTGGTAAAAGGCGTGTCCGCAGCTTCAACTCGCATGTTGACGTGTTCGCATATGAACTTCAGATTCTTGTTTCGAAGCAGCGCGCCTGGCAGCAGCCCGGCTTCGCAGAGAATCTGGAACCCGTTGCAGATGCCCATCACCAGTCCGCCTCTTGAAGCGAACTCCTTGACTGCGCCCATCACCGGACTGAACCGCGCTATCGCGCCGGTCCTCAAGTAATCACCATATGAAAACCCGCCGGGCAGGATGACCGCGTCGCAGTCGCCGACGGAACTCTGCCGGTGCCAGATGAAGTCAACCGGTTGGCCAATCACTTTGCTGATCACGTGGTAGGTGTCGTGGTCGCAGTTTGACCCGGGAAACATCACTACGCCGAATTTCATGCGTGTCCGATCCTTTCCGTGAGAAGGGGTCGATATCGACCTCGGGGACCTGCGTAAGCAGCATTATCGCACGATCAGGATTCGGAATCTAGTTCGACGCGGTACTCTTCTATTACCGGGTTGGCCAAAATGTCGTGAGCCATTCGCTCGATAGTGGCGACCGCCTCTGCCGCGGACACGCCGTCAGCCAGAGAGACTTCGAAGTACTTGCCCTGGCGAACGTCTTCGATGCCGCTGTAGCCGATTGTCTCGACCGCGTGGTGAATCGCTTTGCCCTGCGGATCGAGCACCGATGGTTTGAGCGTGACGTAGATTCTGGCTTTCATAAGGTAGTTGTCAGTTGCCAGAGGTCAGTTGCCAGTTGTCATTTGTCGTTCGCTATCTGTCAACAGTCGTCTTTATCATCCGGTAGTTTAACCACTGACAACTGACAACTGGCAACTATTCTCCGAACACTCTCTCGAAAATCTTATCGACGTTTCGAAGCGGTTTGCTTACATCGAACAAATCATCAAGCTCTTCGCGCGACAGCCGCTCGGTGATGCTCTGCGTCTTCATCACAAGCTCGCGGAAGTTTGCCCCGGCGTCCCAAACTCGCATCGCCAGAGGCTGAACTATCGCGTACGCGTCCTCTCTGGTTATTCCTTTCCGAGTCAGCTCGAGCAGCAATTGTCCGCTTGCGGTGACTCCGCCGAGTGCTTCGAGGTTCGCCCGCATGCGAGCCGGATAGACTACCAGCCCGTCGATCAACCACTCGGTCTTGCTGAGGAGATAATCCGCGAGTATGCACGAGTCGGGCAGGATAACTCGCTCGACCGACGAGTGTGAGATGTCCCGCTCGTGCCACAGCGCGTTGTTCTCAAAAGCTGCCCCCGCGTTCGCGCGCACCACTCGGGCAAGACCGCAAATCTGTTCCGAGGTGACCGGATTGCGCTTGTGCGGCATCGCCGACGAACCTTTTTGTCCGGCTGAGAAAGGCTCCTCGGCCTCGCGTACTTCGGTCCGTTGAAGATGACGGACTTCGAGCGCGATCTTCTCCAGTGACGACGCGACGATCGCAAGCGTCGACAGAAACTCGGCGTGCCGGTCGCGCTGTATGATCTGCGTCGAGATGGGCGCGGGCTTCAACGAAAGCTTCGCGCAAACACGCTCTTCGACTTCCGGGTCAAGATGGGCGAAGGTTCCGACCGCGCCGGAGATCTTGCCGTAGCTGACCACTTCTCGGGCGCGCTCCAGCCGCTCCTTGTTACGCTCGTTCTCGGTGTAGTACAGCGCGAGCACGAGCCCAAACGTCGTAGGCTCGGCGTGCACCCCATGAGTGCGGCCGATCATAGCGGTGTGCTTGTGCTCGAGCGCCCGGCGGCGCAGCACCTGTCCGAGCCGGTCGAGGTCTTCGAGCAGGAGCGTCGCCGCGTCGCGCATCAGCAACGCGTTCGCGGTATCGACGACGTCGGACGAGGTGAGTCCGTAGTGAACGAATCGCGACTCGGGCCCGATGCTCTCCGCCAGCGCGGTCGTGAATGCGATGACGTCGTGCCGAGTCGTGCGCTCGATCTCGTTGATGCGGTCGACCGAAAAGCTGGCTCTTTTCTTGATGACCTCGACCGCTTCGGCAGGGATCACGCCCATTGCAGCGTGGACCTCGCAGACGGCTATCTCGACGTCGAGCCACTTCTGAAATCTGTTTTCGTCTGTCCAAATCGCGCCCATCTCGGGCCGCGTGTATCGTTCAATCATAAAACGCAAATAAGGACAGAGGACC
>Ga0193755_1000429_pt1 | contig 12090 bp, 4 predicted proteins | sample H1a2metaG_FD_144921 | JGI IMG/M metagenome (GOLD analysis project Ga0193755, IMG submission 144921) | Soil microbial communities from a riparian zone of the East river system, Colorado, United States - H1a2 | ecosystem: Environmental > Terrestrial > Soil > Riparian zone | place: USA: East River...
CCGCGTAGACCGGTTGAACGAGAAAGTAGTCGGCAACGTTCGCCCGGCGTTGCTGGTCTTGTCGGGAGCAGTCGGATTTGTCTTGTTGATTGCCTGCGCGAATGTTGCTTGTTTGCTGCTGGCGCGGGCGGCTACGAGGCAGAAAGAAGCTGCGGTGCGGCTGGCACTGGGCGCGAGCCGCTGGCGTTTGACCAGGCAGTTGTTAACCGAAAGCTTGTTGCTGTCGTTGTGCGGCGCGGTCGTCGGCATCCTGCTGGCGGTATGGGGAGTGGATTTGCTGACGGCGCTGCTGGCGGGCAACAGCAACAGCTTCAGCGTCCGCTTGCCGCGCTTGAGCGAGATCAGAGTTGACGCGGCCGCGTTCGCTTTCACGCTTGTGGTAACGCTGGTGACCAGTGTGATCTTCGGTCTGGCTCCGGCGCTCGGCGCGTCAAAGCCGGACTTGAATCAGGTGCTCAAAGAGAGCGGGCGAGGGACGACGGGCGGAGGTCGCCGCTTGCGCGAAGTCCTGGTCGTGTCGGAACTCGCGTTGGCGCTAGTGATGCTGATTGGCGCTGGTTTGTTGATGAATAGCTTTTTGAAGCTTCAAGCGGTCGATCCGGGTTTCAATCCGCACAATGTGCTGACGATGACGACCTCGTTGGAGGGCGCTTCGCAATACGTCGGGCCGACGCGCGAGGCGTTTTACCGGCAATTGACGGAGGGGCTCACAGCCTTGCCGGGCGTCGAGTCTGCGAGCGAGATCAATCATCTGCCGCTGGCCGGTGACAAGTGGGGGACAGTGCTTGCCATTGAAGGCCGTCCGCTGCCGCCACCCGGAGAGGACATCGAAGTCACCTTCCGCGTCAGCCGCCCGGATTACTTTCAGACCATGGGCATCTCCTTGCGCGCAGGGCGCGATTTCACCGAGCGAGACACGCCCGAGGCTCCTGGCGTCGCCATTCTCAACGAGACTCTGGCCCGGCGCTATTGGCCAGAGGAAGACCCCGTCGGAAAACGCGTCACACTCGACGACCCGCGCGACAGTTCGCACGCGCCGCAGTGGTTTACCGTGGTTGCCGTGGCGAAGGACGTCAAACAGGAGAGTTGGATGAACGCGCCGTCGAACGAGATCTATGTGCCCTTCCAACAGAGCAGGGGGTTTTTCGCCGGTACTGCCAGGCATTACGCCTCAATGACGGTAGTCGTGCGAACGACCGTCGAGCCGCAGGCTTTGGCAACGGCTGTGCAAGAGACAGTCAGGACGCTTGACCGTAGAGTGCCGGTCTCCAACGTCGTCAGTATGGAGCAGGTGATTGGCGACGCGCTCTGGCAACAGCGTTTCAATTTGCAGTTGATCGGGCTGTTCGCGGGCGTGGCGCTGGTGCTGGCCGCCGTCGGGCTTTACGGCGTGATGTCGTACTCGGTCACCCACCGCACGCAGGAAGTCGGCGTGCGAATGGCGCTGGGCGCGCAAAGCCGCGACGTGGTCAAACTGGTTGTGGGACAGGGAATGAAAATGGCACTGCTGGGAGTAGCGTTAGGTTTGCTCGTGTCCGTGGCGCTGACTCGACTGATGACGACGCTGCTGTTTGAGGTGAGCGCGACCGATCTGACAACCTTTGCCGTGATTGCGGTCTTGCTGATTCTGGTCGCACTGTTGGCTTGCTGGATACCGGCGCGGCGAGCTACGAAAGTGGACCCGATGGTGGCGCTCAGATACGAATAGCGTTTGGGGTTCCGGGTTTGGGGTTCAGGGTTCCGAACCCATGAGCTAGAGAACCCTAAATGGAACCCAGAACTCTAAACCCCAAACCCTGAACTCCGAACCCGAAACCCGTACCGCGCGAGGAGGTTTGTCATGGAAAGACTGATGAAGGATGTCCGATTCGCAATTCGAATCCTTGTGCGAAAGCCGGGCTTCACCGTCGTTGCTGTAGTGATCATGGCTCTGGGCATCGGCGCCAACACTGCGATATTCACGCTTGTTCGCGCGGTGCTGCTGAATCCATTGCCGTTCCACGAACCGGCCCGGCTTATGATGGTTTGGGAGGACGCATCGTTCATCGGATTTCCGCGCAACACGCCCTCGCCGGCCAATTACGCCGACTGGAAAGCTCAGAACGAAGTCTTCGAAGATATGGCTGCGCTGGATAACCGCAGCTTCAACCTGACCGGTGACGGCGAGCCCGAAAAAGTCTCAGCCTACGGGGTGAGCGCGGAGTTCTTCCCGTTGCTCGGAGTAAAGCCCGCGCTTGGCCGCGTGTTCCTTCCCGAAGAAGACAACCCGGCAGCAAGCAAGGTTGCGGTCATCAGCTACAAGCTCTGGCAGAACAGGTACGGCGGCGAACCGAACATCGTGGGCCGCGACATTTTGCTTACCGGCACGAAACACGCAGTCGTGGGAGTGATGCCGGCAGGGTTTCAGTTTCTGGAGAGCCACATCGGAATCTGGGTGCCGCTGGCCTTGCCAAAAGAGGAAATGGCCAGACGAGACGATCACTACCTTCAGGTCATCGCACGCACCAAACCAGGCGTTACCCTCAACCAGGCGCAAGCCAACATCAAGACCATAATGGCTGGCATCGCACACGATCATCCTGACGAAGCGAGCGAGCTGGGCGCCTACGTCGTGCCGCTCAGTCAGGAGCTTGCCGGTGAGACTCGCCGCCCGTTGATTCTGCTGCTGGTGGCGGTCGGCTTTGTTCTTCTGATCGCGTGCGCTAATCTTGCCAACCTGCTGCTCTCGCGCGCGATGGGTCGCAGCAAGGAAATCGCCGTTCGAACCGCGCTTGGCGCTCGCCGCTCGCAGTTGGTCAGGCAGTTGCTGACGGAGAGCATCGTGCTCTCGAGCGCAGGCGGGCTTGCGGGCATTGTTGTCGCGCTCTGGAGCTTTGCATTCCTGCGGCAACTGATCCCGCCGGCACTGACGCTTGTTGCAGAGCTGAGAATCGATCCTGCCGTGCTTGCGTTCACGTTTGGGTTGTCGGTCTTGACGGGCGTGCTCTTCGGACTGGTGCCCGCGATTCAGGCGTCGAGGACGGACTTGAACGAGGCATTGAAGCAGGGCGGCGGCCGAACGACTTTGAGCGCGGGCAATCGCAGGTTGCAATCAGCGATGGTGATCGGCGAGGTCGCGCTTGCGATGGTTCTTCTGGTCGGCGCCGGATTGCTTATTCAAACCTTCACCCGGTTGCGCGGGCAGTACTCAGGGATGCGCGCTGAAAACGTGCTCACGTTGCGAACGATTCTCCCGGAGAAAAAATATGAAGACCCGTCGCGAAGAGCGGCTTTCTACGAACAGGTGCTAGAGCGAGCAGCCGCTCTACCCGGCGTCGTCGCCGCGGGTTACACAACCTCAGTTCCGCTCGAATGGAAGGGTGGGACCAACGGCGTCACGATTGAGGGCCGGCCCGCAGAGCCGGGCGTGATATACGACGCGAATCATCGCCAGATCAGCGCCGACTACTTCAAGGCTATTGGCATCGCCCTGCGCGAGGGACGCGAGTTCAACGACAGCGACAACGCGGATTCTATGCCGGTGGCAATCATCAACGAGACGATGGCGCGCGGGTACTGGCCGAACGAAAGCGCGTTGGGCAAACGCTTCAAACACGGCCGCGCTGCTTCGACGCGACCCTGGATGACCATTGTGGGAATTGTCGCGGACGTCCGCCAAATGGGCGTGGACGTGCCTGTCAAAGCCGAGATGTACATGCCATTCCGGCAGGCAGGCAGCCAGTACTGGTACGCGCCGCGCGATCTGGTGATCCGTACATTGGGCAACCCCACGAGTCTCGCGGCCGCGGTGACCGCCAAAGTTCGAGAAGTAGATCCCGATCAGCCGGTGTCCAACATTCGAACGATGGAGCAGGTCCTCGGCGACGAGATTCAACAGCGAAGAACCGGCACGACTCTGCTCGGGGTGTTTGCGGCGCTTGCGGTGATGCTTGCCGCGCTCGGGATCTACGGCGTGCTGTCTTATCTGGTCACACAGCGCACGCCGGAGTTCGGCGTTCGAATGGCGCTCGGCGCACGGAGCGGAGATATTCTCAGACTGGTGCTCAAGCGAGGGATGAGCCTGGCGCTTGCGGGAGTTGCGATAGGACTGGCGGCTTCATTTGCGCTGACTCGGTTGATGCAGAGTTTATTGTTTGAAGTGAGCTCAAGTGATCCTGCTACATTCGCCGCGCTCGCGTTGGTGCTTTCAGGCGTTGCGTTCGCCGCGTGCTACATTCCGGCGCGCCGTGCTACGAGAGTCGATCCGATGGTCGCGCTCAGATATGAATGAAGAGGATGGAGGATCGAGGATAGAGGATAGAGGATGGAGGATGGGGAGTTGAAACTAAGAACTGAAACGTGAAAACTGAGAATTGCATTGCATCCAAATCCTTAATCCTGCAAACCCAATTTCCAATTTTCAAGTTCGCCAATCTGAAATTTTTCAATCTGCAATCTGCAATTTGCAATTTTCAATTTGCAGTTTTCAATTCCCCATCCTCCATCCTCCACCCTCCATCCTCCTTCCTCCATCCTCGCTGTTGACATTCAACAGGAAGCTCTATACTCTCCTGTGGCGTATCAACAGGAGAGGAACTCACTTGAAAGAAACCCGATCTGACATTCTGCAAGGCACTCTGGACTTGATGGTGCTCAAGACGCTGGACGGGCTCGGGCCGCTTCACGGTTATGGCATCGCCCGCCGGATCGAACAGGTCAGCGAGGGCGTGCTGTCGTTGAATCAGGGGACCATCTATCCCGCGCTGTTGCGGCTCGAGCAAAGAGGCTGGATCAAACCCGAGTGGGGCGCGTCCGACAACAATCGCCGCGCCAAGTATTACTCGCTCACCAGAGCCGGCCGCAAACAACTCGCAACCGAAACCGAAGACTGGGAGCGGATATCAGCTATCATCGCGCGCATGCTCAACAGCGCGTAAAGACGGAGGTTCGGATGGGCAGGCTCCGAGAGTTTGGTTCGCGCGTTCGCGGCATGTTCGGAAGGGATCAACTCGAACAAGAGCTGGAAGAAGAACTGCGGACTCATCTCGAGATGCTCGTCGATGAGAACATCCGGCGGGGGATGAACCCGGCTGAAGCGCGCCTCGCGGCCCGTCGCAGCTTCGGCGGGTTTGAACAAACGAAGGAAGCTTATCGCGACCAGAGAGGATTGCCGATTATGGAAACGTTCATACAAGACATTCGCTACGGCTATCGGTTGCTGCGCAAGAATCCGGGCTTCACCGCAGTAGCGGTGTTAACGCTGGCGCTGGGTATCGGCGCCAACACCGCGATATTCAGCGTGGTGGATGCAGTGATGCTTCAAACGCTTCCCGTTCACAAGCCTCACGAACTCCTGCTTGTGAACTGGACCGCCAAGGACTGGCCGGCGATAGTCGAAGACCTCGAAGGCAGCAATCACAAGGACCCGGCCGGCGGTGGATGGGTCAGTGAATCGGTGCCATATCCAATATTCGAAGCGCTGCGCTCGCAGAACACCACTCTCTCGGAAGTCTTCGCATTCTCGTCGAATGTGAACGGCTTCAACGTTCAGTTCGAGGGCAAACCATATACGGCTGCCAGCCAGCCGGTGTCCGGGAACTATTTCACCGGGCTTGGAGTTCAGACACTTGTGGGGCGACCGATCCTTCCAGACGACGACGTGGCGACCGCTCCACCGGTTGCCGTAGTCTCGTACAACTTTTGGACGAGCAAACTGGGCGGCGACGAATCGGTTGTGGGCAAGACGATCGTGATCAACAGTCTCCCGCTGACACTGGTGGGCGTCGCCCCTCCGGAGTTTTTCGGCGCGCAGCCCGGAGGGGTTAATGACGTTTGGGTTACGTTGCATATGTACCCGCGGCTGGTGCAGGCCCTGAACTTCAACGGACCCGTACAGACCGGCGCCCCAGTGGAAGCCGAATCTGCGGCCTATTTCGAGAAGTCGACCACGTGGTGGCTGGTGGTGATGGGGCGGGTGAAACCGGGCACGAGCGAATCGCAAGCCCGCGCGGAGCTCGACGTCATCTTCAATCAAAGCGTCGATGCGATGATCACTTCAGACAAGCAGCAGGAGAATCGCCCGGCGCTGCGAGTCACTCCGGGCAACAAAGGTTTGGATTCGCTTCGAAGACAATTTTCAGAACCTTTGTTTGTGCTGATGGCGGCAGTCGGGTTGGTGCTTCTGATCGCGTGCGCTAACGTCGCAGGTTTGCTGCTTGCTCGGGCCAGGGCGCGCCAGAAGGAGATTGCCGTGCGCCTGAGCCTGGGCGCGCGACGGTTGCGCCTTATTCAGCAGTTGCTGACCGAAAGCTTGCTGCTCGCCGCCGCCGGAGGATTTCTGGGTCTGGTGTTTGCGCGCTGGTTTGGCGAGTTGCTGGTGGCACTCGTCGCCAGCGGCAGGAGTTCGATAACGCTGCCTCTCGAGGTGAATGGACGCGTGATGCTGTTTACTGCCGGCGTGGCGATTCTCACAGGAATTCTGTTCGGGCTTGCGCCCGCGCTTAGCGCCACGCGAATCAGCCTCACCGCGGCTTTGAAGGAAGGCGGCGCGGGCAGCCGGCTCGGGGCTCGGCGATCCAGACTCGCAAAGGTGCTCGTCTCGGCGCAGGTCGCGCTGTCGCTGGTGTTGCTGGTTGGCGCCGGACTCTTTTTGCGCACCCTGCAAAAACTCGAAAGCGTTCCGCTCGGGTTCGAGCGCGAGCAACTGCTCATGTTCCGGATTTCGCCGGGTTTGAACGGCTACAGTGGCCCGCGTTTGGCCGACTACTATCGCCAGGTGCAGGAGCGCATCGCGGCGATCCCGGGAGTCACCGGGGTGAGCTTCTCGTCGCACGGACCAGTCGGGGATGGTACGAGCTCTTCAAGCGCAAAGATCCCGGGCGTGACGACCGGCAAGGAGGGGTTTGACCTTCACAGGCATCTAGTCGGGCCCGCCTACTTCACCACTCTCGGCATTCCGATGCTGACGGGTCGCGTTCTTGATGAACGCGATAACGCCGGCGCGCCCAGGGTTGCGGTAGTCAATCAGACGCTCGCGCGAAACGCATTCGGCGACGACAACCCGCTTGGCAAGGTGCTGCGCTTCGGCAGCGACGCAAAACCCAGAGACTTCCAGATCGTCGGCGTCGTAGGCGATGCCAAATACAACAGTCTGCGGGAGGCCGCGCCGCCGACTGCTTATTTCTCTCACCTGCAGGCGATCGATGCGGCAAGTTACATGACTTTTCAGGTTCGCACCAATACAAATCCTGAAGCTCTCGTTGCCGCGCTGCGAAACGAAGTCGCACAAGTGGACGCGAACATTCCAATCAGTAGCGTGGACACGCTTGTTCAACGAATCGACAAGTCCCTGTTGTTCGAACGAATGTTCTCGCGGCTCACTGGTTCATTCGGGCTTGTAGCGCTGGTGCTGGTTTGCGTGGGGCTCTACGGCACGATGTCGTACTTCGTTGCGAGACAGACAAACGAGATCGGCATACGAATGGCGCTTGGTGCGCAACCGGTTCGCGTGTTTCGAATGGTGCTGGTCCAAGGTTTGAAGCTCCCCGGGGCCGGTGTCGCGATTGGTCTCCTGGGGGCTGCCGCCGGCACTCGTTTGATATCGAGCGCGCTCTACGACGTCCCGGCGCTAGACCCGTTGACATTTGTCTCCGTAGCTTTACTGCTGATCGCGGTTGGCTTGTTGGCGTGTTACCTGCCGGCTCGGCGGGCGATGAGAGTCGATCCGATGGTCGCGCTGAGGTATGAATGAAAACCCGGTTTCGGGTTTATGTTGGCCGCAGCGGTTACGTATTGATAGCGACGTGAGGCTGGTCTCACGCCGGCCGCGTAGCGGTTACCTATCGATAGCAACGTGAGGCTGGTCTCACGCTGGCCGCGTAGCGGTTACCTATCGATAGCGACGTGAGGCTGGTCTCACGCTGGCCGCGTAGCGGTTACCTATCGATAGCGACGTGAGGCTCGTCTCACGCTGGCCGCGTAGCGGCTACCTATCGATAGCGACGTGAGGCTCGTCTCACGCTGGCCGTGTAGCCATCTCCTTCCGATACCAATCTTCAAGAATACTCGTAGGTAACCGCTACGCGGCCCCGTTCGCTACTCCCCGCGCGAGAACTATCGATAGGTCACCGCTACGCGGTCCGGGTGCTGACCGGTTTGGGAAGCGCTTCCCGCATAGTACACGAATGACCGCGTTTCTGGTTTCGGGTTTCTGGTTTCGAATTTTGAAATCGTCTTGCTGTTGCAAACACACGAACCAGAAACTAGAAACCAGAAACCAGCAACTTCGGATGCTGGCCGGTATTGGGAAGCGACTTCCCGCATGCGCACACGAACACCTATCAGTTGTCTCCCCATCGATCCAATAATCTCTACTAACCACAACACTTAGATTCCTCCGCACTTGCGGCACGCCGTTTGGCTAAGCGTCTAGTGCTTACTCTATGCTCACGGGCCGCCGGCTGGGGGAATGACTGATGGAAAGCCTCATTCACGACTTGCGCTACGGCGCTCGAATGCTGGTTCGCGCTCCCGGGTTCACGGCGGTTGCGCTGCTTGCGATGACGCTCGGCATCGGCGCCAACACGACAATCTTCAGCGCGATGGACGCGACGCTTTTTCATCCGTTCGCGTTTCCGACGCAAGACCGGCTTGTAATGCTTTGGGAGAGTAATCCGGAGTTGGGGGTTGCCCGGGGTTGGGTGGCGCCCGCCAACTTCATCGACTGGCGCGAGCAGAATCAAACACTCGAGCAAATCGTGTTGATGAATCCGCAGTACTACGATCTGACCGAGCGGGATGAACCGGAGCGCTTCCTTGGCTATGCGGTGTCGTCAAGCTTCTTCGACTCGCTCGGCGCGAGTGCGCTACATGGTCGCACCTTCGCTTCCGACGAAGGTGAACCCGGCAAGCAACAAGTCGTCGTGCTCAAGCACAACCTCTGGCAAAGGCGTTTTGGCGCAGACCCGAGCATCGTCAATCAAAGCATCCGGCTCAACGGCCAGAGCTTCACGGTGATTGGCGTGATGCCGCCGGACTTCAACTTCCCTTTCAACGGCGGCGAGATGTGGATGCCGACCGATATCGAGCCGAACCAGCGGATCAATCGCGGCAGTCAATTCCTGCAAGTGATGGGATTGCTCAAACCGGGGATCACCATCGACCGGGCCCGCGAAGATCTAAACGCAATCGCAGCGCGCGCGGCCGAGCAGTTCCCCCAGACCAACGCCGGACGCGGCGTCAATGTCGTTTCGATGACGAAAGACGCGACTCGCGGAGTTCGCGTATACGCGCCGGTGATGCTCGCAGCGGTCGGCTTTGTGCTCCTGATAGCTTGCGCAAATGTTGCCAACTTGTTGCTGGTGCGCGGCGCATCGCGGCAAAAAGAAATCGCGATTCGGATGGCGATGGGCGCGAGCCGCTGGCGGATCGTTCGGCAGCTGCTCACCGAGAGCGTTCTGCTTAGTCTGGCGGGTGGCGCGCTCGGACTGTTTGTTTCGGTATGGGGTGTCGAAGGTCTATCGCGCGCCATTCCCGAGGATTTCTCCAAGTTTATTCCCGGCTGGCATAACCTGGTTATCAATCGCATAGCGTTAGGCTTCACTCTGATCGTGTCTGTGCTGACCGGTTTGCTGTTCGGACTGGTTCCGGCGCTTCAAGCCACAAAGACGAATTTCAACCAGGCTTTGAAAGAGGGCGGCAAAGGCGCATCCGGCAAGGCTTCGCAGAATCGCGCGCGCAGCGTGCTGGTCGTTGCGGAAGTTGCGCTGTCGTTCGTGCTGTTGATCGGAGCGGGCCTGGTGGTGCGCAGCTTTATCGAAATGTTGCGATCAGATTTCGGGCTCGACCCGACCAGCGTGCTCACGATGCAAGTCTCGCTGCCGAACGAAAAGTACGCGAAGGTCGAGACTCGTATCAACGCCTACGATCAAATTCTCAGTCGCATCGCGGCGTTGTCCGGAGTGACGCGAGTAGGTGCAATCGGAAATCTACCGTTGGGAGGCTCCAACAGCAGCCGCGCGTTTGAGCGCATCGGGGAAACGGTTTACACGCCGGGCAAGCAACCCAACATCAACTACGCGCCGGTCTCGCCGGGCTATCTGGAGGCCATGGGCACGCGGCTGATCAAGGGCCGCGACCTGAACGATCAGGATCGCGGGGCTGCGCCTCGCGTTGCGCTCGTCGACGAAGCGTTCGTTAAGCAGTTTCTGCCCAACCAGGAACCGATCGGCCAAACATTCAAGGAACGTGGCGGCCCGCCAACCGAAATCGTCGGAGTGACTTCGAGCGTCATGAACGGCGATTTCGACGAGAGGCGAGACCCACAAATCTACGTGCCTTATGGACAAGAAACGTGGCGCTCGATGTACCTGGTGATTCGCGCGGGTCCCAACCCAGCGCAGCTTACATCTGCCGTACGCGGCGAAGTCGGCGTGGTGGATAAGACGCTGCCAGTCTTCAGTGTAAAGCCCATGGAGCAAGTCATCGCGGAACGAATGTCGCCCAAGCGAGTGGCAACAGTCATGATGGGTGTCTTCGCGCTGCTGGCGCTGGTGCTGGCGGGTGTCGGCATCTATGCGGTGATGAGCTATGCGGTCACTCAGCGCACGCATGAAATCGGGATACGCATGGCGCTGGGCGCTCGGCCAGCCGACATTTTCAAACTGGTCATCATTCAAGGATTGACGCTTACTCTGACCGGGCTAGCCATCGGACTTGGTGGGGCTTACGCGGTGACCCGGGCGCTGGCGCAACTTCTCTACGGAGTGACCGCAACTGACCTGTTTACCTTCGCGGGTGTTTCGTTGTTGCTTGGAGTGGTGGCGATGCTGGCGTGTTACGTGCCGACCCGGAACGCCACCAGAGTAGACCCGATGGTTGCGCTCCGAACGGAATGAAATCGCTGGTTTCTGGTCTCTGGTTTCTGGTTTGTCATCCCGAGGTAACTCGACCAGAAACTACGAACCAGAAACCAAAAACCAGAAACCAGTAGCCGAGGACGCATGGACAAACTCTGGCAAGACATTCGGTACGCCCTGAAGATGCTGCTCAGCCACCGCGGCTTTACTGCGGTCGCGCTGCTGACGCTTGCATTAGGGATCGGCGCAAACACTGCGATCTTCAGCGTCGTCAATGCGGTGCTGCTTCGCCAGTTGCCCTTCAAGCAACCGGACCAGTTGTTGTGGATCTGGTCCGTGCGAACCGATCGCGACAAAGCTTTCTTCTCGATCCCCGACTTCATCGACTACCGCGATCGCAACCAGACGCTCGAGCAGATCAGCGCTATGGCTTACTGGGGCGCGAACCTCACCGGCGCGGGCGACCCGGAGCGATTGCAGGGCGTGCGCATGTCCGCGCACGCCTTCGAGATGCTCGGCGCCGAAGCCGCGCTCGGCCGCGCTTTGATCCCGGAAGACGACAGTCCAAACAGTCAGCGCGTGGTTGTTCTTACTCACGGCCTGTGGCAACGACGGTTTGGGTCCGACGCGAGTCTGATCGGCAAAACTCTCGCGCTAAACGGCGACGGCTACACGGTGGTCGGTGTTCTTCCATCCGACTTTGTTTTTCCCTGGCTGGATTCCGAGATCGTTGTGCCGATCAAGATGGACGTCGATCCGCGGCGCACCGATCGCGACACCAACTTCCTGCGAGCGTTCGCACGATTGAAGCCGGGCGTCACCCGCGAGCAAGCGCAAGCCGATCTCGCTTCAATCGCCGGCCAGTTGCAGCAGGAGTATCCGGAGGCAAACGCCAAGAAGATCGCGCCTCGGGCGCTCGCGTTGCGAGAGGAGATCGTCGGCGATTACCGGAAAGCTTTGCTGTTGCTGCTGTGTGCTGTGGGACTCGTATTGCTGATCGCATGTTCGAACATCGCGAACCTGTTGCTCGCTCGCGCTTCGGCGCGCCACAAGGAAATGGCGATCCGGCGCGCGCTTGGAGCAACCGGCGGACGTCTCGTAAGGCAGGTCCTGACTGAAAGCGTGATCCTCGCCGGCGTCGGCGGCGCGCTCGGTTTGATGCTTGCGGCGTGGGGCGTTGACTTGCTGCTTGCGCTCAGCCCGGCGAACCTCCCGCGCGCGCACCAGGCCGGAATCGACGGCCGGGTGCTTGGCT
>Ga0193755_1000430_pt1 | contig 12083 bp, 10 predicted proteins | sample H1a2metaG_FD_144921 | JGI IMG/M metagenome (GOLD analysis project Ga0193755, IMG submission 144921) | Soil microbial communities from a riparian zone of the East river system, Colorado, United States - H1a2 | ecosystem: Environmental > Terrestrial > Soil > Riparian zone | place: USA: East River...
CAGAAAGCCGGGTTGCGGAAGATCGAAGTCGCGCTCCCCAATCTTCAACCCTCCAGACGTAAATGCCACCTCGTGCTTTTGCGCGAGCGCGGATTGCGATCCGAACAACATCACACCAAGAACAAACACAAGTTTTAATCTCATTAATCATCCCCTTGAAAGAAATCAATCAGCGCGCGATTCACCTCATCGGGTTTCTCCGTGAAAAACACATGACCGGTCTCCGGGAACTCCAGGAGTCGCGCGCCGGCGATGCGGCCGGCAATCAAACGCGAGTTGCCCGGGTCGACCAATGTGTCTTCGGTCCCGGTCAGCACAAGCGTCGTGTGTTTGATTTGAGGCAGCCGATCGAAGGTGTCGTGCTTCATTACCGCGCCGAGCTGCAGCAGGTATGAGGACTTGGGCTGATTGTTGTGAGCCATCACTTGGAGAGCATCTTCGACCAGATCGGGTTGCTCCCGGACGGTCTTGTTAGCGAACAGAAGCGGGACCGAATGTCTGAGCGCCTCGGGCCGCGGCATGTCGCGGGACTCGTTGAAAAGTTGCACCGCCCATTCAGGCGTGCGGCTGGCGGTTCGCGGACCGGCGTGAGTGCAACCCAGTGCCAGCCGTCTCACTCTACGCGGATGACGCAACACGAGCTCCTGGGCGATCATTCCCCCGAGCGAGACGCCAAACACATGCGCGCTTTCGACTTCAAGCGCATCAAGCAGCGCCGCCGTATCGTCCGCCATATCCGCGATGGTAAACGGTTCCTGAGGTTGTTCGGTCCGGCCCACGCAGCGATTGTCGAATGAGATCACACGGAAGTGAGGCGCGAGACCTTCGACCTGCGCGCCAAAGCCTTCGCACGTCGAGCCAAGCCCGCGAATCAACAGAAGCGGCTCACCCTCGCCGTGCACCTCGTAGTACATGTTCAGGCAGGTTGTTTGAATGGTTGGCATCGTATGTTTAGAGATTGAAGTTGAAACGGATAGTTCCGATGACCTTGACTCGTCGCGAGCCAAGCTTGGTGATTGTGAAACGCCAGCCGCGCGCAGCGGCCAGCGACGCATCCCTCAACTCACTCGGCCCCGATAGTGCATTAGCGGTTATTACTCTGCCGCACTCATCGACGACAACTTCGATGATGACGGAGCCTCGCACACCCAGTTGTCTTGCGGCGATGGGATACTCAGGTTCTACTCTTCGAATCGCCGAACCCTGCAAGACGCCGCCTTGCTGTTGTATCGGCTCACTACCGATTCGAATCTTTTCTGCGCGCTCTCGGTATTGTTTGCCTTCATCAAGCTGGTTGTTCTGTATCAATGCGCAAGCGCAGTCATCCAGCGCTTCCAAAAGGTCGAGGTGATTTGGCCCGAGGAGCTTCTCCCTGATGGTCAAACTTCGTTTGAAGTAGCCAGCGGCTTTGTCGAGCTTGTTGATCCTCTCATAAAACGTGCCAAACGCACTTAGAGTTTGCGCGGTTTCGAGCTGCTCCGGACCCAGTTGTTTCTCCTTGATAGCAAGCGCCCGCAAGAACAACTTCTCCGCGTCGCCGTTGTTGTGCTGAACGAAGCGCATCCATGCGAGATGTTCAAGTGTCTCGGTCAGATACTTGCTCTCAACACCAAACCGTTTTTCGAGGATTTTCAGCGAGCGCTTGTAGAGCGCCTCGGCATCTGCGTACAGGTGCTTCGACCGGTAGATACCGGCGATGTTGTTGAGAGACGTGGCTATCAGTTCATGGTCCGGACCAAGGGCCTTCTCTCTGAGTTCAAGCGCCTGCTTCGCAAACGTAAGAGCTTCGTCGTACCGCTTCTGATTGTAAAGGTCTACAGCCTTTGCGCTGAGCCGCAAGGCCTCGGCCAATTCCGGAGATGCCGATGCCGCCTTCTCCGTGGAATCCTGAGTCTGTTTGTCGGGTGCTTGGGCCAGTCCCGCGAAAGGCACAGCCATGCTAAACGCCAGAACAAAAAGAATCTTCCTCATGTCAGGTCTACTGTATCGAGTTTGCGGTAATCTCAAAACTCAAGCTTTCCGTCGAACATCATATCCTTCACTTTGTATCTCGTGTTCAGCGTGAAGCCGTAGTCTCGGGAGACGCGTCCTGAAGCATCGCGACTCGGAATGTCGCTGTTGGGGATCGCGGCGTTGACTCCCGACCCGCTTCCCAATTCGGAGTGGAACAACACCTCAGCGCTTTCAGGCGTGATCACCGGCTTGCCGTTCACCTTTCGCGGAAACACGAAACGCGCACCAAGCCCGTCGTTGCGCGGGGGCTGATATTCCTGGATGAATACGCGCTGACCATCGTTGGTCAAAAGGTATGTGTTGTTCTTGAGGTCGGCGGTGCTCAGTTTCAACAACAAGCTGTTCGCCTGCTGGAGCATGTTGCTGGCGCTGTCGGCCTCGCATGTCACGGTGAGGATGACGTAGTCGGGAAACTCCGCAGCGGCGAAAGCCTTCAACTGCTTTCCGACCGACTCGGGTAACTCGCCCTGGCGTTGAAGCTCCATCGCTCGCCCGATTGCCTGTCGCACCGGCTTCGCCGACATAAAACGAATCCGAAATCGGACGTTGACGGTCTCAGCGATCGCCGTTGTTTGTCCTGTCCCGCTTCGCGTTGTCGACGCCGAGCGGGAGGTGTCGGTGAATGTCTGAGTCTGACCCCACGGGGAGTCGTTCAGCAGCTTCAAGCTCTCTTTTTCGGACCATTCGGTGTAGGGCTTCTTGTTCCACTGCGCCCAGGTAACAAGAGAACATGCCAGAAGCGTCGCGATGAGTCTGACCAGCACGAAGTGATTCGTCATTCCAGATATCCTCCTACAGAAGGCAGAACGGCAGGAAACTATCACTCATCGAGTCTGGCCCGGATCGAATCAGATCGAGCGCCGATTATTCTGTTCGATCAATACTCCAGCTTCCCACCGAACATCATTTCTTTGACCTTGTATCGAGTGTGTAGAGTGAAGCCGAAACCGTGCTCGGCATCCTTGGTGACGACTTCACTGTTGAGCTCCGAGCCCCCGCTCATCTCGGCGTGGAAGATGATTTCTCCGCCTTCAGAGGTCAATATCTCTTTGCCGTTCACGATTCGCGGAAAGATAAAACGGGCTCCGAACCCATCGTTGCGCGGAGCTTGATACTCCTTAAGATACACCCGCTGTCCGTCATTGGTGATCAGGTATGTCTTGTTGGCCAGCACTGCGGTTGTTGTTTTGCGCAGAGTCTCGTTTGCCTGCTGGAGCATGTCGCTGCCCCGGTCGGAGTCGCAGGTAACGGCGACTACGACGTAGTCCGGGAAGGGCGCCTCGGCAAGCGCCTTCAACTGCGCGGCCTTTTGAGGCGGCACTACTCCCTTTTGGTGAACCGCTTCAAGACGGCTGATGGCCTGACGAACTGGCCGGGAAGACAAGAACCGCACCCGAAAGTTGACCGAGACCACAGAGGAGGCTGTCGATGATTGGCTTTGCCGGCCGAGAGATGTGTTAAACGCCTTCGACGTGTCCGTAAACGTATGAGTCTGTGCCCACGGGGAGTCGTTCAACAGCTTCATCGCCTGATTCTCGGACCACTCGGTGTAAGGCTTTTTGCTCCAGTCTTCCGAAGCTCCGGCAGAAACGACCAGGAGCGCTACGACTACTCTCACAGCTAAAAAACTTATCATGCTGATACCTCTTTCCGTACCGGGCGGAAGGGCGAGCCCGCAGATGGATGCGGACCCTAACGCCGGCCGGTTGAATCGGTTCAATCAGCATTGGCCCTTCGTACCTCAGTACTCCAGTTTTCCATCAACCATCATGTTCTTAAGCTTGAAACGCATGTTGACCTTGTATTTATTCGAAAATTCCGAATAAAACTGGATCTCATCGCTGGCCGCCGAGATGGCTGGCTCTCCGTTCACGGTTCGAGGAAAGATGAATTTCGCTCCCAGCCCGTCTTTCTTCGGCGGTTGATAGCTCGCAACGTATACCCGCTCTCCCTTAGCCGACAGGTAGGTGTTGTTTTTCAAATCAATTATCGACCTGGTGTCGAGCAGCGCTTTGAACTCGCGAAATTCGTTCTTCGACTCGTTCGCGTCACAATCGACCGAAACCACTATGTAGTCGGGAAAACCCTGGGTCGCGAACGCCGTCAATTGCGCGGCCAGTTGGTCGGGCACCGAACCCTTCTGACCAAGCAGGATCACTCGACTGAACGCCTGACGAATCGGTTTCGCGGAAAGAAATCGAATTCGAATGTTCAAGTGGTGGGCACTGTAGTCGCCGCTGCGGTCGTCGGTAGTGCCTGCGTCGCGGCGGCCGATTCCCGTACCGAACTGGTTTGAGGTGTCGCTAAACACTTGCGTCTGACCCCAGGGCGAATCGTTGAGCAGCGTTGTGGCTTCCTTCTCCGACCATTCGGTGTAAGGCTTTTTGTTCCATTGAGCCGAAATCGAAAGCGCGCAGATAAAAACAACCACCGGCGCGCAGGTAATACCAACGCGATTGAGCTTCTTCATAATCTTCCTCCAACGTGTGGGTTTGCCGCCTACTGATGGGCGGACAGACATTGTTGTTGAGTGACTGCGCCATGATAGTCCCGGTTGCCTGCGGGCGCAATTTGAATCCAGTCCGGCTTCAAACAGCCCGCTGTCCGAGGGTTTGATGTAACCCTTGCGCGGGCCTTGGCGTCTCAGTCATTCTTCGAACTCGCTCAACTAGGAAACCACTCTCCGGAGGAGATACTCATGAAGAAAAGCCGTGCCCTGATTATCCTGGTCTTGTTGTGTGCGCCGCTCAGCGCGCTGGGCCGCGAAGCCAAACTCGTTCGCTACCCGCACTATCACAACGGCCGCATAGCCTTCACCTATCTCGCCGACATCTGGACTGCCGACGAAGACGGCAAAAACATCCGCCGCATCACAGTCCACAAAGCCCGCGATGTCTACCCCCGATTCTCGCCGGATGGAAAGTGGATAGCCTTCTCATCGGATCGCAACGGCAACCTGGATGTGTTCGTCGTCCCCAGCGAAGGCGGCGCTGCCAAACAACTGACTTTTCATTCGGCCGACGACACGGTGCTTGGCTGGTCGCCTGATTCACGGAGCGTGTTGTTCTCGAGCAATCGCAGTGACGACTTCGCGCCGAAGCTCTATACGGTCTCGTTAGACGGCGGCATGGAGCGCAATGCCGGCGCCGATATGGGGATCAACGGCTGCTTCTCGCCCGACGGTTCGAAGCTCGTCATCAATCGCAAGGGCCAGGTCTACTGGCGAAAGTACTATCGCGGCGCGATGAATACCGACGTGACCGTGATGGATATCGCAGCGAAGAAGTTCACCGATCTGACGGACTTCGACGGAATCGATTCCTGGCCGATGTGGAGTCGCGACGGCAACATCTATTTTGTCAGCGACCGCGAGGGCAACGGCTTGAGCAACATCTGGCGCGTGCCCGAAACCGGCGGAAAAGCCGACCGGGTCACATCGTTCAAGACCGGCGACGTTAGGTTTCCGGCGATCAGCGCAGACGGGAAGGTCATAGTCTTCGAGCACGAATTCGGCGTATGGAAGCTCGACGTCGCCAGCCGCCGGGTCACCCCTATCAAGCTCGAAATCGGGGCCGAGACCCAGGAGAACGTCGCCGAAGTCCGAGACTTCAACTCGCAGGCCGACGATTACGACCTCGCGCCTTCCAGCCGGCGAATCGCGCTTTCGATTCACGGGGAGATATTCACAGCGCCCACCGAAGAGGGCGATATTCGCCAGATCACCGACAGTCCGGCTCGCGACAGGGATCCGCAATACTCGGCGGATGGAAAGTGGATCGCATTTGTGAGCGATCGCAGCGGTCGTGAAGAGCTTTACATCGCTTCAGCCGCCGGAGCCGGCGAAGCCCAGAAGATCACAAACATCGACGCGTTGAAGTTCGGATTCAACTGGTCGCCCAACTCGAAAGAGATCGCGTTCGTTTGTTCGGACAACAAGCTCCGCAAGTACACAGTCGAAAGCAAGCAAACCGCCGAGCTGTCCTCGTCCAAGTACGGAAACATCGGAGCGCCGGTCTGGTCGCCAGACGGAAAGTGGATTGCCTTTTCCAAACCCGACTACGTTCGGACCACCGACATCTACTTGATTCCCTCCGCGGGCGGCGATGAGAAGAAGGTCACCTTCGATTCATTCAGCGAAGTCAATCCGCAGTTCAGCCACGATGGACGCAAGCTCTTCTTTGTTCGGACCGACGCCGGCCAGGACGGAGGCGCCGGTCAGCCTTCGGCGCAGATTTATTCGGTCGCGCTTGAACGCGAAGACCGTGATCCCAACGATCCCGAAGAGCGGCCCGACTCCGATCAGGAATCCGGAGTGGACGCGGTCCGCCGCGCGGCAGCCGCTCGCAATCAGCCGCCCCGCGAAGTCAATATCGACTGGGCGGGTTTGAAACGGCGCACACGTCAGGTCACTCGAATGCCGTTCGCGGTTTTCAGCTTCGCGGTGTCGCCGGACAACCGCACTCTTGTGTTTGTGACGACCGAGCCGGCCAGCACTCGCACGGTCCCGGTGGTCTACGCGATTGGTGAAGACGGCAGGCGACTGACGCGTGTGGTTGCGGGCGAGCCGCAAACCGCCGAGGAGGAAGCCGCTCAGGGCGGGTTCGGACTTCGACGCGGCATCACCGGTCTGAACATCTCGCGAGACAGCCGCACCCTGTTTTTCAGAGAGGCAAACTCGGTTTATTCAATCGCCCTGCCTGGGAGCGCGGGCGTCTCGCCAGCGGGTGGTGCCGCCGCCGCCGCCGCCGCGTCAGGTGGCCGCGAAGCCGTGCGCCGTCGCGTGAGCTTCGTCGCGCAAGTGAAGATCGACAAATCCTCCGAGTGGGCCGAGATGTTTGACGATGCGTGGCGCACGATGAAGTACCGCTTCTACGACGCCGAGATGCATGGCAAGGACTGGGACGCCATGCGCGCCAAGTATCAGCCGCTTGTCGAGCACGTCGGCGAACGGCAGGAGCTGCTGAACATCATCAACGAGATGATCGGTGAGTTGAACGCTTCGCACACCGGAGCTGCGCCGCCGCCACGCGGCCGCGACGGAGTGCTGGCGACTTATCATCTCGGGTTCGAGCTCCAGGCCGACGACGCGGCAGGCCGCTACCGTGTGACGCACGTCTACGAGGACGGACCCGCAGACAAGGATTGGGTCAAGGTAAGCGCTGGAGATTACCTGATCGCGATCAACGGCCGTCCGGTCAAGGCAGGCGACAACTACTGGGAGATGCTAAACCACCGGTTGAATCGGAAAGTCGAAGTGACGTTCAACAACAAACCCGCTGAAGACGGCGCCTGGAAGAGCCGGATTGAGCCGGTGACGATGCAGGTTTACTCGAATCTTCGTTACGATCGGTGGGTCAAGCAGCGACGCGAGATGGTAGACAAGCTCTCGAACGGTCGCGTGGGTTATCTTCACATTCAAGCGATGAACCCGCCCTCGCTTCGCAAGTTCGAAAAAGAGATTCGCGAGAACCGGAACAAAGAAGCACTGATCATCGACCAACGATGGAACGGAGGCGGTAACATCGAGCAAGAGCTGCTGGCGATTCTGGTGCAACGCGAGTATCAGATCTGGCGGCCGCGCGGAACCGAGCCAACGCCCCGCCCCTTCGCCGGCTTCTTCGGCCCGAAGGTCGTGTTGCAGAACTGGCGTTCGGCTTCAAACGCCGAGATGTTCCCGGCCGGCTTTCGCGCGTTGGGACTTGGGAAAATCATCGGGACTCCGACGATGGGCGCGGTGATCGGAACCGGCAGCTATTCGCTGATCGACGGCTCGACTGTTCGAACCCCCGGCGTCGGTGTTTTCCTCGCCGATCCAAAGCGCACCAACATGGAGAACTACGGTGTGAAACCTGACATTGCCGTAGACAACTCGCCTGAAGACAATCTTGCGGGCCGCGACCGTCAGGTCGAAGTCGCCGTGCAGGAGTTGCTGAAGGAGATCGGCTCAAAGGCTCAGCAAGCGAAGAAGGAGTAGAGCCAGTTGTAACCTTGATGCGGCGGACCGGTTGCGCCAGGCCCGCCGCATCGAGATTTCTCAACCCGCCGCCCGACCCGAATCGGCAGACCCGCCCGCGCGACAACCCTTACGGCGAAACCAACGTCGAAAGAGCCGGCCCATTCTTGCATCCTGGTTGCTGTATGCGTTGTTTGCTGATACGTATCGCACCGAGTTTGTGTACGAGGGAGGTAAAGAGTAATGAAGCAACGGATCAAGAAAGGCCTCTTTTGCCTGGTCGCCGGTTTCGTCGCGTTGTTTGCCGCCCGTCTTGCATACGGGTACCTGGCTCCATCCTCGACCTTGCCAACAGTTGCATCGGCTACATTCTCCGATTCGATCATGACAGCCGTCGGCGGACGGGACGCGAAGGAGAACTACGCGAGCGAGAAACTCAAGGTTCAGAGAGGCGAAGGGGTCGAATCGTACAGCATCGATCAGAAATTCGAGAAGATCGCGTCGGTGGCCTCAAAGACCGGGGCTTTTGAGGAAGATGAGAAGAAGGTCCGCGTGCTCACAGCGAAGTACAACGCCTTGATTCAATTCGAACAATCGTCAGGATTGCCGGGCAGCCGCCGCGTCAATGTCGCGATAGGAGTTCCTCCCGATCGTTTTGACCCGATGGTTTCCGAATTGAAAACAGTGGGTGAACTCTCCTCGATTCGCATAGACAAAACAGACAAGACCAACGAGTACAAGGAACTCAAAGCGAAGCGCGCTTCACTGGAGAAGACTCGCGACGCGCTGATTGCTCTTAAGAGCAAGGGCGGCAACATCGGGGAATTCACTAACCTCGAGAATCGGATTCTCGAGATCGAACAAGAAATCCAATCCGGCGGAGTGAAGCTTGGCGACTACGACGAGGAGAACGAGTTCTGCACGGTGAAGCTGTCGCTTGAGGAGAGGGGCGCAGCAAAGACCGGCATCTCGTTCCGTCATCGAGTCACTGTCGCGCTTGCCTGGACGATCAGGTACTACGCTTTGCTACTGGCCTTATTGTTCTGCGGGACCTTGTTGACGCTAATGGTGGTCGTCTTGCTACAGCGGCTCAACCTGATACCGCCGCCGCCGGCACAGGCGACAAGCGCAGGCGACTGAGAGTTAAGAGGGAAGCGTTTGAACCGACCAGGAGAACTCGAGAACATTCTTCTCCAAACAAAGCGTTCTGTGTAGAATCAGCTCACCCCCTTCAATCAGCTCACCCTCTTCAAAGGGAAGCATGGAGCCACGCTCGAGCATCATCATAGTCAGCTATAACAACCGGGAAGACATCACCCGTTGTCTGGAGTCGGTGAGAGGAACCGCCTGCCCTGCATACGAAGTCATCGTAGTCGACAACGCTTCCACTGATGGAAGCGCCGACGCGGTCGCCGCCGGATTTCCCGAAGCGACCACGGTTCGTTCGAGCGCAAACCTCGGCTTTGGAGGAGGATGCAATCTTGGAGCTACCCGAGCGCGGGGCGAGTTCCTGGTCTTTCTCAATCCGGACACGGTCGTGGAGCAAGGCTGGCTCAGCGCGCTGGTCAACGCGCTCGACGCGAATTCGAGGGTAGGACTGGTCACTTCAAAGATATTGATGCTGGGCGAACCAGAGCGCATAAACACTTGCGGCAACACGGTTCACCTGAGCGGACTGACCTTGTGTCGGGGACTCGGAGCGTCGAGCAGGTCTTACCAGAAGGAAGAAGAAGTTGATGCTGTTTCCGGCGCGGCGTTCGCGATACGACGCGATGTATTTCAGTCGTTGGGGGGATTTGATGAATCGATGTTTCTCTACATGGAAGACACCGATCTTTCCTTGCGGGCGAGACTCGCAGGATGGGAGTCCCTTTTCGCTCCTCAAAGCATCGTTTACCACGACTACTCATTGAAGGTATTTCCGCTAAAGGTCTTTTATCAGGAGCGAAATCGATACTTGATGTTGTTGAAGAATTTCAGATGGGCGACCCTTGTAGCTCTCGTGCCGGTGTTGTTGATGGCCGAAGCGATCACCTGGGGCTTTGTGTTGCTCTATGATCGGCGAAACATTTGGAATAAGCTCAAAGCGTATCAGTGGACCGTCCGGAATTGGGGCGCCATCATGAACAAGCGCCAGAGGACTCAAGCGTCGCGAAAGACAGGAGACCGCGACCTGCTTCGGCGAACGTCTTTCAGACTGGATCTAGGGCTGGCTCGCCAGGGGCTGACCGCAAGGATCGCGCAGTCGTTGCTTGACCCGGTGTTTTTTCTGTTGAGGGCGGTAACGATGGCAGTGGTCCGCTGGTAAGATGCAGCGAAGCCAGGTGATCCCGCAGTGACTTGATAAGGTGGTTTGAGCTTGCGATTACATTCACTGGAAGCTGAGCGATTAAGTTCCGGTCGATTCATCCCGCCCTGGGTGCGGAATGAACATTCGGCCCGGTACAAGTTCGCAGAAAGATACGTTGAAGGCAGAGTGGTTGTCGATTGCGCCTGCGGTGTTGGAGAGGGTACCAGTCATTTTCTCAGGGCCGGCGCAAAACGCATCCATGCGTTTGACGTGTCCGAATCATCAATCGAGACCGCGCGCCGGAATTGCGAATCGTCGTTGGTCGAATTCCGAGTGGCGGACGCGTTGAATCTCCCGATTGAAGCGGAATCAGCCGACGTCTTCATAAGCCTTGAAACGATCGAGCACATCCGGGAAGACGTTGAGTTCGTCTGGGAGATCTCGCGAATACTCAAGCCCGACGGTCTGCTTGTTTGTTCGACCCCCAACCGCACTTTGACAAATCCAGGGCTTGGTCTTGATGAGCAGCCCTTCAATCCATTCCATATCCGGGAATACTCCGCCAGCGAGTTCCACGATCTGCTTGGCGCGTGTTTTTCGGAAGTGATGCTTTATGGACAGAATCCGCGATCCAGGGGCTACACCAGGGCGTTCGCGGCGGCCGGGAAGCTGACTCCCCTCCGCGGCGCGACGCGAATCAATCAGATTCTCAAACTACCCCGGCTCATTCGGTACAATCGGGCTTATGCCGAGGTCGTGAAAATGAAGCCCACGTACGAATACGAGTATGTGGTGGCCGTATGCCGAAAACGGCCGCGGTAACTCTGGGAGTCTTGTCAGGCGCGCACGCTGTGTCGTCTGAAAACCATGTCCTTCAGTCATGGCTCGCGCTGATGTAGTAGTGCGGAAACGGAAACCTGTATTTCACAATCGCCGATCTGACGCCCAGGCTCTTCGATACAAGGGAACACATCTCGTCGCAGTTATGGAGGTTTATTTCGTCCGCCGGACAGCCCGAGATATGTCTATCCATAGCAAAACTGACAAACCCGCGTCGACGTTCAACATCCTTGATAAACAAACGTCCGCCTGGGACAAGCAAGCGGCTGGCAGCAGAAAAAAAGTGATCGTATTGTGCGAGCGGCACGTGATGCAGTACATCTACAAGCATGATGCAGTCGAAGCGTCCCTCTACCGATTCAACTCGTTGGCAAAGAAATCGGGTATTGGGCAAGGTGTGATAAGCCTGCGCGAATTTGATGCTCTGCTCATCGATGTCAACGCCTAACAGATCGAGGGCGGGACGCAGGGAGGCCAGCGCATAGGTAAGCGCTCCTACCCCGCAGCCGATCTCGAGCACCGTTCCTGCGGCTGGCAGATACGACGCTATCAATGGCAGGTCCAATAGGATGCGATTACGGTAGAAGCGCAAAAGGTTCGGCGAGAACTTCAGTAACCGATATTGGAGCACGAGAGCATCAGAACATAAGAGCCAATTATCGGCAATCTTTCACAGCCTAGCGTTCGAAATGTTTGGCTGCTGTGAGAAAGGCGCAATTGCGCGGCGACTCCCGATGGGCTAAGATGCTGACGACTAATCGAGAGTCACCCGCCCCCAAAACGCCCCGAGTAACTTTCACCTTGAAGAAGCCCTGGTCGCCGGCGAGCACGGGAAGTGCCGGGACGCCCCGTTTTCGTGCCGGTCTGCCTGCTGGTTGATTTCTTGCTGTTCGATCACCAGCAGAGGTGCAAGGGGAAGGAATGTACAAAGGCAATCGCATCACCGTAGTGGCACCCTGCCGTAACGAAGCCGCCCACATCAGCGAA
>Ga0193755_1000432_pt1 | contig 12070 bp, 12 predicted proteins | sample H1a2metaG_FD_144921 | JGI IMG/M metagenome (GOLD analysis project Ga0193755, IMG submission 144921) | Soil microbial communities from a riparian zone of the East river system, Colorado, United States - H1a2 | ecosystem: Environmental > Terrestrial > Soil > Riparian zone | place: USA: East River...
CACGACCACCGCACAGACTGGGATCAGGCCGAGGAATGAATGTGTAAAGCCGCGGTGATGCGCGAAGCCGAATACCGGCCCGCCAAACAACCGGCCGAACACGTCGAGATCGGGCGCCTCGGCAGCTAACGTCATGGTGGCAGTCGCGAGCGCCGTCTTGCGGTTGAAGCCTGCGCGCCCGAGGCACGCACCAGTGAGAAAATGAGTGATGGGTTCCAAGTTTGCTCGAACGACTCCTCAAAGATGAAATTCGAGGATACATGAGCCGGCCGCCGCGAAACGGCCGGCCATCGAGGATGACAACATCGCAACATGACAAAACGAACACTCGCCAGTTCCGCTGACAAAGAACAGATTGCCCTTCGTCTTCGGAAGGTCCACGCTTCCAGCGAGCGTCGCTGGGGGAGGATGACAGCGCCGCAGATGATCTGCCACCTGGCGGATTCCTTTCGCGTGACAATCGGCGAAAAACCCTGGGCGACTGCCCGAATCTCAGTAACCTCCATCCCGCTTCCGTGTTGGTTCGTAAAGTGGGTTGCCCTGCAAACACCCTTCCCCTGGCCGCGCGGAGTCGAAACTCGGCCCGAGGTAAACGCAGAGCGCGGAGGCACTCGCCCGCTTGATTTTGAAGCTGATCGGCTCGAGCTGGAGCGATTGCTCATGCGCTTTACGCTCCGCCCCAGGGATTTCGAGTGGCAGCCCCATCCCATGTTCGGCGCCATGGCGGACGCCGACTGGATGCGCTGGGGTTATCTACACATGGATCATCACCTGCGCCAGTTTGGCGTGTGAGTCAGACGTCGGTCCTCAACCGTCTGCAGTTCAACGAGAATTTCTTCTGACCATGAAATTACTTCCTGGGCGCGAGGACGGTGAGCGCGTCGGGAACCATAATGATTTCTGCCGGCAACGTTCCCACGAGTTCTCCATCGGCTTCCACATAGATCTTCGAACTTGCGTCCGCCTCTGACACCCGGTCCGCAGGGTAGTCGCAACGCACCGACTTGCTGTGCATCAGTTCGACGCCGGGAACTCCCCACGTTCCTCGCAGCAGCGCCCGGGTCACGTACAAGAGATAGGAGAGCCGGTTTGACGTGCGGCAGACCACGATTCTCATGTCATCCCGGCGCAAGCTCCCGCAATACTCCGCCGAAGTTGCGAATGCGGACCGCCAGCAACTCCGTAACCCCTGTCTGCGGAGTGCCCGCGATACCCTCCGGCAATTCCACGTGGAAGGGTTGCATCCGGTGCGTGAACCACAGATGCCAAGCCTTCGCATAATAGGCAGCCATCCCAAGGCGCCGTTTGCTGCCCGCATTCAGTTTGTAGAAGAGATGAGCATCCACACCAATCCCCAAAGCGACCGTGAAGTAGCGTGTCAGGGGCTGGCCATCGAACCCGCGGACCGAAGCCTGTCCGAGCGCAATTCGACGAGTGCCCGCACTCAGCAGCGCCCGTATCGCTCTGCGAGGCTCGAGGGGAATGCCAAGATCGTGGGCCAGCGCATTGGCCGTCCCTATCGGAATCACTCCCAGCGCGACCTGGCTGCCGGCCATGCCCTGCAGAACATCGTGAACCGTGCCGTCTCCTCCGCAGGCAAGCACGGTGTCGCAACCATCCAGAATCGCTTTCCTGGCCTGTTCTGCGGCATCGAAGCTCGATTGAGTACGGACCAGGTTGGCTTGCACGCCCGCCTCGGCAAGAATCTTCAAAACATCCCGCAGATCGTTCTCGCGCTGCTTGCGCCTGCCGCCGGAACGCGCGTTGTAGAGGAGAACTGCTTTGCGCATTTGGGTTTGAATCGAATGGCGCCGGCGAGTTCGACGGCCTTCCCGCAAAACTGCGAAACCCGTGCGGATTCGATGCCGCAATCGCAACCCGTACGTCCGCCATGCACCCGTTGTGCCCATAGATTAGCAGGACTCCGCTGCCCTATTGCACGGCGCCTTCGTTTTTACTAAGCTGGTGCGCAATCCCGAGGCCAGTTTCGAACACGTTCCGGCCTTCGTTCGGAACGGGCGTGGCCATTCATAAAAAATCGAACTGGAGGCTATGGTCGATGAATAAGATAGGCTCTGCCCTGCTTGTATTCTGTTGTTGCGTGTTCGCAGCCGCACAGGAGCACGCTGCGCACCCCGCGGCATCCAAACCCGCGACCCTGATGACCGGGGTCGGCAACCTTCATCATCCCGTCTCGACCAAGAATGCACAGGCGCAGCAGTTCTTCGATCAGGGCCTGCGTCTCATTTTCGCCTTCAATCACGATGAGGCCGCCCGTTCATTCCAGCGCGCCGCCGAACTCGACCCCAAGCTCGCCATCGCGTACTGGGGCGTCGCCGAGGCGGTTGGGCCCAATTACAACGATCCCGCTAGCGACGAGCGGTTTCAGGCTGCGCATGACGCAATCCAGAAGGCTGCGGACCTGTCGGAGACAGCTTCACCCAGCGAAAAAGCCTACATCCAAGCCATGGAGAAGCGTTTCCCTGCGGACCCAAAGGCGGATCGTCGCAAAGCCGCCGAAGACTATCGCGATGCCATGCGCGAAGTCGTCAAGAACTTTCCGGATGACCTCGACGCCGCCACCCTGTTCGCTGAATCCGGCATGAACCTGCATCCCTGGGGCTTATGGCACGTCGACGGTACGCCCGAGGAGGGCACCGAAGAGGTCGTTGCGACTCTGGAATCGGTGATCAAGCGCGACCCCGACCACATGGGCGCGGTTCACTATTACATTCACGCGGTGGAGGCCTCTCGTAGCCCGCAGCGCGCCCTGGCTCAGGCCAACAAGCTGCCCGCCATGGCGCCCGGAGCAGGCCACCTCGTGCACATGCCAGCCCATGTCTACATTCGCACCGGGGACTACGAAGCGGCCGTGAAGACCAACCAGCAAGCCGCAACCGTGGACCGTGCCTACATCAAGGCCAGCGGCGTCCAGGGCATCTACCCGATGATGTATTACAGCCACAACCTGCACTTCATCGCCATGTGCGCATCCATGAACGGCAACTATCCGGAAGCCAAGAAAAATGCGGACATGCTCGCCGCCCACGTGGCTCCCGGAGTCAAGATGATGCCGCCCCTCGAGGGCTTCATGACCATCCCCTTCGCGGTCGACGTGCGCTTTCACAAATGGGATTCGTTACTGGCTTCCAAAAAGCCCGATCCGGAAATGAAAATCGCTACCGTATTCTGGCATTTCTCCAGAGGCATGGCTTTGGCCGGAAAGGGCAAGCTCGCTGAGGCGGAAGCGGAATACAAGATTGTGTCAGACGCAGAAAACGCTACCCCCGAAGACGTACCCTTCGCAATGCCGGTGAACAACAAGGCGAAAGACGTCCTGAAGATCGCGGCCGACGTGCTGAATGCAAAAATCGCCTTGGCCAAAAAGGACACCGCCGGCGCCATCACCATGTTGCAGGAAGCAGTGTCGGTTCAGGACACTCTCAAGTACGACGAGCCCGCTGACTGGTTCTTCCCGGTGCGCGAATCCCTCGGAGCAGCCTTGCTCATGAATGGCGATGCCAAGGGCGCAGAGAAAGTCTTCCGCGACGATCTCGAGCGCAACCCGCGCAACCCGCGCTCGCTTTTCGGATTGCAGCAGGCTTTGAAGAAACAAGGCCGCGACTACGATGCTGGCTTCGTCGAGAAGCAGTTCCGCGCATCATGGAAGGGCGGCGCCGGCCCTCTCAAGGTTGAGGATCTGGTTTGATCAGGCCTGACGCGGCTCGCTGCTGAGCATTTCATTCCGAGAAGCACATAGAGAAACCTGCTTGTTGGCTGCTTCCGCCACGAGCAGGTTTTTTACTGCGTTCGGAATGCCAATGCGGAAGGCGGCTGCGAGGCTTCCCACTCCTCGCGCACAACGCGGTAGACCAGGTGGACCCACTCGTTCCGGATCGCCTCCTTCCAAACCACCATGTCATTCCGCTCGGCCACGGCTCGCGAGGGAAGGTTTTCCGGACGGATCAGCGAAATTAGAGTACCGGCCCTCAGGCTCGAGAACCCATAATCCCGGCACGCGCGGGCAGCTTCGGTGGCGAGACCCTGTCCCCACAAATCGCGGCGCACATGGTATCCAATCTCGGGAAGCAGTTCGTCATCGACTTCCTGCAAAGTAATTCCGCAATCGCCGATCATCTCGCCCGTTGCTTTCAGATCCATCGCCCAGAGTCCGTAACCGGTTTCCGCATAACGTTGCAGGTTGCGCGTGATCCACTGTTTGACTCCTGCCCGGTCAAACGCCGCGGGATAGAAGCGCATGGTTTCGGCGTCCGAGAGAACCCGCGAGAGAGCATCCGCGTCGTCCCGCGTGAATTCTCGCAGGCTCAGGCGGCGGGTTTCGAGAATCGTCCTCATTTCGGAGGGATCAGTTGAGATGGCCCCACTGCGGCCGGCAGCCTTAGCCGCCGTTCCCGTGCCGCAGCACAGGCCGCAAGCCATCCTGCCCGACGAATATAATTCCTTAACGATGCCAAGTGCGAGCCAAGATGCAGGCAGGAAGATCGACGCCCTGCGCGAGCAAATCCGCCATCATGAATACCGCTATTTTGTCCTCGATGATCCCGAAATCAGTGATCTCGACTTCGACCAGCTGGTCGAGCAGCTCAAGAAATTCGAGCGGGACAATCCGGACCTGATCACGCCCGACTCCCCCACCCAGCGTGTCGGCGGCAAGCCGCGCGAAGGCGTAGTCAAGGTTCCCCACTCCTCACCCATGCTCTCTCTGGATAACACCTACACCGAGGAAGAGCTGCGCGCCTGGGAACATCGCGTCCACGAACTGAGCGGCCGCAAGGACGTGGACTACGTTGGCGAACTGAAACTCGATGGCATGTCCCTGGCTCTCGTTTACGAAGATGGCAAGCTGGCGCGCGGCGTGACCCGTGGCGATGGCACCGTGGGCGAGGATGTAACGCTGAATATCCGCACGGTGCGATCGATCCCGCTCGCGATCCCCAAAGAAAAATTGAAGAAGGCCGGCATTCCCGCTGATTTCGAAGTCCGTGGCGAGCTTCTCATGCCCATCTCGTCTTTCAAGAAAATGAACGAAGAGCGCGAAGCCAAGGGGCTAGCCGTCTTCGCCAATCCCCGCAATGCCACCGCCGGCACAGTGCGCCAGCTTGACGCCAGCGTCACCGCCCAGCGTCGGCTCGATTTCTTTCCCTACATCCTGCTGCAGAGCGGGCGCACCTACCTCGACCGCCATTGGGAGGCGCTGGAGGCTCTCGACCAGGCAGGATTCAAGGTCAACCTCAACCGCACCCTGGCTCGGAACATGGAGGAAGTCTGGAGGTTCATCCGCGGTTGGGAGGAAAAACGGGAAACCCTGCCCTACGAAATCGATGGCGTTGTGGTCAAGGTGGATCGCACCGGCCTGCAACGAGAACTCGGCTTTACCGGCAAGGCTCCCCGCTGGGCGATTGCTTACAAGTACGCCGCCCGTGCAGGTATCACCCGGATTGAAGGCATCCGAGTGCAGGTCGGGCGCACCGGCAAACTCACGCCCGTTGCAGAACTGGCGCCCGTAGCCATTGGTGGCACCACCGTGCGTAATGCCACCCTCCACAACATGGATGAGATCGAGCGTCTGGGCGTCAAGATCGGCGACTGGGTACAAGTCGAGCGCGGCGGCGACGTCATCCCCAAGGTCGTCAAGGTCGTCGAAGACAAAGAGCACCCTCGCGGCCACGAAACATTCCACATGCCGGAGAAGTGCCCGGTTTGCGGCACCAAAGTCGTGAAGACCGAAGGCGAAGTGGACTATCGCTGCGTGAACGCCAACTGCCCGGCCAAGCTGCGCGAGACCATTCTGCACTACGCGTCGCGTGGCGTGATGAATATCGATGGCATGGGCGACGCCCTGGTCACTCAACTCACCGATCGCGGCCTGGTCAAAAACGTTGCCGACATCTACAAGCTCACCAAGGCCGACCTGCTCAGTCTCGAGCGCATGGGCGAAAAGTCCGCGCAAAACGTGCTCAACGAAATCGAGGCTTCCAAGAAATTGCCGCTCGAGCGCGTGATTTTCGGCCTCGGCATCCCATTTGTCGGCGAACGCACCGCCCAGTTTCTGGCCGAACATTTCGGCTCGCTCGACGCGCTCATGAATGCCAGCCAGGAAGACCTCGAAGAGGTGAACGAAGTCGGCCCCAGAATCGCCGAAAGCATCCGGAAATTCTTCGAGGAGCCGAGAAATCGCGACTTGGTCAACCGCCTGCGCGACGCCGGCCTGACCCTGAGCGGCAAGAAGCGGGAACGCGGCACCAAGCTGGCCGGCAAGACCTTTGTCCTGACCGGCACCCTGTTGAAGTACACGCGGGACGAAGCAAAAAAGCTGATCGAAGACGCCGGCGGGCGGGTGTCGGGATCGGTCAGCAAGAAGACGGACTACATCGTAGCCGGAAGCGATGCCGGCTCGAAGCTCGACAAGGCCAAAGAGCTGGGTGTCGCCGTAATTGAAGAGAAAGAAATGGAGAAATTGGTCGGCTAGCTGCGCCGAAACCGCACTCCGGCTTGGCTCTATCCAAGCAGCCTCCGCTGGTCCGGATGACCGCGATCACCTAGCCGCCCAGCGCCTCCCTCATCCGCTTCCACGTCACTTCCAGGCTCTCCGGCAAAACCCGGGTTTCCCCGATCACGCTGACAAAGTTTGCGTCGGCCACCCAACGAGGCAAAGCGTGCATGTGAATGTGCCCGGCGACTCCCGCACCCGCCGCTTTTCCGATATTCATCCCCAAATTCACCCCGTCCGGCTTGTAAAGAAGGCGTAAAACACCCTCTATCTTCTGGGAAAGAGCCATCATTTCCTGCGCCGCCGCCTCCGGCAGCTTCTGCAGTTCGTCCAGATGCGCGTAAGGCACGATCATCACGTGCCCGGGCGTGTACGGATAGGTGTTCAGAATCACAAAACAATGCTCACCCCGGTAAGTAATGCGCACCTTTTCATCATCTCCAGCCTTCTGCACCTCGCAGAAGATGCATCCTGGAGTCTTTTCAGCATTAGTAACGTAGGCGTAACGCCAGGGCGTCCAGAGATAATCCATGGAAGGGCAGCGTAGCAGATGAATATGGTTTTCCGGAACCTTCTCTAGCTTCGTTTTCGTTGCGTTTTTATGCGGATTCTCGGCGCACGCAAGAAAGTTGTATCCGATTTCTCCGATGCTCAATCCAATACCCGCATGAGCGGCGTCGGATGCCGCAGGCTAGTGACGTTCGTGTTTGACACTGTTCGGAAGCGGTTGCTACACTCGAAGGGTTCCCATTGGACGCGGGGTTGCTTAGTCGTCCGAACGCTGGGATTGTTCAAGTTCAACCGCCAGGTTGAACCCACCACAACCTTAGACCCGTTCCGGCAGTCCGCCAAAGCCCGCATCCGTCCCGCACCCTAAGCAGTGCGAGGTATCGAGAGATCATGACCTTGTACGACGACAGCACCGCCCCTGAATTGGATTCCGCGAATCTCGTTTCCGCCGGAAACGAATCGAACGCGAGTTCCAACGGGGGGCAGGCGCCCAGCACTCATAGTTCACACGCCGAAACGGCCGCATCTCAATCCCACGAAAACGCAGATCAAAAACCAACCATGTCCACAACCGCCACCGAAGATAAACCTGTTGCAGCCACCACCACAGCCGAAGAGAAGCCAGCAGCCACCGACGATTTCGCCTCCGCTCTGGAAACCTTCACCACCGAAGCCGAAGAAGCAGTCAGCGAAGATCGCGTTATCAAGGGTACTGTCCTTAAATTGACCGACAAACACGTGGTCGTCGACATCGGCGCCAAGTCGGAAGGCATGCTCCCGCTGGCCGAGGTCCTCGATCACGAGGGCAAACCGCGTTTCAAGCCCGGCGACGAAATTGACGTCATGCGCGATAAGGGTGAAGCCGAGGAAGGCTACATCAACCTTTCTCATCAGAAGGCGCAGCGCCTGCGCGCATGGGACGACATCGAAGCTGCCTACAACGAGAAGAAGCCGATCAAGGCCGTGGTGATTGATCGCATCAAGGGCGGTCTGACCGTCGACATCGCCGGTGCGCGTGCATTCCTGCCCGGCTCGCAGGTCGACCTGCGCCCTGTCCGTAACCTGGACGGCATGAAGGGCACCACCATCGAAGTCGCCGTCATCAAGCTGAATAAGAAGCGCGGCAACATTGTGGTTTCGCGCAAGCAGCTTCTTGAAGAAGAGCAGAACGAAAAGAAGTCCAAGACCCTCGAGCATCTCGATGAGGGCGCCGTATTGACCGGCGTGGTGAAAAACCTCACCGAGTACGGAGCTTTTGTCGACATGGGTGGCATCGACGGCCTGCTCCACATCACCGACATGTCCTGGGGTCGTCTGACCCATCCTCGTGACCTGGTGAATGTGGGCGACCAGATTCAGGTCAAGGTCCTCAAATTCGACAAGGACAAGCAGCGTGTCTCGCTGGGCTTCAAGCAGCTCACGCCCGATCCCTGGCTGGATGCCGAGCACCGCTATCCCGTGGGTGCACACGTCTCGGGCCGCGTCATCAGCGTGACCGACTACGGCGCATTCGTGGAACTGGAGCAGGGCATCGAAGGCCTGGTACACGTCAGTGAAATGACCTGGTCGAAGCGGATGAAGCATCCGTCGAAACTCGTCAACGTGGGCGACCAGGTGGACTGCGTGGTCTTGAACGTGAATCCCACCGAGCGCCGCATTTCGCTCGGCATGCGTCAGCTCGCCTCCAACCCCTGGGACAGCCTGCACGATAAATTCCCTGTTGGTACCCAGGTGGAAGGCCGGGTCCGCAATCTCACCGACTTCGGCGCCTTTATTGAGATCGAAGACGGCATTGACGGCCTGGTCCACGTGAGCAATCTCAGCTGGACCAAGCGCGTGAAGCATCCTTCGGAAGTCTTGAAGAAGGGTGATCGCGTGAAAGCCGTGGTGCTGGCGATCGAGCCTGACAAGCGCCGCCTCTCGCTTGGCGTGAAGCAGCTTCAGCCCGACGTCTGGGAGACTTTCTTCCAGCAGCATCACGTCGGCGACGTCGTTCACGGCAAGGTCTTGCGGGTCGCCACGTTTGGCGCGTTCGTGGAAATTGCCGAAGGCGTCGAAGGCCTCTGCCACAACTCGGAAGCCGTGGACAGCAACGGTACCCAGGTACACCTGGAGCCCGGTACTGAGCACGACTTCAAGATCATCAAGATGAATCCCGAGGAGAAGAAAGTGGGACTCAGCATCCGCGCGGTCGGCGAAGAAGCCTCTCGTTCGGAAGTGGAAGCCTACAAGCACCCGGTGTCGAGTTCGAGTACAAGCTCAACCATCGGTGAACTCATCTCCTGGAAGCGCGCCGGAAGCGACAACAACTAGTTGTAGCGCGGACACTCCTGTCCGCGAAACCAACCGCCCTACGAAGGCCGCCAGCATGGCGGCCTTTTTGTCTGGGCGCCGCCGGCGCTGCGCTCTTTCGCCCGAATCCTCTCACAACCCCTCGCATCCAAAATTCATGGACCTGCAACTCGACGGAAAGCTCGCGTTTATCACCGGATCCACCGCCGGTATTGGTTATGCCATCGCCCAGGGCCTGGCCAAAGAGGGCGCCACCGTAATCGTCAACGGCCGTACCGCCCGCCGGGTTGACGCAGCGCTGGAGTCGCTTGCCAAAAGCAGCGTGCGCGGGAGATTGGAAGGCCTTCCGGCTGACCTCGGCACCGTCGAAGGCGCGAACCTCGCCATCCAACGTTTTCCGGACGTCGACATCCTGGTCAACAATTTGGGGATTTTCGAGCCTAAGCCCTTCGAAATGATCCCGGACGAGGACTGGCTCAGATTTTTCGAAGTGAACGTCTTAAGCGGAGTGCGCCTGAGCCGCCACTACCTGCCGCGCATGACCAAACGGAATTGGGGACGAATCGTCTTCATATCCAGTGAGTCCGCAGTACAGATTCCTGCTGAAATGATCCACTACGGCATGACCAAGACCGCGCAATTAGCGATCTCACGTGGTTTGGCGGAAACAACCGTGGGTACCGGCGTTACCGTGAATGCGATCCTGGCGGGTCCTACCGGCTCAGAAGGTGTAGAGGAATTCGTCAATCGCCTCGCCACCAGCACCAACAAGAGCCCGCAGGCGTTCGAGCAAGAGTTCTTTCGCAGCATGCGCCCAAGCTCGTTGCTCCAGCGCTTTGCCCGCCCCGAGGAAGTGGCCAATCTGGTGACGTATGTCTGCAGCCCGCTCTCGTCCGCCACCAACGGCGCAGCTCTACGGGTGGACGGTGGCGTTCTGCGTTCGATTGTCTGAGGCTTCGCTTTTTCGCCACGTCCGCACGTTGACCCCGCACAGGACCAGGCAGAACAGGTTAGCTGGAACAAAACCGAATTGAGCTGTTTTCACCCCGATCACGCAGATGATCACGCTGTTCACCGCTGCAAGGGCCCAGCCTTCCCAATACCGTTTTCCCACCAGAATTGTAGAAAAGATCGTTAAGACGCAGGACAAGTAGTCAAGCCGCACGGCGCAGGTTTACCTCCGACCACCTACTTTGTAGCATCCCCCGGCCCGCGGTCTGTGATGTCGCACCAGTCTAAACGTAACGACAGTAACGTCTTGCGGTGATGCATGCACATTTTGCGCACGAAAACCGCTTCCCGCCCGCTTTTCTCGCAACCCAGGCTACGTTTCGGTACTCAAAGCCTGATAGGAGACATACTCTTCATGGCAAGCAAATCGACCAAGCGCATTGTTAACGAATCCATTGAGGACGCCAACGAGCAGCAAGGCCTCGGACCAGCTTCGGCAGGCCAATCGGGCGATCTGCAGGGCTTGTCCCCGGTTCCGGATGCGAACGCGGAAAGCGTGGAAGAGTTGGTAGAGGAAGGTCAGGCACTGGAAGCCGACGCCGTTGCTGGCGTGGAGGATGCCCCGGACGCCGACGCGTCCGAAGTCCGCGTCCGTCAACGTCCCGAGGATGACCTCCGCGAAGAATACTTGGATCGCGACTAAGCCGCTTGCTCTCGATCCATGGCTCTCCCCGCACAGTCAGTGTGCCTTAGCGTCTTGCTGTCCTTGCCTCCACTGAATGACGCCAGGCTCGACAGCGTCGATATTGAGGCAAGCGTTCGCCGCCAGCCCCGCGAGCGCTTGCAAGGTCTGCAATCTTTCGAAAGTCACGGTTGTCGATGAGAATGGAACGGCTTCAATTCGTACGGAGCCAGTCAAAATGCGCACCAGCCCGCTGCTTACATCTCCTGGGAGATAAAGCCAGACTCAGCGCGTGTCGACTTTGAGGTTGATGTTGAGCTGCTGCCGGTTGTCGAACTGGCTCACCGTCTTGGAGTCGCTCTTGTGCCCATTAAACTGTGCGTAGACCTCATAGTCGATATTCGGGGCAAGAGATGGAAATCGATACTCGCCATCCTGGCCGACAATGTAGGTCTTAACGGCGCGCGTCCGCGTGTTCGTCAGATACACCACCGCATTTGGTAAGGGAGCATCCTGACGATCACTGACTCGACCGACCAGCGTGCGGCTAGTATCAGTCTTCTTCTCGAAGGGCTGAGCCACGGCTGCAAGGCTCAGCAGCACCGCCAGGGCACCCCCCAAAGCCTTCTTCATGGTTTTTCTCCGGTACCACCTGCTGCTCGCGAATCCCACTACTTTAGATGCAAACCGATGTCTGCGCGCTCATCCGATTGAATATGCACGGTTACTTCGGGTCCCAGAGCTAACTTATTGCCATTCAATAACTTCACTCCCTTCGTGTCGGCCCAGACCACGTAATCGGCCTTTCCCGCAGGTAATCGCTGGGCGAATTCGCCGCTGTGGTCCGACATGAGCTCCCACTTGGCTTTCGTTTGATCCGCGCGCCGGATCTTCACTTTGACGCCATACACCGGACGGTCATCCGGACCCCATACCGTTCCCATGATTAGAGCGTAGGGTTTGTGAGGATCAAGTTGTTCGCTGAAAGCCCGCACAGATGCAGTAGAAGAATATAGAAGAACGGCGAACATAAGCGCGAGACGCGGGCCAGCTTTGCTCATACGATCATCATGCGCACGGGACGCGGGATTACGCGTCACCGTCTTCTTCTTCCTCTTCCTCTT
>Ga0193755_1000433_pt1 | contig 12013 bp, 10 predicted proteins | sample H1a2metaG_FD_144921 | JGI IMG/M metagenome (GOLD analysis project Ga0193755, IMG submission 144921) | Soil microbial communities from a riparian zone of the East river system, Colorado, United States - H1a2 | ecosystem: Environmental > Terrestrial > Soil > Riparian zone | place: USA: East River...
GCTGCGGCAGCATATCCAGCAAGGTCGCCAGCGACAAAGGCGCAAGCGTGCCGCTCGCGGCTCCCTGGACGATCCGGGCGAACACGAACTGGAGGGACGTCGTCGCCAGCGTGTTGAGGATCAGCCCGACCACGAAGACGGCGAGAGCGACCTGATAGACCGTCTTACGGCCGTAGCGCCCCGCCAGCCAGCGCGCCATTGGCATGACGGCGGCGCCCGCCGCCATATAGGCCGTAAACACCCAGCCAACCTCGTCGTTGGCCATCGACAACGTGCCCTGGATATGCGGCAGGGCCGCATTCGGCAGCGAGATGTTCACCGCTTCCATGTAGGTCGCCATCAACGCCGCCACGGTAATGGCGCGATGGTCGCTGGTTACACCGGTCAACGGGAGAGCGACACTCATTTGACCTCCGTCGCACGCGCGGGCTGAAGCAGATGGAGCCAGGTCCGGCGATAGCCGGTGTCGACCCGCGCAGTCACACTGATGCCCGAGAACAGCGGCCGGTTCGGATCGACCTCATCCAGCTCAAGCCGCACCGGCAGACGCTGGACGACCTTGACCCAATTGCCGGTCGCATTCTCGGGCGGCAGGACCGAGAAATCAGAACCAGTGCCCGGACTCATGCTGACGATGTGCGCGTTGAACTTGCGATCCGGATAGGCATCGACGTCGATCGTCGCCTCTTGACCCGGCCGCATGTGGGTCAGGCCGGTTTCGCGAAAATTCGCCTCGATCCAGACGCGCTTGCTCGACAGCAGCGAGAACACGGGTGCACCGGGATTGACGAAACCACCGACTTGCAGGTCATCGACCTTGGTCACGATGCCGTCGTCGGGCGCCGTCACCGTCGCATAGGAGAGATCGAGCCGGGCGCGGTCGAGTTGTGCCTTGGCCGCACGAACCGTCGGATGGCGATCGTTCTCGATGTCAGGGTCGCCGTCCAACGCAACCACGGTGTTGGCGATCTGCTGTTCGATCGATGCGATGTGCTGGCGGGCGACCTTGAAATTCGTCTCGGCGCGCTCGAACACCGCGCGCGGCGTAAAATCGGAGACGACCAGCGCTTTCTTGCGGTCATATTCGCGCTCGTCAAAGGCAGCCGAATCCCTGGCCGACTGTAGTTCCGCCTGTTGTTGGCGATAGGTCGCTTTAAGCGAGTCGATCTGGAGGCGCGCGCTGCCAAGCCGCGCCTCGGCCTGATCGACCGCAATCTGGTAGGCCTCGGGATCGATCCGGAACAGGACCTGGCCCTGCCGGACGCGCTGATTGTCGCGGACGGCGATTTCGACCGCCTGGCCGGCAACCCTGGCGTTGACGGTGACCTTTGCCGCACGAACGAACGCGTCGTCGGTCGAGACATAGGGTTCCTCGGCGAGGTACATGACCGCGCCGAATGCAGCCACCACGATCGGCACTGCGAGCATCAGGGGCCGGCGCAGCCGCTCTCTCAGCGACCTTGCGGGCGGTGCGGCGACGGGAACGCGAACGGGTGTGGCGCCATCGACAACTCTATCGAATGACGTCTCCACCGCAGCGTCCGCCACTGCCGCAGAGGCCACACCGATATCCGCAACCGCGCGGAGCCCCTGGCCGTCGCCTGTCCAGCCGGCGACTGGCGAAACATTTAATCTCATGGAAACCCCTCGCCTCTATTGTGTTTTGTAACGTTTGCTACAAATACGGAACTACAACGCAGCAATCAAGATGCTTGACCATTTATTTTTGTAACGATATATACAAATATAACATGCAGCGACCAGGGTGATTTCGGTATGGCACGAGCAAACAGCGAAACCGGACCAGTCCGCCGGGGGCGGCCCCGCGCCTACGACGCACAGGCTGCCCTCAAGCAGGCAACGGACACCTTCTGGAAGACCGGCTATTCCGGCACTTCCCTCGACAGCATTGCTGCCGCGACCGGCATGAACCCACCGAGCCTCTATGCGGCATTCGGTAACAAGCACGCGATCTACCTCGAGGCGCTCGCGCGTTATTGGGAGATCAGCCTCACCGCCACACGTGAGGCTCTCGCGGAGGACCGTCCCTTGGGCGAAAGCCTGATGCTTGCCTTTGAGGCGGCGTTGTCGATCTATTTTTCAGGCAAGGGAAACGCGCGCGGCTGCTTTGTGATCGGGACCGCGGTAACCGAAGCCGGCGAAGATGCTGCGATCCGGAACAGCGTCGCGGCGGGACTGCGTGCGATTGACGGTGATTTTGAAGTCCGTTTCCGCAAGGCAATTGAACGAGGCGAGCTGAAGCCCGGTGCCGACCCCGCCGCGCTTGCGGTCCTCGCATCGGCCACAATGCATACCATCGCGATCCGCGCCCGTACCGGCGCCCGCCGTGCCGAACTGAAGGAGCTTGCCCGGAAGGCAGTGAGTGTGATCTGCGGATGCTCGGTGGCGGCTGGCTGAGCCGCAGCGCCCGCGAGACGGGCGTTGCTGCGAGTAATCCTCGCCGGCTATCCGATGAGGACAGCTCGCACATTTTCTTCTTCCTCCGAAGGACGCTGGCGATTGTGCAAGCCGCTGGTGTGTTCGGCCATACAACCCTCGGCGGAAGTCCGTCATATCAAGGTATGAGCGGCTATGTCGCAAAACGGAATTAGCGAGCGTCTTCGCGCCATGAGTGGCTTACCCGATATCCTGGCTGACGATCTCGACGTGGTCTTCTGCGGCCTTAACCCCGGCCTCCGCGCCGCGGACGCCGGCCACCACTTTGTCGGCCGTGGCAACCGGTTCTGGCCGGTGCTCTTCAGGTCTGGGTTCACACCGCGGCTGTTCGAGCCAACCGACGACCGGTTGCTGCTCAACGAAGGCTGCGGACTGACGACCGCCGTTGCCCGCCCCACAGCGAGCGCCGACCAGGTTTCAGTCGATGAATTCGTTGGCGCATCGGCCGCCCTCAAGCGAAAAATCGAGGCGCATAAACCGGGCTTTGTCGCGTTCCTGGGCAAGAAGGCCTACAGCGCGATCGTCTACCGATCAACCGTCGAGTGGGGCCGGCAGACAGAACTGTTCGGCAGTACGCGCGCATGGGTCCTTCCCAATCCGAGTGGACGCAACCGCGGCTTCTCATTCGACGAACTTGTCCTCGCTTATCGAGAACTCAGACTCGCTGCCCGCGCTGGAACGAAACGGAATTCTTCCGTCGCCGGAAGATGAGAAGGACAATGCCCAGAAACACGACGACCGCCGCGGCTGCCATGCCCCCGCGGGCGAGCGCGAGCAGCGGCGAGGAAGGACCGCCCCGACGCGCCTCGGCGACCTGTTGTTCGGTGATGGTGCTATCGGCCGCCCCATAGTGGGTGAGCACGTAGTTGCCCAGCGCCGCAATGTCGCGATCGCGGAGTGCATTGGTATCGGTCGTGCGGCCGCCGAAGCCGGGCATGAAGGCCTGTCCGTGTGATGTCGTGCGATTCACGCCATACAGGATGGCAGCAATGAGGTTGGTCGCATTCTTCGCGCCAGTCGCCGAATTCGAGAACAGGCTCGGATAGTAACCGTCCTTGCTGCCCTGACCTTCAGCCGAATGGCAGGAGGTGCAATTGCCTTGAAACAGCTCTGCGCCGGTGGGATCGGATTCGCTATCGGACCTGACGGCTTCACGTCCGCGCAACGCTGCGAGCTCGGAGAACATCTTTCCGGCCGAGAAGCGGGAAACCTGGTCGGCTGGGTCGTGGATAGATGGAACGTTCTTGATATACGTCGCGATAGCATCAAGGTCTGCGGCGGCAAGGTGCTGGAAACTGTGTTCGACCGCTTCGCCCATGCTTCCGGCCGCCTGCGCCTTTCCGGACAAGTGTCCCGTGCGCAGATACGCCACGAGTTCTTCCTTGGTCCAGCGTCCAATGCCGCTGATCGAATCCGGCGTGATGTTCGGCGCGTACCAGGGGCCGACCTGCGCGCCCGACAAAGCACGGCTCCCCTCCTCCTGCATCAGAAAGCCGCGCGGCGTATGACAAGTGCCGCAATGCGCGGCGCCCTGCACGAGATAAGCCCCCCGATTCCATTCCGCCGATTGATGCGGGTCCGGCACGAAGGTTGTCGCGTCCCGGAACAGCAGGTTCCACACCATCATCGACATCCGTATGTTCATCGGAAACGGAAGCTCGGTCGGCGGCGCGCGCTGGTCGACGGACTTTACCGCCTGCGTGAAGTACAGATAGAGCCCATGGGCGTCCTCGTCGGTGAACTTCGCATAGGACGTGTAGGGCATCGCGGGATAGAGGTTGGCGCCATCGCGCCTGACACCGCGACGGAGCGCCCGCGAAAATTCTTGCTCTGTGTAGCGCCCAATCCCGAAATCCGCCGACGGTGTGATATTGGTCGAATAGATGGTGCCGAGTGGCGTCGGGATGACGAGCCCGCCGGCGAACGGTTTGCCGCCTGGCGCCGTGTGGCAGGCGCCGCAGTCAGCGGCCGTTGCCAGATACTCCCCGCGCTTGATCACAGCAGCCGTTTGATCCGGCGACTCGGCCGCCTGACAAATGCCGGCCGCCACCGTTGCGGCGAAACAGATCAGCAGCGCGCTGAGGTGGTGACTGGAGTTACCCATGATCAGCCATGCTTGAGTTGATCGGTGATCGCGTCAGCCGCCTTCAGCGCCAACGCCGCCATGGTGAGAGTACTGTTCGAAGCGGTTCCGCTGGGCATCGCGCCGCCGCCGGGCAAGAACAGGTTGTGGTGATCGTGCGCACGACAATCGGCATCGACCACCGCCGTCGCCGGCTCAGTCCCCATGACGCAGCCGCCCATGATGTGGTCGCTGTTGAGAAACTCGGGAGACAACTGGAACTTGGTGGCGCCGAGTTCGGCCGCCAATCGCTGCAGCCGCGGCACGGTGTATTCCTTGGCGCTCTGACGCACATAGTCGCCCACATCGTAATAGATGTTCGGTTTGCTGATGCCGAGCCAATCCTTCTGGCTGGACAGCGTCAGACGGTTATTGGCCGAAGGCAGTATCTCATGCTCCACGGTCAACCGTGCGGTACAGGCGGAAAGCCGCCGAATCTCGGCATCCAGCGCCTTGCCGACCAGCCCTTTCTTCAACGCGGCGGCGGCACCTAGCGGGCTGCGGGCGAAGTTCTCCATCCGAAACATCGCGCCGGCATAGCGGCTGCGGAATTCGCCTTGCGAGGTGTTGAGAATGCTGCTGCTCTGCACCGGCCCGACGCCTGTCCATAGCGGCTCCGTGAGCTCCAGTTCCGCGGTGAGCTTCGGCTGATCCATCATGTTGCGCCCGACCTGATCGGAGCTGTTCGCCACGCCGTTTGGATTGCGGTCGTCCTTTGACAGCAACAGCAGCTTTGGCGTCTCGATGCCGTTGCAGGCAATCACGAAAATCTTGCCGGTGACCCTGTGCGAGCGTTTATCCGGATCGAAGAAGTGAACCGCCTGAACCAAATTCTTCTCGCCCGTCTCGATGCGATAGACCACGGCGTTGGCCAAGATCTTGCCGCCCTTGCTCTCGATCTTCGGCAGCGCCGTCGCCGCATCGTATTTGGCGGCGATCGGACATACCGGAAAACAGTTGTTGTTGCCGCAACATGGCGGCCGGCCGTCGTAGGAGACGCCGCTGTTGCGCGCCTGAGGCGCCGGCAAGTTGATCATGCCGATTTTCGCGGCGGCCTCGGTGAAACGATGCTCGCCGGGACCGAAGGGAATCGGCCCCATCGCGTAGGGTTTCGAGCGCTTCCCATTGGACGGCCATTGCAGCGTCGGGTCTGATGGACCGCACACGCCGATCGCGTATTCCGCGCGCGTGTAATAGGGCTCGATCACATCGTGGCTGAATGGCCAGTCCCGGCCGACCTCATAAAGGCTTTTCAGGCGCATATCCTCGGGCGTGATACGCCAGCAGATTCCAGCCCAGTGCCAGGTAGCACCTCCCGCATAGCGGACGTAGCCCTGGAGATAGGCGCGGGCATTTGGCCCTTCCAGTTGAAGGTATTGCTCCTGCTCTTTGGGCATGCGCGTTTCGAGGTGCGGCGCCCACGGCTTCGGCGGATACGCCGCATTCCAGTGAAACAACCGTATGCTGGGCGGCAGGTTGCGGAAATTCTCGACGACCCGCCAGCGATCGACGCGAGGGCCGGCCTCGAGCATCAGGACGGACAAGCCGGCGTCCAGGGCCTGCTGCGCGATCAGGCAACCGACCACCCCGGTTCCCACGACAACAACGTCTGCACTATCATCGCTCGCCATCTGTACAGTTCCCGTTGGTTCGAGAGCACCGTGTTCAGAATTCAGGCATGTTGCTCAGCGGAGGAGCCTCAGCCGACCATCCGTTCGGCCCCGAGATCGCGTAGGAGGGAATGGTCATGACGTCCCTCGTCGGCTGGTACATCAGCGCATACTCGTAGGCGAACACCTCCGCATCGGGCGCGTCGGTGACGACGCCCAGATACCAGGCGGAAATGATTGCAAGCGCGGTTTCTTTGAGCGGACCATCCGGCACATCGTCGAAGAAGTCCTCGACAATGCGCGCGTTCTTCTGTCGTGCGATGGATAGGAGCCCGTCAATCTGCTGTGGTAGCAACGGATTCAACGCGGCCATCGCAGCGCCCATGCGCTTGCCGACCTCCGCGTTCAGGCGATGGGGAACCAATAGCGACGAAATTTCCATGAACTGCGCCGCAGATTGATCCGACAACGGGGTCGGCGCCGCAATGGCAGGCAGCGTTGCGAGTGCGGCAGCCCCACCAACAAATAGCCCACCGACCAACACGTAGCGGCGCGAGAGTGTGAATGCCGTAGGAGAATCGTCGCGGTACTGATCAAGCATAGGCGCATACCTCGCTGCTAAATTAGCCGGCTCAATCACGGTTTACTTGAACAGACGTGCTTTTATCATCAATCAGGTTTGAAACTTTTGTGGCGTTTGCGTGAGCGAGCAAAAATCAGGCCCGCAACGGTCTCGTCTGGTCCGGTGCCAAGACGGCTCATACTACACGCCACGGGCGTGTTCGACTATACAACCCTCGGCGGAAGCCGATCATATGAAGGTATGAGTGGTCATCATGAGGCGACGGCTGGCGCGATCGGCAACACCGCCCTACGTGTCACAAGGCGTAGGGCACGATGAATTCAGCAGCCCGTTATGATAGCTGGACGCGCAGATGGAAGAGTGAGATGGATGATCGAACCGTGCGAGTTTCGCTGGAGCGGCATTGGGATGCTTCGGACGGGAGCGATTCCCAGGTCGAGCATGAAATCTACCGCGAGGGCGCGGTGCTTGATTATCCGCAAACGGGCGAACGGATCCGCGGCCGGCACAACATTCAAGAGAGCCGCTCCTTCCAGCCAAGAACGGAGCGTTTTAGGTCGAGCGAAAACGAATTATCGGCAGGCGGCGATCTCTGGGTCACCGAATTCATACTTAGCTATGACGGCGTACGATCTTACGCCGTGAGCATCATGGAATTCCGCGAAGGGCTGGTGGCCAACGAAACACAATATTTCTCCGATCGGTCCGACCCTGCACCCTCGCGCGCGCATCTTGCTGAGCGAGTAGGCGCTTTTTCGTAATCAAAGCAACCATTGTCAGGGGGGCCCAGCAATCAGATGAATTGTGCGCTAGACGTTCGCTTCCAATAAGCCCGCTTACAAAATTGGTTGTGGCACGTAGCCAGCACCTAGCTTCACATGAAAGTCGCACGCCATGCTCAACCAAGGGCCCAAGGCCGATTGTCCGTCTGGCATTCTGGGATCTTCCCGCTGCTCCACTGTGCACCAATTCCTCTTTTACCCCGAACACGGCGTCCGAATTTAGATGCTTGTCATCCTCAATGAATAGGCGTGTTTAGAGCGGTTCGAAGCCCGGCGCGTTAACGAGAAAATAAATATGAACGTGGGCGTGGGGTCATGTCCCGTTTTCTTGTGAGGTCGTTTGAACCTCATCCTGATGAAGGGCTGGTTCTTGTATGAGCACCGGCGGTTCATCATATCCTTTGCGGCTGCTGTAAAAGATAAGCGCCATCAAACCGACGCCGACGACCATTGAGAAAATGACGCCCAACGCCATGGCGACATAACCCGACGTCGGCGCGTCGGTATCGGTGCTGGTCCAGCCGAGATAGCCGATGATACAGGCAGCAACCAGGAATGCCGACAGCACGGCGACCACAGCCCATGTACCGAGCTTGTTGTGGCGCGGGTTTGATGGTTCGGTGTCCGATCGATCTTTGGTGCTAGTGTCTTTCATGGAACCCTCCTCAAATGCGAACGTCGAGCTACCGCGGCATCATTCCCGAAAGGCCCTCTCAGGCGGCGCCGAGACCGCCATCAATCAGATAGATGACGAACGAAAAGGTGACGATTGAGAGCACCGAGCTGACGAGAATTGAAGTGGCCGCCTCGTCCCGGTATGCACCTGCTTCGTTGGCAAACATCCCTGAAATCGTTGCCGACGGGAGCGCGCAAAGCAAAATCATCTGTTGGGTGGGGACGCCCCCGATCGACAGCATGAGCGCCGCACCGACCATCAGGGCAGGTTGCAAGAGCAATTTGAGCACCGCATTCTCCCCCACATCGAACGACAGCTTCATCTTCACAGAGGACATGATCAGGCCAAGACACAACAACGAAACACCGGGCGTTGCCTTGCCGAGCAGGTTGAGGGAGTCAACCAGGACAGCGGGAAGCTTGATCGCAAACAACGAGATCAGGATGCCGATCGCCGGGGCCCACATCAGCGGCCGACGAACGGCTTCCCAAACGCTCGAGGCGAATGCCTTCGCGCCGCTTCCGTTACCACTCGCGACCGTGAGGAGCGTCGTCGTCAGGGGAATCATGACCAGGCTTGCGATCACGTTGAGCACCAGGATCGGATAGAGGCTGTCTGGCCCGAACATGCTTTGCAGAATCGGGATTCCCATGAACGCCGCGTCCGGATATCCATTGACAAGTCCCTTCAACGTCGGCTGCTTCAGATCACGATAGCGATACCACCCGATGGCAAACGCAACGGCGTACATCCCCATCAGTGCAATGAATGTCGCGAGAATGAATCGGACATCGAGCAGCTGCGCGCGCGGCGTGCTGGCCATGCCGGCGAGCAGTAGCGAAGGGAAAATCCAGTTCAGAACCAGCCGCGTAATCAGGAGACTGTCTGAATGGCTAAGCTTCCCCCGCTTTCCCGCGATAAAACCGAGAAGGATCACGAAGGCGACAGGTAGGAGAGATCCTACGATCTGATTTAGCATCGCACTAACGCTCCCTGCGGGGGTTGGTTGTCGAGGTTTTCGAGCCTGTCTGATACTTCACGCGCTAGGCCAGGCGATATTTGCGAATGACATCGGCGTCCGGCTCGAGGCCAAGGCCTGGGCCTCGAGGAACTGCCACGACGCCGTTCTTCGGGATGACCGCGTCGCCATAGAGTTGCGCCTCGAGATCGAAATAGCGCCACTCCACCATTGCACCGGCCCCACCAAGCGCGGCGTTTGCGTGCATGACGGCAAGCAGGCCCGGACCATCATAGAAGGCGTGGATCCTCACAGCGGTGTTGTGGCCGTTGGCCATCGCGAACACCTTGCTCAATTCTGTAAGGCCGCCCATTTTGGCGGGGCTTGGTTGGATGAAGTCGACCGCCTTCGCTTCAAGAAGATGCTGAAAGTCCATCAACGTCGAGGCGTTCTCGCCGGCGGCGATCGGGATGCCGCCCTCCCGCCTGACCCGTGCAAGCCCTGAATAATTCTCCGGTGGCCAGACCGGTTCTTCGAGCCATCGCAGATTGAACGGGCGAAGCCTGTTAGTCATGTCGAGTGCTTCGCGAACCGACCACGGGCAATTGACGTCGAGCATGATCTCGACGTCGTCGCCTGCGGCTTCGCGAGCTGCCCGTACACAGTCGACGTCGATCTCGTGCAGCTTCAGATGGCGATAGCCGTCGTGCAGTGCACGCGCGACGTTCTTGCTGACGTATTCGGGGTCGTTGTACCGGGTCAGGCTCGCGTAACAGGGAAGCGACACTACATCACTGCCCCCGAGGAGCTGATAAACCGGCTGCTTGGCTACCTTCCCCGCAATGTCCCAAAGCGCGATGTCGATGGCCGAGATGCCGTACATGAGGGCTCCGCTGCGCCCGAAGACATGGAATTTCTTCTGCAGATCGAGCGACAACTTGCCAATCTGCGTTGCGTCCCGCCCGATACAATCGGGAGCAAGGATGGAATCGATCGCGACCTTGACGGCCGGAATAGCCGTATAGCCAAATGTCTCGCCCCAACCGACAACCCCCGTATCGGTCGTGACGGACACGATCAACGAATCGACCATTTGCAGACCGGCCTTACCCCAGACTCCCGCGGCTGACGGTCCGCCCGCTGTGAAGGGAATCCGTAATGGTATGGATTCTATCCTGGCGATTTTCATCGTGCGCTCCTGCTCGTGTTCTCGATCGTCCTGCGGCGGCTACCGCGGAAGCAAATTTGTCTTCGCCAAATCGACCACCTCGTCGCCGCGACTGCTCATCACGGCACGCAGGAGCCAGAGGCCGAAACCTCTCACTTGTTCGGCCGTAATCGTCGGCGGCATCGACAACTCTTGTTTGGCGGTCACGACATCCAGGAGCGCAGGGCCATCATGGCCCAATATCTCCCGCATCGCGTCCGGCAGTTCGCCGGGATCCTCGACCCGGCGAGCGAAAATTCCCATCGCGCAGGCCATCGCGGCAAAGTCCGGATTTCTGAGGTCGACTCCCGTGTCCAGGAACCCGGCGGCCTTCATCTCAAGCGCCACGAATCCAAGAACACCGTTGTTAAAGATCACGACCTTGACCGGCAGTTTCATCTGCGTGAGCGTAATCAGGTCACCCATCAGCATGGAGAAGCCGCCATCGCCCGACAGTGAGATCACCTGACGGCCGGGTTGCGCCGCCTGCACGCCGATGGCTTGTGGCATGGCGTTCGCCATCGAGCCATGCGCAAGCGAGCCGATCAGCCGACGGCGGCCATTCATCTTGAGGTATCGCGCCGCCCAGACCGTGGGCGTGCCAACATCGAAGGTGAAGACCGCATCCTCGGCCGCCTGCTCGCTGATGACCCTTGCGAGATACTGGGGATGGATCGGTTTGCGTCCTGGCGTGCCCTTGGCCAAGGCACCAAGACCTTCACATGCGTTCTTGTAGTGCGCGATCGCATTGTCGAGGTGCCGCCGTTCGGTCTTGGCCTTGAGCAACGGCAGCAAAGCCTCAATTGTCAGCCGGACATCGCCGACGGCACCAAGGTCGAGCTTGCAACGCCGACCCAGATTTTCCGGCCGGATGTCGATTTGCGCGACCTGACAGTCGGTCGGAAAAAACTGCTTGTACGGAAAGTCCGTACCCAGCATCAGCAGCATATCGCAGGCATGCATGGCTGCGTAGCCCGACGAGAAGCCGATGAAGCCGGTCATGCCGACGTCGTAAGGATTATCGTATTCGATATGCTCCTTGCCGCCGAGCGCATGCACGATCGGACTCTTGAGGGCTTCGGCGAGTTTCATCAGCTCCGCGTGCGCGCCCGCGCATCCCCTGCCGCAAAACAGCGTGATGCGCCCCGCATTGTTGAGCATCGCCGCCAGCGCCTTCACGTCCCCGGCTTCGGGCACGCAGCGGGGTGTGGAAACCGAGAGCCCACGCGCCGTTGAAAGGGCGCGCTGCGGCGCCTTTTGAAGGGCGACATCTCCTGGGATGACAACGACGGCAACGCCGCGCTGGCCGACCGCCGCGCGGATTGCGTTTTCGAGAACGTAAGGTAGCTGGCTGGGGTCAGAGACGAGCTCGCAATAATGGCTGCATTCCTGAAAGAGATTCTGCGGGTGCGTTTCCTGGAAATAGCCCCCGCCAATCTCGGATGACGGGATTTGGGCCGCGATCGCGAGTACCGGAATACGGCTTCGGTGAGCGTCGAACAGCCCGTTGATGAGATGCAAGTTGCCCGGTCCGCAGGAGCCCGCACAGACCGCGAGATTGCCGGTCGTCTGCGCTTCGGCGGCTGCGGCGAAGGCTGCGGTCTCCTCGTGTCGCACA
>Ga0193755_1000434_pt1 | contig 11999 bp, 10 predicted proteins | sample H1a2metaG_FD_144921 | JGI IMG/M metagenome (GOLD analysis project Ga0193755, IMG submission 144921) | Soil microbial communities from a riparian zone of the East river system, Colorado, United States - H1a2 | ecosystem: Environmental > Terrestrial > Soil > Riparian zone | place: USA: East River...
TACCAAAGTTCATCAAGAAAATTGCAACGGAAAACTTACGAGGTTCCGCGCGCACTATCCTGGAGTCCAATTTGCTGGGCGCCACCTGTGCGCGCGTATGCCCGGTGCAGGAATTGTGCGAAGGCGCCTGTGTTCTTGGCACGGAGCACAAGCCCATCGCCATCGGACGGCTGCAGCGACATGCGATGGACTTCGTTTATGCCAGGGGAACAGACCTGTTCCAACCCGGGAAAGCCACAGGCAAGAAAGTGGCGATCATTGGTGCGGGCCCCGCGGGTCTCTCCTGTGCGGGCGAACTCGCAAAACGCGGGCACAATGTGACGCTGTTTGAAAAGCGCGACTTGGCGGGCGGTCTTTCCACATACGGCATCATTGGCCTTCGCGAACCGGCCGAAGTGGCGGGCGCAGAAGTGGCCATGATCGAAAAACTTGGCGTGAAACTGGAAACAGGCAAGGAACTGGGAGCGGATATCACATTGGCCGACCTGCGAGCGAACTTTGGCGCTGTGTTTCTCAGTGTGGGTCTGGGTGCCATGCCCGGCTTGGGCATTCCCGGCGAAGAGTACATCATTGATGGGCTGGAATACATCGAGCAAAGCAAACTGGATGCACCTAACCTCGTTATCGGCCGCAATGTCGTGGTGATCGGCGCCGGCAACACGGCGATTGATTGCGCCACCATCGCCAAGCGCCTGGGCGCCAGCCAAGTCACGATGGTCTATCGGCGCACGGAAAAAGAGATGACAGCGTATCCCCACGAATACGACTTCATCAAGCGTGAGGGCGTTAGCTTCTGTTTCTTGACGCAGCCCGTGCGAGTCCATGCGGAAAACGGAACGGTGAATTCGCTCGAATGCGTGCGAATGAGTTTAGGGCCAGCGGATGCTTCTGGGCGTCCCTCGCCGCAACCTGTCGCGGGATCGGAATTCTCTCTCGCTGCGGACCAAGTGGTGAGGGCCATCGGGCAACAGAAACCCTCACTCGCCTCCCGGTTGAAACTCGAAACCGAAAAGGGATTCATCCAAGTGAACGCTGATTTCGAAACGAGGTTGCCGGGCGTCTACGCCGGGGGAGACTGCATCCGTGCGCGAGGTGCTGCTTCCACCGTGAGGGCCGTGCAGGACGGGAAGCTGGCCGCGCATTCGATTCATGAAAGGTTGGTGGCGCATGGCTGACCTGAGTATCAACTTTGCGGGCATTCGCTCGCCGAATCCGTTTTGGCTGGCCTCCGCGCCGCCGAGCAATTCCGGCATGCAGGTGCATCGCGCGTTTGAAGCAGGTTGGGGCGGTGCTGTGTGGAAAACCATTGGCGCTCCGGTCCTCAACGTTTCCAATCGTTACGGAGCGTGGCACTACGGCGGCCAGAAAATGGTGGCCATTAATAACGTTGAGCTCATCTCCGATCGGCCACTGGAAGTGAACCTTCGCGAAATTTCGGAAGTAAAACGCGCGTGGCCCGACCGCGCCGTCGTCGTCTCGGCGATGGTGGAGTCCAAGCCGGAAACCTGGCATGACATCATTCGCCGCATTCAGGATACCGGCGCCGACGGGATCGAATTGAACTATGGCTGTCCACACGGCATGAGCGAGCGCGGCATGGGCAGCGCCGTGGGACAGGTGCCGGAGTATTGCGAAGAGATCACGCGGTGGGTCATGGAAGAGGCCAAGATTCCGGTAATCGTGAAGCTCACGCCAAATATCTCGGACATCGTCATGCCGGCACGTGCAGCGGCGGCCGCCGGCGCGAACGCGGTGTCGCTCATCAATACGCTGAATTCCATCATCGGCGTCGATCTCGACACTCTCGAAATCACGCCCAACATCGGCGGCAAGGGCGGCCACGGCGGCTATGCCGGCCCAGCCGTGAAGCCCATCGCGCTAAATATGTTGGCTGCGCTTGGAAAGGATTCGGTGGTGGGTGGTTCCAAGCTGCCCATCTCGGGAATGGGGGGCATTTCCACGTGGCGCGATGCGGCGGAGTTTCTGCTGCTCGGCGCCAGCAGCCTGCAGGTCTGCACCGCTGTAATGCACTATGGTTTCCGCATTGTGGAAGACCTGTGCGACGGCTTGTCCAACTGGATGGACGACAAAGGCTTCACAAGAGTCTCCGACGTAGTGGGACGCAGCCTGCACCGCGTGTCCGACTTCAATCATTTTGACCTTTCGTTTCGTGCTGTTGCGCGGATCGACCAGCAAAAATGCATCCGCTGCAATCTTTGCTACGTCGCCTGCAACGACACCGCCCACCAATGCATCGACCTCATCGCCAAGGATGGCCGCATAGTCCAGCCTCAGTCTTATGACATTCAGGCGAACGGCAAGGAAGAAGCCGTGAACTCGCGTCCCAGCGTTCACGTGCGCGAAGAGGATTGTGTTGGCTGCCGCCTCTGCTATAACGTGTGTCCCGTAGAAGACTGTATTCACATGATTGAAGAACCGTCCGGGCGGCCGCCGGTTACCTGGGGCCAACTCTCTGAGTCGCAGCGCGAAGTAACCGAGGACTGGGAGAAGATGCAAGAATATCGCCAGAAGATGGGAATCCATATTCACTGAGAATGATGTGACGCGTTGCGGAAGTGAAAGATGGCCTTGCTGATCCGAAATGGCGAAATTGTGACGGTGGGCTCGCGGGTCCATGCGGACATCTACGCCGAAAACGAAACTATCACACGCATCGGCAAGGATATCGAGGCTCCGCCGAATGCGGAAATCATCGACGCCACCGGCAAACTCGTTTTTCCGGGCTTCATTGATCCCCACGTGCACATCTACCTTCCTTTCATGGCGACTTTTGCCAAAGATACGCACGAGACCGGAAGCATCGCGGCGCTCATAGGTGGAACGACAACCTACATTGAAATGTGCTGCCCCAATCGCAACGACGATGCGTTGGAAGGCTATCAACTCTGGAAATCGAAGGCCGACGGCAAGAGCGCATGTGACTACGCCTTTCACATGTCGGTAACCAAGTTTGTGGAGGAAACGGAATCGCAGCTGCGGCAGATTGTTGCCGACGGCACGGCGTCGTTCAAACTCTTTCTCGCATACAAAAACTTTTTTGGCGTGGATGACGCCGAAATGTACCAGACCCTCGAGCTCGCCAAGCGCCTCGGAGTGATTGTCACCGCGCACTGTGAAAACGCGGAACTCGTAGCGCGTTTGCAGCAAAAGCTGCTCGCGGAAGGGAGGACCGGCCCCGAATGGCATGAGCCCAGCCGCCCCGAATCGGTCGAAGCCGAAGGCACCGGCCGCTTCGCAACGTTCCTGGAAAACACAGGAGCTGTTGGCTATGTGGTCCATCTGTCGTGTGAGAAAGCGTTGCATGCGGCGCTCGCCGCGAAGTCGCGTGGCGTGAAGGTCCATGTGGAGTCTGTGCTGCCGCACTTCCTGCTCGACAAGACCTATGCCGAGAGGCCCGGTGTCGAAGGCATGAAGCACGTAATGTCGCCGCCGTTGCGCGCAAAGCGCAATCAAGCTGTACTGTGGGACGCATTGGCGCTTGGCTCGATCGATACCGTTGGAACGGATCATTGCCCGTTCGACACCGAGCAGAAACTTTTAGGCAAGGATTCCTTCGTCAATATTCCCAACGGGATTCCCGGAATCGAGGATCGCGTCAATCTGCTGTATACGCATGGGGTGAAACGCAGACGCCTGGATCTGGATCGCTTCGTTGACGCTGCGAGCACGCGCGCCGCGAGACTTTTTGGGCTTTTCCCGCGCAAGGGCACGATTGCTGTGGGCAGTGATGCCGACCTCGTCGTTTACGACACGCATTACCGTGGCGTGGTTTCCGCGAAATCGCAGCACGTAAACAACGACTACAATGGTTTCGAAGGAATGGAAATGGAAGGCCGTCCTTCGGTCGTGACCGTGCGCGGCAAAGTCCAGGTGCGTGACGGAGAATTCGTCGGCGAGCGTGGCCGCGGCAAGATGCTGAAGCGCGAGGCGAGTCATTTCTAGTCGAACCCCTATGAGCCTGAACCCGAAACGCACGGTTGCCGAATTGAAGGACCTTCGGGCGCTCACAAGCGACGAAAACGGCGCGCAGCGCGTGGCTTGGACGGACACCTGGCTGAAAGCGCGCGCGTGGTTCGCGTCAAAGGTAAAGGAACTTCCCGTTGACCATCACTACGACGCGGCAGGAAACAATTGGGTCACACTGCCCGGCGCATCCGAAAAATCATTGCTGATCGGCGGGCATCTCGATTCTGTACCCAACGGCGGTTGGCTCGACGGTTCATTGAACGTGCTCGCGGGCCTCGAAGTGCTGCGCCGTGTTGCTTCCGAGTTTCGCGGCCGTCCTCCGCTCACCGTCCGCCTCGTGGATTGGGCCGATGAAGAAGGCGCACGCTTTGGCCGCAGCTTGCTGGGTTCCTCGGCATTTGCCGGGACACATTCCATTGAAGCAGACGGGAGCCGCACCGATCGCGACGGCGTGAAATTGGAAGACGCGTTGCGTCGTTGCAACGTGGAGATCGACAGATTCCCCGATGCGCAGAAAGAACAAAAGAACGCCGCCGCATATCTCGAATTGCACATCGAGCAAGGACCCGTGCTTGAGCGCATGAGTTTGCCGCTTGGTGTTGTGCTGGGCACGAAAGGTGTGGAACGGCACATCATCACGTTTCACGGACAGGAAGCGCACTCCGGCTCGACGCCCATGAACGCGCGACGCGATGCGCTCGCCGCCGCGGCAAAGCTGGCACTAGAAATCCGGACTATCGCCACCAAGCACGAAGATGCCGTTTGCACCATGGGAAGTGTGAAGACGTTCCCTGGAATCGTCACGGCGGTCGTGGGCCGTTGCGAAGTCACGCTGGACCAGCGCGATCTGGATGCCAATGTGCTTGCCCAGATGTTTCGCGAAGCCCAGGAAGCCAGTCAGCGCTTCGCCGCCGAAGAGAATTGTACAGTGAACTGGTCGCGCCTCTGGAACATCGAACCCGTGCCGTTTCATCCGCACCTGTTGGATCTGTGCGAGCAAGCCGTTCGGGAAACCTCGGGCCCTTCGCATCGCATGCCTTCGGGCCCGCTGCACGACGCGGCCGAAGTATCGCGCGCGGGGATTCCCACCGTTATGATGTTCGTGCAATCGCTGAAAGGCATCAGCCATAATAAGATTGAAGACACAAAGGAAGAGCATCTCGAAATGTCCGTTGTGGCGCTCGATCGATTGGCGTCCAAAACGATGGACTGGATTCTGAAGCAGAACTAAAGCTCTTAAGGTTTTAAGGAGGAACACGCAATTTATGGATTCTCGCAACGTAGTGCAAGAAAACCGCGACTACACCATGTTCTCCTGGTCCGTGCAGGGGGCGTCGAATCCGATTCACATGAAGCGCGGCCAAGGCGTTTGGTTTTGGGATGGTGATGACAATCGCTGGCTGGATTTCAGCTCGCAGCTCATCAACTTGAACGTTGGTCATCAACATCCAAAAATGCTGGAAGCCATTAAGAAACAGGTGGATGAGTTGTGTTTTGCAGGACCAGGCTTTGCGACCGAACCACGCGGCCAGCTCGGTAAAAAGCTCGCCGAAGTCACCGGCCTGGCGAAAGCCTTTTTCACGCTGGGCGGCGCTGAAGCAAACGAAAACGCCATGAAAATGGCGAAACTCTTTACCGGCCGCGACAAGATCATTACGCGCTATCGTTCCTATCACGGCGCCACCATGGGTTCGATGACCGCTTCCGGCGACCCGCGGCGCTGGCCCGTCGAGCCGGGTGTTCCGGGAATCGTTCGCGTCTTCGATCCCTACTGCTATCGCTGCCCGTTCGGACAAAAGGTGGAAACATGCCATCGCGAATGCGTTTCACATATTGAAGAAATCATCCAGATGGAGGGCCCAAACACGATTGCGGCAATTCTCGTGGAAGGCATCACCGGGTCAAACGGCTTGCTCGTTCCTCCGGACGATTACTATCCGAAGCTGCGCGGGCTCTGCGACAAATACGGCATCCTGTTGATAGACGACGAGGTCATGAGCGGATTCGGCCGAACCGGTAAATGGCTCGCTACGCAACATTACGGCAGACCAACATGCTTTGGGGCGGCCTCACTTACAGCGGTCACCCCGTTTGTTGCGCCGCCGCCGTCGCCAATCTGCGGATCTACGAAGAAGAGAAAATCTTTGCAAACGTCGAGCGCCAGGGACGCTATTTAGCCTCTCGCCTCGAAGCCATGAAGCAGAAATACCGCTGCGTCGGCGACGTTCGCTGCAAAGGGCTCTTCAGCGTGCTTGAGCTCGTGAAAGACAAAGGAACGCGCGAACCCCTGGCTCCGTTCAACGGCAATAGTCCTGAGATGACCAGGCTCGCCGAGCACTTAAAGAGTAAGCATCTCTACGCCTTCAGCCGCTTCAATATGTTGTGGGTTTGCCCGCCGCTCATCATCAATGAAGAGGAACTCCGCCACGGCCTGAAGATCGTGGAAGAAGGACTGGCCTTGGTGGATGACGCGCTGTTTCAGACATCCTCAACACAACCTGCGGAGATTCTGGCGCGAAAGTAGGTTAGCGGACGCAACTGGACGCTAGTTGGACGCAGACAGAAGGAGAAAGCGGCCCAGGAGTGGCGTTTCCTAAGCCGTTGTAGCACCGGTGGTGGGGCGGTTGTTAAAGTGATGTAACTTGTATCCGGCGGTCGATCCTCGAAGCGACTAAGACAGTTCTGCTCCGATTCCGCAAAAGCTCCTGTTCGCCATGGATCAAGAATCTGCTCCGGGGCCGATGGCAACAACGAAATAGGTGGCCGGCGTCGCGCCTACGTTCTTAATTCCGTGCTCGTCGTTCGAATGTACGAATCCCACCGATCCAGGCCCCAAACGATAGCTCGTTCCGCTCACCACAAGTTCCACCGTTCCTTCGCGAATCAGCCAGATTTCGGAGTGCACGTGGTGGTGGGGCGGATGCGGTGCGCCGCCCGGCGGCAACGTTGTTTCATGCACTTCCAACGACTCCCCTGTCGCGAGTCTGCCTTTCAGCACTTTCCGGAACTGTGCATTGTTCGCCGTTTGAACGGGCAAATTATCGAACGGAAACATAGCCGACGGGAGGGAACTCTGCGGTGCGGATGGGTCCTCCACAGAGAGTAAAGCAGGCAGCAGCGCAACGGGAAAGACTGAACATAATTCGCGGCGGGTTACTAGCATTGTGTCTCCTCGAATCTGTGGTGGAGCCGTGCCCAAGCATAGTGATTTGACTTCCGCCATTGGTTGCCACCCAAACTGCTCGGGCGTGAAGGCTATCAATCGTTTTGGATCTAGCTCGAGTAGCCCAAGCCGACGAGCATGCCTCGCATATAAGCGAGGCTGCTCATAACTCCGGGCATCGGGTCTTCGGGATGAATCTCATATTCGAGATCGACGAAGCCTTTGTACTTTATTGCGATAAGGGCCTCAAACATCTTCCGCACGGGAAGGATGCCGTCTCCCACAGCAACCTGACTGTCCTTAGCCTGGAAGTCGGCGAGGTCCTTCATGTGGACGTTATGCAGTCTGGCGCCTGCTTCGTGAATAGCCTGAACCACATCGGTGCCGGCACGAACCGTATGGCCGACATCGATGCAGCAGCCGATGCGCGGGTCCATGCCCCTTACGGCCTTCAAGACATCCAGCGGCGAATGCCACAACTTATCCTCCGGGCCGTGATTGTGGATCGCGATGCGAATGTCATACTCCTTCACGAATTTTTCAATTCGCGGCAGAGTCTCCGATGAGGGGTCGCCCGCGACAATGACGGCAATACCTGCCCGCTTGCAGTATTCAAATTTGTCGCGGATGTTCGCGTCTTCGTCTTTTGCGAAATAGATGGTTCCGGCGGCGTGAAGCCGGACGCCCGCTGCGGCGTAATCCGCCAGTGCGGCCGCCTCCTGCTGCGGATCCGCCGGGAGATGATCCTTCACCTCCTTCGCATTGAGTTCAAACACATTGAGTTGCTTCATGAAGCCGATCATCTGCGCACGACTGAAGTTGCGGAACGTGTAGCTGGCCAGGCCCATACGAATTGGCGATATCTCGACAGTGGAACGCCGTCCCTCGAACAAAGCAGAGACAATCCTGGTATCAGCCATCGCTCCCGCGGCCAATGCACCCGATCGAACAAAATCTCGACGGGAGAACGTATTGTTCAAAAGAGGCCAATCACTCAGATAAAGCTCTGCGGGCTTAGACATGGGGCGCCCAGCCCTTCTCGTACTCGCGTCCCCACATCTTCATCGCTTCCGGGTCGCCCTGGATTCGTCCATCTTTCACGTCGAGATGCAACTCCCGGTTGACTTCCCACGCGATGTTGGAAAGCTGCAGCATCGTAACGGCGACGTTGCCGGCCGAGATCGGCGCGTTGAGCTTCTCGCCTTTGCGGATTCCCGCGATGAAGTTTGCGAAGTGCGCATCGGTCATGGAATCGCGACCGGTGAGGTCAGAAGATGAAGTCGTACTGCCGACCTTGAATTCGCCGGTCTTTTTCCCTTTGAGATCGTAGATCTCGTAGCCATCGCGATCGACACCGTGCCAGTAGTTCCCATAATTGCCGAACCACGATCGCGGCCGTAGAATTTCATTCCTTGGCAGCTCTTGCCCTCCCACGACAACATCCTGTCTTCGTACTCGTAGCTTGTCACCAGCGTGTCGTAAAACTGCCAGTCGTCCTTGAAGTGGTACCTGCCGCCTGACGAAGTGACCCGCTTCGGATAGTCGACACCCAGAGCCCACCGGCAGACATCCACCTCATGGGTGCCATTATTGAGCGTTTCGCCTGTGCCATAGTTTCTGAACCAGTGCCAGTTGTACGGATGCACATTGTCCGTGTAAAGACGCCGTGGTGCTGGGCCTTGCCACAAATCCCAATCAAGCTGTGCCGGCACGGGCACCTCTTTGCCTGTACCAATCGACTTCCTCACATTGCTGTACCAGGCTTTTGCCAGGTAAGCTCTGCCGATCACGCCAGAGTGAATTTTTTCGACGATCTCTATGGTATGAGGGGAAGAGCGCTGCTGATTGCCCATCTGCACGAGCTTTCCATATTTCTGCTGCGCTTGCACCAGCATCTCTCCCTCAGCAGGCTTGTGCCTGCCCGGCTTTTCCACATAGACGTGCTTGCCCGCCTGCAATCCGGCGATGGCCATCGGCGTATGCCAATGGTCGGGAGTGGCAATCGTGATGGCGTCCACATCCTTCTGCTCGAGAACCCTGCGAAAGTCTTTCTCTGCCACCGGGGTCTCGCCCATCTCGTTTTGCACGCTCTCAGCGAACTTCATGAGAATATTGCTGTCCACGTCGCAAACATGCGAGATTCGGGCAGCGCTCCTATTAGCCTTGAGGGCCGCTAGATGAGCGTAGCCGCGCCCATTCAGACCGATAACAGCAAAGTTGAGGCGATCATTGGAACCGGGAATCCGGGCATAACTCTTTGCCGTCGTTCCCATGGCCAGCCCTGCCGCACCTACTGCAAGTGCATCGAGAAACTCACGCCGTGTGACCATGATTTTTCCTTTCTAATAAGGGACGGACGGTACCCCTGATCACGAATTCCGTGGGCAGGATACGCTGGCTGAAGGTCATTTGCGGATGATGCAGCCGTTCCAGAAGCATCTTCATACAGGTTTCGCCGATCTCTTCTTTGTGGACGCGTACGGTCGTAAGCGGCGGGTCCATCAGCACAGCCTCTTCCCGGTCGTCGAAACCCACCAGGCTGATATCGTCGGGCACTTTTATTCCGTCCCGACGCAACGATCGCCAAAGCCCATACGCGATTTCGTCGTTGCCGGCTACCACAGCAGTGGGTCGCGGCTGCCGGGACAGGATTCGCCCTGCGCTCTTTTGACCGAAATCAACAAAGCTCTGAGGATTTTGGGCCGTGATTATGGCGGATTTCAATTTCTTTTCGCGCATTCCTTGCTGGTAGCCTTCGAATCGGCGCTGAAGCCACGGGTAGGAGATATCTCCGGCGAAGACAATCCGGCGATGACCGTTGCCGGTCAGATAACGCGTGGCATGGAGAGTCCCGTTGAAGTCATCGAAGCCCACTTGGTCGAATTGCTGGTCGTCGCCCATTCCGACCACGTTGTTAGTGAAGGCTACGAAAGGCATGTGGATGGATGCGATCCTGCGGAGCAGATTCGGATAAATCGTCCCCGCCAGAATGAGTCCATCAATCAAGCCATGCTCCTGAAGAACGGGAGGCAGGTCGATCCTATTGGGAGGCGTTCTGGGCGAATAGTGCAGCGCGGCGAACAGCACGTGCTGTTTCAGACCGCTGGCAGAAGATTCGACGCCTTGCAGGATGCGAGCATGAAAGGGGTGAAGAAAATCGCGGTTGCTCAAGAGAAAGCAGACCATTTCAGCTCGTCGCTTGAGAATCCGGCGAGCCTGTGCGTTGGGGCGGAATCCCAAACGTCGGATGGTCTTAAGTACCCGCTCCCGCGTTTCCCTGCTCACCTGAGAGCTGGAATTTAGCACGCGGGAAATCGTTCCTATGCCGACAGAAGCGGCCCTCGCAACCTCACGAATCGTCGTTTTCCGTGGAACTGCTTCCATAACAACGTGCCCTTTTATCGCTTCGGCATTTGGCTCGCTTCGGTCGGCCATCTGCCCTGACCAAGTCTAGCACAGCAAAAGGACGATGAGATGCTCAACAGGGCAGCGGAACTGGGAGCCTCGGGCGAAGTTGGAAAATTGATACGGCCTAATTGGCTCTGAAATTCGGGCTTGACAGGGGGTTTTCGCCCGGTTAGGGTGTGGAACTAGTTCCATGATTTTGTTGGTTCCCTCTGTCTTTGGTCTGGAGTTTCTTCTAATCGAATGGGGTGTGATGCCATGAAAAAACTGTTTGGTTCTGCTTTTCCTTGGATGCGCGGATGGAATGAGTCTCATGCGATGAACACAGAAAAATTTGTGGTGCCTGCCACACCGGGGCTGGTCAAATGGTGGTACCTGAGCATGACCCTACTGCTCGGGACATTGCTCGTAGTGTTGGCCGCGCCCGTCATGGGGCAGGCGGTCAATGCAACGCTTCTCGGGACGGTAACAGACACCAGCGGCGGCGTTGTAGCGGGGGCGAAAATTACGATTACTGAACTGAAGACGGGTGTCGTTCACTCGGTCACGACCAACGACAGCGGTAATTATGAAGTGCCCAACCTCGCCCCTGGCCAATATCAAGTCGCGGCTGAAAAAGAGGGATTCAAGAAAGCGGTGCACTCAAGCGTGGACGTTCTTGTGAACACCGCCACGCGTATAAACCTTGTCCTGAACCCCGGCACGGCGCAGGAAACAGTAGTAGTCAGTGGCGAACTCCCCATTCTGCAAACAGATCGCGCAGACATTGGGCGAAAGATTGAGGAGAGGCAAGCCGAAGAGCTTCCTCTGCCATTCAATCGAAACTTTCAGGGACTGCTTAACCTGGTGCCTGGCACGACACGGGGACACCGCGAGCATTCCTCATTCTTCAACGCGCAAGACAGTCTCCGGACCGAGGTGAATGGGCAATCGGGTCTGGCAAACAATCTACAATTTGAAGGCTTGAACGACAACGAACGGACTGGCCTGCTTTCAATATACATACCACCAATTGAAGCGATTCAGACCATCGATGTTACCACCAGCAATTACGATGCTGAAATGGGACGAGCTAACGGGGCTGTAACAAATGCCATCCTCAAATCAGGCACGAACGAGTTTCACGGCGCCGCTTACGAAATCAACCGCATCAGCGCCCTGGCGGCCAAGTCTTTCTTCCAGACCGCCGTACGGAAAGCGCCGGCCACGTACAACTACTATGGGGCCAACATCGGGGGGCCCATTGTCAAGAACAAGACCTTCTTCTTCGGCGATTTCCTCCGTATCAATGATCATCAGGGGCAGTTCTTCAATGGCACCGTCCCCCCCGAGGATTTTCGCAACGGGGATTTTAGCCGCGCAACAAATGCGAGCGGCACATTGATTTCCATCTACGACCCAGCGACGGGCAATCCGGACGGAACCGGTCGTACGCAATTTGCCT
>Ga0193755_1000437_pt1 | contig 11966 bp, 10 predicted proteins | sample H1a2metaG_FD_144921 | JGI IMG/M metagenome (GOLD analysis project Ga0193755, IMG submission 144921) | Soil microbial communities from a riparian zone of the East river system, Colorado, United States - H1a2 | ecosystem: Environmental > Terrestrial > Soil > Riparian zone | place: USA: East River...
CGGCTCCGTCTCGGCCTTGGTGGCGTCGTACCCGATCCACTTCTGCTTGCCCTTCTTCTTTACTTCGACCCATTCGCCGCCCCTTCGCCGCCCCTCGCCGCCCCCCGCCGCCGCCTTTCTGGCCGCCCTCGATCTGCGCCGCTGCTGCCCCAACGCCTGCTCGAACCCCTCGACGTCCACCGTATGGCCGTGCTCGGCCGCGATCATCTGCGTGAGATCGGGCGGGAAGCCGTAGGTATCGTAGAGTTTGAACGTGTCCTCGCCCGAAATCACGGGCTGGTGGCGCAGCTGCTCCATGCGTGCGAGTCCGCCTTCGATCGTCTCGAGGAACCGTTCCTCTTCGGCGCGTGTGACGCGCTCGATGTGCTGCTCCTTCGACACGAGCTCCGGATAGACGTCACCCATCGCGCCGGTCACCGCGCGCGTGAGCTGCGCGAGTGTCGGCTCGCGCCGCCCCAACAACCACGCGTGCCGCACGGCGCGCCGCAGAATCCGCCGCAACACATAGCCGCGCCCTTCATTCGACGGAAACACGCCGTCCGCCATCAGAAACGTGACGGCCCGGGCGTGGTCGGCGAGCACGCGATAGGCCGCGCCCGACGGTCCGCGGTCGTACGGCCGTCCCACGATCTCGACCGCATGGGCGATGATCGACTGAAAGAGATCGGTATCGAAATTGGACGGCACATGCTGCAGCACCGATGCGATGCGCTCGAGACCGGCGCCGGTATCGACGGAGGGCTTGGGAAGATCCTTGCGCGAGCCGTCGGGCTGCTGGTCGAACTGCATAAACACCAGGTTCCAGATCTCGAGGAACCGCCCTTCCTCCGAGAGCCGGACGAAGTCGTCGAGCCCAGGCGTTCCTCTCCCTTCTCCCTTCTCCCTGATGTCGACGAGGATCTCAGAACACGGGCCGCAGGGCCCCGTGTCCCCCATCTGCCAGAAGTTGTCCTTATCGCCGAGGCCGAAGATCCGGGTGTCGACGATCCCGGTGACCTGGCGCCATAGCTTGCGCGCTTCGTCGTCCGAATGGTGCACGGTGACGTACAGCCGGTCGGGATCGATGCCCAGCCACTCGCTGCTCGTCACCCACTCCCAGGCGAACTCGATCGCTTCCTTCTTGAAGTAGTCTCCGAAGGAGAAGTTGCCGAGCATCTCGAAGAAGGTGTGGTGGCGCGCCGTGTGACCGACCTGCTCCAGGTCATTGTGCTTGCCGCCGGCGCGGACGCACTTTTGGCACGTCACGGCGCGCGCGTAGTCGCGGCGTTCCAACCCCTGAAACACGCGCTTGAACTGCACCATCCCGGCGTTGGTGAACAGGAGCGTAGGGTCGTCGGCAGGAACGAGGGAGGAGCTTGCTACCTCGTTGTGACGACGAGCCTTGAAGTAATCGATAAAGTTGCGGCGGATTTCGGCGGCCTTCATGACTGTAAAATATAGTGTAACTAGGAGTTAAGTGATTCAACCACCTCCCGGATTTCGCCGCCGTTGAAGCCCCGCCGCATCAGGAACGCCACGAGCCGCCGCTTCTTCACCACCGGCGCCAATCCCGCGAGCTGCGTCGCGCGCTTCTCTGCCAACGCACGAACCGCTGCTGCCGGATCGACGCCCTCTCGGGCGAGCGAGGTCCGCACGGCGTCCTCAGCAAGGCGCCGCTCGACGCCCTGGGCTTGGAGGTCGCGAACCAGCCGCGCCGGACCGCGGCCGCGCCGCGCCTTTTGGGCGGCGTAGTCGGCGGCAAACTGGGCATCATTCAAGAGACCGGCCGCGCTCAACCGATCGAGGGCGGGATCGACAGCGGCCGCGGGGTGCTGCCGCTGCAGCAAGCGACGCCGCAAATCGAAGCGCGCGTGTGCGCGGCGCGCGATGGCGCGTAACGCCGCGCGATGCGCAGCCTCGATGTCGGCGAGCTCCTGGAGCCGCTCGAACACCAGTGGCCCGATCCCGCGGCCGACGACCAGATCGAGTCCGGTGAGAGCCGCGGCGGGGAGGGACGCGAAACGCCCCCGATCCACCTCCACCAGCCTATAGTCTGGCCGGTGTGGATCGGGGGCGAGTCCGGTGAGAATCACTCTTCGCTCACGGGCGTATCCTCGTCGGCAACTGCGCCACCCGGATCAGCGACGGGACCGACGCCGAGGTGCTCCTTCACGCGTGCCTCGACCTCGGCCGACATGTCCGGGTGATCTTTCAGATACAGCTTGGCGTTCTCACGCCCCTGCCCGATCCGCTCTTTGCCGTACGAGTACCACGCGCCTGACTTCTCGATGATCCCCGCCTCCGCCGCGATATCCACCAGCAACGACTCGTGGCTGATCCCTTCGTCGAACATGATGTCGAACTCCGCCTGGCGAAACGGCGGCGCCACCTTGTTCTTCACCACTTTCACGCGGACATGGTTGCCGATGACCACCTCGCGGTCTTTCACCGGGCCGATGCGCCGCATATCGAGCCGCACCGACGCGTAGAACTTCAGCGCCCGCCCACCGCTCGTGGTCTCCGGATTGCCGAACATGACCCCGATCTTCTCGCGCAGCTGATTGATGAAGATGACCGAGGTGCGCGAGCGGTTGATCGCGCCGGCAAGCTTACGCAGCGCCTGGCTCATGAGCCGCGCCTGCAACCCGGGGAGCGAGTCGCCCATGTCGCCTTCGATCTCGGCCTTGGGGACGAGGGCCGCCACCGAGTCGATCACCACGACGTCCACCGCGCCCGACCGGACGAGAATCTCGCAGATCTCGAGACCCTGCTCGCCGGTGTCGGGCTGAGAGACGAGCAGATTCTCGATGTCCACACCGAGTTTCTTGGCGTATTCCACGTCGAGCGCGTGCTCGGCGTCGATATAGGCCGCGGCGCCACCCAATTTCTGCGCGTGCGCCACGACGTGCAGCGCCAGCGTCGTCTTGCCGCTCGACTCGGGGCCGAAGATCTCCGTCACCCGGCCGCGCGGGATCCCACCGATCCCGATCGCCGCGTCGAGGTTGATCGCGCCGGTCGAGATCCCCGCCACGCGCACCTGCGGCGAGTCGGCGCCCATCCGCATGATGGACCCCTTCCCGCAGGTTTTCTCGATTTGCGTAATGGCGAGCGTGAGCGCCTTGCGACGGTCGTCGGTGAGCTTGGTGGGTTGCTGCTGTTCAGCCATGAGTGACCTCGACATGGGTGGCGAGCCTCCGGGTTGAGGCCCGAATATATACCGAAACCTCTATCACCGCCATCCGGGACGGAATGCGTCCTCAAGATGCTCCAACTTATTGTCAACAATAGCGATACAATCGAAGCGATACACGTCGCCACGCTGCCCAAATCGGTCCATCCAGACCCTGGCGGCCTTCACGATCTCGCGGCGCTTGGCGCCGGTGATCGCTTCGAACGGGCTGCCGAACGCCGCGTCGCGACGAGCTTTGACTTCGAAGAACGCGACCAGGTGGCCGCGGCGCGCGACGAGATCCAACTCGATCCGGCCGACGCGAAACCGGTGCGCGACGACCTCCCACCCCCGGCTTTGCAAAAAGCGCATCGCCTGTTCTTCACCGGCGAGCCCGCGCTTGTGCCTCGGGTCTGTCCAGTTCGATGGATCGCTGTGCACCCCGCTCGACATGGGGCGAAAGTAAGGGACGCGCGGCGGGGCGCATAACCAAATTCGCGCGCTACCCGCTCGAATTCGCGCCCGGGCCGACCACGTCGTCCAGCTCCTCCAACCCAACCAGGACGTCCCGCGGTTTGGAGCCGTTCGCCGGCCCCAGCACGCCCGCCAGCTCGAGTTGATCGATGATCCTGGCCGCGCGACCGTATCCGATGCTCATGCGCCGCTGCAGCAGCGACGTCGAGCCGAGCTGATTCTGAATGCACACTTCGGCGGCCTGCCGGAACAACGAGTCCCGCTCGCCCACGCCATCGTCCCCCGTCCCCCGTCCCTCGTCCCCCTCTTTCTCAGCCTTCTCGAGCGCCGCGACCTGCTCGTCGATCGACGTCCCGGGGGCGCTTACCGCCGCCGCCGCGTGCTTCTTGTACCACTCCATCAGCCGCTCGGTCTCGTCAGTCGAAATGAACGCGCCTTGCACGCGCATCGACTCGCTCTTGCCGGGCGGGAGAAACAGCATGTCGCCGTTGCCCAACAAGGTTTCCGCGCCGTTCTGATCGAGAATGGTGCGGCTGTCGACCTTGGCCGAAACGCGGAAGGCGATGCGGCACGGAAAGTTTGCCTTGATCAGTCCGGTGATCACGTTCACTGACGGGCGCTGCGTGGCCAGGATCAGATGAATGCCGATCGCACGCGCTTTCTGCGCGAGCACCGCGAGTGGCGTCTCGATCTCGCCCTGAACAGTGAGCATCAAGTCTGCGAGCTCGTCCACGAGGAGCACGATGTAGGGCAAGATGCCGCCCGTGTACACGGCATCGAATGGCAGCTCCTTCTGAATCCCCGCCTGGGTGGCCAGCGTTTCGCGCGGCCCTTTGAGCGGCCCTTTGGCGTCGACCTTCTTGTTGAAGTCGGTGATGTTCCGGGCGTGATTAGCGTGGAGCAGCCGGTAGCGGCGCTCCATTTCCCACACCGCCCACTTCAACACGTTCGCGGCCTTGTGGTGGCTCGTCACGACGGGCAGGCCGAGATGTGGCAGCGCGCTGTACATCGACAGCTCGACCATCTTTGGGTCGATCATGAGCAGCTTGAGCTTCTCCGGCCCGTGCGCGTATACCAGGCTCGTAATGATTGAGTTGATGCAGACCGACTTTCCCGAGCCTGTGGCGCCGGCGATGAGCAGGTGCGGCATCTTCGTCAGATCGTCGACGACCTCTTCGCCTTCGATGTTGCGGCCCAGCACGACCGGCAGGACGCGGGCCGCGCGGCGGAACTCCGCGCTGTCGATCATATCGCGCACGTGCACGAGCCGCGGCGTCGGATTCGGGACCTCGATCCCGATCGCCGCCTTTCCCGGAATCGGTGCCACGATACGCAGCGATTGCGCACGCATCGCGAGCGCGAGATCGTCGGCGAGCGACGACACGCGGCCCACCTTCACGCCGCGGCCCGGCTCGAGCTCGAACCGGGTCACGACCGGACCGACCGTCCTGTGCGTGATCTGCGCACCGACCCGGAAGGTTTCCAGCGTCGCAACCAGGCGGCGGCCCATGTCCTCAATCTGCGCGGCGTCGGCGTCCTCGACTGCCCCAGGTCCTTCGGTCAACAGGTCGATGGGCGGGATCATCGAACCTGGCGGAGGGGGCGGCGCGGGCCGTGCCGGCGGTGTGGGCTTCGGCTTGGGAGCCTTCGGAAAGCGGGAGATGGGAGAAGGGAGAGGTGCTTCCCGCTCGTCGGCAGGTTGCCGCATCTTCTTGGAGGGCACCGCAACGTCCTTCTCCCCTCTCCCTTCTCCCGCTTTTTGTCTTAGCAGCGTCAACGGATGCCACCCCACGGTCACGATCCCCACCGCGGAAAGCGCGAACAGTCCAATGAGCACGGCGCCCGCTGTTCCGATCGCGCCTTCCAGACCGTTCGCCAGAAACCCGGGGAACAGGCCCACCAGACGCTCGCTCCGCGTCCAACTCGCGTAGTCGGGGGGGAAGGTCGGGCCGATCGCGACGGCGATGCCGTAGGGGACGAGGAGGACGAGGCCTGAGCCAAGCACCGCTGCGCGGCCCCAGGAGAGCGCGCCCAGCCGGTCGAACGCCGCGAGCGCCCATCCGACGCCGAGGATCGGTACGACGATGGCCCCCACGCCGAACATCTGCCACAGCGCGCCGCCGATCGTCCGTCCCCAGCTTCCGGTCAGCCCGACCGGCAACAGCGTCAGACCCACGAACAACCCCACCAGCAGGGCCGCGATGCCGATGAGCTCTTGACGAGCCTTGAGATTCATGCCGCGATGCGTCGATCCGCGTAGACGGGAACGATCGCGACGCGATCGGGATTGGCGCAAAACTTCACGTCCTCCCCGAGCCCCGCTTCGCCGAGCTGCCGCGCGGCGTCGCTCGCGCCAAGGGCGTCCTGCCAGCCCCCCTGCTGTGCCGCCAGATCGAGGGAGACCTGGGCAGCATCGTTGAGCATGAGTTTCTTCGGTGGGACGCCTTTCTTGACGGCCTTGATCAGCCGTCCGGCGGTGTAGGCATCCTCCAGCGCGAACTGCTTATCCCGTCCGGCACAAATGATGACGAGATCTCCACGCTCGGTGAACAGATGGCGGGCGCGCTCGGCCACCGCGCTGAAGTTCAGCGCCGCCGCCACCAGCACCGGATCGCCGCCCTGCGCCGCGAGCAGCGCGGGCGTGCCGTTGGTCGTCGCGAGGAACAGCGTCTTGCCGCCCACCGCCTCCCTCGTCATTTCGCGCGGGGAATTCCCGAGGTTGAAGCCTTCGATCTTGAGCAGCCGGCGCTCGCCCGCGAGCACGATCCCGTTCTTCTCGAGATTCGATGTGAGCCGGACCACCTCGTCGGAGCTGGCGGCCGGCACGATGGCCTTGGCGCCGGCGGCCAGCGCCGTGACGATCGTGCTGGTGGCGCGCAGCACGTCGATAACGACAACCGCTCGGCCGGTCAGATCCCCTGCATTGAGGCCGAGTGGCGTGTGGTAGACGTCGATCTTCATGTCTGGTCTTTGAGGAGGTGCGGCTCGCGCTCGAGGAATTTCGTGTCGATCTTGCCGGCGACGAAGTCCGGGTGGCGCATGACCCGGCCCAGAAACGGAATCGTAGTGGTCACGCCTTCAATGATAAACGAGTCGAGCGCCTGGCGCATACGGGCGAGCGCTTCGGTGCGCGTGTTGCCGTGCACGATGACCTTGGCGAGCAGCGAGTCATAGTACGGCGGCACGGTATACCCGGCGTAGATGTGCGTGTCCACGCGCACGCCCGGCCCGCCCGGGGGATGGTACGCGGTGATCAGACCCGGCGACGGCTGGAAATTCCGGCTCGGATCCTCGGCGTTCACGCGACACTCGATCGCGTGCCCGCGCAGCCGGTGGCCGTTCATGACCAGCGACAGCGGCGCGCCCGCCGCTACCGAAATCTGCTCCTTCACCAGGTCGAAGTTGGTGCACATCTCGGTGACGGGATGCTCGACCTGGATGCGCGTGTTCATCTCCATAAAGTAGAAGGACCCGTCGGTGTCGAGCAGGAACTCGATCGTCCCCGCTCCCACATAGCCGATCGACTCGGCGAGCTTCACCGCCGAGTCGCCGATGTCCTGGCGCAGCGTCTGATCCACGACGGGGGACGGCGCTTCCTCGACCAGCTTCTGATGGCGCCGCTGCACCGAGCAGTCGCGCTCGCACAGGTGCATCACCTTGCCGTGGGTGTCGCCCATGATCTGGATCTCGATATGGCGCGGGCGCGCGAGGTACTTCTCGATATAGACCTCATCGGAGTTGAACGCGGCGAGCGCCTCCTGCTTCGCGAGGGTGAACGACTGCGCGAACTGATCGGCGTCGTTCGCGACCCGCATGCCCTTCCCGCCGCCCCCCGCCGCGGCCTTGATGATGACCGGGAACCCGATCGTCTCCGCGACTCCCTGGCCCTCCTCGATGGACTCGACAGGCCCCGGCGACCCGGGCACCGTCGGGACGCCCTGCGCCTTGGCGAGCTTGCGCGCCGACGCCTTGTCGCCCATCTGCCGGATCTGGTCGGGCGTCGGCCCGATGAACGCGATGTTGGACGCGCCGACTTTTTCGGCGAACTCCGCGTTTTCCGCGAGGAAGCCGTAGCCGGGATGGATGGCGTCGGCGCCGGTGATTTCGGCGGCGGCGATGAGCCGTGGGATGTTGAGGTAGCTGTCGCGGCTGGGCGCGCGGCCGATGCAGACGTCGTCGTCGGCGAAGCGGACGTGCAGCGACTCCCGGTCCGCTTCCGAGTACACCGCCACCGTCTCGACGCCCAACTCCTTGCACGCGCGGATCACCCGCAGGGCAATCTCCCCGCGGTTCGCGATCAGCACTTTCTTGAACATCAGGGCGTCAGCTCGATCGCCCCGGCGCCGCCGCCCCCACCCAGGCGGTTCCCCGACGAATCGACGCCCGACACCTTCAGCGCAAACTCGCTCGGGTTCGTCGCGTAGAAGATCGCGCTCTCGTAGCTGATGACGCCCTGGCTGTACCACTGGAACAGTGATTGATCGAAGCTCTGCATGCCGTACTGCACGGAGCCTTGCGCGATGAGATCGGGGATGTTGAGCTGCTTCGAGAGATCGCGAATGTTGTCGGCGACGGCAGCCGTATTGATCAGGACCTCCGCCGCCGGGACGCGGCCGCGGCCGTCCTTGCGGGGCACGAGGCGCAGCGACACGATCGCCTGCAGCGCGGTGGACAGCAGGTGTCGGATTTCGTCGTGCTGGTGCGGCGGGAAGAAGGAGATGACGCGACTGACCGTCTGCGTGGTGTCTGTCGTGTGCAGCGTCGAGAACACCATGTGGCCGGTGTCCGCCGCCTTGAGCGCGGTGTCGAGCGTCTCCATATCGCGGATCTCGCCGATGAGGATGAGATCGGGATCCTGACGCAGCACGTGCCGCAGGGCGGAGTTGAACGTCAGCGTGTCGTTTCCGACCTCCCGCTGCGAGATGTTGGCGTGCTGGTCGCGATGCAGGAACTCGATCGGATCTTCGATCGTGATGATGTTCACGCGCCGGTTTGTATTCACGTGATTGATCATCGCGGCGAGCGCCGTCGATTTCCCCGACCCCGTCACGCCCGTGACCAGGACCAGCCCACGCGGCTTGAGCGCGATTTCCTCGAGCACGCTCGGCAGATTCAGCTCCTTGATCTGCTTGACCTCGTAGGGAATCGCCCGGAATGCGAACGCCACCGTGCCACGCTGCTGGTAGACGTTGGTCCGGAACCGGCCCACGCCGGGCACGCCGATCGCGAAGTCCGCCTCCTTATGCTCCGCGAACTCCTTGACCTGGCGGGGCGTCATGATCTGCTCGGCCAGCGACTTCAGCTCTTCCGGCTTCAAGGGAGCCGTCTCGAGCGCCACCAGGTCCCCGTTCACACGAATGGTCGCCGGCCGGCCGACCTTGAGCAGCAGGTCGGAGCCATTGCGCTGCACCATATGCGTGATAGCCTGTTTGAAGTTGAATGCCGGCAGGTTGCCTTGTGTCGCCTCACCCATGCGGATCCACCCGGAAAAGGACTTGGCCGAACTCCACCGGCTGCGCGTTTTGCGCCGTGACCTCCCGCACCACACCCGCCACTTCGGACTCGATCTCGTTCATGATCTTCATCGCTTCGATGATGCAGACGACCTGCCCCACATTCACCCGGGAGCCGACCTTCACGTATGGCTGGGCCGCGGGCTCCGGCGACTGGTAGAAGGTCCCCACCATCGGCGACTTGATCTCCAGAAACTGCGGCGCGGGCGCAGGGATCGCCCCCTCCCCCGTCCCTCGTCCCCCTTCCCCGGGACGGGGGAGGGCGGAGGGGGGAAGGGTGGGCTGCGTGACGACCACATGCTCGGGATTCCCGACGTGTCCCGCCTTCGAAACCCGTACGGACGACCACGCCCCAAACAGACCGCGCCGGATCTCGATGGCCCCGACCTCGGGTGCGTCCTTCAAGATCTGGACGATCTGCGCGATGATGTCGAGCTTCATACCGAGAAGATACCCCCCCCGAGGCCCTACACCAGTTCCACGAGATCCGTGCAGCCATCGGTCAGCAGGACGGGACCATCGGCGGACAAGTGCACGTCGTCCTCGATGCGCACGCCGCCCCGTCCTGCGACGTACACACCCGGCTCAATCGTCACGACCGCGCCCTCGGGCAACGGCTCGACCGCCGTTCGCGCGAGCCGCGGCGCCTCGTGTACTTCGAGGCCCACGCCATGTCCAGTCGAATGCCCGAACGCCGCGCCGAACCCGCGCGCTTCGATCGGATCGCGCGCCAGCGCGTCCGCGTCCCGGCCGCTCATGCCGGCGCGGACGCCTTCACGCGCGCGCCGCTGGGCCGCCTGCACCAGTCCGTACAGCGCGCGCTGCGATTCATCGGCACGCGCGCCCACGACCACCGTACGCGTCACATCGGCGCAATAGCCGTCGACGACGGCGCCAAAGTCTAGCAGCAGCCACTCCCCAGCCGCTACCGTCCGCGCGCTCGTGTGCGCGTGCGGCAGCGCGCTCCGCGGGCCACTCGCGACGATGGTCGGGAACGGATGCGCTGCGCTGCCGTGGCGCCGCAACGCCCCCTCGAGCACGCCAGCAATCTCGAGCTCCGTTTGACCCACGCGCACCTCGGCGAGCGTGTCGCGCAGCGCCGCGCCGGCGACGCCCGCGGCCGCCCGGATCGCGGCGACTTCACCCGCATCCTTACGCACGCGGAGCCGCTCGACCAACTCGCCCGCAGGCTTCCAGCGCCACGCCGTGCCGGGTCCGGTCGAAAACCGCTCTGCATCCTTCACGCTTATCGTATGCGCTTCGAAACCGATCAAACCCCCAGCGCCGAGCCCCCAGCCCCCAGCCAGCTCCTTGAACAGCCGGTCCCACACGCTCGTCCCTTCGATTTCGACGCGCGCGACGGCCGCGCTTTCCTGCCGCGCCTGTTCCTCGTAGCGAAAGTCGGTCACGAGCAACAGGGTGCCCGGTGTCGCGACCACCACTCCCGCCGATCCGCTGAACCCGGTCAGGTACCGGATGTTGGGGCGCGACGTGACGAGCAACGCGTCCAGGCCTTCGGCATCGAGCATGGCGGCCAGCGCCGCATGTCGCTCGGGACGCCTATCGGAGGCGGGGGGGCGACTCGAGATACCGGGCAAGTGCTTCGAGTCCCAACCGATAACTGTCGGCGCCGAACCCCGTCACCACGCCCACCGCCAGATCGGCGAGCAAGGACCGCCGCCGCTCCGGCTCACGGGCGAAGATGTTGGAGAGATGCACTTCGACGAACGGCACGCGGACGGCGAGCAATGCGTCACGCACCGCCAGACTGGTGTGCGTGAACGCCGCCGCATTGATGACCGCCCCGTCAGCCTTTCCTCTCAACCCCTGGATCGCCTCCACCAACTCGCCTTCATGATTCGTCTGAATCCAGGTGCACTCGACGCCCAGCGCGCGCGCGCGCTCCTTGGTCGCGCGCTCGATCTCCGCGAGGCTGGTACGGCCGTAAATCTCAGGCTCGCGCTCACCCAATAGATTGAGATTGGGGCCGTTCAGCACGGCGATGTGGTGAGACACTAGGACTTGAGCTTTTTCAACCACTGCTGGAACTGATCGGCCTCCGCCTCGTCCTCCGGCGGCCGCTGCGCCCGGCCGGACGTGCGGCTGCCGCCCGGTGTCTTGGGCGACGACGTCTCCGACCCCGTTGCCGCGGAATCCCCACCAGCCCTGCCGCCGGCGAAGAACTCGTCGAACGAGAAGCCACCGGTCTTGGATCCGTCCGGTGGCAGCGAAGCGGCTCCGGCAGCCGAGGAGGCCGGGCGGACCGCTTCGTCCCCAAAGACGGAATCGAGCGAGATGTGGTCTTGCGACGGCCGCGACGGTTCACCCGGTGGCGGCCCCGCGGCGTCGAACGCGGACGCCAGTGTGCTTTGCTCCTCGGGAGCCGCGGGCGGGGGCGGCGTGGAACCCCTACCCGACCAGATCCCCTTGAGGAAGGCCTGCGCCGAAACGCCGGATCGCTTTTTTCCGCCCGAGGACAACTGCACGACTCTGCTCTTCAACTTGGCGTCGCTGGGACGCTGGGCGAGCAGCGCCTGGTAGACGCGTAACGCGTCCTGCTGATGGCCTTGCTTGAGGTAGAGCTCCGCCATCGTTTCCGTGAGCACCGGCTCGGCCTGCGATAGCACGGCGGTGTCCGCCGCGCCATCGTCGTCGGACAGCGCAACGGCGGCGGGAACGCGGGCAGCCGGCGGCGGTTGCGGCCGGGGCGGCGGTGGCGGCGCCGCCGGCGGCGGCGGCTGCGGTGCGGGCGCCAGCATCTCGTCATCCGGCATGATAAGCGGCAGATCGACCTGCGGGAGCGAGTCGTCGAGGTCGGACACGCCCTGACC
>Ga0193755_1000438_pt1 | contig 11955 bp, 10 predicted proteins | sample H1a2metaG_FD_144921 | JGI IMG/M metagenome (GOLD analysis project Ga0193755, IMG submission 144921) | Soil microbial communities from a riparian zone of the East river system, Colorado, United States - H1a2 | ecosystem: Environmental > Terrestrial > Soil > Riparian zone | place: USA: East River...
GGTGAGGTAGGAGAAGAATCCTGCCTCCAGGCCTTTCGCAATGTCGCGGGGCATCGCGTTGGCGCTGAGGGCGACGATGGGGATGTGGGCGGTCGCCGCGTCGTCGCGCAGGATCTTCAGGGCCTCGATCCCGCTGATGCCGGGCAGATTGATGTCCATCAGGATCACATCGGGCTGGTGGGCGCGCGCCAGCTGAATCCCCTGATTGCCGTCTACCGCGCTCAGCAGGCGCATGGTGGGACGGCGCGCGATCAACTGCTCAACCAGCTTCAAGTTCGCAGGGTTGTCCTCGACATAGAGCAGAGTACGCAGCGGCGCCGCCCCTGGTTGCGGCTGCGCACCTTCAGCAGGCGCGGGTTCGGCTGGTCTCGCTTCGAGCTCCGGAGCGGTGGCCGCGCCCAGCTCGCACCAGAAGACGCTGCCCGATCCGACGCTGCTCTCCACGCCGAGGACGCCACCCATCAGCTCGACCAGTCGCTTGCTCATCACGAGGCCGATCCCCGTGCCCTGCTCGGCGCCGTGCTCCTGCCCCAGACGATTGAACGGCTGGAACAGCTGCGCCAGCTTCTCCGCCGGCAGCCCGGCGCCGGAGTCCCGCACATTGATGCGGATCCGCTCGGGCGTGCTGCCGCTGAGATCCACGACGACCGTGCCACCGGCCTTGTTGTACTTGGTCGCGTTGGATAACAGGTTGATGAGCACCTGCTTGAGGCGGGTGCGGTCCGCGGCGACGAAGCACGGGACGTCGAACAGCGGGAGGGTCAAGCGGATGCCGTGCTGTTGCGCCTGCGGCTCGATCATGGCCTGGCATTCGAGCATGACTTCCGCCAGCGACGTCGGCTCCGGCGACAACGACAGCTTCCCGGACTCGATCTGCGCCAGGTCGAGAATCTCGTTGATCAGCTCGAGCAGATACCAGCCCGCGCGCAGGATCTCGTCGATGCTCGCCTTCTGGGACGGCGTCGCCGGCGTGACGTCGGATTCCATCAATTGCGCGAACCCGAGGATCGCATTGAGCGGTGAGCGCAGCTCATGGCTCATGCTGGACAGGAATTCCGATTTCGCGAGGTTCGCCTTTTCCGCTGCGCCCTTGGCGAGCGTCAGGGTCTGCTCGACCAGCCGGCGCTCGGTCAGGTCGCGGGTCAGTTTGGCGAACCCGCGCGCGTTGCCCGCCGCGTCGCGAATCGCCGTGAAGACCACGTTTGCCCAGAACAACGATCCATCCTTGCGCACCCGCCACCCCTCGACCTCGTAGCGTCCCTTGGCCGCGGCCGCGTCCAGATCGCGCTGCGGGGTGCCGCGCGCGATCTCTGCCGGAGGGTAGAACCGGGAGAAGTGCTGGCCTACGATCTCCTCCGCGGAGTAGCCCTTGATGCGCTGCGCGCCGGTATTCCAGCTCACGACGCGGCCCTCGGAATCGAGCATGACGATGGCGCAGTCGGTCACGCTCTCGACCATCAGCCGGAACCCTTCTTCGGTCCACCGCAGCTTCTCTTCGACTTGCTTGCGGGCGGAGTTGTCGGTCCCGATCAGCAGATATCCAATGATGCCGCCGTCCGCATCGCGCAGCGCGGTGACCGACACGATGGCGGGGAAGCGGCTGCCGTCCTTCCGGATGTAGGTGAGCTCGTACTTGTCCTCGATCCCGCGCGAGGCCTTGAAGGCCAAGGCCTCGAAGCCCGGCGCGATCGGGGTCGCGAGCTCGCGGCTCAACGCTTGGGCACGCTCGATGACTTCCTGGGGATCGTGAATGTCGGCCGGGGTGATCTTGTTCACCACTTCGACGGCCGCGTATCCCAGCATCGTCTCGGCGCCGATGTTGAACAGCTGGATGACGCCTTTTTCGTCGGTCGCGATGATCGAGAAGTTGGCGCTGGTGAGAATCGCGTCCTGGAGCAGGGTCTCCACGGTGGAACCGGTTGGAACGCCCGGGGCGAGCACGCTGGTGATCATGAGTCGACTCCGGCCGCTTCCTTCTCCGCCTCGACGGCGTCCGCGTCACGAATGTCGTGCGCGAGGTTCTTTGCGATCTGCCCCGCTTCCGGGGCGGTCGCTCCGGCACTCATGCGCTCGTAGGTGGCTTCGGTCTTGGCGTCGCGGGCCTGCGCCGAGCGGTCGTGACTGTCGTCCCCCGGCAAGTCCACCCGCAGCTCCGCGACCATCATCTGCAGTCCCGCCGCGATGGGGAGCGCCAGCAGCGCCCCGATCACGCCGAGCAAGAGGCCGCCGGCGAGCAGCGCCAGGACCACGGTGACTGGGGCGAGGCGTAGCGAGCGCCCGTAGACCTTCGGAACGAGGATCCGGTTCTCGAACTCCTGATAGATGAAGAGGGCGAGCAACACCACGAGGCCCGTAGGCAGTCCGTTGGACAGGGCGACGAGCACAGCGGGGGCGGTGGCCAGCAATCCGCCGATGAACGGAATCACGTCCACCACCGCCGCGAACAGGGCGAGCGACAGGGCGTTGGGGACGCCGCAGATGACCAGCAGCAGATAGGTGAACACGCCGATCGCCACCGACGTGATGAGCTGGCCGCGCATATAGCCGCCGACGATCGCCTCCAGGTTCTGGAGGATCCGCGCCAGCCGCATGTGATAGTCGCGCGGCACTATTGCGTAGATGGTACCCTGCATCCGCTTGCCGTCGGCGAGGAGGTAAAACGACAGGAACAAGGTGGTCACGGCCCAGCCGAGCGCAGTGAGGATTTCGGGCGTGTAGCCCACCAGACTGTTCTCGATGCGGGTGAACGTCTGCTCCAGACCCGCGTTCTGTAACGCCCGCGCCAAGGGCGCTGTGAAATCACGCTGCTGCAGCAGGGCGATCAATTGGTCGCGATGGTGCGGGGCGTCGCGCACGATTTGCGCGAGCTGCTCGAGAAACGGCGGGACAGTCAGGAAGATCAACAGTGACGTCGCGAGGAGCAGTGCGAAAAACAGCAGGGTGAGCGCGTACAGGCGCTTGATGCCGCGCCGTTCCATCCACTCGACCAGCGGATTGAATGTGCCTGCGAAGACGAGGGCCACGACCACCAGCAGGACGATCGCCCGCAGCTGCAGGAACAACCACACGCCCACGATTGTCGCCAGGATCCACGCGATCGAGCGCGGAGAGATCTCGAAACGGACGAGGGTGTTTGTCTGCGCGGGACCCTTCATGGGACTCCTTCGGGTGAATCACGAGGACGGAGGGGCCAGACCGGCGCCCCCCCGCCTCACAACATTACCGGCCGATCTTTAGTGTCCGCCTTTGCGGCCGGGGTCGCCTGGTTTCCCACCGTCTTCATCGTTCGATCCATGATGGTGGTTCGAGTCGCCCGGATCGCAGCCTTCGGGTCCGTTGCCAACGCCCTGGTTGCACTTGTCTTTGTCCTTGTCTTTGTCCTTGCCGTGGCCCTTGCGGCTCTCGCAGCCGACGACCGCGGTGCCCGTAAACGTCACGTCACCAACTCCAGCGGCTCCCGCAAACGCGTTACCATTGAAGGTTCCACCGGTCATGGTGATCGCCGCCCCGGCCAGGATGACGCCCTGGAAGTCCGAGGTCGTCATCGTGGAGGCCGCGTCGACCCACCACGTCACGTTGCACGCCTGCGCGCCGCCGGCCAAGACGACCTGGAAGTTCGTACCGGTGAGCGCACCCGACGGGACCTTGATGAGCCAGGTCGAGTTCGAGCCACCCCTGAGGGTCAACACGCCGGTCTTCGCCTCCGAGCTGACGCAGTAGACACCGGGCGAAAGCTCCTGGCCCGCGAGCGTACCCGTGATGAGCGGACAGACGTCCCCCACCTTGGGCGCGAGCGCCGCATACTGGTCGAGGAAGCTCTGGTACGCCGCCTTCGCAGCGGCGCCGCCGATGTCCTGCGCGCCCGGAATCAGACAGCCCTCGGTCAGCGTGATCGCCCCGGGCGGGGCGGTCTGGAAGGTGCCGACGTCGCCGCTGATGGTCCCACCGGTGCAGGTCACTGCCGCATTGGCGAGGACCGAGAAACCGGCTGACCCGCCCGACCCGCCGTGGTCTGATCGAGAGAAGCTAGGGGTCGCGCGAATGCTGGACGTGGGGTTGCCGGACGTGGCGTCACTACACGCCGCGCCCAGCAGCGCCGTAGCCACGAGCAGTCCCGTGGCGAGTCTGGAATGATGGTGCGTGTTCATGGGTACATCTCCTTAGGTTCTGGTCTCGGCCGATCCGAGAATACGAGTGAACATCTTCTTGACTGTCATTTATTTCCTCATCGACTGTCCCCTATTTAGACATCGACTGTCAGTTATCTCGTCGCTACCCTTGAGCGCCAAACAGAGCAACTGTCTCGACATAGGGGAGGTATAGCCCGAAAGTCCTCCGGCAGGTATCACACAACGAGGTGAAAGGAGAGTCACAGCCCGACGTGGTATGAAACCGGCGGGATGGAGTGACACAAAAGAACTAGGAGAAGCCAAGGCCCGCATGCGAGAGCACGCGGGCCTCGTCATCTATGTGACCTCGTGGATCAGGGAATCGGTGGAGCGAGTCCGATCACCCACTTCACGAGCCGCCCAGATGCGAACGGCGTGTCGACCTCGACCTGATTGATGAGGGCGAGCGTCGTCGCGGCAGCCGGCGAAGCGCGCTCGCGAGCAAGCTGCGCGATCGTGGTGGCCCGGACGAGCGTCACGATGTCCATGTGCTGCGGCTGGACGTTCAGCGCCGCGGGGTCGGTCAGACGCTGAAAGCTCCGCTCCGCGCTCTCGGCCATGCCCTGATAGCTGGACCAACGCGCCTCGGGCGCGTAGCCGACGATGCCATACACCGCGCCGCCGTACTCGACGAACAACGCGGTGCCCCGGAGCGTGCCGCTCTCCGTCGCGGCTGCGAACGGTGCGCTGACCGCGGGGAGTCCACCGGTGAGGCTCAGGCGCGCCGACGAACCGCTCGTGATGCCTTGCTGCGCCAGGAACGCGCGGGCCGCCGCGTCGGCGCTCGGCTCACTCGCCTGCGCCAGCTCGATGGCGGCGTCCCCTTGCGAGCTGACTGCGACCACCGCCTGCGCCCCATTGTGCGTCGTCCAGCCATCGGGAAACGTGATCCGGAACCGCAGGTCGGGGTGAGAGAACTGATTGCCGGTGAAGAAGCCCTGGCGCGGGTTGTTCCCGAAGACCAGGCCGTCGAGCAACCGTTCGTAGGTGTCGCGGTTGACGCTCGTGCCGGAGAAATCCTGCGGCAGCGCGGCGATCTGACTGTTGATGGAGGCGACGCGATTCGCCGGGCTGGGATGTGTCTCGAGCCAGGTGGGCAGACGGCTCCCGCCCTCGGCCGAGCTCAGCCGGTCGAGCATGAGGAACACCTCCGGCATCTGGCGCGGGTCGTAGCTGGCGCGCCGCATGTAGCGCAGGCCGAGCTGGTCGGCCTGGCTCTCGTCGTCGCGCGAGAACTTCAGGTAGAGGATCCCGAGCGCCTGGTTCGCCGTGCCGGCGTATTTCGCGACCTGGGAGCTCGCCATACTGCCGGCCGCGAGACCGAGACCGATGAGCTGCTGCTTGCTCATTTCGGCGGCGGTGTGTCGCGCTGTGACGTGGCCGATTTCGTGGCCCACTACGGACGCGAGCTCGGCCTCATTGGTGAGATGGGCGAGGAGTCCCCGCGTGACGTAGACGAAGCCGCCGGGTAGGGCGAACGCGTTCACCGCTTCGTCGTCCACGACCCGGAACGTCCAGGGAAGGCCGGGGCGCTCCGAGGTGGCGGCGATGCGTGCGCCGAACTGCTGGATGTAGCGCTGCCAGACGGCATCCGGATACAGGCCGATGCTCGTGATGACGGCCGAATCGGCCTGCCGGCCCATCGCGATTTCCTGATCCTCGCTGACCAGCATGAGCTGATTCTTGCCGGTGGCGGGATTGACGGCGCAGCCGCTCGCGGCGATGGCGGCGAACAGTGCAAGAAAAGTCATTCGTGACATTGGCTATCACTCCTCTCAGGTTACGCGCGAGCCGGGGAACCCCGGAGGGCGTGGTACGCCACCAGGACCACGATCGCGCCGGCGGCGGACACCAGCATGCTGTAGAGATTGATGCCGGTGACGCCCGAGTGGCCGAACTGATTGAAAGCCCAACCCGCGACGACTGCTCCGACGACGCCAAGGAACAGGTCTCCCAAAATCCCTTGACCCCGCTTGTTGACGACCAGGCTACCGATGAAGCCGCCGATGATGCCGACGACGATCCAGGCGATGATAGACATGCGAATCTCCTTGTGCGCCGTCGCTTACTTCGCGATCAGCAGGACGAGAATGATCACCACAAGCACGAGCACGAGGGTGGTGACGGTGATGGTCTGGGTGCCGGATACCGGCGCGGCCGATGCGCTGCTGTCAGCAAACGCCGGCTGGACGGACCGCCACTGCGGTTGCAGGCGCGGTCCGGCTAGCGTGGTGCGACCGGAACTCGCCGGCGCCGCGGCCGCGCTTCGTGGCGCGGGAATGGATGCCTGCTGGGCCACGAGCGGCGTCGCAACCGCAACGCACAGCACGGCGACTATTCTGAGGCAACGACGCACAAGACCTCCCGAGAAAAGGTGGACTTCGAGCCTCGCTCCGATGATTGGGAGCACCAGCGCCAAGGTTAGTTCAGAGGACTTCCGGCAGGTACCGCACAACTGGGTGAAAGGGGCGTCACAGCCCGATGCGGTATGAACTGTCCGGATTGGTGGCTCGAAAGGACTAGGAGATGAAAGTACGAGGTACGGCACATGAGGTAGCGCTGCTTTGACTGTCGCGTCCCATCCGCAGTGTTCAATCAGCGGCGCGCATTCGGAAATACCTCCTTCCACGCAGCCAGAGCACTGTCGTCAAAGCGTTTGACGAAATCCTGCAATTGCGACACCGCCACGTGGTTCTGGTGGAAATCCCCACAGGCCATCCACAGACGGCCCGTCGAGTCAGCAAAGACGCGGTAGATCACCGTGTCGCTCGAGCCCTCGGCAGCGAAGCGAGTGCGTTCGGGTCCGACGATAGGCGGGTCGCCCAACCACACACGACCGACCACCTCATAGATGACTTGGACGAGCGCCGAATCGCCTAGCGGTCGCGCGGGCCGCACATGAATCGCTGTCGTGACCGGGAGGAAGTCGGTCGCCGGGTCCCAATCGCAGTAGCGCCACGCAACCAGCGAGTCTGCCGCCCACCAGTTGCCGAGGGACTCGGCGACGATGAAGCGATTCACGAGACTCAGAGCCGTGTCTGCGTTGGGAGGAGAGGTTGGGGACGGCGCACTGGTCTCCGACGCGGTCGTGGATTGGATGTCTGGCGTACGAGCCGTATCCTCGTGCTTGCAGGCAGCCGGAACGAGCGCGAGTGCGGCGCAAAGCGAGACGAACGGATCGCGCCTAATCAAAAAGAACCCTCGCGCCCGGGTAATCCCTGCCCGCCTGCCCCAAGATGCGAACTACGGAAGGGTAATAGTGTTGGTGCCAGCTAGCGACACGGCGCCGTTTCGCGCCAAGGCTCTGCCAACCAGGTTTGCCGTGGTACCCAAGCTGATGCTCGTGAGCGCGACAACGTTGCCCTTCATCGCACTACCGTTTCCGAGCGTGGCCGAGCTGCCGGCCTGCCAGTACACGTTCTTCGCCTCGGCCCCATTGGCCAGCACGACCGACCCGGACGTGGCGACCGTGATCGCGGACCCCGCCTGGAACACGTACGTCCCTGTCCCACTGAGCGTGACTGCCCCCGTCAAGTTAATCGCGGAGCCCGAGCAATAGACGCCAGGCGCGAGCGTCGTTCCACCCAGATCGGCGGAAATTGTCGTACCGCACGCCAGGCCTTTTAGACCATTGTACGCGGTGGTGAGGTCCGATTGCGCTGTGGCGGCGGCCGCGTCGGCTGCGTGCTGCGCGCCTGTTTTCGTGCACGGGGGGAAGCCCGTGATCGCGCTAGCCGCGCCCGGGCTGAGCCCGATATCGCCGCCGATGGTGGCCCCGGTGACACAGCTTATCGCCGAGCCCGCCAGGATGGCGTAGGTTGATGTCGCGCCCAGGGAGGGGATGACGGGACCGGTGGACGAGTTGCTGCACGCCGCGAGCAGCAGCGCCGCGGCCGGAATGGCAATAGCCAATCGTGTGGTACGTCTGAGTAGAGTCAACATTTTTGCCCCCTAACATGGGGTGCGCCTGCAGGCGGCTCGGGATCCGTTTCTCGATGTCGGAGCTCCCTCGCCCGCAGAGCGCAAACTGCCACCGAGTACCGCGAGGCAACATCGCATGATGGGATGAGATGCGACGTGCAACCTCGCTTGATGGGATGAGATGCGACGTGCAACATCGCCTGATGGATGAGATGCAACGTATGGATTAGTGGGAGCACGCGCGCAGATCCGGCGTACTTCGAACGAATTAGACAAACATCGAGCCTCGTTCCGAGTCCGGAACGAGGCTCGAAGTCAATCAGGCTCCTGCGCGCTAGGGTCGCTTGACACGCAACTCTACCCCGCGGCGGGTCATTAGGCGACCAGCAACACGATGATGATGACGGCAAGCACCAAGGCCAGCGTCGAAATCACGATGGTGTGTTGGCCGCTGGCGACCGCGACGAACGACCCCTCCGATGCGGTGCTGCGTGCCAGCGTCGGCTCAGCGCGCTGGAACTCAGGGGAAAGGCGCGGTCCGGGCAGGGCGCTTGGGGAGCTCACGCCTGCGGAGCTCGCCGGCACGGTTACGCGGGCGGGGTCGGGCGCCTGCTGGGCTGCGGATGCGGCCTGCTGCGCCGCCGCCGCCGTGTGCGCCATGAGCACGAACAGCGCGGCAAACCGCGCCGCAGACCATATCAACCGTGTGGCCTTCATTAATATTGCTCCTGTCTTGCCCGCTGTGAGAGTTACAGAAGAGCGAAGGGCGGGCGGCTCGCTTGCGCCGTCGCGCCCCTCGCACCGTGTTCCCGTTCGCTTCGCTTCTACGGCTTCTTCACCCGCAACTCGATCCCGCGACGGTTGAGAGCACGTCCCTTGACGGTGGCATTGGGCGCAATCGGGAACCCTTCGCCGTAGCCGACTGCCGTCATCTTGGATGCCGGCACACCTTGTCGGATTAGGTAATCCCGGACTGCCGCAGCCCGTCGCGCCGACAGCAGGAAGTTGTAGGCGAACGTGCCGACGCTATCGGTATGACCGGCGATCTCGAAGACGGCCTCGGGGTACGCCAGCATCGACTCTGCCACGCGGTCCAGGATCGGGATGGCCGTGGGCGTGATCACGCTCCTGTTGAAGGCGAAGTGCACGGCTTCCAGCAGCAGCGTGTCGCGGAGGATTAGGCAGCCGTACGGGTCGAGCGGGGCTCCCGCCGGTGCGACACCGTGCAGACACTTGTGCACTGGGGGCGGCGGCGGCGGCGGCGGCTGGACGTAGACGCGCACCGTGTCCACGCGGACCCGCTCCTGACACACCGGACACGGCGGTGCCACCGCCGCTTCGGGCGCACGCCGCCCGGCGGTGAAGTACGAGAAGCCGATCGTGGCGACGCTGTTGTACGCCGTGTGGGGATTGCCTGGGTACACCCGCTCGTAGTGCTCGATCCCCATCCGGCCCTCGACCCGGAGCGCGAAATTCGGGCTGAGCATGTTCCGGAAACCCACGCCGAGGTGAGTACCCCAGGTCGGGTGGGTTTTCAGGTTGTTTTGGCCCGTGATCCGGGTGAACTGCGTCCCGCCGGTGAGGAAGGGGCTGAACCTTGCGTTCAGGTTCGCCGTGTAGGTGGCCGCGGCGAAGGGCGTGAGATACTTCACCCCGGAACCCTTGGCACCTGCGATCCCAGTGCTCAACCCCCAGTGGTTGCTCAGGTTGTAGCCCAGCCGCACCGCCACGGCCGGCATGAAGTGACTCGGCGTGGGGGTGTCGGTATACCGCCTGGTTGGCACCCCGCTCGCGAGAAAGCCCCCGAGAGCGCGGTCTATGTACATGAAGCCGACGCCTCCACTGAACTCCCAACTGCCGTCGCGCTGCTGGGCCGCCATGGGCTGTGCCATCGCTAGCATCGGCAGGAACGCCGCCAGCGTGCGCGCAGCCAACAAGAATCGGTTACACATAGTCAGTCTCTCCTCGGAGCGGTTTGTCGGTCTCGTTCGTCTGCTGGCCCGGGAGCCGGATGAATCGTCTCCGGCTCCCGGCGGCAGCTGTGGCACGCTACGGCAGGGTAATGGTGTCGCCGGTGCCCAAACTCACGGCACCGTTTCGCGCCAAGGCCCTGCCCGTCATCGCGACGTTGTTATTGAGCGTGATGCTCGTCAGCGCGACAATCGTCCCTCTGAACGTCGTGCCGGTACCGAGGGTCGCGGAGCTGCCGACCTGCCAGTACACGTTCTTCGCCTGGGCGCCACCGATGAGCGCGACACTCGCGTTGGTGCCGGTCGTGAGCGTGGACCCCATCTGGAGTACGAACAGCGCGTTGGGGTTGCCCTGGCCGTCGAGCGTGACCGTTCCCGTCACCGCCAGCGACGTCGCGACGCAGTAGACCCCCGGCGCGAGCGTCCTTCCGCCCACATCGGCGGGGGTAACTGTGGTACCGCACGCCAGGCCGGCCAGCGCATTGTACGCCGTCGTGAGGTCGTTTTGCGCGTTTGCCGCAACCGCATTGGCTAAGTTTGTCGCTCCGGTGATCGTGCACGGTGGGAAGCCTGTGGTCGTGCTGCCCGGGCTGACACCCACATCGGCGTTGATGGTACCGGGGGCGCCGGCACACGTCACCGTCGAGCCCGCCAGGATCCCATAGGTCGCTGCCCTCCCCAGTATTTGAAAGCCGACGGGGGGTATGTTGGCGACAATCACGGTAGCGAAGCCACAAATGAAACCGCTGCTGTTGCACGCCTTGACTGTACTGGGGAACGTCGCGAGCGTCGCACCCGCAGCAAACACGCCCGAACTGCTGTTGATGGTTCCTCCACCCGCCACGGCGGACCACGCTACCGGCGCCGGGGTTATGGCAACGACAGCCCCAGTGATGTCCGTGCCCACGGCGGTGAACTGTTGGGATCCGTTGGGGGGCAGCGTGGCTGGGTTGGGTGTGACCGTGATGGACAGCAATTGACCCGCAGCCGGTGGGGCCGGTGGGCCTTCGTTATGCTCGCACGCCGCCGCAAGCAGGGCGGTGAACGGGACGATGACGAGGAGTCGGGCCGTGGATCGGGAGACGGTGAACATTTGCTTCCTCCGAGTGTTGCGTGTCGTACAACGCGTGCCGGGATCCGCGTGGATGTCGGAACTTCCTCGCCGCCAAATTCTCGTGAGGAGGTATGCTTCGGAAGACCTCCGGCGGGTATCGCACAATGAGGTGAAAGGCGAGTGACAGGCGGATGCGGTATGACCAATCCGGATTCGTGATTCGAACGGACTAGGGGATAAGCAACGAGGTACGACGTATGCGTTAGTCCAGCATTCAGTCAGGGAAACATAGCGTGCCACGTTTCTGGCCTCCTCGAAGGCAAGGTCACCGAGGGCCCCGCTACAGCGACCGAAAAACTACTGCACCCAAATCCAACCAGGATAGGATCCAACGGATGAAAAACTGTGCCGCCCTCCACCTCCCCGCAAGGGAGGGGAAACCCTAAGCGGCTCGCGCCGATCCTGGCGATCTTGTGCACAGAACACGTACTACGGCAGGCGCATGTTGTTGCTATCCATCGTCACCGCCTCGCGCGCCAGGGCTCTGCCCGACAGGTTGGAGGCGGTATTCATCGTGATGCTCGAGTAGGCAAGGATATTCCCCACGAACGCGGTGCCGGTGCCGAGCGTGGCAGAGCTGCCGACCTGCCAGAACACGTTGCCCGCGCGCGCGCCCTTGCGCATCAGCACCGACGAGTTGGTAGCGGTCGTGAGGGTGCTGGCGATCTGAAAAACCCAGACCCCATCGTCGCCATGGCCCCGGCCGTCCAGAACAAGCTGGCCCGTCAACTGCGCCGATGACGTGAAACAATAGACGCCGGGCGCGAGCGTCTTGCCACCC
>Ga0193755_1000439_pt1 | contig 11929 bp, 9 predicted proteins | sample H1a2metaG_FD_144921 | JGI IMG/M metagenome (GOLD analysis project Ga0193755, IMG submission 144921) | Soil microbial communities from a riparian zone of the East river system, Colorado, United States - H1a2 | ecosystem: Environmental > Terrestrial > Soil > Riparian zone | place: USA: East River...
CCCGTGGCGCGCCCGTAGCGTGAACGTCGGATCAGGCTCCACCGGATGGCCCGGTACCAGGTCCAGCGTGAACCGCTGCGCCAGTGTCGCAAGCGCCAACTGCGCTTCCATCAGTGCAAAGTTGTTGCCGATGCATTGGCGAGCGCCCGCGCCAAACGGGAAATACGCAAAGCGAGGCCGTCCTTCGGAGCGTTCGGGAGTGAACCGCTCGGGATCGAACTGCTCGGGCTTCTCCCAGAAATCGGGATGCCGGTGCGTAACCCACTGGCTGAGGTTGACCAGCGAACGCGCGGGTATGTAATGACCGCCGAGCGTGTCATCGCCGATCGCTTCACGCGGAAGCCCCCACGCGGGCGGATACAAACGCATGGATTCCGCAAATACCATCCGGTTGTAAGCCAGCCGGTCCAAGTCCTCAAAAGACGGCGTCCGGCCGTTGAGCTCATTATCGAGTTCCGCTTGGAGCTTGCTGCGAGCCTCGGGGTTCTGACTCAACAAGTACCAGGTCCACGAGAGCGCCGCGCCCGTCGTCTCGTGACCCGCGAGTATCAAAGTCATCACCTCGTCTCGCAGTTGCTGGTTGCCCATACCCTCGCCCGTGTCCTCGTCGCGCGCGGCCAGCAGCATCGCGAGCAGATCGCCCTTGTCTTCTCCGGTACGCCGGCGCCGGTTGATCAAACCGAAGACCATCTCGTCGAGCAATCGCAAGGATTGTTTGAACCGCCGGTTGCGGCGAGTCGGCACGCTTTCGGGCAGACTAAACGCGTGGTTCATCCGATAGCTCACGTGCTCGAATGTTTCGCGAACGGCCTGGCCGAGGCGGTCGGCGTCGGCGCTGATGTCAGTCGAGAAGAGCGCGACGCTTACAATCTTGAGGGTTAACCGCATCATCTCGCGGGCTACGTCTATTGTGGCATTTTGTTTGGCAAGCGCGTTCCATTGTTCAGAGGCCGACTGTGCGGATTGCGCCATCAGATCCGCAAGCGTCGCGAGTTTCGAGCGATGAAACCCGGGCTGCGCCAGGCGTCTTTGATGAAGCCAGAGGTCGCCTTCGCTTGTAAGTATGCCGTTGCCGGCCAGCAGGCTCACCGGTTTGATGAACAGGTCGGGCTTGCGATAGTTGTGCTGGTTTGTTTGCAGCACGCGCTCGACGTCTTTCGGGTGAGTCACCAGGTAGAGGTAGATGCCCGGAAAGGCTCGCACGCGAGCGACGTGGCCGAGTTGGGCCGTTACACTCGGGTTGAATCGCAGCGGCTCGCGCTGAAGGGCGCGCATGTTTCCGAAGAGTAGATGGCCTTCTAGCGTGGGAGCGGGTGGTGCGTCGATCACAGTGGTCGCTTTATGCCTGGAGGATCTGAACTTCGAAACGAGATTAAGGTGTTTCCGCCGGTGTTTCAAGAAGGCACGAGGGCAGGTGGCGGATCAGTTTGAATCAGATCTAATGCTACTGACACCGTCTACCAATCGCCGAGTGCCAACCCGCAACTTGCTGTGCTATCGTGTCGCTGCTCATATGAGTGGAGGAAACAAGCTCGAGGATCGGAGCCGTTTGATCGCGAGCGGTTTATTGTGGAGGTGTTATGAAAGCATTGTTTGTGACAAGCTGGGTGATCTTGTTGGTCGTGTCAGTGCTCATTGCTTTGGCCTCAGCCGGGTCGCTGATCCAGGGCTACAGCAAAACTGATGAGTACCTCACCCGAGACTACTCGACCGTTCAGATGAAGGAGCAAGGCGGCGAGGAAGCATTCAAAGCCTTCAAGGCTCGGCGAGTGACGGCGGCAACGTGGGCGCTGGCCTACGCACTACTGGCGATAGCGGTGACGCTGGTGCCTTATCGCCGCGGGGAGCAGTGGGCGTGGTGGGCGCTGCTTGGGGCGATCGGCGTTTCGCAGATTCTCTCAATGGCTCGGGCAATCACGTTGATGACTACGGCCGGCGCCGGGACCGCGGGCGTGTTGCTCGCGTTCATGTTGCTTGGATTGATGGCCGGCGCGCTGCGGATGTTTGGCAACAAGCAAACGGCGCCTGAGTAGAGCTGCCACGCGTGCGCAGTTATGCGCGAAGGGCAGTCCGTTGACACTCATTCCGGGCGCTCGATATGATTCTTCGCTAACAGGCGACGCACTATGACATCGCTAACCGTGTGCGAGATAACAGCCGCTCCATGGCTTTAATGAGTGGAGTTTCGATGCTAATGAGAAAACCCGGTTTCGTTCTGGCTGCGGTAGCGTTGGCGACCTCGGCTGCTTTACTTACGTCCGGCCCCCGATTCGCTGCTGCATCCGACAAGTCAACCAACGGCGTTGCTACCCAAGTCTCGGCGGCGCAAATCGCCCGGCACATCGAATTTCTGGCATCTGACAAGCTTCAAGGTCGTCGTACCGGCACCCCGGAGGCTGACGAGGCGGCCGCTTACATCGCGAAGCAATTTCAGAGTTACGGTTTGAAGCCCGCGGCGGCGGCCGGCTTCCTTGAACCGTTCGACTTCGTCGCCGGTGTGAAGCTCGGAGAGCAGAACACGTTTCGAGTCAAGGACTCGAGCGGTGAACGCGAACTAAGAGTTGGGAGCGACTTCATGCCGCTCGCGTTCTCTGCTTCGGAGTTCGCAGAAGGCGGGGTTGTCTTTGCGCATTACGGCATAAGCGCGCCCGAGCTTCAGTACGACAACTACAAGGACGTGGATGTTAAGGGCAAGATAGTAATGATCCTGCGAGGGAGCCCCGACGGTGACAATCCGCACGGTCGGTTCGCAGACTTCACTCAGCCCGGACTCGAGATTCAGAACAAGACGCTAAAGGCTCGCGAGAAGGGCGCGCGCGGGATTATCTTCGTCAGCGAGGAGAAGAATTTCAGCGACGACCGCCTGTCACGAATGCGTCACGACTTGAACTTCCTTGACGCAGGAATTCCGGCCGTAGCGATCAGCAGCCAGGCCGCAGACAATATTCTTGCAACTCAAACTCAGAGTCTGTCCGCAGACGAAGGAACAAAGAGAGCGGCTGTTGAGCGTCTCAAGTCATCCGGTGTGCCGGTTGCTCTCAATAACGTCAGCATTCGTTTCAAGACCGACGTGGTCAAAGTCCACGCCAAGAGCGCGAACGTAGCCGCCGTTCTCAAGGGAGGTGACCCGGCGCTGGCGAGCGAGTATGTGGTCATCGGCGCTCACTACGATCACCTCGGCCTGGGAGGCCCGGAGTCTCTTGCCCCAAAGCCGGAGGGCCAGATCCATCATGGGGCTGACGACAACGCGTCGGGGACTTCGGGGTTGATGGAACTGGCGCGCGTGCTTGCAGCGGAACGAGTCAGGCCAAAACGCAGCATCGTGTTCGTAGCGTTCAGCGGCGAGGAGCTGGGTCTGCTAGGATCGGGAGCTTACACGAAGAATCCTGCATTGCCGCTGGCTTCAACGGTGGCGATGCTCAACATGGATATGATCGGCCGGCTGCGGCAGAGCGCGTTATTCATCGGAGGTGTTGGGACCTCGCCGGCCTGGAAGCCGCTCATTGATAAACTCAACCAGGCGGGGTCTGCGGCCGCGGCGGCTGGAAATGGCGCCGGCGGCCGATTCCAGTTGAGCTTCGGGCAGGACGGCTTTGGGCCGAGCGACCATCAATCGTTCTACGTTCGCGACGTACCGGTGCTGTTCTTCTTTACCGGGACTCACGACGACTACCACAAGCCCACGGACACCGCCGACAAGATAAACACCGAAGGCGAACGGCAAATCCTGGAGTTTGTGCGTGAAGCGGCGGTTGCGGTCGCCAACGAACCCCAGCGCATCGCTTTTACCAAAGTGAAGACGGAATCGAAGCCGACCGGCCGCGGGTTTCGTGTTTATCTGGGCACCGTGCCGAATTACTCGGATCAAAGCGACGGTATGAAGTTGGACGGCGTGCGGCCCGCCTCGCCTGCCGAGCGCGCAGGGCTTCGAGCGGGCGACGTCGTAGTGACCCTCGGAAAGACGCCGATCAAGAACGTCTACGATTACACATATGCTCTTGGCGAGATGCGAGCCGGAGAAGAAGTCGAGGTCGTAATTCGTCGCGACGGCCGGCTGATGAATTTGAAGATAACGCCGGAGAAGAGGCAGTAACCGGCGGTTTCAGGTTCCGGGTTCCGCGGTCCGGGTTCGCAGTTTTGCATTTGAACCCAGAACAGAAGAACTTTGAACCCTGAACTCTGAGCCCTGAACGGTGAACTCGATGCTCTTAGAAGGAAAGACAGGGGTTGTATTTGGAGTGGCGAACAAGCGAAGCCTCGCATGGGCAATCGCTCGCCGAGCGGCCGACGAAGGCGCGCGCATTGCGCTGACCTACCAGGGCGAACGGCTCGAAGAGAACGCCCGGGAACTTGCGGCTTCGCTCAATAATCCGCTCGTGTTGCCATGCGACGTGACGAAAGACGAAGACATCGCGGCCGTCTTTGCGAAGATCAAAGACGAGTTTGGCGGGTTGGACTTCGTAGTTCATGGCGTCGCCTACGCGCTGCGCGAGGAGCTTGAAGGCGAGTACTTGAAAACGACCCGCGAAGGCTACCGCATCGCGCAGGACATCAGCGTGTACTCGCTGACGGCGATAGCCAGAGAGGCCGCGCCGCTGATGGACGGTCGCAACGCAAGCGTGCTGACGTTGACTTATCTCGGGGGCGAGCGCGTAATTCCCGGCTACAACGTGATGGGCATCGCTAAGGCGGCCCTCGACATGAGCGTTCGCTATCTGGCGGAGAACCTGGGTCCCCGCGGGATTCGAGTGAACGCGCTGTCGGCGGGTCCGGTTAAGACGCTAGCGTCAGCCGGCATCGGCGGCTTCTCGAAGATACTCGAACACATGCGAAACCGCGCTCCGCTTCACCGCAACATAGACCAATCCGAAGTCGCCGACGCCGCATTGTTTCTGCTCTCGAATATGTCTCGCGGAGTCACCGGTGAAATCCTTCATGTAGACTGCGGCTACAACATCATGGGCATGTGACGGTGGGAGTTAGGCTAGGAGTTGGATGGAGGACTTCCCGACACCTTACCGGCCGCGAGCTTCCGGAGACCAGACGTACTTATGAAGCTGTAGCTGAAAACGCGCACGCAGTTTGTCTTCCAGCATCCACGAGACGACTTGCGCCGGCTGGATCATACCAAAGGCCGTCGAGATCAAGAGCTTCGCACGACCTTCCAACCGGTGCTCAAGAATTGTCTTCAGCGTCCAGTCGTAATCGTTGCGATCGGCAATTACGAACTTCACCTCATCGATAGGCCGAAGATGCTCGAGGTTCGACCAGAGATTCTTTTCGCACTCGCCCGAAGCCGGGCACTTCAAGTCCATGATGCGAATGACTCGGGGGTCGAGCCTTGAGATGTCGCGATGTCCACCAGTCTCGATCAGAACGGTGCGCCCCGAATCCGCCAGCCGGGTAGCGAGCTCGTAGATCTCCGGTTGCAGCATCGGCTCGCCGCCGGTCAGCTCTACCAGGCTGCAGTCGTAACTCTCGACATCTTCGAGTATCTGGTCGATCGACATCAGGGTCCCCCCGCTGAAGGTGAACTCCGAATCACACCAGCTACACCGAAGGTCACAACCGGTCGTTCGCACGAAGACACAGGGCAGCCCCACGAAGCTCGACTCACCCTGGATACTTTGATAGATCTCGGTGATTCGCATGTGCTGAAAGCATTGTAGCCCGCTTCGCCAGAGGGCGCGAGAGTCGGTAACTTTGTTGAGCGCTTGCAACGCGCCGGTCTAATGCGCGATTCCGGCGACAACGAACCGGCGAACTATTGCGAAGATTGACCGACCACTTCCGTCTTTCTGACCGAACCGCCTTTTGACTCATCCCATAGTCCAGGACCAGAGGCGATGGTGTGGACGCCGGTCTTGAGCGAACCACCTTGGTTTTTCACGCTTGGTTGACGACCCCAAACCATTGTCGCACCTACATTAAGCGGGACGTCGCGCGGTCGGGCTTCCTGGCAGTGCTTCCCCGAGGGTAGCCAATCGCAGGTTTTGCCCGCTGTGGCACGGATATTGAAGATTCGTTCAACGCGGCCAGTGGCTTCTCACGGTTTGGCTGCTGCAAGGAGAAAGGGAACAGGATGAAACGTAGAGCTCCACTCACCGATGGCTTCTTCCTCTCTGAAGCCCGCCCCGAGCATCGACTTCTAAAAACGAATCGAACTTCCGCCGCATCGATCGCGCGATGCGTGATGGCTTTGATCGTTACTCTGTCGTGCATGGGGCTACCGACGCTGACTAAGCGATTCGGCAGTTCTGCACAGGCTCATTCGCAGAAGGCCGCGCTTGATAACTACAACCCGGCAGGCGAGAAGGTTTCCAAGATCTCTGAAGACCTGCAAGATTTGATGGCTCAGGGCTCTGAGATCAGAATCGCGGACGCCGACGCTTCGCCTCGGATGGTTGATGTCATCATTCAGACGTCTTCAAAGCCGGGGAAAAAGTTATTGCGCATGGTCAGGAGCAAAGGTGGATTTCTTCTGTCGGGCTATGACAACGTCGATGCCGTGGCTGCGCAAGTGCCTGTCGATCAGGTCGGTGAAATAGCTTCGCAGTCGGACGTCACCTACGTATCGCTCGATCGGCCCACGCAGGCCGCTGGTCATCTTGAGACCACCACTGGCGCGAACTTAGCTCGCGCCTACGGCACGGTTTCCACCGGTCTCATAGACGGTTCCGGCATAGGTATAGCCATTCTCGACTCAGGAATGTACGCCAACCATGATTCTCTAAGTGGCCAGGTGGTCTACCAGCGAGACTTCACCGGAGAAGGAAGGGTTGACGATCCATACGGTCACGGCACGTTCGTGGCCGGATCAGCAGCCGGCAGCAACAGCATGAACGGAGGCGCGTATAACGGCATCGCTCCTGCGGCGAGAATTCTTAATGTCAGAGTGCTGAACTCGCTGGGTCAGGGCCGAAGCTCGGATACCATCGCAGGAATCGACTGGTGTATTTCCAACAAGACGACCTACAACATTAGGGTCATAAACCTCAGCCTCGGCGCGACCGCAGTCGATTCGTACGTGAATGACCCCCTCTGCCTGGCCGTCAGGCGTGCAGTCAATGTTGGCATCGTCGTGTGCGTAGCCGCCGGAAACGCGGGCAAGGACCCGAATGGAAACAAGATCTACGGAGGAATTCATTCACCTGGAATCGAGCCGTCGGCTATTACCGTAGGAGCCGCGAACACCTTCGGAACCGATGTCCGCTCGGATGATGTCGTTACCACCTACAGCTCTCGGGGCCCCACCCGCGGATCATACACCGACGGGAATGGTGTGAAGCACTACGACAACCTTGTAAAACCAGATCTCGTTGCGCCCGGGAACAAGATCATCAACGCAATGTGGCAGAACAGCTATCTGGTGACAACCTATCCGTATCTAGATGCGAGGGTTGCCTCGAAGACCAGCAAGAAGATGATGTACTTGAGCGGAACGTCGGTGGCCTCGCCGGTAGTCGCAGGGGCAGCGGCCCTGCTTATCCAGCGGAACCCGAACCTGACACCGAACATGGTCAAAGCGTTTCTCGAGTACACCGCCCAACCCTTAGCTGGGTTCAGTAACTTGGATCAGGGCGCCGGTCTCTTGAACGTGGAGGGTGCGGTCCGACTTACGTCCTGCGTTAAGTCAAATCCGACAAATTTAACTCTAGGAGCCCAGTTGCTGACGGGCGCTACCCCCTTGCAGACGACGATGATTGCTCTTCAGCTGTTCGAGTGGGCCGGCGGAATAATCCAGAAATGGAACTTTGTCTACGGCAACGAGCTCATAACGAAGTATCAGGGTGTCTATGGTTGTGGCGTGATGTTGTCGGACGGCGTTCTTTTGTCGGGAGGCACGCTGTTGGCCGACCGGACTTTGCTGACAGGCGGCACCCTATTGTCTTTCGGTACTTTGCTTTCGTCGGGTACAGTGCTTTCTGATGGTACTCTCTTCATAGAAGGGTCGATTCTAGCAGACGGTTCGGTGCTGGCCGATGGGTCCGTGATGTCGGACGGCGTCGTGATGTCGGATTGTGTGCTGCCTCCAAACACCGGGCAGGGTGCTTTGGCCACGGGAGACGCCGGCGCCTGTATGACGCCCTGACGAAGGCGTATTGGTAAGAGAGGCGGTGGACGGAGCTCCGCCGCTTGCTCCTTTCAAACCTGCTGACTGCGCAGACTCTCGCCTGCGGCTCCGAAAGCTGGGTTATGCAGGAGAACAAAAGAAAACCAGACACAAGGGCGTCGAAGCTCTTCATCTTCGTCGTCTCTCTGCTCGGGCTATGCGTATTCGCCCGCTCTGTGTACGTGGTTGCTTTCAGCCCATTCAATCTACAGTGGCTTCTGCTGAGCATGGTCACTCTGCTGGTAGTTTCGCGAACCGACATCCACATTCCCAAAATACCCAGCACGGTCACGCTGGACGACACCTTCATCTATATTTCGGTGTTGTTGTATGGCGTACAGCCTTCGATCGCGCTCGCCGGTTTGAATGCGATTATCTGCTCACTCAACTATCCAAACAAGCGGCGAGTCGTGCCGTTTAACGCGGCGGTGATGAGCCTGTCGGTCTACGCCTCGAGCACGTTGGTGACGCAAGTATTCGGCAGCCCCGGACAAATGGACCTCGGACGGTTGATTCTCGCTGCCGAGACGCTGGCTTTGGTTCACTACGTCTTGAATTCTGGAATGGTGAGTGTCGTTGGCGCGCTTCGAAACGGCCGGAACGTGCTCCAGACCTGGCACGAGTCGTTCCTTTGGACGTCGGTCTCGTACTTCGCCGGGGCTGTAGCGGCCTGTTTGGTCGTCAAGCTAATCGCCGTCATCTCGTTTTACGCATTCATCATAGCCGTCCCGATACTGGCAATCACCTACCTGACCTACAAGAACTACCTCGACAAGGTGTCGGTCTCGATAACTCATGCCGAAGCAATGGCGGACTTGCACCTCAGAACAATCGAAGCGCTCGCGGTCGCGATTGACGCCAAGGACGAGGTGACTCACGATCACGTGCATCGGGTTCAGATATACACGACCGGCCTCGCGCGGCTGTTTGGACTGAGCGATCCGGAGGTCGAAGCCTTGCGGGCGGGCGCGCTGCTTCACGACATCGGCAAGCTAGCAGTGCCCGACTACATTCTAAACAAGCCTGACAAGTTAAGCGCCGCCGAGTACGAAAAGATGAAGGTGCACACGATCGTGGGAGCAGAGATCCTGAGCCGCGTCGGATTTCCTTACCCCGTCGTGCCGGTAGTTCGGCATCACCACGAGCGCTGGGACGGCCGCGGCTATCCCGATGGACTTGCCGGCCAGCAGATTCCGATTACCGCAAGGATCCTGTCGGTTGTCGACTGCTTCGATGCCGTTCGCGAGGACCGACAGTACCGCAAGGCTATGACGCGTGCGAGTTTTCCTCGATCATCTGCCCGAGTTCGAGGCCGAGATACGACGGCAAAAGAAAGAAGTACAAGACGCGAGGGCGCAGGAGCTGAGCAGGCCGGCGGCCGGCGGCCAACGACCCGACCAGCGGCAATTGATATTCGAGCATATCCGGAACGCCCACCGTGAGGTAATAACCCTTTACGAGATAGCTCAAACCATCGGCACCAGCCTCGACCTACGCGATATGTTCGCGGTCTTCTCGTCCCGCTTGCAGGACATCGTCAGCTACACGACCTGTGTGCTCTATCTTCAGAAGCCTAACTCGATCGAGGTCGAGGCGGTTCACGTCAGCGGGCGCAACGCCGATCGCTTCAAGGGGCAAAGCGTCATTCTCGGAGCGGGCATCACCGGGTGGGTGGTTGCAAACCGCCAGCCCATGTACAACTGTGACCCGCTGCTCGACCTGGACGTACTCAAGATCGCAGTCGAGCAGCCCTATCGCACAGTGGTGGCTGTTCCGCTCTTGAAGGACAACGAGGTGCTGGGCGCGCTCACGCTCTATTCCGCCGATCTGACTTCTTACGAACCTGACCATCTGCGATTGGCAGAGGCAGTCGCCAAGCTGGCTTCGGACGCCATAGCAAACGCGCTGCATCACGAGATGACTGAAGTGAAAGCGTTGACCGACCCGCTTACCGGCATTGCGAACGCGCGGGCGCTTCGCTACCGGTTCGAGGATGAGGCGGACCGCGCGCGGCGATACGGCGACAACTTCTCGTTGTTGATGATGGACCTTGACGGCTTCAAGAGGATCAACGACACGCAGGGTCACCAGGCCGGCGACGCGGCGATCAAAGAAGTTGCCCGCCTGTTGGCCGCCGAACTGAGATCGGGTGATTTCCTGAGCCGCTACGCCGGCGACGAGTTCGTGGCGCTGCTTCACATCGATCCGACCGAAGTGCGGGAGCTCGTGCAGCGGCTGCAGGCGGCTATAGACAATCACAGCTTCAATTTCAGCGGCTCCAACTTCCTGATTGGGATAAGCGTGGGCTGGGCTTGCTTCGGCGCGGACGGCGAGTCGCTCGATGAACTATTGATTTCCGCAGACCGCGCGATGTACGCGGACAAGGCGCGCAGAAAAGCTTTGATCGCCGGAGCCGAAGACCCGCAGGGAGTCCAAGTGATTCAGTATCCGGTCATGTAAGCGAGCCCGCGTTCACTTACCAAAATAATCACACCTCGCCGTGCACGTCTCACGAATCGTGATCCGATATAGCCCGCGAAGCTTTCCTTCCAACCGCTCCCACACCCAACTCGCAAGGTTCTCGCTTGTCGCGTTGTCGAGCCCGTCGATCTCATTCAGGTAGTAATGATCCAGCTTCAATCGGAGCGGCTCGAACGCTTCGGTGATTTCAGCGTAGTCGATGAACCAGCCCGTCCTTGGATCGACCTCGCCGCGCACGGCGACTTCGCAGCGGAACGAGTGGCCGTGCAGCCGCGCGCACTTGTGATCGGGGGGCACTTTCGGCAGTCGGTGGGCGGCTTCGAAAGTGAACTCTTTTACCAGCTCTACGATCATTGCGCTCAATCTTAGCTTTCGTGCACCCGGAAGGCCAGAGAGCAGATTGACAGAAGTCAGAGGTCAGGGTCAGAAGTCAGCGGCGAGTCCGAACTACGGCAGCTTCTGCCCTCTCGCCGACTTCTGACCTCTGATCTGACTTCTGATCCGTGAATTCTGACCCGGCCTCTGACTTCTGGTAAACTGACAGCGCTTCGATGACATCAAGTGACGAAAAGCATGCAAAGTTCGCAGCGGCGGGAATGCCGTTTGTGACGGTGAAGTTTGCCCAGACGCTTGACGGCCGCATCGCCACGAGCGGCGGCGATTCGCAGTGGATCAGCGGTCCTTCGTCATTGAGGCTCGCTCACCAACTTCGCCGCGAGCATGGCGCGATAATGGTAGGGATTGGCACGGTCCTTAGGGATGATCCGCGCCTCACGGTCAGGCTTGTTGACGGACGCGATCCGTTACGAGTGATCCTCGACAGCAGGCTGCGGTTGCCGGCTGAGGCGCGGGTGCTTGCAAAGGGAGCCGCGCGCCAAACGCTAATCATCACCACAAGCGCAGCCGATCCGATTCGCGCCGCCGAGCTTGAAAGGCTGGGCGCGGAAGTCAAGAAGATAGAGCCAGCCCCGAGCGGAACCGGCGTCAATATCACAAAAGCGCTCGAGCATCTCGGCAGACGCGGTATCGAGTCGGTGCTGGTCGAGGGCGGCGGGGCAATCGTTACGTCTCTTCTTGCCGCGCGGCTGGTTGATCGACTGGTTATCGCGATCGCCCCAAAGATAATCGGGCGCGGCACCGAAGCTGTAGGCGACCTGGGTATTGAACGCTTGAAGGACGCTTTGACGTTTTCGAGTTTTAAATCACGCAGGCTTGGCCCTGACATCATCGTCGACGCGCGCCTCGATTGGGGACGTAAGATTGAAGACTGAGCGGCCCGCTCGGTTTTATCAAGTCTCGTCCGCCGACAACCCAACAGTAACGACTCCGGCTCCT
>Ga0193755_1000442_pt1 | contig 11907 bp, 12 predicted proteins | sample H1a2metaG_FD_144921 | JGI IMG/M metagenome (GOLD analysis project Ga0193755, IMG submission 144921) | Soil microbial communities from a riparian zone of the East river system, Colorado, United States - H1a2 | ecosystem: Environmental > Terrestrial > Soil > Riparian zone | place: USA: East River...
CCTTCAGAATAGTCTGAACCACTTCTTGGTCGAGAGCACTCATTTAGTAATTCTCTTAAGTCTAAGCCGCATCCCGAGCTTGTCTCTTCAGCGCCTCTCGCGGCGGTTTTACGTCATTCGCAAGCCCAATCGCTTTGAGCCCCTGAATCACATACCATCCGATGTCAACCTGCCACCATCTTCGGCTGAACCGCGCTGAATTTGCGTCCGAGTGGTGATTGCGATGCCAGTTCTCACCCCAAGCTCCCAACTGCAACGGCCCAAGCCAGGCAATGTTGCGGCTCGAGTCCACGCCTTCGGGAAGATCAGGCGTCATATGCAGCAAGCTGTTGACGAACATCTGAAAGTGCAGCGCATATACAAGGCGGATTGCGCCAATCCAGAAAAAGCCTTCCCATCCCATCAGCAGTCCCGACGTAACCGACAGAGCGATGATCGGGGTTTGCAGACGCCGCCAGATCCGGTACCGGCGCTTCTCCAAATCGGGACACCAGCGGCTCACTTCCGAGCCCGACCATTGGTAGACCCATCTGATGTGCGCCCACCAGAATCCACCGTGGCGCGGACTCGAGACATCTTCGGCCGTGTCCGCCTTCGCGTGGTGATGCCGATGATTCGCCACCCACCCCATCGGTTCGCCCGATGCGTTGAAGATGGTAAAAAAGATCAGCACGTTCTCAATCACGCGATTCAGCCGTAGAGACCGGTGAGAGAGACACCGGTGATAACACACGGATGTCCCGATCCCGCCTATTGAAGTGACGGCGAGCGCCACTGCCAGAACCGGAAGACTCGGCAATGGAAAGAGGATTAGTCCAACCACCGCCAGCACGTGAACGAGAACGATGTAAAACAAAACTGGTCCGTTCCCCTCCGAATATTGCCACCAGGAGCGAGCCCACGGCCGCTCATCACTCAGTTGTGTTGATCTCACTTGTTGCCGTCCTGTCTTTTCGATGTTCCGTTCTGTGGCAAACAGGCGATTGGTCGCAGGTTATCGCTGAGGGTTTACTGGTGCCAGCATTTGGAAAACTCCACAAGTGGCATTTTCGTGGAGTCCTACCGGCTACCACTAGACCGGCTGGCTTTCTACATCGTTGCAGACACACTAAGACTATACTCTCGATGTGCGATGGTCAAGGTAAAGCCGGCGAGAAACCCTGTGGATTGCAGAGCATATGGCGCTGCAACGCAACCGGGGCTGCGGCCACCACACATCCATATTCGTAAGTGGCATTGACTCGCGGCGGCTGTGCAGGAATAATTAGCCGCTGAAAAATGGCGCAAGTAAACACCGCAACCAAAGCCGAAATGCAAACGACAATTGAGACTGAAGTCAAATTGGCGTGCGGCGATCTGAGCCGCCTTGAAAATGCGGGCTTCGCTTTGACGATTAGCAAGCCCCGTCATTTTGAAGACAACTGGCTGCTGGACTCGGCGGACCAGATGCTCTTCAACCGGGGCGCGGCGCTCAGGGTTCGCGCGGTCAATGGCAAAGGCTCAGTTACATTTAAGGGATTAGTCCCCGAGAGTGAGGCTTCGCCGCTCAAGATCAGGGAAGAGATCGAAATCGACACAAGCGACCCCGAGCGAATGATCGACTTGTTCGAGAAGCTCGGGTTTCGTCGCGCATTCCGGTATCAAAAGTACCGTACGGACTATGCTCTCCTGATCGACGGCGAGGAGCTCAAGGTTTCGTTTGACGAAACGCCGATGGGGAACTTCATCGAAATCGAAGGCGACGGAGCGAGCATCTTGCGGGTGCTGGCGGCAGCGGGCTTTTCCAGTAACGAGGCCATTCGCGAGAGTTACCCCGACTTGCAGCTTGCGCGATGCCAGTCCAGGGGAGTGCCTCTGGAGGACCTCGTGTTCTGATGGCGGCGGATGCCGAGTCCTCGCGAAGCAACGCGCCACTCCCGATTCCCAACCTCGAATCTATGAAGGCATTTATTCTTGCTGCGGGTTTCGGCGTCAGGTTGTGGCCGCTGACAGAAGATCGCAGCAAACCGGCAATCCCGTTTCACAATCGACCGCTGATCGCCTACTCGGTCGAATACCTCGCCTCACACGGAATCACAGACATCATCATCAACTTGCACCATCAACCGCAGTCGATCACCAACGCGCTTGGCGACGGTTCCCAACTCGGAGTGCGAATCGAATACTCACGCGAAGAGGAAATACTTGGAACGTCGGGCGCGCTCGACCGCGTGCGCGAACAACTAAGCGGCGGCGACTTTGTCGTGATTAATGGGAAGATCGTCACCGATATCGACTTGAACGCAGCGATCGAAGCTCATCGGCACGAGCGCGCGATCGCAACGCTCGTGCTGAAAGAAAACACGGCGCGCGAGCACTTCAGCATTGTCGAAGTAGATCAACGCGGCTGGATCACTCGTTTCGCCGGATTCCCCGAACCAGCCTCCGAAGCTGCTTCGGTCGAAGCCCCGGCCACAACCGCAAGCACGGGGCCCGAGCCTTCGCCGCTGATGTTCACCGGGATTCAAGTCCTGTCGCCGCGAATCTTCGACTACATTCCTCACGCGCGCTTCTCGCACTCGACCTTGGACGTTTTTCCCCGCGCGATCCAAGCCGGAGAGCCGGTGATCGCCCACATCGCGAACGAACACTGGTACGAGATGAGCACGCTCGCCAGATATTTCGAGGCGAGTTTGCTGCTGATGCGCAAGCAACACCTCTCGTTCGTCGCGGGTCATCACTGCTCGATAGCTGCGGACGCCGTGGTGGAAGACTCAGTGCTGTGGGACCGGGTCACGATCGAACCCGATGCGGTAGTGAAGCAGTCAGTCGTTGCCGAAGGGGTGCGCATACCGCGGGGCACGTTTGTCGAGCGATCCGTCGTCGTCAGACGAGAGGTCGTTAGCGACGTTGAACGCGGCGAGGTCGCAGGCGACAATCTCATCGTTCCGTTCTGAAAGATATGGCTTCAACGATAGAACCCGGTTTGTCTTCCGACGTGGCCAGCCTCGCGGCCGGATACCTCAACTCACCTCCGGAAGAGGTCGCAATCGAACGAGTCACTGGCGACGCCTCAACGCGACAGTACTTTCGCGCGCGAGCCAAAGCCGCGAGCGTGATCATTGCGATCTACGGCTCGCCGTTCGACCAGAGCGAACCCGCGTCGGCGAAGCTCGCCAGACTTGAGGCCGATAACCCATCGGCTCGGCTTACTTTTGCAAACGATCCCTGCGCTCACATAGAAGTGACGCGCCTTTTCTTGGGTGCGGGGCTTCCCGTTCCGCGAGTCGTTTCGGTATCCGGCGCCGAACGCGCGATGCTGATCGAGGACGTTGGGGACACGCGGCTGCAAGACTGGTTGCGCGAATGTTCAGGAGGCGAGGCTGCCGTCAATGCCTATCGCCACGCAGTTGAGCTGATAGTTCAGATTCAAGAGGCGACTGAACCGGCTATCAGAGCCGATTCCATCTGCTCGCATCTGGCATTCGACGACGCGAAGCTTCGGTGGGAACTGGGCTTCTTCTTCGCGAACTACTTCAACAAGTACCTTCATGTGAAGCTCGATCCAGCGACCGCGAATGCTGTCCAGCAGGATTTCAAGGAGCTTTGTTTGGAGCTTGGCGCGCGCCCGCGAGTGCTTACTCACCGCGACTATCACGCGCGGAACTTGATGATGCACTCAGGCGAAATGTTCATCATCGATCATCAAGACGCGCGAATGGGACCGGCTTCATACGACCTGGCGTCGCTCCTGGGTGACCCGTACACGGCCCTCGATAGTGACATTGCCGGCTCGATGGTCGAACACTTTCTAGAGTTGAAGTCACGCTCGGCGACGCCGCTCGATGACGCGGACGTCTTTCGAGCGGAGTTCGAGTTGATGGTGGTGCAGCGGATGCTGAAGGCGATAGGGACTTATGCGTCGCAAGCGGCAGCCGGTAACATGGTGTACATCGCTTACATAAATCCTGCGCTTGATCGTGCGCTGGCGGCAATGAAAAAGCTGCGTCGCTTCGACGCAACGCGCTCGCTGCTGGAGGAAACTCGCGGTTGAGGATCACTTCGCGAGCGCTGGCGGAAGCTTCAGAACAAACGGTGGGCGCTCAATCTCCTTGACACACCCGTGCCTACCTGAGCTTCATCGCCGAGCAACACCCACGTCCGGCGAATGTCCCCGTTTATGACGCTGGCTTTTGCTCTGGCCGTCGCCTCGCCGAGCGTCAATGACCGGCCTTTCGATCCGCCGCCGGCGAAGATCAGCCGGTACAACTCTTCATTTATCCTTGATTGATTGATTGCACTCCTCGGGACTGGCCATCGAATGTGAGATAACCTGCGTCCGTGTCGTTGATCTGAACAAGCACGCGGTGCGCGAGTTGTGTCACTCCCTGCAGGCCGACTTCAACAACGACCGGTTCCGCGCTCGGCGCGATGTTAGACAGGTAGATCGACTGGTCGACAGGCTGGCCGGCGATGACCGCACCGAAGAAGTTCTCGCGCTCGCCGTTCTTGAGCGCGGCGAAGTAAATCGTTCTCTCGATCGATGTAAAAGCCCAGGTGGCGTCGTATCGCGCGTTGCTTCCCAACCATTGAGAGGATCGCCCGGTCGGGGCTTAACACTCTCCACCCGATAATGAACCGTGCCTAACCTCGTTCTTCAATCGGAACGTACTTCAAGCCGCGAGGACCGACGTACTCAGCGCGAGGCCGAATCAGTCGATTGTTTCTGAACTGCTCGAGGACGTGCGCGGTCCAGCCTGAAATGCGGCTGCAAGCAAAGATCGGTGTGAACAAATCGGTCGGCACGCCAAGCGCGTAATAGGTCGAAGCCGAATAGAAGTCGACGTTCGCGTTCAGATGTTTCTCGCGCATCACGACCTCTTCCATCCTCCTGGACATCTCGTACCACTTGGTTTCGCCGGTGCGTTCGCCGAGCTTGCGGGACATTTCGGCGAGGTGCGTCGCCCGCGGATCGACGGTGCGGTAGACGCGGTGGCCAAATCCCATGATCTTCTGCTTGTTGGCGAAGGCGTTCTTGACCCAGGCCTCGACGCCTTCGACGCTGCCGATCTCAAGCAGGTTCTTGATCACGCCTTCGTTCGCGCCGCCGTGAAGCGGTCCCTTCAGCGTGCCGATCGCCGACACAATCGCTGAGTAGATGTCGGACAGGGTCGCCGCCGTCACTCGCGCTGCAAACGTCGAAGCGTTCAACTCGTGGTCGGCGTGAAGGACGAACGCCACGTCCATCGTCCGTGTAGCGATGTCGTCCGGCTCCTTCCCGTTGAGCGTGTACAGGAAGTTGCCGGCCAGCGAAAGCCCTTCAAGCGGATGCACCGGCTCTTGTCCGTTGCGCACTCGCTGGAAGGTCGTGACGATTGTAGGGAACTTAGCGGTGAGCCTTACGGCCTTGCGGACGTTCGCTTCAAGCGAATTGTCTGCCCCGTCCGGATCGTACAAGCCGAGCCCCGACACAACGGTCCGAAGCATCTCCATCGGATTTGCAGTCTTCGGTATCCAGCGAATCAGCTCGATGACTTCGGCCGGCAGACTGGTCTCGCTGCTGAGCTGAGACTTGAGCTGGTCGAGTTCCGAACTTGTCGGGAGCTTGCCGTTCCACAACAGGTAAATGACTTCTTCGAAAGTCGCGTGCTGCGCGAGGTCGTGAATATCGTAGCCGGCGTAGATAAGCTTGCCTTCTTCGCCGTTCACGTCGCTGATCGAGGATTGCGCGGCGACGACGCCTTCGAGCCCGGCTTTGGCGACATTTGCTTCACTCGACATCTTGGTGTTTGGTTCCTTTCGCTGGTTGTGGATGCCAGGGCGCTACATAGAACTTCCACAGGTCGTACCCAACACTGAAGGATAGGATAGCGCGCGAACCATGTCAACGAGCGGGCATGTCAACGAGCGGGCTGTTTTGGTAGTGTCTCAGTTCGCGTTCAGAGTTCAAGCTTTAGCTTGCTTCTCGCGCTATGCGGTGAAAAGAGCAAGCTGAAGCTTGAACTCTGAACTTTGATTTCAAACTAACACACTACCGCTGTTTTTGACCGCTAAACCGCCACTTCGACCTCGGCTCCGCGGCGAGTTTCAGCCATTCGCGCCGCTGATTGACGAGGCACGGCCAGCTCGAGGAAGCCCGCGCTCCCAAAATAGGCAAACAGCTCACTCGGGCCGGCTTCGGCGAAGTGAGTCAGCACCCGCGCAGGTTCGAGTTTGCCGATTCGCACCCGAGCGCCTGACTGGATTGCCTCATCGGTCAACTCGGCCGCGGTGATATTCGTGATGATGTTGCCGAAGCGATCTATATGAATGACGTTCCCGCGAATTCGCCCGTCCGGGAGCACTACAGGCGACGGGATGTTGAAGCGAACCGGATCGCTGATCTCTTCTCCCATCATTCGCCACTCGACCAGCTTCGACACGTAGGCCGCGCACGGCGCGAATACATCGCGCCCGTGAAACGTGTTCGAGACCGGCGAACGGAAGTAATGCTCGGTCGTGAAGTGAACGATTCGGTTCACCGGCTCGCACTGATAGATGTAACTGAACACGCCGTTGTCGGGACCAACAAACCGGTGGTTGTCGGTCATCACCATAATCGCGCGACGATTGGATCCAACGCCCGGGTCCACGACCACCAGGTGTATCGTGTCTTTCGGAAAATCGTTGTAGCAGCATTTCAGCGTGAATGCCGCGGCATGGATGTCGTGAGCCGGGATCTCGTGAGTGAGGTCCACCAGCTCGGCCGCCGGGTTGATCGACAAGATCACGCCTTTCATCGCCGGGACGTAGTAGTCGGCTTCGCCAAAATCCGTCGTCAAAGTAATCAGCGACTTAGTCATCGCTCCCTCCTCGATTCTGAAGACCAACTCCAACCTGGCAGCGCGAGCGTCCCGCCCGCCTTCGGCCAGAGTCGGATTGATTGCGGGCGGGGACGCGCGCGCTCCCAGGTCATTCAAGCCGCAGCGCCTTCTGAAGCAACTCGCGGTCGTGCTCGTAGGTGAGCAGGCGAATTGCTTCGTCGGCATCGAACCACCGGGCGGCGTCCGCTTCCTGGCCGGGCGCTTCGAGGCGCCCGCCCACGGGCTTCATCAGAAAGTAGTGCACGGTCTTAGGTCTGAGATTGTCTTTGCCGGTCCTGTAGCTGTAGCGAACCTGCTCAAGCTCTTGAACGATTCGGCAAACGAGTCCGGTTTCTTCCCTCACCTCGCGCAACGCGGTCTGGGTGATCGACTCGCCCGGCTCGGCCTTTCCCTTTGGTAAGGACCAGTCTTGGTACTTCGGGCGATGGATCAGAACGACGCGAACATGGTCGCCTCTCCGTTCAAACACGACTCCACCGGCAGCTACTATCTCTTCGGTTTCAGGGGCAAGCGTCATCTGATCGAACTTAGCACCGAAGAAGAAAAAAGGTAATAGAAAAAACGGCGCGCACATACCCGCAAGGTGTACCCATACGCGAGAGGATCTGAGCCGACAAGTCATAAAGGTCTATCAGGATGTGTGGACAACCTGACCAGCCGAAGCAATCACTTTCGAGTCCGGCCGGATGACCGATCTCCACCTGCGTAAACGATCGCAGTCGCGTTGGACCATGATTCGGCGCGGAAGGTCAACACGACACGATGACTCGGAGATTTGACTGGGTACTGTTTGACACCCTTCCTGACCAGCGGCTAGGCTGTCAGCCTTATGAGTGATTCGGACGCTGCGTTCGATGACTACAAGCCAACCGCGGAGCCATCAATTCGCGTGGTGCTCATGCCTAAAGACACCAACGCGCATGGGACCATCTTTGGCGGAGTTATCCTGAGCTATATCGACATCGCCGCCGCTGTTGAAGTCCGCAAACACACGCTCAAGAAAATCGTCACCAAAGCAATGCACGAGGTTGCGTTTGTCGCGCCGGTCTTCGTCGGGGATCTCGTCAGCTTCTACACCGAGTTGGTTCGAATAGGACGGACGTCGATCACGATCAAGGTGACCGTGGAAGCCGACCGCGCCAAGAACCCCGGCAAACGAACTCGAGTCACCGAAGCCGAAGTCGTCTACGTTGCGATCGACGAGAACCGCCACCCAATCCAGATTCGCGACCAGGCCTGATCCACTATTCATCCCGCCCAGCGTCCTTGCACCTGCGCCCTGGCAACGCGTCGAACGGCGTAACAGGAACCGCGTCGCCCGGGAAGGCGTACAAATCGTCAGTGGCTCGGGGGATCGGCTCGGAGTAAGATAATTCCAAGGAGCGGGTGCAACATGACAAGCAAGCTCGATGAGATACGACGGCGCGCGGAAGAGGCGGCCCGGCAGCTCGACGAAAAGTACGACATCAAGTCCAAACTCGATCAGGGCGCTCGCGCCGCAAGTGACGCAGTCCGCAAAGGCGTGGACGCCGCCTCTTCGACGATAGATGCCGCGCGCGAACAGGCTTCGCGAATAGACCGCGAGCACAAGGTAACCGAGCGGGTCACCGACACGGCTCGGCGCGCGACCGGCGCGGTCGAAGACGCAGCGCGCCGCGCGGCTAACGCGGCCGACGACCTGGCCGAACGAACCGGCGCTAAAAAAAAAGTAAATGAAGTAGTAAACGATCCGGGCAAGGCGGCAAGCGACGCGGTCAATGACGCGAAGGACAAAGCCTCGGACCTGTTCGGCGAAGCGAAGCGGTACTACGATAACGCGTCGGGCGCGGCCCGCACCGGAGCGTCGGCGGCGCGGCTGCCTTCATCGCTGCTCAGCGCAATGGCGAGCGGACGAAAATGGGCCAAGCAGAATCCCGGTAAAGCTGCGATTGTGTCGCTGGCGTTGATCGCCGGAACTAGGGCGGGTTCGGCGTTCGCATCGCTGGATGTTGTATTGTTAGGCGCAGGCGGCGCGGGCAACTGGCTGTTTCATTCGGCCATCGCGCCGTATGGATTGAGAAAGCTTTCCGAAAAGTACGAAGAATATCTGAAACGCCAGGAGAAACTGCTCGCTGAAGGCAATCTCACCGAAGCCGAAGCTTCCCGAATTAAGTTCGAACGTGACGCCGCGAAGTACGTTGGCGCTCCATTGCTTGGGGCATTCAGCATAGCGGCGGGCGCGACGCTTGTAGCGGAAGCAGTCACCGGCGGCGCGGTCACCGGCGTGCCGATCAGTCTGGTGCTTGGCGGCAATCCGATGCTTTCGAGTATATGGCTTTTCGGGAACGGGCTTGTTTGTTTTCACAACGGCTACAAGTTTTTCATGATGGCGCTCGCGGATCAGGACGATGTGTCCCGTGTCGTGCGGGACATCAAGGGTCTGCTGCCGGAAGCAGTGGTTAGTGGGTAGTGGTCAGTGGTTAGTGTCGTTCGGCGGAGAAAGCGCTCGCCACTAAGACTCCAAGACACAAAGCAGCACCAAGTTAGCCGGCTGTGTTTGATTGACTTGGTGCGGCTTTGAGTCTTCGAGCCTTCGTGGCGAAATGCTCGGTTTCGGCGCTGGCTACTTCCAAATCTTCTGGTCCGTTTCAACCGATCACTCATGAAACAGGTTCACGTAGCGCTCGTCGGACTTGGAAACGTGGGCCGAGCGTTCGCCGAGTATTGCAGAACAAACGGCGACAGTATTTCTTCGAGGCTCAGCATTCGCGCCGTGGCGGACAGCTCCGGCGGACTCTTTCTCGACTCCAGCGAGGATATTGATCGCGTTCTTGCTCACAAATCACCGGGTCGCAGCATCAGCGACTTTGCCAGACCGGCAAATCTGATCCGAGACACGCGCCAGTTCATCACGTCGCTCAAACCTGCCGGCGTTTCAGTTCTCGTCGAAACACTTCCTACTAACATTCAGTCAGGCCAGCCGGGGCTCGATCTGATCATCCAGGCTCTTTCTCGAGGGTTGAACGTCGTCACCGTGGACAAAGGGCCGCTCGTGCATGGATTCGACTTACTAAGACAAGCGGCAAAAGCGGGCGGAGCTCGATTCGCCTACAGCGGCACAACCGGTGTGAGCATCCCCGACGAACTCTACGGCGAACGCGTATTGGAGATCGCGGGAGTCTTGAACGGAACGAGCAACTATATGCTCAGCCGGATGCAGGAGCTGGGAGTTCCGTTTGATCAGGCATTGGCACAAGCCCAGGCTGAGGGGATCGCGGAACCGGATCCTTCGCTGGATATCGAAGGCTGGGACACGGCTGCAAAGATCCTGATCCTGGCGCGGTCGTTGATGTCTGCGAACACGCCGCTTGCTGATGTCGCGCGCGCCGGAATCAATGCAAACACCGAAGCTCTTGTTAAAACCGCGCAAGCCTCCGGAAAAGCAGTACGGTTGATTGGCCGCGCCCGCCAGCTCGACCGGCGAATCACCGTGACCGTAGCGCCCGAGATGGTTGGGCGTGACTCGCCTTTCTTCTGGGTTCGAGGAACATCAAAACTTGCGGTTTTCAGAACCGAACAGGGCGAAGTCGTCTCGACTTCACGCTCGGGGCGGGACGCTATCTCGCAGACGATCCTTGATGATTTATGGAAGCTTGTGGAGCCGACAGCCTGAAGCAGCTCGCGCGTCCCAGCTCAGTCACTGCTGCTGAAGCTCGAGTCAAGGTCTCCGAACGAAAGCTGAGGGCTCGGGCCTTCATCTTCGTCGTCGGCCTGCTCAGCTTGGGCTTGAGTCGCACGCAATGCCTTCTGAACATCGCGGAGGTTGAAACGGATCAGCCGATCGGTCAACAGGACGGCGGGGATGCGCCCGGCGCGCCTGAGTCGGTGGACCGTCGCTTCGCTTATTTGCAACACGTCAGCTAGCTGCTGCGCGGTCAGATACTCGATCTTCTTTTCCCTGGTGTTGTCCGAAGGATCGCCCTCGCCCGATTTCGGGAGCTTGTGTCGAACGCTGGTTTTTTCACGATCCGTTGACACTGTTTTTTGGCCGCCGGAATCATACCACAGCGAACCAGAAATCCATTCCCTCAGGATTAGACGGATAGATTGCAAGCCGAACGCGCCGCCACCGGTATGATTGAATCAAAACTCCGGCACCCATGCGGCGTCCGGGACTACTTGCCGCTGTAACCGGTGGCGGCGCTGCGCTTGCCACCGGCTAAAATTCCGCCGCCACTTCGCGGCGCTTCGCCTGCCGGCGACTAGCCATATTCAAAACTGAACCACTATGGGCGGTCTTGATTCGTTGCCAAGCCGCGTTGCGATTCGCTATCATCCTCGCGGCGATGATTAAGACTATTGAATGGACAGACGCCGGAGTCGTGATGATCGATCAACGGCGGCTTCCAACCGAAGAACTCTATCCGATCTTCAAGACCTACGAAGAAGTAGCCAAAGCTATCGAGGACATGGTTATTCGAGGCGCGCCGGCCATCGGCGTTGCTGCCGCGATGGGCATCGCGCTGGGGTTGAGTCAGTCGAAGGCAGCTTCGATGGACGAGTTCGAGCGCGACTTCCACCAAATCTGCGAGCGGCTCTCCGAAACTCGTCCGACGGCGGTCAACCTGTTCTGGGCAGTCGAGCGCATGAGTTGGGCCTTCAACCACGCTCGACGCGACGGCGCTTCGATGGACGATGTCCGCCGCAGCCTGATCGAAGAAGCGAGCTCGATGCATCGCGAGGACGTCGAGAGCAATCAGCGGATGGGCCAGTTCGGCGCCTCGCTCATACCCGACAACGCGACCGTGCTGACTCATTGCAACGCGGGGGCGCTTGCGACCGCGGGCTTCGGCACCGCCCTGGGAGTCATAAGAGCAGCGGTCGAATCAGGAAAGCGGGTTCGAGTAATCGCCGACGAGACCCGTCCGTTCCTTCAAGGCGCGCGGCTGACCGCGTGGGAGCTTGCGCGCGACGACATACCGGTCACTATTATCACCGACAGCATGGCCGGGTACTTCTTGAAATCGGGCGCGGTCGATTGCGTGATCGTCGGGGCAGACCGTGTTGCCGCGAACGGAGATGTTGC
>Ga0193755_1000444_pt1 | contig 11864 bp, 10 predicted proteins | sample H1a2metaG_FD_144921 | JGI IMG/M metagenome (GOLD analysis project Ga0193755, IMG submission 144921) | Soil microbial communities from a riparian zone of the East river system, Colorado, United States - H1a2 | ecosystem: Environmental > Terrestrial > Soil > Riparian zone | place: USA: East River...
GAAATTTTCAGGACTTCAGTTCCCCTGGTCACGGATCCGTTTATAGCGTTGCGTTCATCCGTGCTGGCCAAGCCCTGCTCCAAGCCCGTTATGCGGACGCAAAAGACATATTATCGAAGGCGCTGGCCGACGAATCGATGTCAAGAAACCAGAACAGCCCAGCATTAAACGAGTGGGAGATACTCCTGCTTCCGCTGGGGCTGGCTCAACAACGCTCCGGAGATATTGCCGCGGCGCGTGCCACCTATCAACAAGTGGTGCAGGATGCGCGGCACGCGCTCGAGACGGTGTCGCCCGGTTCTTATGCCGAGACGGAAGCGCATGCGAATTTGGGCTGGGCTTATGCGGCTTTAGGTGAACCCGAGTCCGCTATCGCGGAAGGACGGAAGGCGATGACCATAATACCAAGTTCCAAGGACGCGTACGCAGGTCCCAAATACGAGGAAAATATGGCGCGAATCTACGCGTTACTAGGCGACGCCGACGAAGCCATTCCTATCCTCGATCGATTGCTTCGCATACCCTACTTTGCGTCACTCACTCCGGCGAAACTGCGCATCGATCCCACATTCGAGCAAATCCGGAACGATCCGCGGTTTCAAGAATTGGCCGCTGAAAAGAAACCGTGAACGTAAAAAACTGTTGCTTTCGTCCGAGTAGCCGCGGCTTCGCCTCGCATCCAAATGCACTGAATCACGACTGCAGAGTTACAGGGCAGCAGGGTTGCAGGTCGCAGCACTAGGCTTGGCTGCGCACTGCTAGGTTCACGGCTTGTTTTCCTCGCACAGTTTTTGGAAAGCCGGATCGGCGAGCAAAGGGTTCCCAGATCGGATCGAGCCTTAGAAGTGCTGGCGAGCCATCCTGGCACCCCATATCTTGGCCCCGTACACTAGTATCGGGGCATGAATATACGAGTCTGCTGTGTCGCGGTGATTTCTGCGGCCATCTTGCCGATCAGGCTTTACGCGGAAGCGCCATTCAACTTCGAGGCGACGCCAGGCAAGCTGCCGAAAGTTGTAGCCCCACTAAGTTACGACATCCAACTCAAACCAAACATCGAGAAGCTCGCGTTTACCGGCTCCGAGACGGTCGTTCTGGACGTCCGTAAAGCGGCCAAGACGATCACGCTTAACGTGAATACAGTGACGATTGCGTCGGCGAAGTTGCTCGGAGCGCATGGGAAGATCGAGCAAGATGCGCGCGTCACTATCGATCCCAAAGAGGAGACTGCGACATTAGCCTTCGATACAGAGCTTCCCCCCGGCCGGCATCAGATTTCACTGGAGTTCGCGGGCAAGATTAACGAAGCGCCAACGGGGCTTTACTACGCACGTTATCAGGAAGAAGGCTCCAGCGCGAAGAAGATTATGCTCGGCACCGACATGGAACCGAGTGATGCGCGCCGGATGTTTCCGTGTTGGGATGAGCCATCCTTCCGCGCCAAATTTCGATTAACGGCTACCGTGCCAGCAAATTTCACCGCAGTCTCAAACATGCCCGTCGAGAGCGAGAAAAAAACAAGTGGTGGAAAGGAAGTGCGATTCGCGGAGACGCCGCCCATGTCGAGTTATCTGATTGTCTTGTGCGCGGGTGAGCTTGATGCAATTTACGGCGAGGCGGACGGCGTGAAAATCGGCGTCGTGACTACGAAGGGCAAAGCGGAGACGGGCCGTTACGCGCTGGAAAGCGCAGAGAAGATTTTAAAATATTACAATGAGTATTTCGGAGAGAAATATCCCCTTCCAAAGCTGGACCTGATTGCTGTCCTTAGCGGGAATTTCGGAGCCATGGAGAATTGGGGTGGCATCACGTTTCAGGAGAGCAACCTCCTGTTTGATCCCGCGAAGTCATCTCAATTGACCAAGCAAAATATCTTCGGTGGGATCGCTCACGAAATCGCGCACATGTGGTTCGGCGATCTGGTAACGATGGCATGGTGGGATAACCTTTGGCTGAACGAGGGATTTGCCTCCTGGATGGCAACAAAATGTTCGGACCATTTTAACCCGCAATGGCACATCTGGCTTCGATCAAACGCCGGCAAGCAGCTTGCCATGACGACCGATGCGCTCGCAGCTACACACCCGATCCAGCAGCCAGTGAAGACGGAAAGTGAAGCACAGAGCGCTTTTGACGAGATCACTTATCAGAAGGGGCAATCGTTCCTCCGCATGCTCGAAAGTTATCTCGGCGAACAGGATTTCCGCGCAGGGATCCGTAGTTACATCCGGGCGCACAGACTTTCCAATTCCACGACCGCCGACCTTTGGAATGCCTTGACTGAATCATCCAGAAAACCGGCTGCGGCGATCGCCGCCAGTTGGACTGAACAGCCCGGTTTGCCGCTGGTTCTGATGAAGTCCACGGAGTCCGGCATCACAGTGAGCCAGGAACGTTTCACGGTGCGCCAGAAGAACCCGAAGTCGCTTGAATGGAAAATTCCAATTACTTACCGCGACGTGTCGAGCACGACAAGTCCCCCTAATGTATTTCTCCTCGAACAAAAATCCGCAACGTTGCCCGATGTTCAGCCATCCCAGAACGTGAAGCTGAATGCGGGCGACGTTGGATATTTCCGCACGCAATACGACAGCGGGCATTTCGAGAAGCTATTAGCTTTGGTGGCTCAGCTGCCGGAAGCCGATAAAGTGAATCTAGTAAGCGACGCGTGGGCGTTGGTCCAAGCGGACCGGGGATCGATCTCGGATTATTTCAAGCTAGTTGAGGGTTTGCGCGAGGATAACAGCTTGGCGCTCTGGGAGCAGATCACTGCTACGCTAAGCGCTATTGATTTCCTCTACCTCGGAAACAGTGAGCGCGCTGCCTTTCAAGCCTACGGGCGCTCGCTCCTCAAACCCGTCTTCGATCGCTTAGGCTGGGAACCGAAAAAAGGCGAAGAAGTTACAACCGGGTTGCTGCGCACCAAGTTAATCACTGAACTGAGCGAATTCGGCGACGAGGATGTGATCGCCAGTGCCCGTGAGCGCTTCAAAAAATTTGTCGCTGATCCAAACAGTCTCCCGCCTGATTTGCGCCCTGCGGTTCTCGATGTTGTTGGGCGTCACGTCGATCAAAAAACGTGGGACAAATTGCATGAACTTGGGCTAAAGACTCAGAGCATCGAAGAGAAGGGGAACTTTTATTATGCAATGGCGGCAGCGCTAAGTCCCGAGCTCGCAAAGCGCACGCTGCCGCTGTCGCTTACCGATGAATTGCCTGCCTCGCGGGCGATATTCCTCGTCGTCTGGGTGGCGAGGGATGGCGAGCAACCCGAGATCGCGTGGAAATTCGCACAGGCAAATCGCGAAAAGCTCGATGCAAAGTTGGGCGCAATGGCCGCTGTTCGCTTCGTTCCGTACCTGATGCGGGGGTTCTCCGACGCGCGGCGCGCTACTGAGCTGGAGACTTACGCGCAAAAGTACATGCCTGCAGGCGCGCGGAGTGAAGTCGAAAAAGCGGCGGAGGAGATTCGTTTCAACGCAGATCTCAAAGCGCGTATTGTACCTGAGATCCGCAAATGGCTTAACGAGAAGGTCGGCATCTCAAAAGTTGGGCCACGCAAAACCGTGTTGTCGAGGTAGCGTGGCTTCACATGGCCCGAGCCGCCCGAACGCACTGAATCAGGGCTGCTCAATTGCCTTTATCGCGCAATCGCACGGCCTTCAGCGGGCTTTGACGCTTCGGCCAATTCCCTGCCTGTTTTGCGATCGCTAATCACAAATGTGTTGTTTTCTCCGAGCGTCGACCACGGCCCGCGCGGCACTTCGCTAAACTCCACAAACCTCCAATCGGTCACGTCTGTTTCGTTTAATCCGAGATAGTCACGCACAGCGGGAGAAACATCGAGACCCGCGCCTTTATTCAGATTGAGTTTCGGACGTTCGCTGCCAAAGACATATTGCCAATAATCGGTGCGGAAAGGCCCGGCGTCTTCCCATTGCGCATAAACCGTTCGAGTCCCGTTGCGAATCGCGACCCATCGATCCTTGCAGGTGGAAACGCCCAGGCCTTGGTACGCTTCCTTGTACCACGGAACGACGCGGGGCGCTTCCGGTCGGTGACCATTGGCTGACTTGTCGTTGTATGGGAGGGCGCAGTAAAACGGGTTCTGTCGAGGCGTGAATTTCACTGGAATGTAATTGCTCCGATGCGCGGGATTTGGATCGTCAAATCCGCCGTAACTTCTGCTCCAATTTTTGTCCCATGCGCTTATGCGATTGGGCACCGGATTATTTCGGCTCGGCTGCTCGCCGATCCAAAAGACCGTTGTCACAATATTCTTCTTCCACGGATAGCGCTCTCCTGTGGCTGAGGCACTGTGCTCAGTGTTTAAACAGCCCGCGATGATCCCTGCCAGCGCACCGATGGACAGGATCGATATTGCTTTCATCGGATGCTTCCTTGTTCATGAGGGAAGCGGGTGTTTATCGAGTCAAGCGCAATCCGAGCAAATCGCAACCAAGACCCTGCGTCTTTGTCAGGAAAATTCTCCGCAAATAAGCTGGTCGGTGGAAAGCCGATGGATCAAAGCCTCACGTTCCTAGAATCATAGGGAAACGCATTTCAAACCGGCTTTCCCGGCGCTAGGATCGCGCCAGAATCGTTTTGGATTGCCGGATGGGAAATGATGCGGCCAGAATGTCCAACACATGAAAAACCCACGATTTCCTGCACTAACATTCTTTTCTGCCCTTCTCATTGGGATTGGATGGACTCTTATCGTAATCGGAATTTTGGTACTGGCTTTCTGTGCGATTAGTCTATTCAGTTCCTCGGCAGCCGATTTTGGCGCCGTCTTGACGACCGCCATGACTTTCGGGTTAGTCAGCCTCGCGCTTATTCTCATTGGATTGTTCACAGTGACTGGCGGCGAGTCGATTCGCGTCTTTCTTGCGATTGAAGCAAACACGCATGCTTGGACGTCTGTGGTAAAGCAACCCGAATGACGCCATTGAATGCGCGAAGTTTCGCAGCCGCTCACGTGATGCCGTGATTCGCGTTTACGACGAAGCGGGCAACATGATCGAAACGCACGAGCAAGCGGGCGATTTCCGCGTGTTTTAGGAGTCAGGCAGCGGCAGTGCCTCTCGCGACAGCGTGCTTGCCAACTTGAAGTGTTTTTTGGCAAACTGCCTCATGAAAACAATCGTAGCATTCATTGTTGGTTTACTGATTGCCACTGCTGCATGGGCGCAGATCGATAATACACATAATATCGTTTGGTTGCCGAATAGCATAGCCTACTTAAATGGAAAAGGCTATCAAATGGGCCTGCGCCACGATGGCGTCGTGGTGTGGCGCTGGTCCCCGTACCACTGAAAACGTCTACTCGGCGGCAACCTTGTCATGACGCCCTGCCGTGGCTTATCTCTTTCTCGTTAGACGGCATCATCCACAGTCATGAAATACCTCGTCGGACTTCTCGCCGTGGCCTTGCTTGGCGTTGTTGCACTGATTTCGGCCGGCTATTGCCTATGGTTGACCACCACGTCTCTCTCGTACCGGCGAGTGGATGTCGTGGAGAGTGAGCTTTGCTTGTGGCTCGGCGTTTTTCTGATCGCGCTGGCCAGTTCATTGGTGATCATCGTGCGCTGGCGTCGATCACGCCGGACAGAGTCCAGTTCGAAGATCACTTCAACCGTCTAACCATGCGATGCAGCGAATCGCGCGCCGCTCTGATGCTTCACCGCCTCGCAACTGCTCCCATGAGGCGTTCCAGTTCGCACGCGAAAAATCAGCCAGCCGGCGGGCCTCCGAAATAGAACAAGACGAAACGACTCGCATCGAAGAGTCCGTGTCCGATGATCACCGGCCAAAGATTCCGGCCCGACGCGAGAACCAGCAAACCCATTAAGATGCCCAGTGTGCCCGTAATCGCGATCCCAAGCGGATTCTGGTAGGCATGCGCTGCTCCGAAAAGCACGCCTTGCACAACGCATGCCGCGATCCACGCGCGGCGGCTTGCGCCGAAAAACATGGCCAGACCCTGCATAAGAAATCCACGAAACATAAATTCCTCGTAAAACCCTGCGCCGATCGACGCATAGAAAACGCCAAGTGCTGCGAGTTCCAGATTTCCTTGTACATCCTTAAACTTGCTGAGGTCACGGCGAAACCCCGCCTTTTCCGAAAGATAGATGGCAATGAAAACAATAGCAGCAAACCCAATACCTATGGCGAAGGTACGCATCCAACTCGCAGGCCGCTTCAGCCCGATATCGGCCAATCTCTCGCCGCGCAACCGGATCAATCCCCACGCAACTGCGACCAGCAGCATTTTGCCAATCGCGTCGAAGACAAACCCCCTCTCCAAATTGATCGGCACAGGAATAAAAGCACCGAGAAGGGCGTCAAGAAGAAACGTCACCGCCACGAGTACCACGATGTCGATCAAATAACGCCATCGACGAGGTCTGCGAGTTCCTTCCGTAGCCTCAACCTGGTTTTCCGTCATTCGCAACAAGTAATCACTTCGGCAAACGACCGGAAGACAAATCTGATCCTCTCGAATGTTCCTTGGAGCGACTCATCACACGTAGCGAGCCTGATGAAACTACTGGGAAATCATCGCAGACAATCTCAGCATGGCCGGATGGAGTTGGGGTTGTGTCTCAGCGATTGATTCTGACGGGCGAACGATCTTCGTTGCTGATGCACACCGCGACAACGGAAAGAGATTCATCGTCACCGCCGACGAAAAACTGAGAGCGTTTCTCGAACTTCAACGAGTCACGCGCGAATCATTGCGCTTCCCAAATGCCGAATGATCCGGCACAATTCTCGCGAAGAACGCAAACAAACGTGCCGACACAACCAGACAAACCCAGCCTCTACGAACGCCTCGGCGGAATTTACAGCATCGCGTGTGTCGTCGATGATCTTATTGATCGCATCATGACGGATGCCCGGCTGAATGCGAACCCAGCCGTCAACGAAGCCCACCACAGAGTGCCACCGCCTGGGTTCAAATATCTCGTCACTGAAATGGTCGGCTGGGCGAGCGGCGGGCCACAGAAATATACCGGACGCACGATGCTGGAGTCTCACGAGCACCTAAACATTACTCCGAAAGAATGGGAGGCGTTCATGGACGATTTCCAGCAGACGCTCGACAAGTTCAAAGTTCCCGCCGGCGAGCAGGTCGAGTTGAAAGCGATTGTCCAGAGCACTTATGGGGACATCGTAATTGGCAAGTCATGACTCAAGCCTGAGCGCAACCATTACGTTCAGCGAGTCAGGTCGAATGCTGTAACGTGCCTCCTGACGCGCGGCCAAGCCTCCAAGCCCGAACGCCGCGCGGGAAGGAGACACGCCCCTTCCAAGCTCGTTCATCGACAAAATCGCACCGACACAATCCAGGCTGGTAAGGCTAATCGAGGTGCTTCGCGCAAAAGCTAAGAAGCCAACGCTGTGCGAAAAACCAAAGCGCGCTCCCAGCACTTAATTAAACCTCAAATCTACCTAGGAAGTTGCGCTCGATTACGGGATCTCGCGAGTTTGTGCTGCCTTGGGACAATTCGCGACGGTGTTCCGACGATTGTAAGATATTTCGAGCGCCAAGAGGCTAATTAGAAAGAAAGCTAAACCTCTGCGCAAAAAGCCGGCGACGTGATGCACGCGGTGCTATCGGCCTCTCTCGATTGATTGGATCAGAGTTACGTTGGCTCGCTCGTATTGATTCATGTTTTTGAAAACGCGATCCTGATCGTCATCTACACCGCGATAATAATTGCCCAGCGTTTGGGCAAAGGCGATTCCCCTCGGACGCGAGAATTTGTAGCCCTTCCGGGCAAATATTTCGTTTCGGGCTCGCCATAAATCAGCAGAGCTAAGGCTCGAAAGGTCAGTTGCACTCAGATAGCGAGAGCTTGAATCCGGGAAGAGCCATGGTCCGCGCGCAGGCGCAACCGATGGCTGAGCAATCGTCGGTGAGTTGCTCACAGGAAACCTTTCCTTTGCCCCGACTTCTTGCTGCACTTGCTGGGCACGCGCGACATCTTCCGTGGGCAACACCGTCAGATCTTTGGCGGCCGTGCGTTGCGGTTGTGTTGCAATCGGTTCGGGCTGGTTGCTGGCCGCTTCATCTTCCGTCGGGTTAACAATTGGGATCTGTCTTTCAACCTGGGTGGATGATCCGCTCAACTTCTCTGGTGCTACCTCTCTTTTGTGTTCCAAATACCATCCCGCGCCGCCGACAATCATTAAGGCCGCGATTGCGACAGCGATGAGAGTTAATTTACGCGAAGATGGTGGGGAAATTTGCGCCGTTGCCATCGGACTTTCTCTCTCTCTCTCGATCTGAGCTGGCACGGGGAGGATTAGGGGACCTGCTAGTGAGGACGACATCTGTTTCATCAATGTTTGCAACGTTCCGCAAAAAACCGCTACGACGGAACCGAATTGAATTTTGTCGCCATCCTTCAACTCAGCGTCAGTAATAGAAATGCCATTGACCTGTGTCCCGTTTGTTGAATGCAAATCTTTCAGTCGATAGGAGTCGGCAACTCTCGCGAGTATCGCGTGCTGCGCTGATACCGCTGGATCGTCAATGACTATGTGGTTCAACGGAGCACTGCCAATTGTGACAATGTCGCGAGTCAACTCATGCGTTACGAGATCAGCTTCCTCGCGGTTCACAACCAAGCGAGCCATCTTACCCTCCTATGAGTTCACCCCTCGGGGACCCCCGTCGTAGGGGCCTTTCGTGTCTCCTGACGCGCGACAAAGTCTCCAAGCTCAAGCGCCGCGCGCCAAGGAAACACGTCCCTTCTAGGATTGTTCTACGGAAACAGCGGAACGAAGTTTCCGAAACGGCTGAACAGCGATTCGTCCATAATTTTGTGATTGATGGCCGAGTGGCGACTCGGATAACCTGAAATCCAGTGGGGGCGCGCCAGCTTTGTACGTTTTCACTGGCGCGTCTCCGCTGTAAATGCCGAATGATTCGGCACAATTCTCGCCATGCAGCGTTTTGCACGCTTCTCTCTGGGAAAGGCAAGAAATAGGCTGCAAGGTTTGCCGTCTAATTATAGTTAGATGAGGCGCCCTCTCTGTTTTAATGGCACTTCCTGAGATTGTCCCCCTTCGTGAGCGCGATCTGCCGGCCCAAGTTCTCAAAACTCTCCGGGAGCTGGAAACGGACTGCGAATTGAGCGCCGGACGTGTAAAAACCAAGCGCGGCGTTTATCGGCGATTCTAGCAAAGGCTGAGAACTTCGGCTTAATGCACATGTGTTGGCCGGTGAAATCTTCAAGATGTTTTCGGCAGGCCGTAAGATTTTACGATAACCGAATCCAAACACCGACCGGCGAGCGAAACATTTATATGAGCGCATACAAAGGACATCTCCGCATCATCTGCGCACTGTGCGAGCGTCTCATCCAACCGGGAAAAAAAGGTTGTTCGGAGACAATCGTAACTGTGTGCGACGATTGCAGAAGGCAATCTCATTTTGAAGCGGAACGTCATCAGGCTCGCCAGCTTAGCAAAAATCAACAAGAAAGCGGCTCATCATCCTAACTAACGTTGCAGCAGAATAAGTCAGCACCGTTATTGCCATTTTGCTGTAGCGGCACACAGCATCATACACTGCCAAGCTGGTGAAATTCGTATTCTCGACTCGACTGGCAAGCTGGAACGCACGATTGCGTTCAGCGAGTCAGGTCGAATGCTGTGACGTGAGCAGCGGTAATGCGCTTCACTGATCGTTAACGACCACTTTCGGTGCAGGTTTGCTCGCTTCGAGATGGGCGCTCACTTTCTGCAGGCCCGCAGTGAGCGCTTCAATTTGCTTTTGCTGGCGGACGATGGTCGCCTCCTGTTCCTCGTTCTTGCGATGCTCTTTGAGGAACTCATTAAGCAGCATCGCGTTCACCGCGTCGTAGCGCACCGTATAGATCTCGCCGCTCTTGTCGCGCACGACCAAGTCTGGATCCACAGCGGCCACTTCCTCGGCGATCAAACCAAATTGCGGCGTGCCTTTTGTGTCGCTCTTGTAGTGAAACATCACCGGCTTAAGCGCCAAGATTGCTTCGCTGGCTTTGTCCATCGCTTTAATCTCTTTCTTGAACCGGCGGGAGGAACTCATCGTGCCGAGTTGACCGTCGGAGTCGATCACTACATTCACGGCGTCGTTGTTTCCTGTGGTAACCCCGCGAATGCCAGCGATGAAGGTCCTTGTCTGAGATGCGCCAATACGGATGGTGACCGATTCGCCAGCGACACCGGCGTTACCGATATCGATATTGTTAATGCCTGTGGTAAGAAGGAAGCCGGCTGCACTGCCCAAACCAATGTTGAACGCGCCGGTGTTGTTAGTGAGCGCAAGAAAACCGACTGCCGTGTTACTGTCGCTAGTGGTGTTATCAAAGAGCGCAGATTGACCGACGGCCGTGTTGCCGGTGCCCGTGGTATTGCTAAAGAGCGCGCTGTGACCGCTAGCGCTGTTGAAGACGCCTTCGGTATTGCTAGAGAGCGCGTTATCCCCGACGGCCGTGTTCTGGTTACCTTCGGTGTTGTTTAAAAGGGCGGCCGCTCCAACGGCTGTGTTCTCTTCTCCGGTTGTGTTGAATAAAAGCGCCGCCGCGCCAAACGCCGTATTTGCGTCTGCGGTGTTGAAAAGGAGCGCCCCCGCGCCGGTAGCGGTGTTGAAGCTTCCCTCTGCGTTGATAAAGAGCGAGTCCCAACCAACAGCTGTGTTCGCAGAGCCGGTGGTGAGGCTAAAAAGGGCGTCTTGCCCTTCCGCCGTGTTGAATCCGGAATAACCTCCATCCGGCGGCGGGAACACGGCTTGTGCCACAGGTGAAAGTACAAAACACGCGACCAGCAGGATGAGAAAGAAACCGCGCGGCGAAGGCGCGTGGTTGGTCGAATTTTTGAGGTTTTCGTTAGCCGATATGAGTGTTTCGAGGATTATGGTTTTCATCATGTGGGATTTTCACGCCGTTCGCGATTTTTGGAAATACGCAGAACTGCGTACGAATCCTATTGCCCGATGCTTAGGTTTTCTCTTAAGGGATGCCTCGGCGAATTGGAATGCTCTCCGGGTTCCCTTCCGCTTAGAACTCACAATGGGCGGCGGCTCCAGCCTTTCTGCTCCTCTGGCCGAATGCTCAGGCCGTTACGGTTCCTCCGGTTACCGGCGTGCTGATCTTTCAGGATGGCGATGATCTGTTCTTTGCTGAATTGACTCTGTCGCACGACTCCTCTGGCCGTGGCGGGCCATGCTAAAGGAGAAGTCACATTTCCAATGGACTAATTTCGGGGGAGCAGATCACCGGGCCTATGGGTAAGTGGGCAGCCGTAATTCTGTTGACAGCACCTAGACGCTGGCGTAGGTCTCGGTGCGGGCCAGTAAGTCATGCGCGAGATTCTGGATCGGCTCGGTTTTGATGCCATTTCGAGGGAGGATCGCCCCTACATCGCAGAAGAGTTCGTCTTCCAACCTTCTGATTATGTCTCGGGGAGGGACCTGCGAAATGTGCATGAAGATCTAATCCTTGAGGAGACTCCGCTCGCCGTCTCCCGGCAAATTCACCTTCAGCAGAGTACGCGTGCGCACACGTCGCTGAAACTCCGGCTCGCGCTGTGCTGGAATGGCTTCCGCGACGCCCTAAGTCTGCTTGCGTATTATGCACAGTCATTTCAGCGTGCCGTACCAGAGAGCTCCGTAGTGAATGCCGCGGAGAAATTTGGCACCGGCGATTTCGGCCTCGCCTGGGCGTGGTCAGGGGATGGTGAACCGGACGTTCTCGCCTTTGTCAAAAACAACGTGTTCGTGGGCATCGAAGGACACGATGCGGCAGCCTTAGTCCGTCCGCTGGCCCGCGAATTGGCCGATGCGCTTGGCAAGTTGCGCACTAGCG
>Ga0193755_1000445_pt1 | contig 11857 bp, 6 predicted proteins | sample H1a2metaG_FD_144921 | JGI IMG/M metagenome (GOLD analysis project Ga0193755, IMG submission 144921) | Soil microbial communities from a riparian zone of the East river system, Colorado, United States - H1a2 | ecosystem: Environmental > Terrestrial > Soil > Riparian zone | place: USA: East River...
CGGCGATGCCACGAAACATGATCGCGAGGTCCCGGCGGCTCGCCGCCGGACGCTGTTCCTCAATTGCCGGCGACACCGCGATCGCAAACAGCCCCCGGCTGGCGAGAGTGGCCGACGCGTGCCCGTGGCTCTCGGCCTCGATGGCACCGGTGACGATCGCCCCGTCCTGGCGAGCGGCGCGGTACGAGTACGCACTCATGGCCGCCGTGCGCTCCCTTCCCACGACGTGACGTCGGCATCCTCGCCGGTGCCGCCGGGTTGCCCGTCGCGCCCCAACGACAGGAGGTCATAGCTGTCGGCGTTCAGGTCGCCCGGTGATTTGTAGGCGTACGGCCGGCCCCACGGGTCGAGCGGGATCGCCTTGCGGAGGTAGGGACCCCGCCAGTTGCGCGCCTCTGGCACACCGCTGGGCCGTTCCCGTAATGCCGCGAGCCCCTGCGAGGTGGCGGGATAGAAATCGTTATCGAGCCGATACTGGTCGAGCGCCAGCGCAAAGAGCTCGATTTGCGCCCGGGCCGCCGAAACCTTCGCATCGCCGACGTTGCGGAACACCATCGGACCGACGAGCCCCGCGAGAATCGCGATCACGGTGATCACGACCAGCAGCTCGATGAGGGTAAAACCGAACGCGAAATGCGAAATGGGGAATGCGAAATGGCCACCCCTAGCCCAATTTCGCCTTTCACATTTCGACTTTCGCATTGGTTCAGTGCGCCGAGACACGCAGGACCTCCTCCACGGTCGTGATTTCCGCCTGCACCTTCACCCAGCCGTCGTGTCGCATCAGCTGCATTCCTTCTTTTTCGCCAAGCTCGCGGAGCCGAGCGAGTGACTCGCGGCCCGTGATGGCACGATTCAAGGTTTCGGAGACGACGAGCAGCTCGAAGATGCCGATGCGGCCGAGGTAGCCGGTGCCGTGGCAGGCGTCGCAGCCGCGCCCGCGCACCAGCGTTGGCTTCCCTTTCGGCTCACCCGAGACAAACGCCACGACTTGCGGATCGGGGTGGTAGCGTTCGCGGCAATGGGGGCAGATGCGGCGCACCAGCCGCTGGGCGAGCACGCCGTTGATTGTCGCCGCGATCTGATAGGGGGCGACTTGCAAGTCGAGTAGGCGCGTGACGGCACTCGGCGCGTCGTTGGTGTGCAGGGTCGAGAAGACGAGGTGTCCCGTCATCGCCGCCTGCACCGCAACCTCCGCGGTCTCCGGGTCGCGCATTTCGCCGACCATCATCACGTCGGGGTCCTGGCGCAGCACGCTGCGCAGTGCCGAGGCGAACGTCATGCCGGCTTTGCGATTCACCGGGATCTGGGTGACGCCGCCGAGGTGGTATTCGACGGGGTCTTCGACGGTGATGACCTTCTCCGCCATTGTGTCACGGAGGGCGAGCGCGCTGTAGAGCGTCGTCGTCTTGCCGCTGCCAGTTGGACCGGCCGCGATCACGATGCCGGTGGGCCGCGCCACAATGCGGCGGAATTGCTCGAGGGTCGCGGGCGCCATGCCCAGCTCGTCCAGGCCGACGGGTTGGCCGCCGCGGTCGAGTAAGCGCAGCACGACGGATTCACCGTAGAGCGTCGGCACCGTAGACACTCGGATGTCGAGCTCGCGCGATTCGAGGCGAATGCGGAAACTGCCGTCCTGCGGCGCGCGCCGTTCCGCGATATCCAACTCGGCCAGGAGCTTTACGCGACTCACGATCGCGCTTTGCGCCTGCTGTGGCGGCGCGGGCGCGTCGGCGAGGACACCGTCGACGCGGAAGCGGGCACGCAATCCCTGCGGAGTCGACTCGAGGTGGATATCCGACGCGCGTGCATCGTGCGCTTCTTTGATGAGCAGATTCACGTACTTCACAACCGGAGGCTGACTCGCGAGGTCGCGCGCGTCTGCCAGCTCGCGATCGTCGCCGCCGGAGAAGGCTTCGCCGTCTCGCAGGTCGTTCACGACTTCTACCATCGATTCGGCCGCCGCGTAGGCGCGCCGGATCCCGTCGGCCAATTCCTCTTCGCTGACCGCCACGAGCTCGACGGGTCGGCCGAACTCGCGGGACAATTCATCGAGGACATCGGGATCGGGGTCGCCCGAGACCGCGACGCGCACATGGGACGCGGTCAGCTCCAGCGGGAGGACCCGGTTGTACTCGAGGTACTGAGGCTCGAACCCTTCAGCGAGCTGTGACACCAGGTTGTTCAATGAAGACCGCGCCTTCACGCAGGGATGCGGTGACAAAGGGCAGAGACTATGCCAGCGCCGTGGCTCGGTTTCTCCGTCAACCGAGCACGTAACGAGCGAAGAAAGTCGCGGTCCTCGAATCGGAAGTGATCAGAATGATCAGTTCACACGGCGAACTGATCACCCCGGTTTGAGCACGAAGTGACCACTTGGTTCAGGTCATCAGCGCCAACTAATCAGTCAAAGCGGTTCGAGGGGTTGAAATCGTGGTTGGAACGATCTGGCACAGAGCGTGCCTTGAGGACCGCGAGTCCTCAACCGGAGCCCGCAGTGCTCGCTCGACCCCACGTCGTCATCGCCATGGCTGGTCTCACCGTGATCGTCGCCCCGGCTCGCAATCCGCGCAGGCCTGCTCCGTGCCCCAATCCGATGAGTGTCATCGTGACGCCAGATGGCGCATCTGCGACATGGGGCGTGAACACCAGCGGGCATACGATCACGTTCACGGTGCGCAACACCGGCGCCTGTACGGACACGTACACCTTCAGCCAGACCATGACCGGCCCCATAACCAGTGTCACGCTCAACCCGACCCATGGGAGCGCGGCGCCTGGCGACAGCACCACGGTGGTCGCGACGTACAGTGTGGGGGGCACTCCCGGCACCGGGTTGCTTACGGTGAAGGCTCAGGGCGCAACGCTCGGATCGGATGGCCTCAAGGCCTCCGACACCGGCACTTTGAACGTCACGGCCAAACAAGTCATGGTAACGCCCGACGGTGCGATGACGCTCAGCCGTCTTCCCGGCAATACGGGCTACAGCGACACGTTCCGAGTCCAGAATTTTGCAGCGAGCTCCGTTACGTACTCGCTGGCATGCACCAGCTCGACGAATATCGTTTGCGGCACGGTGACGCCGCCAAGCGTTACGCTGGGCGGCGGCGCTTCGCAAGTTGTCACAGTGGCGTATTCGACGACCCCTGCGGGTGGGATGGGGACGCTCAACTTGACGGCGACCCAGGGCACGAACAGTGATTTGGGATATTACACCGTGCCGATCATTTCAACACCGTTCCTACTCGTCGATGTCACGCCCGACTACGCGTCTACCGAGGTCGAGACGTCGCAGAGCTATACGCAGCCCTTCACCGTTCGCAACCAAGGCAACCGACAAGAAGTGGTGAATCTGAGCCGGACGTGTACGGGCTCCGCGATCGCATCGGGGTGCACGCCAGCATCGGAATCGATAACCCTGGCACCGGGACAGTCGACGAATCCGACCATTCAGATCACGGCGAGCACGACTGCGGGTTCCACGGGGCAACTCAAGCTGGTGGCAGCGCTCAACTCCACGCCAACAGTCAAGGACAGCGGCATCATCGATCTCCTTGTGAGTCCACAGCAGGCGGCGGGCACCGTGGTTTCGACTGTGAATCCCGGCGTTACCGTGGAACGGGATTTGTGCCTCAGCGTGTCGATGGGCGCGGGTGCGGCTTATGAGTGTGGCGATCTCAGATTGGTTCACGCGCTACCACCGGTCCAAACAATGAGTCGTCCCCGTGTTCCGACACTGCTTTACAACAGCAACCATGCTCACCCCTTTGTTCGTCTGGTGGCGAATGTCACGTTGCCGAACGATGGGCAGGTCCCAGACAGCGTCACCGCACGGCTGTTGTTCAGCGGAGTCGAGCAAACCCGTGGAAAATGGGCTGGAAGCAATTGGCTGGCCGGTTCGACTAGACGAATCGTTCTCAGCTTTGACGCTTCAAGCAAGAATACGGGATTGTACGCCTACGATCTGGAGGTAACGCGCTGGTACCCCGGGTCCGCACAGCCGCAGACGGTCCAAGGCGAACTTGTAATCGTGAACCGACAGTCGAGCTACTTCGGAGCCGGCTGGTGGCTCGCAGGCTTCGAGCAGCTGATAAGCATTTCGAACGCTCGCAAACTCTGGATCGGCGGTGATGGCAGCGTGCGGGTGTTCGATTCGGTCGCGGCCAATCTCTGGAAGGCGCCGAACGTCGATCGCGCCGAGCAGCTCGAGTTCGACGGAACCAATTACTGTCGACGGCTGCCGCATCGCGGCTGCGTGCTCTTTGATGCAAATGGCCGCCAGTTCCAGACCAGGAATCGGCTGGCAGACAGCCACGCGTGGGCACACCGGGCATGGTTCGATTACGATGGGAGCAATCGGCTGAGCGCTATTCGCTTGCCGATCACGGGCGGATACCTCACCTACACGTTTGTCTACGATGGGGCCGGTAAGCTGGACTCGATCATTGCACCGCCCGCGGGAAGCACCGCGCGGGCCGCACAAGTAACTATTGCAAATGGTCAATTAACGACCGTTCGAGATCCCGATGGGACATCAGTTTCGTTCGGCTATGATCCGGGTCTGACAAATCGCATCAACTCTCGCACGGACCGTCGCGGCACGCTAACCACGTTCGCCTACGGAAACGCCAATACTCTGAACCAGTCGACGATCAACATGGATGGTGGCGTTACGATCGTCACTTCACTCGTGCCTCAGGAAATCATTGGTCTCTCCGGCACAATTGCCGTTGCACCGATCAACGCCTTCACCAAACTTGACGGGCCACGCACGGACGTCGGTGACACGACCTTATTCTGGCTGGATCGATTCGGCTCGCCAACTAAGACTCGTAACGCCCTGGGCAATGAAACAGTGCTCATGCGCGCGGAACCGCACTTCCCGGGTTTGGTCACGAGGGTACAGTCGCCCAATGGACGAGTGCTGCGAGCGACCTACGACACTTTACGCGCAAACGTGCTCTCGTCCTCGGACAGCAACGCGTACGATGACGGTCACGAGGCGGTCACTCGCTACACTTGGGACACGACATGGGATTTCGTCACGAGCGTCACCGTGGCGACCGGGGAGGTCACCCAGATCGCGTATGATGCAGCAACCGGCAACCGCCTATGGCAGCGACTCGGTACAGATCCGGCGAGGAACGCCACGTTCTTTTACAATGATCTCTTGATGTTACGGGCCACGGTTCTCCCAGACACTTCGGTACGCGACTCTATTCAGTACGATTCGCTCGGGAATGTACGGTTGCTTCGTAGCAGGCTCGGTTTCACTACCACCAGTTATAAGGACAACATCGGTCGCGATACGCTGCTCGTGTCACCCGTGGATCCAAACGGAACAACCTGGATGTATCAACGCCCTACGTACGACATCAGGGGTCGGGACACCCTGAACATCACGTGGTCCAATGGCAGTGGCGACTCGATTCTCGTCCGAAAGCACTACGATGCCGAAGGCAACGCGGACACCGTGGCAACACAAAGTAGGCCGGACGTGAACAGCATCGGTTGGCTAAAGCGTGTGTTTGCATTTGACCGCGCAAACCGGCAGACCCAGGAGAAGCTGGCCGGCTGGGATTCTTATGCTGTCCCCTTCACTTATGACTTGGCCGGGAACCTAACCAACGGTGGACGCGAAGGTCCCCTTGTTGCAGTAAGCTACGACGCCTTGAACCGTCCCATTCGGCGTGTCGCGAGTGAAACAGCAGCTTTCACATATGATGCCGTCGGAAATGTGATCACGGCAAACAATCCGTACGCGCGCATTAGCCGCTCGTACAACAAAAACGGCACAGTCCGCTCGGACACACTGCGGCTGAGTACGGTCAATGTGCCAGATTCGGCCTTCAGTTCTCACGTCTACGGCCAACGCTTCGGCTACGACTCGAGCGGCCGACGCATCTGGGCCAAGCATCCCTCGCAGCTCGCTCCCACGACGGGCGCAGACAGTGTTGCCTATACGTACGACGCGGTCTTCGGCCAGCTCCAGTCCTTCCGCGATCCGTTCGGCAACTTCTATCGGTACAGCTACGACGTTCTTGGCAGGGTCTCACGACTCACGAGCCTAGTTGGCCGACCCGACAGCATTTACGAAGTAGTGACGTTCGATCTCGACTCTCGACTCAAGGCGCGCGTACTCTACAACAGCTCAGGAGGTACGATTCGTTACGACTATCTCGCGTACGACGCCAGGGAAAAACTGACGAGCGCTGGATCGTCAGAGATGCCCGGATCGTGGGGGTATTCACCGTTAGGTCAGGTCACGAGTGCGAACGAACTGAACGTCGAAACGTTCGGAGTCGACGCGTTAGGCAATCGTCATTTCTATCAAGGCGGCGGCCAGCAGGAATATTCCGTTTACAACGCCGCTGGCTTGGGCCGGCTAGAAAAGACCTGGCGGACCGGCACAACACCGGACACAACCTTCTACTGGTACCTACCGATAGGGACGGCGGGAGCCGTCGGCAGCGTAGAACACACCATGTGGTCCGATCAGGTACCACACGATCGAACATTCGAGCAACTGAATACGAGCCAGTATAATCTTGATGGCCGTCTCGTAAAAACTGGGTTTGTGCGTGATTCAGTACTCATTCCAGGTTTTCCACCGATTCTTACAGATTACGAGTCGGAGGAGACGTACAGGTACGACGCCTTGGGCCGACGCGTGTACACGCGTGAGATTCGAGGACAATACTGCCAGCAGGTCGACAGCGTGTCGGGTTGTCGCAGTCCGCTGACGCGGATCGTCTGGGATGGGGATCAGATTCTTTACGAAATTCGGATCCCCGGGGACAGCGGTCAGAGCGCGACGGCGCTCGAGAACGACCTCCAATCCGGCGATGCCTATAACGGCCGGGTAGGCTATTTGCATGCTGGTGGAGTTGACAGACCATTGGCACTGTGGAAAGGAACGCAGCTCGTACTGCCGCACGCGAATTACAGAGGAATGTTCGTCATGGGCACTTGCCCATCGACCACCTGCAGCCAGAGCGACGTGTACTTTCCAGAGCGCACCGTAACCACCTTCATCCAGCCCACGCGCTTTCCACACGGGCCACCAAGTTGGCACGGAAGTCTAATAGAAACTGGAGAGGATGCTTCCGGTTATCAGTACATGCGGAACCGTTACTACGATCCGACAACGGGCAGGTTCACTCAGGAAGATCCAGTGGGTCTTGCCGGCGGCATGAATCTATACGGATTCGCAGAGGGAGATCCGGTGAACTTCGCCGATCCCTTCGGCTTGCGTCCAATGACACCAGATGAAAGAGAACGGATGGGGAACTACTGCAATCAGGTTGACTGCGACAAGATTGACATTCATGAAGGCAAGGATAGCGAGAAAGAGAACAGCGCCAGAAAGGACGTCCTTAAAGCCAGTTTCGGGAGTTCCATAACACTCGGCAACGACATCTACATCTCAGATAGGGATGTTGGAGACTTCGGAACGCTGGCACACGAGCTCACTCATGTTTATCAGTTCCAAGTGACCTTTAAGAATGATGGGAACAGCTACGTCCGACACTTGGGGTGGGAGCAGTTCAAGCAGCATGTTCTGGGTCGCGATGTATATAGCGTGGGTGATCTTTCCTCCTCAAAACCCTTCAGTAAGTATGGCTATGAGCAGCAGGCAGAGATCGTACGCTTCTGCATGTCGGACGGGAACCCACTAGCGTGCGGCAAGTCACCCATCCATCACTAGGATATAAGATGCGGCGCTTACTCAGTTCAGGAATAGTTCTTGTCGTAGTAATCGCGTTGACTAGCTGCATGAAGAAGGCGGCAATTTGGATTGTCAGTGGTTCTCAAGCCACAGATCTAGTATTCGGAATCGCGGCGGAGCGAGGTCGTGAGGTCCCGATTGATAACTTTGGTCGTTTCGACGTCAGGACTTGTTACCGCACCGGCGAAGAGCGTGTGACAATGTGGAGTCTGTCCGCAAACACCCAGGAGGCACAACCAGCCCCTACGAAAATCAAGTACGGTGATCCTCCCAAAGGTTTTTACGAAACGGCTCCTCCAGCGGCGCTTCGGGCAGGTTGCTATGAAGCTTCGATCAGCGGTTCTGGTTTGTCAGCATCGGTCCGGTTTCTAGTCGACTCCACCGGGTCGGTCAGCACACGCACTGGTGCCTCCGGGGCGTAGCGCAAGCAACCGCCAGGCCACGGTCAGCACGCGATCGGAACCGACGGGGCTGTAGCTGCCCCGATCGACCACCTGTAGCACCTGTTTCGGGACGCCAAGATCGAGCGTATGCAAGTCATCGAGCAACAGACTCCCACCACCCGCCGTCGCAATCCTCCCGTCCGCATCTTGCGCGCATCGGTATACGCGCCCTGCACGTGCCCAAACAACGCATCGAATGCGAGCTACGGCGCCACGTCCCAACGAGGCGTACATGGCAATTGTCTCGGCGGACCGGGCCGCGGAGTCCCCGTTCGTAGCGCGGTGGAGGCGCTGCGCCGCGGCGTCCCCGTAGGGCCGCGACGGAGCTGGTTCGATCAATTGCGGAGCCGGCTCAAGCAAGGATGCAGGCGGCACCACCAATTTGGAGGCGTGAACCAGATTTGCGGCGTCGGCTTGGGTCTTCGCTTCGGCGGTTTGTCGAACTGCGGAAGGGCTCTACCCGCTAACGTTCTACTGTTGCGCGCACCGACGACACGGCGCGCACAGCATTGAGCGTATTCCGACTCACACCCAACAATCGGGCCGCTTTCTTCACGTTCCCGCCCGTCACTCGCAGGACCCGCTCTACAACCGCACGGTTTTCATCACGATTCCCCCGCCGCTTGTACTGCAGACGGCGAGTCAGGTCCGCAGGCAAGTGCGTCAAGTCGATTCTTGCCGCCCCTTCACGTTTCGCCATGAGGTACCCGTGCAACACGCATCCTTCCAGCTGCCGCACATTGCCCGGGTAGTCTCCTTCGTACAGCATCGCCATTGCCGCGTCGCTAAACCCCGCGGGGCCCTCCGTCCTCGTCGCCTCCGGACACCGCTCAAGCGCCCGTTGCGCGAGCAACGTAATTTCCTCTCGCCGCTCCCTGAGCGGCGGGATGGAGATCCCGCACGCGCCAAATCGGTAACGGAGGTCCTTCAATAGGTGGCCCTTGTGCATGAGCACATCGGGATCATCAGTCATCGCTAAAATGACTCGACACGCAACGGTCAATACGCGGTCGGATCCGACGGGGCTGTACGTCCCCCGGTCGAGGACTTGTAGCAGCTGCTTCTGTACGCCGAGATCAAGATTCTGAACGTCGTCAAGCAGTAGCGTTCCGGCCCCCGCTGTTGCAATGAGGCCCGTGCGCATTTTTCGTGCATCCGTGTAGGCCCCCGCCACGTGGCCAAACAATTCATCCAGCGCCAGCTGGGGCGCCAACATGCCGACGCTGAATGCCAGTAGGGATCCAACACGTCCACTGAGGCGATGGATATATTCTGCGAAGAACGTCTTTCCGGTCCCACTCTCGCCATACAGAATGATGGGCGTTGCCGCAGGCGCGAACGCATGCGCTCGGGAAATCGCCTCGACCATCGAAGGAGCCAGGGCAATCGGTTCGTTCGACGACGGCGGCGAACGGCGATCCGGCAGCAGATGAGGTGTGGTCACAAGTCGAATGCTGCGACAACGCAACAATGCCTAGAGGGTTAATCCCCGCGCTTGGTCCATCGGATCTAGATCCTCAGTTGGGCCTCCTCCCCAGGGATTACGCTAGATACCTAGTTCAGAACCAGGCACGCAGTTAGACCAGCAAGAGATCCTGCTGCGGCTGTTTCGGCGTCACCTCGGGGCCAGACTCTGCCAGATACACATTGATCTCGCTGCGAATGCCAAAGCGGCCCGTCAGGTAAACACCCGGCTCGACCGAAAACCCGACGCCGGGAATCAGCGTCCGTTCATCCGCCGTCTCGAAGTTGTCGAGATGCGGACCCGATCCATGCAGATCGCGATCGATCGAATGTCCGGTGCGATGCACGAAATAGTCCCCTAACCCCGCGGCGCGGATCACGCCGCGCGCTGCGTCGTCGAGGGCAGCGCCGGTCACGGCCTCTTTCTTCTTCCAGCGGTCTTGCAACAATCCAACCGCCGCATCCCGCGCACCGCGCACCGCCTCCCACACCTTGCGCACCTCGGCACTCGGCTCTCGCCCCGCGAACCCCATCCAGGTTTGGTCCGCAAAGACGGTCCCGAGCGCCACGCCCGCCCAGAGGTCGAGCAGCAGTAAGTCGCCGGCAGCGAGAACGCGGTCGGCGCCCGGCTTCGGCTCATAATGCGGATTGGCGGCGTTCGCCTGGAACCCGACGATCGGGCCATGATCGGTGACCAGCCCAGCCCGCGCGAACGACGCCAGCACGCGGGACTGCACGGTCGTCTCGCGCACCTCGGCCCCACGCGCCAGCTCACTCCCGGCCCAGCGCAATGCTTCGTGCGCGATCTCTCGAAGCGCCTCGGCCGCGCGCCTGTGCCCCGTCAGCTCGCTCGCCGACCAGCGCGCGGCAAAGCGCGTGATCAATGCGCCTGACGACACGACGCGGGCGCCAAACCCCTCGAGCAGCTGGACCACGCCGTGCGGCACGCGGTCGAGGTACGGCACCGCGTCGGACGGCGAGATTTCCATGGCGACCGTCTTGCCGGCGACCAGCGCGCGCAACTGGCCATGCAGCTCGGACCACGCCGCGTAGGGCCGCACCTCACCGGGGAATCCCTCGAACGACGCGAGCTCGATGCGGTGCGCGATCGCGACCGGCTTGCCGGCCCGGGGCAGCAGCACAAAGAACCGGCGCGTCCCCATGCCGTTAATGCCGAGCACACGTGTCGCTGAGGGATTGATGCCGTGAAAGTCGTACAACAGCCAGCCGTCGGCGCCGAGCGTGCCGAGCAGCTCACGCAGGGCAGCAAAATCGAAGTTCTCGAGGAGGGGGCTCATTGGTGCCGAGGATCGGGGCCGGCGGCGCGCCACTCGCATCCCGCCCCGCCGCGCGCGCGGCACGCGACATGGAGCATCGCGCCCTCGTAGCCGATGAGCAGGCGCAGCAGCTCGACCAGGCCGGCGCCGTAGAAACCGCAGGCAGCGCCGTCGGGCGTGGCCTGAATCGCGATCGGATCGCTGACGCGCGCCACCGGGAGCCGTTGTTCCCAACCCAGCTCGGCGCCGAGGACCGCCCGCGCCCCGCGCCGCGCCGCGGCATGGCCGAACAGCCGCGACAGGGCGAACATCCGCTTCACCGCGCGGCGGGCGGCGCGCCTGCCCGCGTCGGCAAACACGAGATCGGCATCGGGCCGGCGTCCCACCAGCCGCAGCAGCGCTTCAACGTGTGACGGCTCGACCCGGGCGTCTTTGCGCACGAGTTGCTCGAATTCGTCGAGCTGCATCTGAACGGTGGAGGAAAGGCCCAGGCGCTTGACGAGCAATTCGTCAGCGAACTCCGCGAGCCCGTCTTCTACGGGCGTGTCGAGATTCTTGACCGCCTCGAGGACGGCGAGCGGGACGATGCTGTGCACCACGGCGCGCGAAACCTAGCATCCCCTCCCCCATTGCGGAACTCATGGAACCACATGAGCCTTCAGGAACAGCCATGGCTCAAACTCCTTCCCCAGACGTGTCACCACCGGTCGACGAGAAGCGCGCCAGCTTCGAGCGGGAAGCGCTGGTCCACCTCGACGTGCTCTACCGCGTGGCGCTCCGCCTCACGGCCAACCCCGCCGATGCCGATGACCTCGTCCAGGAGACCATGCTCAAGGCCTACCGCGCCTGGGATCAGTACGAGAAGGGAACCAATGCGAAGGCGTGGATGCTCACGATTCTGAGACATGCCTTCGCATTGGTTCCCTTCTCGTACTCATCCCAGG
>Ga0193755_1000446_pt1 | contig 11849 bp, 8 predicted proteins | sample H1a2metaG_FD_144921 | JGI IMG/M metagenome (GOLD analysis project Ga0193755, IMG submission 144921) | Soil microbial communities from a riparian zone of the East river system, Colorado, United States - H1a2 | ecosystem: Environmental > Terrestrial > Soil > Riparian zone | place: USA: East River...
GCTACGGCGTACGGATGCATGTACACGGGCTGGACCGCGACCAGGGGACAGAGACGGGTCGTGTTTTGGACGATGATGTGAGAAACCAGCCACGCATCCACGAGCCGGTTGTCGGAATAGACGAGTATCCCCTTGCACCCGGCTTGCTCACTCCAGCGCGCCACGTCGGCCACCCGCTGGGCGTAGGCCTCCTGGTTTCCATCGCTGGACTGCGGGCAGGTCGAAAACACTTCGAGACCCACCTCGGTCGGGCCATCCACGCCATTGATCATGCTCTGGTCGCTCCTTTCTGCCTCACGGTGCAATCGAAGGAACGCGCCGACGCTATCGGGGCACGCTTCCCCGTGCGGTGCAATGCATGGGCGGTGCCACCAAACCGGCAGGGTGCGTCCGCGGAGCGGGTGGGAAGGCTTGCTGGGCAGCGGGCCTGGAGCCCACATCGGAACAGGAGTGCTGCGTCGGCGCTACAGGCGGTGGCGCCTCGCCTCAACGCACCGGCCGTTCACGCAGGAACATCCCTCGGTCCGCCAATGCCACAGCGGCGTCATAGACCTCGCGCGCCCGGAGGAGCATGAGGCGTAAACTCCCCACTCGCCGCTCCCGCCACTGGTGGCGTCGCTTCAACTCGCTGACGAGCGGGCGCAGATCGTGATCGAGGCGCAGCGAAAACAGCCGCAGGTGGGAGACCCGCACCGTCCCGTCCCCATCCCGCCAGCGCATCGGATACTTTTCGCGAGTGAACACCGGGATCGCGAGCTGCGGCTCGAGCTCCGCCGCGACGAAATAGCAGAACGTCATGGTGTCCGCGGGCACTCCGGCGAGCAGAATCTTGCCGTCGTGCTGCAGCAGCTTCTCATAGGGGGTGAGCCGACCGCACGGGGTTTCGGCCCGCTCGTGCCCGGCGATGATCGCGTCCGCCCGATTCCCCCACACGGCCACCGAGTGAGTGGGGTGGATGCTGCGAACGACTCCCGCAGACCGGCGGAACAGCTCGGTGAGGAGTCCCATCCGCGACACCGTTTGCCGCACGTCGAAGACCGGGTCGCCGAGCGCGTACTCGACGGCGGTGCCCCGGAACGGAATCGTCGGCATCATCAGCGTCCCGCGCGCCCCGACGACCTCCTGCAGCGTGCGAATGGCGTCGACCGGGCCGCCCTGGAAGCCCAAGAAGCTGTCGAACGCGCTGTGCACCATCACCACGTCACCCGGGACGACGCCGAGCTCGAGCAGCGCGCTCTTCAGATCCGCCGGCGTGAACGCGCGAAACACTCGGTGGTAGCTTCTCACGAGGCGCTTCAGCCACCGCTTGGTCCGAGACGGCAGCACGGCCGAGGCAGTCGCGCGGAGGAGACTCAAGGGGCGACGCCACCCGTGTGTCGGGCCTTTGGCAAGGCGAACGCCAACAGATTTCGTCCAGCTGCAATTGCGACGAGCTGTTCTCCGCCCGCTAGAAAAGTCTCGGGAGCGGCACGGATTGCGCCGCCGGTCTCCACAGACCAAAGCGGCCGGCCGGTCCGGGAGTCGAGCGCAAAGAAGGTGCCCTGGTCGCCGCCGAACACGATCCCCCCCCTCGTGGAGAGGACCCCTCCCATGACGTTGTTGACCAGTCGCGGGTCTCGGCGATACTCCCAGGTCTGCTTTCCCGTGAACGCGTCCAGCGCGCGAACCGCCGTATAGAATGGTCGGCCACCGATTGGCCCTGGCGGACTCGAGGCGGACGTGAAGTAAACCATTCCCTGTTCGAGCACGGGGACGAACATCAGGTTCAGCGCGGGATCAAAACTGGGCGACCACCAATTTGTCGCACCGACGCTGCCCGGGTACAGGATGAACCCTTCGCGAGTTCGCGATGAATCGGACGGAGGCTTGGGGCGTCCCTGCGGATCGAGGCCATCGGTCCAGGTCTGATGCACAAACGGCGCGGCATTGAGATACTTCCCGGACACGCGATCCAATACGTAGTAGAAGCCGTTGCGATTCGCCCACAGGACACGCTTCTCGGTGCCCCGCGGTGTTGTTTGATCCGCCAGCACCGGAATCTGGTTCGCGTCCCAATCGTGATCGTCGGCGGGCGTGAACTGAAAGTACCAGACGAGTGCTCCGGTGGATCCACGCAGTGCCACGGCCGAGTTCGTATACAGGTTGTCGCCTCTTCGAGCCGCTGCGTCGAAGACAGGCTTCGGATTGCCGACGCCCCAAATCAGAAGGTCAAGCTCCGGATCGTACGACCCCGTCAACCAGGTGGGCGCGCCTCCCTCGCGCCCGGAGTGACCCGCCCACGTCTCGCTGCCAGGCTCGCCCGGCTTGGGGATCGTCATGAAGCGCCATCGCTCCTTGCCGCTATTGGCATCGTAGGCCGCGATGAAGCCCTGCCCGCCCCTGATCAGGTCCGGCGTGGCCACGCCAGTCACGACGAGATCGCGATAGGCCAGTGGCGCGGCGCTGATGGCGTACCGCTTCGGGTCTGGAGCAACGGTCACCTCCCATTGCAGCGTGCCCGTCGCGGCCGAGAGCGCGACGAGTCGTGCGTCCACCGTTCCAAAGAAGACCTTGTCGTCGAGGATTGCGACACCGCGATTCGCCGCGGCGCCGAATTCGCCACCGAGGGTCTCGCGCGATACGGTGTGCTCATACGCCCAAATCTGTTGCCCAGTGGTGGCGTCCAACGCCGTGACTCGGCCGGGCGGTTCGGTCACGAACATGATCCCGTGCCGCACAATCGGCGAGACCTCGAAGGTCGCGGGCTGGCCTGCGAACTCGTGAATCCATCTGAGGGTGAGTTGACCCACATTGTCACGGTTGATCTGACGCAGCGCGCTGTGGCGGGAAGACCCATACGAGCCGGAGTAGGTCAGCCAGTCCTCGGCCGGCTGGCGTGTCGCCGCTAGCTCGTCGTATGGCACATTCACGCTGACGGATCGACTGGCACCGCGCCCGACCGCTCCCGACGTACTGTCAGAAGCATTGATAGAGCGGACGAACGCCACGACTTGCCACAACTCTGTCTCGGGCAAGGGATGGGGTCTCATTAGGGTGTTGGGAACGCCGAAGCGAACGACTCTGTATACCGCCCAATCGCTTTCGCCATGCTTGAAGGTTCGACGGATCAATGCTGGACCGCCACCGCCGCCGCTCCCGTCTGGCGCGTGACAGGAAGCACACTGACTGCGAAACAGCTGCGCCCCCGCCCGAATGTCAGCCGGAGTGGTTTTGGCGTTGTGGATCGCCGCGTACGGATTGTGGGTCTCGACCAGAGGCCTCAGGTACTGATCGGAGCCGGGCATCATGTAGACCAGCAACGGCTTCAACCCGATGTCCGGGATCTGGCCGGTGAGGTACAACAGGACCACCTGGGCGCGCCATCGGACATGTTCGGAGATCATCATCGCGCCCGCTACCGCCACCAGCGCACCGACTGCCAACAGACGCCTACCGCGTCTAGTCATACTGGCCCGCGGGCGACTCGGTGCGAACGGTGGCGGCGCCATCGCGCATCGGCAGCGCCCGTGACCGTCTACTGCGGGCTTGGACGACACCGTCGGCCACGCGCCGGGCCGCGGCTCCACATCCGGCGACAAACCGGTACAGCGGACCGAAGGCTCGCATGGAGGTGAGTCCGACAAAGTAGAGCCCCGGGACACTGCTTTCGAACCAGTGGCTCAGGCCCGGAATCGCCCTGTTCGTCTCGATTTCGGCCCGGAGCGACGGATGAATCATCGTTAACTTGTTGATGTCCACGCCGTATCCCGTAGCCAGTAGGATGTGATCAGCGCTGAGCCGTGCGCCGTCCGAGAGGGTGGCCGCAACTCTTCCGTCCGACGCCTTCACGTTCGCGACCGTGTGGCCCTCGCGTAATGTGACCTTGCCGATGACTCTGTTTCTCAACCAGTCGGTCGCCCCGGAGTAGTACTTGGCGTTATAGGCGTCCTTCCGCTCTCGGGGAAAACGGTAGAAGAGATAGGGCATGTGGTCCAATACCCAATTGTGCCAGCCGGGCGCAATGCTCGCGTCCGGCGCCAGGATCCGCTCGAGCGTGTTGCGCGTGTTCCAGCGATCGGGCCTCAGCCACTGGATGGGGCGCCGCGACACGACCTGGACAGCGGCACCAGCTTCGTGGAGCAACGCGGCATACTCGATCGCGCTCTGTCCGCCACCGATCACGACGACGTCCCGTCCCTTGAAACGAGCGAAGTCCCGGTGCTCGGAGGAATGCGAGACCAGGTCTGCCGGCAGTCCGGTGAACTGTTCGGGTCGGTTGGCATAGTAAGAGACGCCGATCGCCATCACGACCGCCCGGCTTTCTACCTCGCGCCCATCCTCCAGGGTAATGAGGAACCGGCCGTCCTGACGCTCGATCGATGCGACGTACGTTTCATCGACGTCAGGGACCGCCCGTTGCTGGAACCAGAGTCCATAATCGATGAACGTCTGAATCGGCAGGGGATAGCCACGCGAATGGCCCGAGTCCCTGGCGAACTGCTCAAACCCGTAGTCCCGACGAGGATCGGAGAGGTTGGTCGCCCACCAGTGCGATCGGAGCAGCATGCCTTTCGGCATATGCTCGCGCCACATCTCCAACGTCCTGCCGAAGACGGCGACTCGCAGTCCTCGACCGAGGAGATGCGCCGCGGTGGACAGGCCGTAGGGACCCGCGCCGACCACCACAACGTCAAAGACAGGGCTCATGCGCCGTTCTTTCTCATGCGGGATGCCAACCCCTTAATGGCGCCGCGCGTGAAGGTCGTCGTGGCCTTGACCGCGGGAAGGGGATCCCTCCAGGACAGATAGTCGTAGGCCATGGGTTTCAGGAACGAGAGGCCGAACTGCAGAAGCGTCCGGACCGGAGAGGGGACTCCGGGCCTGCCGCGCTGCCGGAGGGCGGCGATCGTAGTGGCGATGTCTCCGCCCAGATGGCGAATCCAGCCGCCGATCCGATAGCCCGCGAGCCGCTCGATTGGGCCGCCGCTCGCCCATTGGTAGAGGAGATACGGGAAGTCGACGCCGGCCCGCACCGCGACCTCGACCGACGCGGAGAGCCGGGGGTTGATCTCCATTAGGTACGGGATGCCGTCGGCGCCACGGCGGAACTCGACCTCGGAGTAGCCCTCGAGGTTGATTTCGCGTACGAGCGCTTCGGCATGGCTACCAATATCGGGTGGAATGACAATGCTCTGGCGCAGGACCGAGTCCCCGCCGAGTGGCGTACTGGTCCGCCTTGCCCATTGGGCGAAGCGCGCGTACACCTCGCCATCCGCGTGCAGGAAACTCACCGCTTCGCGCCTTCCGGTGAGCAGTTGCTGGACAAGCGCGGCCTCCCCGAAGCGCGTCACCGCCTCGACCGCGCGACGTGCCTCCGCAGGAGTGACAACGAGTTCGGCACCGAGCCGTACTCCCTCCCGTCCGTTCCACAACCAGGACTCGCCCGGCTTGATCACAGCCGGGAGCCCAATTTCCTTCAGGGCCGCCGGCACCTCGTCGACCTCGCGAACGACCATCTCGCGTGGGACGTGCAGGCCGAGGCGTCGCGCGACCGCGAGTGTGCGCTCTTTGTTGACCGCGATCGCCAGCGCCGGTTCGTCCCCAAGCGCCAAGCGAACGCGTGGCTCGAGTCGCGCGCGATGCCGTCGCAGCAGTGCGATCGTGGCGTCGTTTGAGGCGATGAGCACTCGCGCACCGGTGCGCTCCAGCCAATGCTCGAGGATGCCCTCGTAGGCGTCCGTCCCTTCCTTGGCCGGAAACACCAACCCTCGCTGACACCAGCGCGACGCAAAGGCGGGGGCGTGATCGTGCGTTTCTGCCGCGGCGACCCCGAGCCCCCGCCGACCGAGGGACCGCACGGCCACGAGCGACTGCCGGAGCGACGCGTCGAGCACTAGAGCGTCGGATCTCACCACGGCCGAGCTGCCATGCTTCACTTGATTGCGCGTACCCGAAAAACGTGCTCCGCGGCAAGCCAATTGAGTGCCCGGTTTCGAACGAACGTCGCACTCGCTCGAGAGAGAAGCGCCCGTCCCACCAATCGCTCAATGCCGCGCCGGACGACGGTTTGTTTCATGGACAGAGAGTGGACAAGAAGGTCAAGCGGGCTGCTGAGCCATCCCCAGCCGTGGCAAATCCATGCCTCCGGTTCGAAGTTCAGGCCACGCAGAAGCCGCAGCCATGTGCTGCGGTAGAACCTACGGTAAGGTGCGTGGTGAACAGTTCCAGCGAAAGTCTCAGAAGAAGGGGCTGGTCTCGCGCGAAACCGGTACTTCACGAGGTGGTACGCCGGCCGCAACACCGCGACCACCCTGGGAACGACGCCATCCAAACGCCGGAGGGGGGAGCGTCCGTTGGGGATCGCGATCACCGCTCGACCTCCGGGTCTCAGTACCCTCCACACTTCGCGCAGTGCTTGCTCGTCGGACTCCAGGTACTCTAAGACCCCAAGCGACACCACCACGTCAAACGTGTTATCCGGAAATGGGATGTGTTCGATGTCCCCGACTCCGAATGGCTCGGATTCGCAGAGTTGTCGCGCCTGACGGATCATGGGCTCAGCGAGGTCAATGCCCCACACCGCGTACCCGCGTTTGATGAGCTTCGCAGCCATCACGCCCGCGCCGCAACCGGCCTCAAGGATCCTCGAGGATGGTGGAATCGCGGCCTCCACCATCTCCAGTGCGAACCGCTGGCGCGAGATCAGATGCTGACTGCTCAACGTCGGCTCGGGATTGGTGTAACAAGCCGCCCACTCCGGCGCTTGCTCGCTAAAGCGGTTCTTCACTTGGTGTTTCCAGCTTGTCATGACACGCATGCCTCTCGACAACGTCTCCACGCGTCCGACTGATAGCGGGGACGAGCAGATGCGCCACGGAAACACGGGAGGTTGGGGCGCATGAGCTTCGTCATAGCGCCCAGGCAGCATTGCAAGCCTGGTGCCAGCCCACATGGGGCGACTTCTGACACCATGGCCTCGACCCCCTTTTGCAGTGTTGCGCGAGCGCGACGCCAGGGGCGCGGACAGGCGGGCTGGGCGAGGAGCCCGGCGGCCCCTCGGGGTGGTCCGGCTCTTGCCCCCGGTGCTCAGCCGTGGGCGAAGTAGCGTCGTTATCCGAAACCGCAGAGTCCCGCAGCCACGCCAAGGCTCGAGCGCTGGATCGCTCGCTGCTTCGCGGCGTCGCCTGGACGGCGGCAGCCAAGTGGGCCAGCCAGGGGCTCGCCTGGGTATCCTGGCTGATCGTCGCCCGTTTGCTCACCCCGGAGGACTACGGCCTCGTGGGCATGGCCGCGATCTACCTCGGGCTCATCACGCTCCTCTCCGAATTTGGCCTGGGCACCGCCGTGCTGGCCGTCCGCGAGCTCAGTGTCGAGCAGCTCAACCAGCTGAACGGGCTGGCGGTACTCTTGGGGCTGGCCAGCCTGCTCGCGTCCTGCATCGTGGCGATTCCGTTGGGGCGTTTCTTCCACGCTCCCCAACTGCCGCTCGTCGTTGTGGCCATGAGTACGACCTTCGTCATCGCTTCGTTCAGGACCGTCCCGCTCGCGCTGCTGCAGCGCGACCTGCGCTTCAAGGCGCTCGCGTTCATCGACCTGAGCCAGGCGCTGGTGCTAGCCATCAGCATGGTCGGTCTTGCCGTCGCCGGGTTTCGGTACTGGACCCTCGTGTGCGGCGGAGTGCTGAGCGCGCTGATTTCGACAGGAGCGATTCTCAGGCTGCGGCACGTACGGTTCGCGTGGCCGCGGCGGAAATCCCTGAAGCCCGCGATCACGCTGAGTTCGAACGTCCTCATCTCCCGGCTATGCTGGTACGCCTCGGCGAACGCGGACTTTCTGGTAGCCGGGCGGATCCTGGGGAAGGCCGCTCTTGGCTTCTACAACGTGGGCTGGACGCTGTCCAACGTCCCGGTGGACAAGGTCACGGCGCTGGTCGGGCAGGTGACGCCCGCCTTTCTTTCGGCGGTGCAGACGGACCTGGCGGCGCTCCGGCGGTACCTCCTCCGAATTACGGAAGGCATCGCCTTGATCACGTTCCCCCTCGGCCTCGGCCTCGCCCTGGTGGCTCACGATTTCGTCCTCGTGGTCCTTGGCCCTAAGTGGAGCGCCAGTATCGCACCCCTGCGGGTCCTTGCCGCCTATGCGGCGTTCCGCTCGATCGTCCCACTCTTGCCTCAAGTGCTCCACACCATCAGGGATACCAGGTTCGAGATGTGGAACATGGTCGCCGCTGCGGTTGTCATGCCCACGAGCTTCTACCTCTGCGGGCAGCGATGGGGGACGGTCGGCCTCGCGCTGGCATGGGTGCTGGTGGATCCGCTCTTCGCCTTCGCGCTGTACTGGCGAACCTTCTCCAAGATCGAGCTGACCCCCAGGGCATACCTCGGCGCGCTGTGGCCTGCTCTGAGCGGCTCGGCCCTGATGGCAGCGGCGGTCCTCGCCGTCGGGGTATTCGGAGACAGCGAGTGGACCCCCGGGCTTCGGTTGGCTACCCAAATCGGCGTGGGCGTGCTCACCTACGGGCTTGCTTGTGTGATCCTGCACCGGGAGCGGTTCGAGGCATTTCGCGGCCTCGTCATAGCCGGCCGCCGAGAAACGGAGGGACGCCGGTGAACACCCGCCGGCTGCTCATCATCACGTATTACTTCGGTCTCGATGGCCCCGTCGGCGGCCTGCGCTGGTTGGGGATCGCGAAATACCTCGCCCGCCTCGGCTGGAGGATTTCCGTCGTCACCGGCGTTCCTCCAATCGTGAATGACGCGCCCATCGGTCCCGACGTGGAGTCGTGTCCGCGCCTCTGGACATTCAGCGACGGCTGGCGGCTGCTTCGGCGACTGGCCTTTGGGCCTTCGCTCGGGGGGTTCCCGAAAGCGTCGCGGGTCGGGAATCTGTCGCCGCCGCCAGGTCTGCTGCGCCAACTGGGTCGTGAGGTCGGGGCGTTCTTGACCTTTCCGGACGAGAGTCGGGGCTGGATGCTCCGCGCCGCGCTGCGCACGCGCGCCGTGATGCGGCGACTCCAGCCGCAGGTCGTGGTGAGCAGTGGCCCGCCGCACGCCGCCCATCTCGTGGCAAGACTCGCTACGATCGGGAGCGCGGTGCCGTGGTGGATTGACTTGCGCGATCCCTGGGCGGGACCGCTCTCGAAGATCTGGGAGTCGGATCGAATGCTGGGAAGCGGACTGTTTCGCGTCGTCGCCCCGCGTCTCGAACGCCTCGCCTTCCGGCCCGCCCAGGGGATCATTACCAACACTCATCAGCTTGCCGACGCGCTCGCGGGGCGGTATCCCCACATGCCCGTGGTGTGCGTTCCCAACGGCGTCGACACGGAATGCCTGCCCCCACCGGCTCGTGATCGGTATCCCGGCTTGGGAATCGCTTACGCCGGCTGGCTGTACACCGGCCGCGACCTCGGGCCGGTGGTGCAGGCGCTACGGGTCTTCTTGGAACGCCACCCGGAAGCAGCTCGGGCCGGTGCCAAACTGCGCGTGGCCGGTCAGGCGGACGCCGGTCACGCTCGGGCGTTCTACCGCGCCGTCGCCGCGGCCGGGATGGAGCAGTACGTAGAAGTGCTGGGCCCGCTCCCTCGCGCCGAGGCTCTCAACATGGTATCCCGTTCTCGCCTGGCCGTAGTCCTAGCGCAACAGCAGGAGCTCCAGATCCCAGCCAAGCTCTATGAGTCGGTCGCGATGGGCATACCCACGCTGGTTGTGGCGCCGGCGGACAGCGCCGCGGGGGTCGAGGGAGAGCGCGTCGGAGCCGTGGTTCGCGATGCCGCCGATGTCGAGGGAATTGCGTGCGTACTCGAGCGGCTCTGGCGGGACGGCTCGCGAGAGCGATCGTGCCCCGTGCCGATCACGTACGAGGCGATCGCTCCCCTGGTCGACCAGGTCCTTCAATCGCGAGGCCCACAGCGTCGTGGACCTCCGCGCTGACGTGGATCGCAGCGCCCTCGCTGTGTCTTCATCAGGACGAACACGTTGAAAGTCGGTCCCGTGACGGGCGCCGCCTGAGCGGTGGCGATGCCCACCGGGCTCGGGGGCGTGATGCTGACCATGGGCAGCTCGAGCGGGCGGCCGGTGTATATGCCGCTGACAATCGGGGAGCCGTAGAAGTCCTGGGCATTCTGCACCACGTAGCGGTCTCCCCTCTTGAGGATCCCCGAGACGTCCACGCTGACCGCACTCTGCTGCGCCCAATTGTAGACGATGATGTTGGCCCGACCGGGCTCATACTGGTTCGGGCGCACGACGATCTTGACCCCTGTGGGTGCGCTGCCTGCATACGTGCCCGGATCGGCGAACCCAGTCTCCGTCCGCCAGCCGTCGAAGGTGGTGACATCAGTGGTATCGTGGCGCCACACCACGGCTGCGGGGTCGCCGAAGAGCGTATTGTCGCTCCACCTCTGGTCGCTAGTTGTGCCAAGGTTCCACACCATGCCGCCAGCGGTGAAGTTGTATAGCGTGTTCCCCCTCACGGTAGCCGTGGCCCAAGCGCCCATCCGCCACCACCCGCCGACGAAATAATTGTTGGTGCAGACGACGTCTTGGTTCGTAACGGCGTTGTTGCCGATGTCGGCGGTCATCGTATTGGTGTAGTTGGTCCGGTAGGTGTAATTCTCATTGACGGTGATTCCCGACGCGGGAAAATTGCCACCAACGAGAATGTCGGCATCCCACGGTACGCCCCAGACGTAGTTGTTGAACGCGACGTTGCCTTCGAGATCAATGTTCTGGATATGATGCGGTGCGTCGTTGGCGTAGCAGTGAAAGCCGTACGCCCAATTGTCGAAGACGATGTTGTCTTTCAACAGCAACGTGCCGGTCTGACTCTTACAATAGATCCCGTGCGTCAGATTGTCGGTGCGTCCGTTGTTGTAGATGATGGAGCCGTTGACCTCGGCCCCGATTGCCTCGGGGTCGATGAAAATCCCGGCATCGGTCGCGTCATGGACGACCAAATTGATCACTTTGGTCCCGGGCCCCCGGAGGTGAACGCCGTGGAGGACGCCCTCCTGCGGAGCGGGGTGCGTGACCTCAAACCCCCAAAACCACGTGTACGCCCCAGTCACGAAGAGGATGTTCGTCACCGTCGCACGCTCTCCGGGATACTGGCGCACCACGATGGGAGCGTCCGGCGTCCCGGTCAGCGTACTCGCGAAGCCTCTCGGGTCTGCCGGGTTCGTATACGTTCCGCCGCGCAACCAGATTGTGCTGCCTGCCGTCACGGCGGCCGGGCCGGCCAGGGCCGTCGCCAAGTCCCACGGGTTGGTGAACGATCCGTCGCCGGACGGAGAGCCGACCGGCGATACGTAAAAGTCCGGCGCCGGATCGATGGCGCGGTTGGCGCTTATGCCCCGGGTTCCCGGGGTGTCTTTGGGCGCAACCGTATCCTGCAGCGCGCAGGAGGCCAACAGCAGGAGAAGCGCGGCCGCGAGGGGTACCAAGCCCGGTCCGGAGCGTGACAGCATCTGCCCGGTGTGTGGGGGCATAAGTAGCGTTTCGGCTGCGCAACTTCCGGACCCCTGTCGTTACGTATGGTGACCCAACCCGGCGGGCGTATGCAATTCCGCACCAGGTCAAGAGCTAGCTGGCCTGCGCGAATCTTCCGACGACGCTGGCGCGCCAGCGCCTCAGGCGTGGCAGCTTCGTTCCCCAGGTGCGACAGATGCTGCCCGGCGGCCACGTGGGTCGCTCACCTCACTTCAATACTCGTAGGCGCCGATGTCGTAGGCCGCGCCCCTGGGCCTGAGGAGGCCGGCGAAATCGAGCCCCGGCACGCAGAGGCTCACGGCGGCGGCGCAGGCGGTCGTTCCGGCATCGATCGCCACGGCGCCGCTGCGAAGATGGTAATCCCCCGTCATATCCCCGGTGTAG
>Ga0193755_1000447_pt1 | contig 11848 bp, 8 predicted proteins | sample H1a2metaG_FD_144921 | JGI IMG/M metagenome (GOLD analysis project Ga0193755, IMG submission 144921) | Soil microbial communities from a riparian zone of the East river system, Colorado, United States - H1a2 | ecosystem: Environmental > Terrestrial > Soil > Riparian zone | place: USA: East River...
AACAGAAGTGCGACGTTCATTTCGACTTCAGCCGCACGTCCACCCACGCGCCATTCTTCGCACTCGACTCCACCGCCGCATGGATGAACGTGACGCCGTGCGCGCCGTCTTCCACCGTCGGCACGAGCAGCGCCGCCCGATCCGGCGCCCGCTTCGCGCGACGCGCCCGGATCTGCTCCGCGAGATCGCGATACAGATTGGCGAACGCCTCGAGATACCCCTCCGGATGACCAGACGGGATGCGGGTCGCGCGCGCCGCGGCGGGGCCGAGATTCGGACCACCTCGAGATAGGACGCGTGGCGGTTGACCGACCGGGGCGAAGCGCAGCTGGTTGGGGTGCTCCTGGCTCCACTCGAGGCCTGCCTTCTCGCCGTACACGCGCAGCCTCAACCCGTTCTCGTTGCCGGGAGCCACCTGGCTTCCCCACAACATGCCGCGCGCGCCGTTCTCGAACCGCAGCAACATGTGCACGTTGTCGTCGAGCCGGCGGCCCGGCACGAACCGGCTCAGGTCCGCGGCGAGCTCGCGCGTCGCGAGGCCGGTGACGAAGCCCGCGAGATTGTACGCGTGCGTGCCGATGTCGCCGAGGCAGCCGCCGGCACCTGCGCGCGCGGGATCGACCCGCCAGCCGGCCTGCTTCTGCCCTGTGTCTTCCAGCTTGGTCGTGAGCCAATCCTGCACATACTCGACCTGGACGACCCGGATCGTGCCCAGCTCCTCCGCCGCGATCATCTCGCGCGCCTGCCGCACCATCGGGTATCCGGTGTAGTTGTGCGTGACCCCGAAGACGAGACTGGTACGCCGCACCGCCTGCACCAGGTCGAGTGCGTCTTCGACGGTGGTGGTCATCGGCTTGTCGCAGATCACATCGATGCCGCGATCGAGAAACGCGCGAGCGATGGCGTGATGGCTGTCGTTCGGCGTGACGATGCTCACGACCTCGATGCCGTCGGACCGCTTCGCCTCGGCCGCCGCCATCTCGGCAAAACTCGTGTAGACTCGAGTCGGCTCGAGGCCGAGCTCGGCGCCCGACTCCCTGGCGCGTTGGGCATCGGACGAGAGCGCGCCCGCGACCAGCTCGTACTGCCCGTCCATGCGGGCGCACAAGCGATGCACGCCGCCGATGAACGCGCCGCGCCCGCCGCCCACCATGCCGAGCCTCAGGGGCTGGACCATCGTCACCCGATGCCGAGCATGCGGCGATTCGCGGCATCATCAGTACCCGCACCAGCGAAATCATCAAACGCTTGCTCGGTGACGTGGATGATGTGGTCGGCGATGAACTTCGCCCCCTCGCGGGCGCCGTCCTCCGGATGCTTGATGCAGCACTCCCATTCGAGCACCGCCCAGCCGGGATAGTCGTACTGCGCCAGCTTCGAGAAGATCGCCTTGAAGTTCACCTGTCCGTCGCCCAGGGAACGGAACCGGCCGGCGCGATTGACCCACGACTGGAACCCGCCATACACGCCCTGGCGGCCGGTCGGATTGAACTCCGCATCCTTGACGTGAAACATGCGGATGCGGTCGTGATAGAGGTCGATGTACTCGAGATAGTCGAGCTGCTGCAGCACGAAGTGACTGGGATCGTACAACAGGTTGCAGCGCGCGTGTCCGCCGAGGCGCTCGAGGAACATCTCGAACGTCACCCCGTCGTGCAGATCCTCGCCGGGATGGATCTCGAAGCAGGCGTTGACCCCGTTTTCCTCGAACACGTCGAGAATCGGACGCCAGCGCCGCGCCAGCTCGTCAAACGCCATCTCGACCAGACCGGCGGGCCGCTGCGGCCAGGGATAGAAGTAGGGCCACGCCAGCGCACCCGAAAATGTCGCGTGCTCGGTGACGCCGAGCCGGCGCGACGCCCGCGCCGCGAGCTTTACTTGTTCGATCGCCCACGCGGTCCGCGCCGCCGGCTTGCCGCGGACTTCGGGCGCCGCGAAGGCGTCGAATGCGGTGTCGTACGCGGGATGCACAGCCACCAGCTGGCCCTGCAGATGCGTCGACAGCTCGGTCACCTGGAGCCCCCCCCCGTGCTCGGCCAGGACGCCCTTCACCTCGTCACAGTAGGTCTGGCTCTCGGCCGCCTTGGCGAGGTCGAACAGGCGGCGATCCCAGGTCGGGATCTGGACGCCCTTGAAGCCGAGTCCTGCGGCCCAGCCGGCGATGGCCTTCAGGTTGTTGAACGGCGGCGCATCGCCCGCGAACTGCGCCAGGAATATGGCCGGCCCTTTGATCGACCTCATCGCGCGTCCTCCCGTTGGCAGAAGACCTCATGCGGCGAGAGAAAATAGACGCTCATTCGCCGAAGCGCACGCGACGGGTCTCGTGCTCCCTGACCCGTGCTACTCGGATATCGCGCATCGTTGCCTGATTCTACGATAGTCTCACCGAGTCGCCAGCTTGAGGAACGCGCTGCAGATTTGCGCTCATGCACCGACTCCTCGTTTCCCTCGCGCTCCCCCTCCTTGCCTCGGTCTTGATCCCCATCGCGGCACGCGCGCAGGAACCGCGGGTGCTCGTCTTCTCGAAGACAGCAGGATTTCGCCACAGCTCCATCCCCAACGGCATCGCTGCCATCCGGAAGCTCGGACAGGAGAATGGATTCGCGGTCGACGCGACTGAGGATGCGGGCGCCTTCAGCCAGAAGAACCTGGCGCGCTACAGCGCCGTCGTCTTCCTGAATACGACGGGGGACGTCCTGGATGCAGCCCAGCAGGACGACTTCGAGCGGTACATCCAGGCGGGCGGCGGCTACGTGGGCGTGCACTCCGCCACCGACACCGAGTACGAGTGGCCGTGGTACGGCAGATTGGCCGGGGCGTACTTCAACGGCCATCCCGGCAATCCCAACGTTCGCACAGGCAGTTACCGCGTGCTCGACACGACCCATCTGTCGACGAAAGGGCTCCCCGCCCGCTTCGAGCGCGTGGATGAGTTCTACAACTTCAAGTCGATCGATCCGACCATCCACGTGCTCGTCGAGATCGACGAGAAGAGCTACGAGGGTGGGACGAACGGCGATCACCACCCCATGAGCTGGTACCACGATTTCGAGGGCGGACGCGCGTGGTACACCAACATGGGCCACACGGAAGCGACATATACCGAACCGCTCTTCCTGCAACACCTCCTCGGCGGGGTGCGCTACGCGATTGGAACCGGGAAGGTCGATTTCAATCGCGCACGGCCGGAAGAGAATCGCTTCACGAGAGTCGTGCTCGCCGAGAAGCTCGATGAACCGATAGAGCTCGCCGTGCTGCCGGACGAACGCGTGCTGTTCATCGAGCGACACGGTTACGTCAACCTGTACACGCCGTCGGATGGTCGCACGCGCCGCATCGCCACGATTCCCGTCAGCACCAAGTACGCCGATAGCAGCCAGGCGGAAGACGGCCTGCTCGGACTCGCCGCCGATCCCAACTTTGCGGCGAACGGCTGGGTCTACATGTACTACTCGCCGGCCGGCCCTGACGCGAAGAACGTCCTCGCGCGCTTCACCATGAACGGCGACTCGCTCGATCTCGCATCGCGGAAAGTGCTCCTCGAGATACCCACGCAGCGTCTCCAGTGCTGTCACACCGGCGGCTCAATTGCGTTCGACCGCGCCGGCAATCTCTATCTGTCCACCGGCGACAACTCGAATCCGTTCGCCAGCGGGTATGCCCCCATCGACGAGCGCTCCGGACGGATGCCCTGGGACGCGCAGAAATCGTCGGCGAACACGAATGATCTGCGCGGCAAGATCATCCGGATCCATCCAGAGCCGGACGGCACGTACACCATCCCGCAGGGCAATCTGTTTCCGTCCGGGACGGCGAAGACCAGGCCGGAGATCTATACGATGGGCCATCGCAACCCGTATCGGATCTCGGTCGACAAGCACACCGGTTTCGTGTATTGGGGCGAGGTCGGGCCTGACGCAGACGTCGACTCGGTGGGACGCGGACCGCGCGGGTACGATGAGATCAATCAGGCACGCAGCCCGGGGAACTACGGTTGGCCGTACTTTGTCGGCAACAATCAGGCCTATTACAAGACGACGGTCATCGATTCGGTCACCACGCAGGCCGGCCCGCAATTCGATCCGGCGCATCCGGTCAACAACTCGCCGAACAACACGGGGCTCAACGCGCTGCCCGCCGCGCGCGGCGCCTACATCTGGTATCCCTACGCGCCGTCGCCCGATTTCCCCATCGTCGGCACCGGGGGACGGACCGCCGAGGCCGGTCCCGTGTTCTACCGCGAAGATTTCCGCAACGCGGCGAGACCATTTCCGCCGTATTACGACGGCAAGCTGTTCATCTACGAATTCATGCGGCATTGGATCATGGCCGTCACGATGGACAAGAATGGCGACCTCGTGTCCATCGAGCGGTTCATGCCGAACGCGAAGTTCAGCGCGCCGATCGAGATGGAATTCGCGCCGAGTGGCGACCTCTACGTCCTCGAGTACGGCACGATCTGGTTCCAGGGCAATGATGACGCGCGGCTGCTGCGCGTCGAATACAACGCCGGCAATCGCAAGCCGATCGTCGTAGCCGCGGTCGATCAACCGAAGGGCGCGCTCCCCCTGCGTGTCGCCCTGTCGTCAGCGGGCACGGTCGATCTCGACGAGGATTCGCTGCGCTACGAGTGGGTTATAGCACGGAAAAATGGCGCTGTGCTGCAGCGCCTGACAGAGCCGAACCCGTCGTTCACCTTCAATCGACCTGGTACCTACACGGCATCGCTGACGGTGACGGACGCCCAGGGCGCGTCGGCGACGGCGGCCCCGATCGAAATTGTCGCGGGCAATCAGCCGCCGAGTGTTGCCGTCGATCTCGTCGGCGTCAACACGTCGTTCTTCTTCCCGGGTGTGCCGGTGCGCTACGCGGTGCGCGTGACCGATCGCGAAGACGGCACGCTGCGCAGCGGCCGCATCCCGGCGCGCCGCGTGAATGTGAGCGCGCAGTACCTGAAGGACGGACTCACGGCAAATCCCATTGATCAAGGGCGGCGCCTGATCGAAGCCAACGACTGCCTCTCCTGCCATCAGCTGAATCGCAAATCGATCGGCCCGGCTTACGTCGACGTCGCGCGCAAGTACCAGCACGATAGCACGGCGACCGCGCGTCTCATGAAGAAGATTCGGGAAGGCGGATCCGGCGTGTGGGGCCAGGTGGCCATGCCTGCGCATCCTGCACTCACCGACGAGCAGGCAGCCGCGATGGTGGCGTACATCCTCAGTCTCGCCGACACATCGACACGCGCGCGGCCCTTACCCGTGCGGGGGTCGTACACGCCTCCCACGGGATCGGGTGACGCGGCGCAGGGAGTGGTCCAGCTGCGCGCCGTGTACACGGACCGCGGGGCGAACGGCATGCCGGCGATCACGACCGAGAAGGCGCTCGTGCTGCGGTCGCCAACTATCATCGTGGCGAACGGTGAAATGTCGGCGGGAGTGTCGAAGCAGACTGACGAGCGAGTTCCGGTTCCGATCACAGTCGTGAGCCGATCCGGGTCGGCGGTCGCCCTGAAGCAGATCGATCTGACGGGCGTCGGGGCCGTGAGCTTCATGGCGGTGGCGCCGGCGCAATATCAGGCGAAGGGCGGGAAGATCGAAGTGCGTCTCGATGCGCCGACCGGAACGTTGCTGGGGGAGAGCGAGCAGATTCGGTCCACCACCGATCAGGCGCCGGTCAGCCTGCGCGTGGCGCTACCGTCGACGTCGGGAGCCCATGACGTCTATTTCGTATTCACGAATCCCGACGCAAAAGGGGACGGGTTCATGTTTGGCGTGTTGACCGCGACGTTCGAAGCTCGCTAGGTGGGCGTTATTTAATCGTCGCCCCCACCAGCCCGGCAATCGCCGCGAGCGTCGTCTGCGCCGCGTTCAGCCCGAGCCGGAAGTCCTTGTCGCTGTAGGTCGAGTACAAATCACTGGGCTGGTGCCAGTTCGGGTCCCAGCCCGCCCCGATCTGCGTGCCGCGCTCGTTTTCGCGCAGGCTGATCGCCGGCACGTAGTCCTGGAACGGCGCCGAGTCGGTGTTCGTCATGTGCGAGCCGACCGAGGCCGGGTAATCGGTCGCATACTTCTCGTTGGCCCGCTGGAACACCCAGGCGAGCTGCTGCGCCTCGGCCGAGAATTTCGCACTCGCCTGGAACTCGATGTTTACATCCGCTTCGGGCCGCTGCTCGGCGGCGAGCGTGCCGTCGGCGCGCGGCATGCCGTGGTCGAACAGCATCATGTCGTGCTGGATCATACCGAGCCATTTGGGCTCGTCCTTCGTGCCCTGGAGCGCCCGGCGTTGCTCGACGTAGGCGCGCGAGCCGTTGAGCCCCGACTCTTCATTATTCCAAAGAATGAAGCGGATCGAGCGATCGGTGCGAACGTCCGGGCTCGAGAGAACGCGGGCCAGCTCCATGACGAGCGCGGTACCCGAGCCGTCGTCGTTCGCGGCCTCGCCCCAGCCGATCCCGTCCATGTGAGCGCCGAGGATGTACATCTCGTCCGGGTGCGTGTCGCCGATCTTGGTGCAATAGACCTCTTCCCTCACGCCCGGTGTGGAGGCTTGGGCGTCGAGCGCGCGCACCCGAGCGTCGGGCTGCTTGAGGGAATCGGCGTTGACGCCGGTGCGGGCGCGGATTCCCCGGTAGCGGCCGCCGCCCGAAGCGCGGGTGGTGTCGCGCGCCGGTCGCGGGCCTTGGGTCTGCGGGCGCGGCTCAGGCTGGTACTCGTACTTGAGGCGCGCCACAGTGCTGCAACCGTAGCTCCGGAGCTGCGCCTCGATCCAGTCCACGGCGGCACGGTTGCGGTCCGTTCCCTGGCGCCGGTCGCCGAAGCGGGTGAGTCCCTTGATCGTGGCTTTGTAGCGCTCGAGGTCTAGGCGCGCGACGAGCTGGACAACGACGGTATCCCGAGTCGAGTCGGCCTGCGCCGGTAGAGCGGCGGGAATGACGAGGGCGGCGAGGATGACGAGCGGTCTGCGCATGAATTATTTCCCCACGATCGATTTCGGAATCATGACGTGTACTCCCACGTTGCCATCTACGAGCTCGGTGACGCGGACGTCGCACGCCACGCTCACGAGTCGATACGCTTCCATCTTCGACCAGCCGCGGTAGGCGGCGATGAAGTCGATGGCGTTCTGCACCGCGATCTGCGTCGCCTTCGTGAGATCCTTGTCCATGCCCATCGCAATGAAATGCGTCGGTGTCTCGGCGCGCGGCCAGGCGAGGTGTATGTCCTTGCGGACGATGAGTTGGACGCGGCCCGTGAGCGAGGTCTCGATGGCGGTCTGGTCCACTTCGCCGTCCCCCTGCGCCGCGTGACCGTCACCGATTTCGAACAGGGCGCCCGCGGTGTGGACGGGAATGAACAGCGTAGTTCCCGCGACCAGCTCCTTGTTGTCCATGTTTCCGGCGTGGATGCCGGGCGGGTTCGAGCTCACGCGCCCCGAATCGCGCGGCGGCGCCACGCCCATGCTTCCGAAGAAGGGATGGAGCGGGATCACGATGTCCGGCGCGAACTGCGCGGTCATGCGCGCGCGATCGAGCGGGATGATCCGCGTGCGGTGCGTGCTGTCGCAATTCACCGGCAGAAACCCGCTGCAGCCGTTGTAGCCGTACGGCAGCGCGAGATCGATCTTGAGGATCCGCACCTCGAGCACGTCGCCCGAGTCCGCTCCTTCTATAAAGATGGGCCCCGTCAGGATGTGTCCGCCGGGGCCCTTGTCTGTCACCTGGGCGACGATGTCGCGCAGCGACTGTTGCACGTCGGCCGGCGCGACGCCCGCGGCTTCCAGGCGGTCGGGGCGGTTCGTGATGAGCGTCTCGACTAGGACGGTGTCGCCCGAGGCGATGCGGAGCACCGGCGTCGCCGCGGCGCTGTAGTAGCCGTAGGCGACCGTGCGCGGCGTGGCGGCCAGGTGATGGAAGTGTTGGGCCGCGAGCGGCGATGCGGCGCCGAGCAAAAGGATCGCGAAAAGGGGGCGAACGGATGCGAACATGCCGAGAACGTAGGCGGTGTTGCGAGTTGAGCAAGTTGCCATTCGCCTCACGGTGTAGCAGTCTTTCCAGATGCGCCCTCACCATGTAGCAATCGCCGCCGTCCTGCTCTGCAACATGCTCCCCTCCGCCGCGCTGACGCAGGCACGACGCGCGCTAACCGCAGATGATTACGCTCGCGCCGAGCGCGCCCTCGGCCCCACCGTGGGCCGGCTGGTGAGTGGAATCCCCGGCCGGCCGATCTGGTTGCCGGACGGACGGGCCGCCTACCGGGTATCGACCCCCACCGGGGGGCAGTTCGTGCTGGTGGATCCGCGGCGCCGGACGCGAGCGGCAGCGTTCGATCACGCGCGGCTTGCGGAGGCTGTGTCGGCAGCCTTGGGGGGGGGCCGGCGGGTGACAGCGGATAGCCTGCCGTTTATGTCCTTTGATCTCTCGCCTGATGGCCAGCTCATCTTCGAGAGCGGGAAGCGCTGGCGCTGCGATCTCACCGCCTATCGCTGCACTGCGGCCGAGAGCACGCGCCGAGCACCGCCGCCTAATTCGATCGTGTCGCCCGACAGCACACGGGCCGTGTTCATTCGCAATAACAATCTCTGGATGACGGACCTCACGAGCGGGACCGAGATGGCGCTGACGACGGACGGCGTCGAGGATTTCGGCTACGGGACGAACAACGCCGGCTGGGTCAAGAGCGACGAGCCGGTCGTCACGTGGTCTCCCGACTCGCGCAAGATCGCGACGTTCCAGCACGACGGGCGTGGCGTGAGTCGCATGTACCTCGTGCGCACGCAGGTCGGCGCGCCTGAGCTGGAAGCGTGGCGGTACCCGCTCCCCGGCGACAGCGTGATCTTCCGGATTCAGCGCGTCGTGATCGACGTCTCTGGCCCGACACCTCAGCTGGTACGGCTCCAGATGCCGCCCGACGCCCATCGCTCGATGGTGAGCGACCACGTAGCCTGTGGCGGCAGAATCTGCGACCTCCTCTGGTATCCCGACGCTTCGGCGATCGCGTTCGTCTCGAGCTCGCGCGACCACAAGCAGGCGTGGGTGCGCGTGGCCGATGCGCGCACCGGCGCCGTGCGGACCCTGCTCGAGGAGCGCGCCGCGACGCAGGTGGGCGAAGTCGGCATCGCGCAGAACTGGCGCGTGCTGCCCCGCTCAAACGAGCTGATCTGGTGGTCGGAGCGCGACGGCTGGATTCATCTGTACTTGTACGATCTCACCACCGGGCAACTCAAAACCCGAATCACGAGTGCCGATGGCAACGTCGAGTCCATCGTGTACGTCGACGAGCGGGCGCGCGCGATCTACTTCAGCGGACAGGGCATGGAAAAGGGCCGCGACCCCTATTACCGCTTCCTCTATCGTATCGGCTTCGACGGGCGCGGCCAGACTCTGCTCACTCCCGAGGATGCCGATCACCAGGTCGCGATGGCGCCCCCCCCGGGCGGCGCGTCGTTCATCGACTCCTACTCGACGCCGGTCACGCCGCCGGTCACCGTGCTGCGCGACCGGAACGGCCGCGTGGTGCTCCCGCTCGAGCGCGCCGACATCTCACGCCTCGTCGCCGCCGGCTGGCATCCCCCGACCCAGATCACGCTGAAGGGACGAGACGGCACGACGGACATCTACGGCCTGATGTTCACGCCTACGCGGGTCGACTCGACCGCCAAGTATCCGCTCGTGGACTACATCTATCCCATGCCGAGCGGGAGCGTGGGGCCGCGCAGCTTCAGTCCCGCGCGCAGCGACCATCAAGCGCTCGCCGAGCTGGGATTCGTGGTCGTCGCGATCGACGGGATGGGGACGAGAGGAGGCCGGTCGAAGACGTTCCGCGACGCGGCGTACGGCAAGATGGAAGAGAACACACTCCCCGATCAAGTTGCGGCGATCAAGCAGCTCGTCGCGCGATACCCGTGGATCGATCGCGAACGCGTCGGGATCTGGGGGCACTCGGGTGGCGGGTTCGCCACCGCGGCCGCGATGTTCAACTATCCGGACGTCTTCAAGGTCGGAATCTCGGAGTCCGGCAACCACGACAACCGGAACTACGAGGACGACTGGGGCGAACGATATCAGGGGCTCCTGGTCCGCAACGGGGAGAGCGACAACTACGCCGCGGACGCCAATCAGATGCACGCCGCGAATCTGCGCGGCAAACTGCTGCTGGCGCACGGCGGGATGGACGACAATGTCCCGCCCTACAACACGTATCTCGTGGTCGATGCGTTGATCAAGGCGAACAAGGATTTCGACTTACTGATTCTACCCAACGCACGACACGGCTACGGGCGCGATGGGCTCTACATGATGCGGCGGCGGTGGGACTACTTCGTGCGGAACCTACTCGGGGCGGAGCCGCCGCAGGACTACGAGATCGGCAAGAGGAACTCGGCCGCACCCTGAGCCTTGGCGAATTACCGAAGGCTCGAGAGCGGGCAGGCGAAGCCTGGGAGCACTTCCTCGCCGCTCAGCTCTTCCGTTTCCGTCACGCTCGTTACACTGCCATCGGCGCGGTAGATGCGCGCCGTCCGTCGCTCGGGGTCGATGACCCACACGAGCCGGGTGCCTGCCTGGAGCCAGTCACCGACCTTGGCAAGGGTTTCGCCAGGGCGGTCATCGGGTGACAGGACTTCCACGACGAGGTCGGGCGCCAGGTCCACAAACCCGCGGCTTGTTGGATCCGGCAGCCGGTCGCGGTGCACAAACGCAATGTCGGGAGCTCGGACGGTATCGGGTTCTCGGAACAGCGTGAACCCGGTCTCGGCGCCGAGCAACTGTCCCGCACCGATGCGCTCGACATGCGACCAGAGCCGGCCGGTGAGGTTCGCAATCACTCGGCCGTGGTTGTAGCCCGCGGGCTCGCGGACGACGAGGACGCCGCGGACGAGCTCGGTGCGTTTGTCGGGGATGGGGGAGTGAAGCAGCTCGTCGGCGGTCATGAGTGCGGGCGCCATGTGGTGGAAACTAGAACGGTGGCGCAGAGCGTCAACCGTCATTCAACTGACTGCCTCGCGTTTTTTGGGTACGGATCGCACGAGGATCGGGGTTTCGCGATCAGCGGCGTTTTCTCCCTTGCGAGCTCGACAGTCTGGGTGGTCGAGCGCTGTTCTACGTCGTGAAACTGGCGATGTCGCTCGAGCGGCCGAAGGCGGCGCCCCGAAGAGCACGGCGCCGATCAAGAGCAGGCGCCGCCGGCCGATGCGGTCGCCCAGCGTGCCCATCGTGATGAGCGAGCCGGCGAGAAGAAATCCGTAGATGTCGATGATCCACAGCAGCTGCACGCTGCTCGGCGCGAGAGCCTCGGTGAGGCGCGGCACGGCGAGGTGCAGGACCGTCAGGTCCATCGAGTACAGCAGGCACGGCAGCGCGATGACCGCCAGTCCGATCCACTCGCGCTTGCCGGCCTTCGGTATCGCTACGGTGATTGATTCTCCCATAGGCTGCTAATAAAGCGTCGAACGAGCCTACCGAGAATCGACGAAGCGCCGGCTCGGCGAGAGCGCGAGCCCGGAAGGGCTCATCGCGTTCTTCAGAACGCGCGAAGTAGCCGAGCCGGCCCTTCAGGGCACGGGTACGCACCCCTAGTGGTGAACACGTACTCTATTTCCTGAGATAGGCGTCGGTCTTCTTGAGCCAATCCTCGCGCGGCGGATAGAACACGTCCACGTCGAGCGTATCCTCCAGCGCGTGGGCCTCGTGCGGCAGGTTACTCGGCAAGTGGAGCACCTCGCCCGCGTGCACGACGATCTCCTGGGCACCATCGTCGCCCACCAGGAACCGCAGCGCGCCCTCCAGGATGTAAGTGAGCTGCTCGTTCATGTGGGAGTGCTTCGGGACGACGCAGCCCTTCTTCAGGTA
>Ga0193755_1000448_pt1 | contig 11847 bp, 9 predicted proteins | sample H1a2metaG_FD_144921 | JGI IMG/M metagenome (GOLD analysis project Ga0193755, IMG submission 144921) | Soil microbial communities from a riparian zone of the East river system, Colorado, United States - H1a2 | ecosystem: Environmental > Terrestrial > Soil > Riparian zone | place: USA: East River...
CCCGGGTTCCGACGCCAGGAGGCAACCCGATGATCTGGGTGACGTCGTTGTAGGGGTTGCCATAACCACTGAGCCCGACGTCCTGAAAGACCTCGCGAATGGTAAAGACACCGTTGTTACCGGATGCCAGAGCACCAGCGATGGTGACGCCCCCACCCCTGAAGAGTCCGGAGATGTCTCCGGGCAGGACGTCTCCATTCGGGTCGGTAGGGATATTGATCGTGGTGACGCTTTGTAGTGATGCTACCGACCCGGTGAGGGCGGAGTTAACCAAGGCGGTGCCATTGGTGCCGACCAAGACGGTCTCGATGTGGGTGGCATCAATAACGGTGACCACCCTCCAGAGGGTGTTGAGACTGCTTGGGGTGGCCCCGGTAATGCTGAGGTAGGAGGACTTCGCAGAGACGCCATAGGGGTTGTCTACAAAGGTGGCATTGAGTAGCGTCCAGACACCGGTGGCGCCAACAACAGAGTCCCCGACGTTATGAGTGATGGTGGGGATGTCCTGGGTCGGGATCAACATGGTCCCCGAACTAGGGATGACGTAGGGACTGCCCGAGATGGAGTCTCCGGCCTGGACGCTGATGGGCTGTTCGGCCTGGCCGGTCATGAAGTCGCCAGACGTCCAGCTGATTGGGGTAGCGGCTGGCGCCCTGAGGTTGCCACCACCGCTCTGGTAATAGGTGACGGCGTAGAAGTCGTCATCCGAGGTGAAACACCTGCTCTGCAGGAGGACGCCATTATGCTGGCCGACAAGAATCGAGGTATTGGAGGCATCGACAGTCCAGCTGACCACGGCCCTTAGGGCCGGATCCCAGGGTGGTCCATCGGTCTGGGCTTCGGGGCTCAATAGGGAGACGGCGACACCAACAACAACGGAGCCAGTATCTAGCTTGGCATACCCGGTGAGGGCATCAACCCTGCTTTCCGGGACATCAGCGGCGAAATAGGTCGAGGTAATGGCACCATCGGTTATCTGGTAGCAGGTTAGAGGTGCGATGCCGCCTTCAATGATGCCACCAATGGTGGACAGATAGGAAAGCAAGTCACCAGTAGCATTGGCGTTATTCCAACCCAGCTTGCCACTACAAACCGCACCGGCCAGGACGGCTGTTGTAACGGTGGTGGCGTCAGTATCGGGGTCAAATGCAAAAAAGGAAAGTTCGACGCCAACATCAGATCTGTCGGTGGCAAAGGCAGCCGGCTGGGCCAGGATGACGGAGTAATCGACGGAACTAATAGTTGAGGCAGCGGCGACTACATCCCAGTAACCTGGAGTGATGGCCCAATTCCGAGTAATGCTGACGGCTCCTCTTTCGATGCCGTTGAGGTCGAAGACCCTGGCCTTGATCTTTGAGTCGTCATCATTGTCTGGACAGAAGACCCAGAAAATTGAAGCCCCGGTGATGACACGACCCAGCGTCCTGATATCGGGTGTCCCGGTGTAGAGGGCAACGGGAAGGATGAGCCAGGCTCCCTGAGCCGTTCTGAATCCGACCAGGGTTGTGGCGATGTCGGTTGTGATGTCGGTCTCATTCCAGACCAAACACTCGACGTCACCGATCCAAGCCGAATCGCAGGCTTCTATAATGGTATTACTGGTATGGACGATCTCAGCATTGAGCTGCTGAGTCAGGATGAGCCTGTCATGACGGGCCCAGGCCTGAGGTGTGAGGACATCGGGCTTCGAATGAGACACCCTGATGAGCTGGTCACCGATTGAGGCCAGCAGCTCCGGGGCGTGGCTGTCATCAGCAACACTGGACCCAGAGGAGACGTAACGAATATCGGTGGGTAAAGAGTCGAAACTGGCCCGCTGTTGGACCTCTTGACGTTGTGGCGGCCCACCCTGCTGAGGAGGGCTATAATTGATGACCTCCCCATTGACGAGGCTGGTCAGACGGCCTGTCGGACCGGCGTGCTTCGGCTCCTGTTGGGACAGCGTCGAAATCGGGATGTCGATGGGATTAGGTGTCAGGGCCATGGCTTAGACATAGAATTCGGGGTTCAGGGCGCGGATCTGCTCTTCGGTCTGCCAGGCCGATCCTGCTTTGTGCCACCACGGCATCGTCTTTGTTTTGCCGGCCTTGGAGACCTCACCGACGTGTTGAACCAAGTCGGGTTTGTGCTGGCCCATCTTGAGGTTGAGATCTACACAGGCCTGACCGATGGCGAGGTCACCAGCCTCATGCTTGGCGTAATTGGGGTGGTGACGAAATTCCACCATTTCAGCCATTCCTTGGTGTCTGAACTTCAGGGCCTGGAGAAATAGCGCCCCAGCACTGGCCTTCACAGTTGAGGGGATGCGATGAAGGCCATCCTTGGGGGATACCTGGACCACCTTGGGTGTAAAGAACTTAACGGCTACCAGATCTTGAGGGACGTAGAACTTCAGCATACGGTCGAGCCCGGCAGGACAGATCGTGATGTCATCCTCGAAACAGAGGGCGTCGCCCCCGGTGGCAACAGCTGCTGCCATCAAGGCGAACCAGGCATCTCTGTTGCCGGGGTTCTTTTTGGTCTCGGTTAGGACGTCCCAGCCGTTGAAGCGAGGGCCGTCATAAGGACCATCACAGATGATGGCCTTATAACAATTGGGGTTCTGCTGCTCAATTTGGTCGATTGTTGCCTTGAGATAGACCCAGGGATCTGTGGTATCCCGGGCGGTGGTGAGGACGAAGATGTTGCAGCGTGGAGCGATCATGGTTAATAGAGGCTTTCTGTTTAGAGTGACCACCAAGTTCGGGTATCGGGGGACCAGACGAAATCAATAGTTTCCAGAGGAGACAACGTGATGACAGCTGTTGAGCCGTTGATCTTTGCGGCAGAACCGACCTGGATTGTGATGGGGTTGGTGGTGGGTGAGGTACTGCGAAGACTGATCGGGGCCGTTAGACCCAGCGATGGCAGAGTTACCGTAATGGGCCCTCTTGAGGCATCAATGAAGACAACCCTGTCGGTAGAAACCGGGGTGTACGATTTTTGTATCGTCGGGTACGTTGGGACAACAACATCGGGGATGGCGGCAAAGGCAAGAACAATGGCCTGAAGGTTCCTGTCGATGTCAGCATTACCGGTTCTATTGATTTTCAGCTGCGGCATTCTACCAACCCAACGAGCCGCCACGTCTGCGGCGATGACGGTTGATAGGGGCCTGGCTGACATCCTCAGTACGGTTCATCGCTGATTTTGCGACCCTGAGCTTCAACGCCTCCAGCTTTCGTTCCAGGGCGGCTGTCTCCAGCTCGCGGCCTTCCCGTACCGCGATGGAGGCGTGGAGCTTGATGTAAAGAACCCATGGCGTCATCAGCTGGGGGACGGTATCTCTTGTACCGGCTTGAGTTGCTGTGATGACGGTTGGTGCTCCAAAGGCCTCACTCAGGATAGGTTCCACAATAGGAACGACCTCAACAGAGGTCTCATCATGATAGGCGGTGATGCGGTAGGACCGGTTGCCCGCCGGGGAACCGGTGATGCTGAGGACGCCGCCGATATAGCTGGGATCAAACTCGGCGTTTTGAAGAATGACGTTGCCATCAGATCCGAGGACGTTGAGAGGCCAGATACCCACAACCGATGTTCCGATGAGGATACGGGTCTGAACTAGAAAGGTGGTGTTTCTGCTGAGGACTCCAGAGGTAAAAAATAGGTTGACGCCTTGTTCAATGGTGTCGCCGACCAAGAACCCAACAGGTCTGGAGAAGTTGTAGTAGAGGATTGGGCTGGAGTTTTCAACTCCCTCAAAAACCCAGAGGCCCATGTTGGTGTTTACTAGAGGGGCCTCAGAGGGGGTAAACCAGACGGTGTCACCGAGGCTAAGTTGTTCACCATCGATCTTCAGCAGTTGTGATGGAAGATCGTTCCCGACGAGCTGGAGCTGGTTGGGACTGACCTGAGTCCAGGCTCCGGGGATGGTGACACCGCTGTAGAGGGTGACAGGAATGGCATCCTCGTCAGAAGCCACCCTGAAATCGGTGGTGTCGGCGTAGACTGTCCAGTCAGGATATTGAGAGACTAGGATGGTTGAGGCATAGACCTCACCCGAGGTAACGGCCACCCTGAGGCCGTAATTGATGGGCGGATCGGTGGAGGTGTAGCCACTGAGCCTGGTAAAGTGGTAAAGCAGGATGTCGGCAGTGGCGTCAACACCAGCATAGACCCAGATCCCCATATTGAGGGGATTCGGGGTGTTGTAGCCGTCACCTGGGGCCGCATCCTTCTGGATCAGGAAGACATCACCTAGATTGAGGGTGACACCATCGATCTGAAGAGGAGTAATGGTGGTGTTGGGGACGCTGAGGAACATTTCATTGGCCCCGGTTGACCAGGTGCCACCAGTAGGAGCCAGAGCGGGGCCGATGAGATAGCTGGAGGTGGCAAGACGGACAGTCACGTCGACCGGTCCTCTGTCATATTTAATAGTGAGGTCGATGGGGGTCGGTAGAACCAGGGTCTCCAGCATCGGGACGTAGGTCAGCCGATAATTGCCGGCGGCATTGGATGCCGGAATGATCTCAAGGTAATCCCCCGAGATGGTGAACTGACGGCTGGGGCGGCCAGAGGTAAGAACGGCGACAGAACCACCCTGATTCTTCATCGACAGATCGCCCAGCATGGGAATTGTCTGGGGGTTGGAGCTACTGGGGTTCAGCTCGAGAAGGCTTTCTTTCTGGAAGTCCTGGGGGAGGAGAACCCTATTACCGTTGACTCCACCGGCCAGAGTGAAGTCGAAGGTCTTCTGGATGTAGTGTTCCTGTTCGTTGACAAAAATATCGTAGAGTTCGGCACCGGCATCGCTGGCCATCTCACAGATCTGGGTGTCGCTGAAATATTGGTTGTTCTTCAACCCGCTGATGTCGCGGATCTGAGCGACTAGTGTTTTTGTATCAACGGACATCTACGCTCCTAAAAATTTGGGGGCCCGAACCGAATCACCAGGCCTCTAATCCGGCGATGCAGCAGGGCCCCCAAAAACTAACTAGTACTTCTCTTCGTTGCAGCGTTTGACCGCTTCTTCCAGTGCCCCGGGGTCTTTGGCCTCGATGGCATCCAGCATCATCTGGCCAGCCGACATCTCCTCTTCAGGAGCTGACTCGGCTGGCTTGCTGTTCTTCAGCTTGGCGTCGATTTTGTCGGTGATGCGTTTGAGGTCAAGCATGACTTACTGGCAGTTCATATATTGGAGGCACAGCATCAGGATGACGACGTCTCCTGAGGCCAGATTGACAGCGGCGCCAGCCGAAGTCGTCACCAGAAGAGTCAACAGACGGGTCTGACCCGACGTCGCATCAGCGGTGATCTCGACGTTGCAGGCTCCTGAGGAGCTGTAAGACGCCTGCTTGATCTTGGCCGAGAAATCAACCAAGTCCAAATAGGGCTCTTCGAGTGTCAACGTGTAGATGCCGGTGCCACTGGGTTTGGCTGCAGCAGCCAGACCGTTGTGTTGCGCAAAGGCACTGAGGGCGGGAAGAGCCCCAGAGGCCCCTGCAGTGAACTTGACGGGCATCCAAACCAGGCCAGAAGCCTGATTGGTGGTGTCTGAATAGGGAGCTGGATTTGCCATGATGGTTCCTTTGGTTTCCCCTCAGCCCCCGGGGCGTCCCCCAGGGGCCAAGAGAAGGGCTTACGCCGAGACCGTGATGACGCCAGTGGCTGCGGGGTTCGTGGTGTAGAAGAACCCGGTACAGATCGTCGACAACCGGATACGATCCGAGTTGTAGTCTTCGACGTAGAGACGGCCGGTCGGTGACGAGGGCTTGAAGGGCGACTTCCCGGGATATTCGAAGTTCCAGGAGTCAGCCTTGGTCAGAACCATCTCGGTGACGGGGCAGTTCGGATCCATGAGGGCGGTGCATTTACCGGTCGGCAGAACGAAGTCGAAACCGGCGTAGAAGATCTCTGCGGCGCCGTCAGACTTCGCCATGATGTCGTAACGCACAGCCGACTGAATCGCTTCAGCAAGCTTGGCTCCCATGATGGGGTTCAAGTACAGCGTATCTGGGGCGCTGTGCTTGAACTGGCCCATGTAGCCGGCCAGGGTGCGAACAGAGCTGATCAGAGCCTTGCCCCTACCATCAAAAGCGAAGCCCGAAACGGCTTCGACAGGGGTTGCTGCATCACGGACGACGCCGAGGAAGGTGTCACCAACAACGAAGTTGGAGTCGCGGGCATCAACCGGGGGGACGAAGCCGAAGACACCGGGGAACGTCGAAATCGTAGATCCGGTGATCATTTCCGATTCCAGACCGATGACGTGAGTCGACGTCGGGGTCCAGCCCGAAGATCCGGCATCAACCCGAATCGTCAGACCCTGAACAGAGCTGCCGATGACTTTGGCAGTTCCGGAGTCAATGGAAGCCGTCGGCGTCGCCTTGGAGACGATGACGTTGTCCATATTGAAGCCGGCTACTTCAGATGCCGATTCCAGGGTGAGGACGAAGATATTGCCAGTGGGGTTGGTGTGGCTGACGATGGTACCGCGGGTGCCGTGGCCATCACCATAGATGTTGCGGGCGAAGTCCTGAGCCGCCAGTTCAGCGGATTGGAAAGTCGCCTGAGTCATGGCATCAGCAGCCGACTCCGGAGACTCCGTGTAGGGGACCTCCCAGTTATTCAGGACCTTGACGCCGTAGCCCTTTTGGGGGCTGACGATCCAGGCGTAGTTGGTACCGAGGCCCTCTTCGGCATTGGCCAAAGCGGTTTCAAGATCGGCACCCTGTCCACCACCGGCACCGGCGTTGAAGGGAACCTTCTTTGCCGAGCCACCCTCACCGCCCTTTTTGGTCATGCGGTCGAGGAAGGGGCGTTCCTGCACCAGGGTCTGGATGAATGATTTATCGAGATTCTCTACGAGAATCGCGTTAATGCTGTCGTCGAAAAATGCCATAGCTGCTATCCTTGCAGGACCGGTGTCCTAGGTTGTTGAAAGTGTTGAATTGTTGAAGTGTTGAAATCTACTTGCCGGCTCTATTCCGATAGATCGCGGCGATGTCGGCTCTGGCCTTTTCTGCGGCCTCTTTGCGGGACATCACTTCTTTCGTCGGGTTGAGCTGAACCACTGGTCTCGTGGTTAGAGTTAGCGACTTCTGTGCCGGAACTGCAGCGGCCTTTTCTGTCGTCTTCCCGTTTGCAGGCGGGTCAACGGCGGCCTTGTCTGTGGGGGTAGTTTTATCGATGGAGAATCGTTTACCGAGTTCGATGTATTCGGCCTCAACGATTTCAAAGGCCTCGGCAAAGAGGCCTGAGATGATGGCTTCGTCTGTGGTGTCGTCGGGGATGCCTCTACCGACCTGGAGCTTGGAGGCAATAGCTGCGGCGTACCTGGTGGCCTCGCTGCGGTTCTCCGGCTTTGAGGACAGCGGGAACCTCGAGGCCGAGGTCTCCGGGACGACAAGACTATCCAGGATGGAGCCGACTTGCTTTTCTATTTGGGCATCAACGGCTTTAGCTGCTATCTCTGCATCGGCCTTTGTTTTTGTATCGGCTTCGGCTCTACGTTGTGCTTCGTCAGCTTCGATCTTCTTTGAGATCTGATCGACCTTGGCGGCGAGGTCATCGCCGGCTTCAGCCTTGGCTTCTGGGTCTGTTGCTCCGAAGTAGAGCTTGACGAGGCGATCCATCTCGGCGGTGGGGTCGGCGCCAGCCAATTTGCCAAGGGCTGTAATGGGGTCCGTCTTATAGAGGTCTCGGGCCTCTTTCAGGGCCTGGAAGTCAGCCGTTGAGGTCTCGAACTCTTTGACTTTATTGGCTAAGTCACGATTCTGTTTGCTGAGTCTTGCCACTTCCCGAAGGGCTTTATGTTCTGGTTTTGTTTCGTCAACAGCTGGGGTTGACGATTCAGCCGGCGACTCGGTCGATCCAGTTGCAGCAGGATCAACGTTTGGGGTGATGCCGGGGGTCTGGCCAGCAGCCGCCTCTGACTTGGCTCTAATCGCAGCCCTGACGTTGTGAACGGCATTGGCTGCGATGTTGAGGACCGGCGCATAGGGTTGAGGTCCCCCGGAATTAGGAATGATCCCTGATGGGGTGGTGCGACCGGGGGAAGAGACAGAAGGAGCTGGGGTTGAGGTAGAGGCTTCAGCAGACATTAGATTCCTTGGGTAAGAGGACTTTAGGACGGACGAATACCGGGGTTAATTGCTGGTAGCGTGGCCCCGATATTGGGAGGACTTGGTGCAACAGCGGGATTGCCAGAAGTGAGGTCACCGAAGCCCTGAGCTGGGGTCACACCAGCAGGAGGGGCTTGTAGACCCGGTGTCTGAGGCGGCGTATCTCTATCGGCAATGAGGTCTTTGAGGGCGCTGCGATAAAGCAGATACAAATCGAGGATGTGTTCTGGGGTTCCCCAGTTCTCTTCGTAGCAGTAACGGGCCTCAACCTGTTTGAGGGCGTAATCAAGATCTGCAAATGGGGTCGGCGGGATGTAGTCCCCTTTGAGGAGGTCATCCAGCTGGCGATCTACAGACTCCTGTGGGGCATTCTGGATATCCATCAGCCCGTCGATATCAGGAATCTGAGAGTAGCGAAGCCAGGTTGTACGGGAGATAGCCCCATTAGCCAAGAGGCCATCTAGTGTCTGTTGTCTACCGGCTGGCGTCTGAGGTAGACGAGAGGCACCAAAGGCAGCCAGACCGACAGGTCGCTTCTCTTTGACCCAGGCCGGATCCCATTTAACAAGCTGGGTGTTACGACCCTTGAGGGTGAAGTCGGGCTTCAGATCTGCAGCGAGTCTGATGAGCTGGTAGCCGCATTTGATGACGAAGGATTCCAGTCGGGTGCCTTTCTCGGCATACTGGACGTCATCGATTTGCTGATACTTGTCTAGGGCGGCGCCGGATTGGAGACCCCTGGGGATGTCACCTTGGTTGGAAACCTCTGAGATGTGGCAACGCTTCCGGATGTCTTCCCTGAGAGTGGTTGACCAGGCGTAGAGCTGTGGGCTGTTGGCCTCATGGGTCTCCAGGGTCGGCTTGTCCCTCTGGTATTTAACAACGGCACCTGAGGTATCTCCCAGGGCGCGCTCATTGACACCAGAATTGGCCTCAACCATCCATTTCGGCCAAGCACAGCGGTGGTTATTCTCTGAAATGGCGGCTAGGACGTCATCATATTCGTCTTGTAGCGACATCGCTGTTTCAACGAGGCCCTGACCGAAGACACCCGAGGACAGCTCATTAAAGGCGAACTTCTCATAGGGCAGAGTTGGGCCGTCATAGACCTCATCGACGAAGATGTAATTGGCGAGGGCTCTGACATGTCTGCCGGGTCCGCCATTGGGATCTACATACCAGCAGTCGAGAAGAGGGATGACGTCGCTGCAGTCCAGTGAGCCGGTGCCGAACCAGAAGGCCGGCCAGGCCTGAGGTGCCTTGGCGATGGCTGCCAGGGCTTCTGGGTTATCTTTATATTGGCCCTCGAGGGCTGATCGGGAGATCCAGACCCGTTCAATGACCTCATTCTGCTTGTCTTCATCGGGGTTGCCGAAGAGGACACAGTCACTATGGGGTCTTGTGATGAGGATTTTACTTTTGAGGCCGGCTTCGAACTTCAGCCAGCCGGTTCCGTTCTCGATGGCGTCATGGATAACTAGCGGATATTGATCCCAAAAGGTCAGCTCATCGAGGGCGGCGTCCATCCATTGCTCCAGCCCTTTGGACTGTAGCCGCATCTCGAAGTTGCCACGTTCAGGTAGGACGCTAAGAAAGGTGCGTTGACGGCCGAGTTTATTAACATAGACGTCGCCGGCAGCAGCAATCTGGTTGTCTACTGGGGGCTGAAAATCCGTGGAACCATAATAGGAGAACAGCGTAGAGGGGCGTTTTGCCATCCCGAAGTAGTAATTGAAGCAGTCAGGTCTGCCGGTAAGGTGCCGAAAGAAAACAAGATTTCGCCATCTCAGCTGGATCTGGTTGGTTTCGCGGGAAGTCGCCTGGAGATTGATGATCCGGGCTAGATCGGCGTTTTGCTTCCCCTCTTCAGACTTGGGGACTTGAAACCAGTTCCTTGCGGCTGCCACTAGCTTGGCTCGTCAGTCGGGAAGAGGATCGGTGCCGTCTTTGACAGCGTTGTGGAGTCGCGCAGCCGTTTCGGTTGCAGCGGTTCCTTCTGCTTGTCGTCTGCCTTAGTGGCAGCGGCCCTGACGACTTTGAAGTCGCCGGTTGTGGGATTGAAGCTGCATTCGACAACATCAGGGGGAAGACCTTCGATGAAGGCCTTGAAGTCGGCGTAACTGTGCATCAAACATGGGGGTAGTTTTATCTCTTCTTCCAAAGCTGGGAATCACGTCTCACCGGCCTTGGAAGAAGAGATAAAACATGCTGGGAAGGTTCCTCAGTTTTTTCTGGATTCTCGTACATCTCTCGCAGGCCGGCTTCGGCTTCGGCTATGAGATGCTTACGAAACCGCTCTGCCTTGCTGAGACGGGAGAGATCCTCATGAGGCGACGGTGCGATCTGGACGAACTTTTCGAGGCCATACCTCGCGGCGTCGGCGACATCAGGGTGATGGGATGAATCCCAGGCCCATTTATTGGTGTCTCTGGCTCTGGTCGACCACTTGGCCTTGAGCAAGTCTTCAGCAAGACTGCTGCCGTCCAGAATCAGGGCCTGACGTTGAGCCAGTAGGTCATTAAATCGATCGACCCCGGCCTTTAACGATCCCGGGCCCTTCAAAGCGGGGTAGACCAGGACGGAGGTATTACGATACAGAAAGTCGATCGTTGCTGCGGCGCCACCGGGGTCATAAACCAGCTGGTAACCATTGGAATGAGGATAGCGATCCAGAAAGGTCTTGATGACCTCCAGCCATTCTGACTGCAGGGGATCGGCTCCAGGGGCGGTGACCCATTCTCCGACCTGAGTCAGGGGTATCCTCTGTTTGGTCGACCAAGCCCAGGCGACCATGCCGAATCTGTCCTGAAGACTGGCGGGGTCGGCACCGATGATGATGGCATCCATCCCGAGTGGCGGATCAACAGCTAACAGCTTGCCCGGTTTGAGGTCGAGATTGATTGACCACTTCGCCGGGATGCCGACCCAAACAGAGGCCTTGGGGTCAAAGGCGTGAAAGGCACGGGCTTCAGCAAAGAAGCGACACCTCCCCAACCAGTCCCTTTGGATGATGGGGTTGTCGATCGTGGTGTTGAGCTTCTTTAGAGTACGCTGAAGAGCTGCCTCGTTGTCGGTGAGATGGGGATTTTCCATCCGGGACCAGGTAAATCGCTGGTAGCCGTCATCAATATCGGGGTCGATATAGGCCCAGTCACCATCGATCTCAATGGCGCCACGCTTCCACAGCTCCCAAAACGGTCCTGCCGGGATCTCAGGAAAGGTGCCGAGTAGAACCATTCGGCCAGGAATCGGCTTTTCAGTAGTGGTCTGGTTTAGAGCCGGCTCAAAGATCCTTTCAATGAGGTCCTTGAGATCAACTCTGCAGGACTGCAGCTCGTTGAGAACACAGACACCGCCGGCCATGGAGCCGCCCAACATCGTCTCGACGTTGGCACTGTCATCCATCCCCAAGAATCTGACAACCGCTCCATTGGGGAACGTCGTCATCATGTTCTCTTCTCTGTGCTTACATGGGATCTTGAAGCGGTGGAGAAACGGTTTCCATTTGGCTCGCCAATGCGTGAAGGCCTGTTCACCGGTGGCGCCGAGAAATACTGACTCGGCAAAGGCGGTTTTCGCTGAGGTCAGAAATAGGATGCCGTCAGCTAGAACGTCCTTACCGATCTGGCGACTGCCCTGGACGATGAGGTTTTGGGCCGTAGAGGCAAGAACGGCCTCTTGTTGCGGGTAGCCGGCGACTTTGGCCACCGGGAGTCCATACTTCTCAGCGATATCCTTG
>Ga0193755_1000449_pt1 | contig 11839 bp, 7 predicted proteins | sample H1a2metaG_FD_144921 | JGI IMG/M metagenome (GOLD analysis project Ga0193755, IMG submission 144921) | Soil microbial communities from a riparian zone of the East river system, Colorado, United States - H1a2 | ecosystem: Environmental > Terrestrial > Soil > Riparian zone | place: USA: East River...
TGTTGTCGGCCGTTCTGCCGGTGTCGAAGATTTCGCTGCCGTGATCGAACGTTGGCGTGCCGGCAGGGAGAGCAGCTCCCCAGGATCCGTTCTGGAGCCCTCCCACCGCGCAGCCGACGCCGCCGCAGATGAACGGAATTCCGTCGAGCCCCAGCCCGTATTTCCGCTGCAGGGGCATCGTCTTGATGACCTTGTCGAACGTCGTAGTCGATTGCAGCGAGTACCGCGTCGGACCGGTGTGACCGCGCTTGGTCGTGATGAGAACTACGCCGTTCGCGGCGCGGGCGCCGTAGATGGCAGCTGCCGAGGAACCCTTGAGGATATCGATCGACTCGATGTCATTCGGGTTAATGTCCGCGGCTCGATTGAGCGTGACTTCTCCACCGCCGCCCGGCTGGTTCAGCGTAAGCGTCTGGTCAGTGGAGATGTCGTCGTTGTTGATCGGCTGACCGTCGACGACGAACAGCGGCTGGTTGGTGCCGAGAATCGTCGCCGCTCCACGAATCTTGACGGAGCTTCCCGCGCCCGGCTCACCGCTTTGCGAGCGGACCTCGACGTTGGGAGCTTTGCCCGCCAGGGAGTTCACGACGTTCTGGGGCTCCGTCGATCGTCTGATTAGCGAGCTGTCGACGGTGTTGATGACGTTGCCCAGCTTCGCCCTCGTACTCGACGTGCCGGCTCCCGTCACCACGACTTCCTCGAGGTGAAGGGGATTGAGCGCAAGCATGAAATCGAGTGCTAGCGGCCCTGCATTCAGCGTCACCGGCGTGCTCCTCGAGGTGAAGCCGATCCGGCGCGCTATGAGCGTCACCGTCTGCCCTGTGGCACGAGCCGCCGGAACGGTGAAGCTGTAATTGCCCGACTGGTCGGCCTGCGTACCGAGGCTCATGCCCTCGAGAAAGACAGTCGCACTCGGGATCGGCACACCTGCTTCGCTGGTGACTCTCCCGGAGATCGTGGTTTGCGCCGCCGCCAAGGCGGGAAGCAACGCCACCAGAAACCCTCCGGCAAAAAAACGAGACTTTCTACTCATACACGCTCCTCCTGTTGCGCGGTCGCATGAAGCGGCGCGCGCGGTGCAGTGTTCCGCGCTACGTGATGCTCGCAATGTGGGAGTGGGTACCGAGGCGTGTAAGAGAATTGCGGTGCCGAAGCTGTCAGGCATTGGTAGCGGAATTGTATACAGATTACCCGGGCGCAAATTGGCGCCGGGATGTCAGCCGCTGGACCATCCGTTGCGTCGTCCATTAGCCCGCCCAAGGCGCCTTCGAGACGCGCCCGCGACAACTTTTACAATTCGCATACATCACCGGCGAGGCAGAGTGGCGGGCGGAGCCGTATTGTATCGTTGCACGACCACCCGCCCAAAACGATGTCTATAACCAGTCATATGCGAGCATACGGAGCCCGCCCGTTGCTACTTGGCGCGGCGCTTCTCGGCATCGTGGTCGTTTCGGCTCTCGCTGTTGGGGAGTCGATGCGCAACGCGCGCGAGCGAAAGGCTGTGGCGGAGCGTACGGTCAGGGACTACGCGATGTTCGCGAGCTACATCTATACGACTCGCGCCTACCTCTCTGCGCGCGAGCGATCCGTGGCTTATGACACGATTCATCCGGGCATTCCCTGGGTGAGAAGTGCACTGCCGCCGGTGACAGCACTGGCCGCGATTCCCGACACGACGGAAATGTGTGGCGCGAAGGGGAAATGGTCGGTCTACAGATTCCGCCTCGACCTTCCGTCCCGCTCGCTCACGTACGCCGGGACTCGTCCCTCGCCTGAAGTCGACGCGATGATTCGCGATTCCATTCCGATACTCGCCAACCAGCCCTGGGTCAAAAACGCCGGCTTCGCCTATCTCTTTGTTGAACCACCGGGCGGCAGAGAGACCATCGCGTACTCTTCTGCGCTGGACTCCGCCGGGAACGTCATCGCGGTCTACGGCTATCGCTCCTGCTATGGCGTGCGCGATACAACGGATTACGCGCGCATGTACCGCGTCGTGAAGGTCCTGCCACCGATGGTGCCCGGATACATGGAAGAGGACGCACGATCAGCCTACGCTGCGGCTCGCGAAGACCAATCGGGGAAGATGATGGGTAGCAAATGGCCCATGGGCATGCCCGCTGAGTCGTTACTTACGCTCACCATCACCGACGCACAGAATCGCATGATTTTCCAGGCGCCCAAGAACAGCGCAAAATCCTCCAATTATTACGGAGTGGCTCCGCTGGGATTCGTGGGAGGATCAAAGTACTGGGTCGCCCTTCGGCCCAACGTCGCCCGCTTTCTCGTTTCGGGCGGAATTCCCGAATCACGCCTCCCGGCGTCCCTGCTCCTGCTCGCTGGGAGCATCGTGCTCGCCATCGCCGGCTTTGCATCGCTTCGCAGCGAGATTCGCCTCGTTAACTCTCGGCAGCGATTTCTGGCCAACGTGTCACACGAGCTGCGCACTCCGCTCCAGCAGATTCTCATGTTCGTGCAGCTGCTTCGTCTCGGGCGTACGCGCACGGAAACGGAGCGGGACCGGTCGCTCGAGATCATAGAGAGAGAAACCCACCGCCTCATCGCACTGTCCAATTCAGTGTTGGCGGCGACGAAGCCGGAGCTCCAGCTTCGCTCCGCTCCGGTCGATGTCGTCAACGTCGTCAACACGGCGGCGGATTTCTTCGCCCCGCTCGCCGAAGCGCGCAAGATGCGGATCGAGCTGGATGTCGTGGAACCGGCAATCGCCCGTGGCGATTCCGGCGCCATTCGTCAGATCCTCATCAACGTTCTGGACAACGCGGCGAAGTATGGACCGATTGGGCAGACGATCACGATCGGAGTGCGGACTGATGAGAAAGCGGTGCGCCTCTGGGTAGATGACGCGGGGCCGGGAATTCCGGCCTCCGAGAGTGAAAATGTGTGGAAGCCTTTCTTCCGCGTGGGAGGAACCGTGGACGACAGCACAGGGGGTGCGGGTCTCGGACTGGCGATCGTGCGCGATCTGGCGACGGCAATGGACGCCGACGCGCGACTTTCGCAGACCCCCAAAGGCGGCACGCGCTTCACGATGGTCCTCCACAAGGGTCAGAATGGTGTGGGGCCATGACGCACGCGTGGCAACCCCCGGGCACCACCGACGTAGCCGTTGGTCACTCGATTCTCATTGTCGAGGACAATGAGACGCTCGCACTAGGGCTTCGCACCAGTCTCGAAGTCGAAGGCTACAAGGTTGAGTGCGTAACCGATGGGGGCGACGGCCTGACCTGGCTGGAGCAGCACAATCCGGATTTGATTGTCCTCGACCTGATGCTGCCCGGCTTGAACGGATTCGAGGTGCTCAAGCGTTATCGCGCCCGCGGCGGCTCCGCTGCAGTGCTCATTCTTTCTGCCCGCGACCAGGAAGTCGACAAGGTGCAGGGTTTCCGCATCGGTGCCGACGACTACGTCGTCAAGCCGGTTGGCGTGCTCGAGTTTCTCGCGCGCGTCGAAGCGATCATTCGGCGTCTGGCCCCGGCCGCCAGAGCATCATTACCAGGCGAAGCACGCGCGCGTCCATCGCAGCTCGGTTTTTCCGATGTGCTCGTCGATCTGCGAACGAGGACGGTTCTCCGCTCCGGAAAGGCGGTCGACCTGAGCCCGATGGAGTTCGATTTCCTCGCTTTTCTCATCGAGTCCGGTGGCGACATCGTCTCCCGCGACACCCTCATGCAGCAGGTCTGGCGGTACAGCCTCGGCGTCACCTCGCGCACCGTCGATCAGCACGTAGCGCGTCTCCGAAACAAGCTGGAGCCGGATCCAGCGCAGCCACGTCATCTCATCACGGTGCGCAAAGCCGGATATCGCTTTCAGAGGTAAAAGGCGGCCGTGCTAGCCGAATAACGCTCGGATTGATTGGGTGACTCATAGACATAGGCTTCGGCTAGCACGGCTCACTTCTTTCACTTGCATAACTGAATTCGCGGATAGTACGGCGCGACAAGCGGGAGGTTCAGGACTCGCCTCCATGCGACCCACAGGTCCCGGAGAAAGGCTTTCTCCATTTTCCTCAGCGCCGACAGGTGATAATGCTTCGGAGTCCAGCCGGCGTGCTCCACGGCGAGGCGCGCGCGCTCGGCGTCGTAGTAGGGGCGGTAGTCGCTCTTGCAGCGGAGCAGCGAAACCCCGATTAGATAGCACGACTTTCTCGCGTGCGCGTCATACGCGCTTCGTCCCCCAGCGACGGTGCGACGAGGCGCAACCCGGGTAGATGACTGAGTGCCGATCGCTGTCAGCTCGCCCGTGCATGTTCCCAATCGGGCGCGCGATTGATGCGCCGAGCGGACCTGGTAACCACTGGGATACGCGACTTCAAGTCCGCACTCCGCGCACCTGTACGCTGTCCCCGGAACTGTACCCAACCCACAATAGGCCCAGAACGCCGACGGTGTTTGCGCCCGGGTTAAATCGAGTCGCGAGAGCAGACGTGCAGCGAGAAGGTGTCCGATGCCACGCTGCTGCTCGAGCCATGTCCAAGCGGGATGTTGCCCTATCGCTCGACGCAGCTCCAGCGCCAGCATTTTCTCTTCGTCAGCCGCGCGAGCGTACGCGCGCTCGAGCACCATTGGTGCGCCAACCGATCCACCGCGCGCGATCTCAGTCATCAGCTGGTCGACGTCGCCGGCGGTCTCGCCGCTGCCCGCGAACGATCTCCCCTGCAGAAACGCGCGCACGCGCTCGCCGTGAGAGACTCGCATTCTCTGCGCCTCCTCGAAAAGCTGGTAGAGCAGGCGCAGCTCGCTTACCGCGTCCGGCTGGTACGACTGTCCGGCGAATTGTTCGAGTGAGATCGCCACGTGTTACCGGTTTGGGAGGGGAGCGAAGATTTCCTCCGGAACTCTATCATTGGGCGCAGGGCGGGACTGTCTATAAGGAGTAACGAAGTTGAGACCGCGCGTTTACCTTAGCATCCCAACCCAGCCTTAGAGCAAACGCCGATGAGATACCTGCTGATCGCTGCCGCGATACTTGGCGCACTCGTTCTGCTTGTCCTGGCCATCGGCTGGAGTCTGCCGGTCAAACACACGGCGGCGAGCGGGGTGACGATCAACACCACCGCCGCACCTCTTTACAACCTGATCACGGATGTCGAGCGGTATCCTCAGTGGCGTAGCTCGGTAGAGCGAACCGAGCGCTTGCCCGACAGCGCGGGAAAGACACGATTTCGCGAGGTCGGAAGCAATGGGACGATACTATATGAAGTGGAGAGCGCGGAGCCGAATCGACGGATCGTAACGCGGATCGCGGACCGATCACTCCCATTCGGCGGGAGCTGGACTTACGAGCTGATCCCGCGCGGCGACTCGACCACGTTGCGCATCACGGAGAACGGTGAAGTCTACAATCCGTTATTCCGCTTCGTGTCGCGATTCGTGATGGGGCACACTCGAACCATCGATACGTACCTGAGCGATGTCGCACAGCACTTCGACTCGGCGAAAGATCCGAAGCTGCCACGCTAACAGATGACGCTTACTGGACCTTCTGATCCAGGACCTCGCGAACTTTCTTCGCGAACTGCGCCGGCGTGAATGGCTTCTGCAGGAATGCGGTTCTGCCGTCGATCACTCCTCGCCGCATCACCTCGTCGTCGGTGTAACCCGACATGAAGAGGACGCTCATTTCCTTTCGCGACTCGAGAAGCTTCTCGACCAGCGGCCGACCGTTCATCTTGGGCATGACCACGTCGCTGGCGACGAGATCGATGTGACCGCTGTGTCCGCTCGCGATCGCGAGGGCCTCCAGGCCGTTCCGCGCCAGCAGCACAGTGTACCCGTTGCCTTCGAGAATCCGCGCCGACAGCGCCCGCAGCGACGCGTCGTCTTCGACGATGAGCACGGTCTCGGTACCCCCCGTTGCAGTGTGGCCGTCCTCGCGGAGCACAACAGATTCCTCACCGTCCATCACCCTCGGAAAGTAGACCTTGAAGGTCGTGCCTTCGCCCGGCTCGGAGTAGATCCACACATCGCCGCCCGATTGCTTGACAATGCCGTACACGGTCGAGAGGCCAAGCCCCGTGCCCTTCCCCTGCAGCTTCGTCGTGAAGAACGGCTCAAATACCCGACTCTGCACCTCGCGCGTCATTCCGGTCCCGGTGTCGCTCACCGCAACCATTATGTACTCGCCAGGAGCAGCGGCGAGACGCCCATCGGTGTGTCCGCTCGAGAGCGCGGTGTTGGAAGTCGTGATGTTCAGACGTCCACCGTCGGGCATCGCGTCGCGCGCGTTCACGACGAGGTTGATCAGAACCTGTTCCAGCTGCCCGGGATCTGCGTTGATAAGAAAGAGATTCGGCTCGAGCGTGGTCGCCAGCTCGATGTCCTCGCCGATCAGACGGCGTAACAGCTTCTCGAGCCCAACCACCACCGAGTTGACGCTGATCACGCGCGGCTCCATCAGCTGCTTCCTGCTGAAAGCGAGCAGCTGGCTGGTGAGGCCCGAGGCGCGCGTTGCCGCGTTCGATATCTCCTGAACGTCTTCGCGCCTGGGGTCGCTTTCCTCGAAATCGCTGAGCAAGAGCGAGCTGTAGCTCAGAATGACCGTCAGGATGTTGTTGAAGTCGTGCGCGACACCGCCGGCGAGCTGTCCGACGGCATCCATCTTCTGAGATTGGGCGAGCTGCTCCTCGAGTCGCGACTGATTGGTCAGATCCCGCACCGTGTACACCAGGACGCCGGGAGCAAACGCCGCGGCATCGACCTGGAGCACGCGTTTCTGGCCGGACGCGCTTCCATTCTGACCGTTGTGTGGTGAGGGCATCCGCGAAGCGCCGGTCGCATTCGCGCTCTCCGGCAACACCGTCAGCAGGGGGAGCTCGCGCAGTTCTTCGACTGAGAAACCAGTGAGAGCGCAAGCCGCCGGATTTGCATCGAGAATGCGTCCGGAGTCGTCGGCGATGAATAGCGCATCACTGACGTGATCGAAGATCCGGCGGAGCCTGTCTTCGCTCTCCTGACGGCCGGCTTCGGCGCGCCGGCGCTGCGATCGCTCTCCCGCGCGCCCCAGAGTCGCCAGCAGATGGTCCGGTTGCACCGGCTTGATCAGATAGTCGTAGCTCTCCTCGCGCATCGCGCGAACGGCGCTGTCCACTGAGGCGTTGCCGGTGAGGATCACCACCTCTGTCAAATCCGAGAGCGCGCGCAGCCGGCCTACGAGGTCGATGCCATCGATGTCTGGCAGACTTAGATCGACGAGGGCAATGGCGGGTGCGCTTGCCGGATCCTGCGCCAGCCTGAGCGCTTCCGTCCCGCTCGGCGCTCCCGTCGTAGCATAGCCATGTGCACGCAGAATGTCGGTGATCGTGCGCAGCATGTGCGCATCGTCATCGACTACGAGAACCTTGAGCGGATCAGGCCGCAAAGAGTTCATCAAGAATCTCGATAAGCCGGGCCGGCGGAAACGGTTTCTGTAGACTGGCGTGAATCAGGCGTCCTTCAAGCAGCTCTGGATGGTCCGGCTTGCAGTTGCGTCCGTTGCAGAGGATCAGCGCCACGCCGGGGCTGACTCTCCTGATTGCAATGACCGTATCCTCTGACTTGATGCCGTCCAGGCGGAGGTCCAGAACCACCGCGGCCAGTGATCTCTCTTCGAGCGTGTGGAGAGCATCGTTCAAACTGTCCGCGATCAGCGTGACGTATCCCTTCTCAGTCAGCATCTCGCTGAGCTTCGAGAGAAAGGGCGCGTCGTCGGCCACTATCATGACAGGCTTCTGTTCCTTTCGCGTCTGCTCCAGCAGCTCCAGCATACCGGAGAGCACCACCGGCTTGGAGAGAACCTTGATCGCGCCAGCCCGCTCGGCCTCGGCGATGATATCAGCTGCCGTGTAAGCGGTCATGAGAATCACCTTGATCTCAGGACGAAGCGCCTTCATCGCCTTGAACGCGTCGACGCCGTTGATGCCGGCCATTCTCACGTCCATTAGAACAGCCTGATACGGCTGCTTCCGTACTGCCTCGACCGCCTCTTCCCCGCTGTGAGCGCCATCGGGACGCCAGCCTTCCAGTCGAAGGATGTCCGTGAGGGTCCGCACCATTTGCCGGTCGTCATCGACGATGAGGACGCGGCGGCTCATGTCGCGTCGCCTTTCGCCACAGGCAGGTCGATAGAGATCGTTGAGCCCTTGCCTTGCTCGCTTACGGCAGAGATTTCCCCACCGTTGGCCTGTACCAGGCTACGAGAAACGGCGAGGCCGAGACCGATGCCGCGCGCTTTCGTGGTGAAGAGCGGCTCGAACATCTTATCGAGCTGGGCCTGTGTCATGCCGATTCCGGTGTCGCGCACTTCCAGCCGTACGTAACCGTTGGCGCCGCGTTTGGCGCGCAGCCCCAGAGTGCCGACCTTTCCGTTCCCTTCCATCGACTGGAGCGCGTTCGTCACGAGGTTGATGACGACCTGTCCGATCTGGACGCGGTCGACTCTTATCGGCGGCAGATCGGCCGGTAAATCCTCGACCAGCTTCACACCATTCAAGTCCCCGACGCGTTCCAGCTGCTCGCGCACGATTTTCTCGATGGCAACAGTTTCCACCTGCGGCTGCTTGATCCGGGCGAAATCCAACAGGTCGCCGATGATCTTTTCTGAAAGTGCGATCTGCGTTCGGATAATTCCCAGATACTCCTTTACGTCCGGTGACGCTTCCTTGAGCACCATCAGGAGGTAGTAGATCGCGTTGGTCATGACGCCGAGCGGATTTCTCAGCTCGTGACCGACTCCGCCCGCGAGCTGGCCGAGCATCGCGAGCGTCTCGCGGCGAACGAGCGACTCCTGCGCTTCGCGCAGGTCGTTGAGCGCCGTCTCGAGATCTTTCGTGCGCGCCCGTACCCGGTTCTCCAGCTTGTGCGTCGATTCATCCACCTGCTGCGCCATGCTATTGAACGACTGTGCCAGCACGCCCAGCTCGTCCTGCCGTCCTGTGGTTACTCGGCGCGAGTAGTCTCCTGAAGACATACCCTCGGCGGCGAGCGTCATTTCCTTGAGAGGTCCGGTGATTTGACGGCTGATCAGCAGGGCCGCGAGTCCGCCGACAATCACCAGCAGCAGGGCCGCCATAGCCATGTCACGGAGAAAACGGTTCGCCGGGGCGAGCACAACCGACGTCGGGATGCCGATCCATAAGAACCAGTCGAGGGACTTGATCGCAACCTCGTTCCCGATCCGACGGACGCCGTTGGCCGAGGTGTAAATCGTTGCAGCGCCAACCTTGTCGGGTGCCGTCGGTCCTGTCACAATCTCCGACATATCGGTCCAGACCTTTCCGTCGGCGTTGCCGATCAGGAGGGCTGCGTCGGATCCAATGAGGGCCGCGACTACTTTCGCACCCTGGGCAGCCGAAATCTGTCTGTAGATGGTGATGAACCCGGTCGTGTCGCCTGGGGAGGCGATGACGGGACTCTGGACGAAGTAAAACAGGACGGTGTCGCTGGCGATGATCGGGCTGATGGTGGTCAGCTTTGGCGGCGCGGACAGAGTCGGCCGTGTCTTGAGAAACGCAGCGGTCGCAGGAGTCTTCCCGTCCACCCAAACCAGCGGGCGTCCAGCCTTGTCGCGCAAATCGATCCCGAGAAGCTGCGGTATCGCTTTGGAGTAGCCTGCCAGCGCAGTTTGCGCTGCTGTGCGGGATCGTGTGTCGTTTGCGATCGTCGCTTTCCTGACCGCGGAATCAGCCGCTACCTTCGCGGCTTCGATGCGAATCTGCTTTCCTGATTCCTCGAAGAGATTGGCGACGAGGCGGGAAGCGCTTTGCATCCTCTCCCCGGCGGCGGCGAACAGCGCCTGCGTAAGCTGTCGATACGCGACTCCCGAAAAAATGACGATCGCGGCGACAAGGAGCGCCGAGATAAGGAGTGGCAGCTTTCGGGACAGCGACTGGCGGGGGGAAAACCGACGCAGCGCCGAACCTGTCTGGTTGGGAGTCAATAGTTGGTGGCTGGTTGAATGGTATCCGTTTGACTCCAACTACGCTCACCAAGTCACCCATAGTTTCCCCTATCTCGCGTCACTATCGACTAACATCTGAAATCGACATCGAGTTACCTCCGGCACAGGGGAAAAACCCTGTATGTCGGTTTCTTATCATTCGATGTCGATTCTCTTTCACCGATCGCCTGAGGGGCGTCTTAACTCGGCTTACGAAGTCGGCGTGGCACAAAAGACCCGTGACTTCATGCGCGTGCCCGCTGGCAAACTTCTGATGCGCGGATTTCGAAGAATTACGTGACTAAATGAGATGACGACGCGCGCGGCTCAGGAAGTCGGACCCTTTGGCTTGTCCGTAAACAGCACAGGATGACCGAACGACCACTGACTATGCTCCCGCTCCTTCTTCGGCGTCGCGAGCATTGACTTGAAGAACGGCAGCAGGTCCAGCTGCACCGGAGTGAGAATCGCCCCCGCAATCTCCGGCTGCTCCCAGAAAATCTTCCAGTACGTCTTCTGTGTCGCCTGTACGCTGTCCAATTCCGCCTTCCCTGCTCCGCCCTGTCCCTTCGACAAGAACTCACCGAGGGGGATGTAAAGCGCCCGGATCTGCGAGGAGAACACCGAATCAGCACGCTTTATGGCGGCCACCTGTGAAGTCGTTAACAGCAGCGAGTCGGTCTGCTCGATCAACAACCGATACACATCCGACGTGTTTGAGAGATAGAACGCCGCCAGTGAGTCAGGCGAGCGCCGCTGCCATCCCTGTCCTCCCTTCACGGGCTCGACCGCGCGACGCAGCTGCTGCAGATCGTAGTCGGTCGAGAGATTGAACGAAAAATCGATTACGATCCGGAATGGATTCCGTAGCAGCGTGCGACCCGGCCGCGTATCCGCAAAGCGCGGATTCACATCGTACAGGAATCGGTTGTTCGCAGCGTCGAATCCGCGCGGGACGAGTAGTACGGGATCGGGTGTCGCGGGCGAGCCCCAGCCGCGCAGCGATCCGCCGTGAACGAGCTGGTCTACACCCCCAAGCACGTTTTGCAGATAGACGCTCGGAACCACGCGTCTGCCCCACTTGCCAGGAAGCGGCGGACGCCACTGGACGTTGAGCGACTGCGTCCACGGCCCCCGACAGCCGTTGCGTGGCGCGACCACCCCGCGATGCTCGAGCAGACAGGCAGTCGCTGTCGGCGATCCGTTCGCTAGCAGGGCGCGCAGCTGGTCGGCCAGCGCGAGATCGCTCTCCTTCCCGACATCGGGAATGAACGCGCGGTCTCCGCTTCGTCCGTCGCCATTCACATCTCCCTGCACGATCGGAGTGAACGGCAGCCCGGACTGCACGCGCCCGAAGAGAGTCACCGCGCCGATCTTGTCGGTGAAGAAACCGGACGAGACGACGAAGATGTGCCGCGCGTCGTTTTGGCTGGCCGCCCATTCCACCACTCGAGGATCGCCGAACGCCGCACCGTCAAAGCCGCGATACTGCCGCCTGGTCGATTGAAGCGTGTAGGCGATCGACCCGAAGAACGAAGCCCTGCCCCTGAACCCGAACACGTCGGGCGACAGCAGGAGATTGAGCTGACCACCGTAACCGCGGAGATCGCTGACCCGAACACCGACTCGGCCGAACTGATCGGATTTTCTCGACTCTACCGCCGACACCGCTCCGCTGGCGGGATCGATCGACGCGGGTGACACGTACACCGGGCGATTCCCCTCGTTGGCGAGAGTCAGACGACTGACGCCGCCGAAGTTCGCGTCGACCACTCCGGGCTGCGAGAGATCGTAGGAGCCGAGCACACCCGCGCGAAAGAGAATCCGCTTGAAGCTGGTGTTCCAATCCAGAGAGGCGCGCCAGCTCCGCGGCACATCGTACGACGGTGATATGAGCGCCACC
>Ga0193755_1000450_pt1 | contig 11836 bp, 10 predicted proteins | sample H1a2metaG_FD_144921 | JGI IMG/M metagenome (GOLD analysis project Ga0193755, IMG submission 144921) | Soil microbial communities from a riparian zone of the East river system, Colorado, United States - H1a2 | ecosystem: Environmental > Terrestrial > Soil > Riparian zone | place: USA: East River...
ATGTCCGATATAGATCGTCGTCGGAAATACGCTGCCGAACAACGCGGCGACGACCGAACCGATGCCGTTTGCCATCAGCGAGGGAAATGTGCGGAAGCGGTCGCCGGCGGCTTCGGCGCTCTCGATGTTCTGCAGCGACCCGACGACATTGAAAATACCCATGGGAAAAATTACGGAAAAATAACCGAGAAAGGCCGGATTCGTGAGCGCTTCCCATAGCGAGCCGCCCGCAAAGGCCGGCAAGGCGAGTGAGTAGCCGGTGAAAATTGCCTTGCCGCTCATCGTTCCGAGGGCCCAACCTAAAATGGTGCCGATCGCGATCGCCACCATACCGCCGGGCAAACCGAAAGGTAATCTTTGATGCGAGAAGTATGCTACAAAGATCACCGCCATCGGCACCAACGCAACTAGCGGCCGGCCGAAAATTTTAAACGTGAAATCCATCGCGATGAACGTAATCGCGATACCCGACAGCGCCGACAGCAGCGCCGCGCGCGGTGTCACCCGGCGCACGCTCTCGGCGATAAATGCGCCAACGATTTCAATCACGCCGTTCAAGAAGCACGCGACCAGACTGACTTTCCAAGCCCAGACTGGATCTTTGGTCTCGATATAAATCGGCAACATGATGAAAAAGACAAAGGCAAAGAGACTTACCGTGTTGATGCCGTAAGGCAGTGCGGTAACATCCTCGCGTCCCGTCTCGCGCGCTAACTGGCGTGCTTGCCAGGCATAAAAAAAGTTGCCGACAAGAATCGAAATAGCCGCACCGGGAAGAATACGGCCGAAAATATATTCGTCCGGCAAATGAATCAGTTCGCGGCAAAGGCTGACGATGAGAATCAACTGAATCAGGTTATCGATCATCAGACCGAAAAAACCGTCGAGGTCCTTGCGCACGAACCAAGGCGGATTGAATGAAGCTTGCGGCATGAGATAAAAATCCCCCGATAAATTTTCGCCGACTTTATTGTTGCCGCACTTTTCTGTCAAATGGTCGCGACGCGAGTTGAGCTTGAAACCATCCAGGAGGGGCGATAAAAGTTTATGTAGATAGAAAGTCGCGAATGCTTCTTTATAAAAACCTTGGCCGAATGGGTTATCTCGCTGCGCTCGAGTTGCAAGAACGCCTCGTCGAAACTAAGCAGCGCGGGTCTAGCGTCGATATGCTACTTTTCGTCGAGCATCCCCATATTTACACTCTTGGCCGCGGTGGCAAGGAGTCGAATGTTCTGAGCGCTCAAGATGTTCCAGTCAGCCGCACCAGCCGCGGCGGCGACGTAACTTATCATGGTCCCGGCCAGTTAGTCGTTTATCCGATCATCGATCTGCGCTCGAAGCTGCGCAAAGACGTGCATCGCTACGTAAGGAACTTGGAATTGTCGGCGATTCGAACCTTAAACGACTTCGGACTCGCCGGCACACGCCGGCCGCCTTTCACGGGAATTTGGATCGGCGACCAAAAAATTGCCGCCATCGGCGTCGCCGTGCGCCGCTGCGTTACTTTTCACGGCCTCGCATTGAACGTGAATCCGGATTTGAGCTACTTCAAGCGCATCATTCCCTGCGGTCTCGCCTGGGCCGACGTGACGTCGATGGCGAAAGAGCTTCGTACTGAGCAAAATCTTGCTGAAGTAAGGGAACGGTTTCTCCACAACTTCGTGGAAGTCTTTGGCTACTCACATGTTGAAAAGACAGCGAATGGAAAATGGAGGATAGAGGATTGCGATCCTCAATCTTCGATCGTCGATCCTCGACCTGTGTGAACCATCATGCCTAGAAGACATCCCGACTGGATAAAAGTCAAAGCGCCGGGGCATCCCAACTACCTCCGGCTCAAGCGCATTCTGCGCGAAAAGAGTCTCCACACGGTTTGCGAAGAGGCGCGCTGCCCGAACATCGGCGAATGCTGGGGCAATAAGACCGCGACGTTTTTAATTCTTGGCGACACTTGCACGCGCGGCTGCCGTTTTTGTGCCATCGACAAAGGCAAGCCGCTCGCCCTCGATCCCGAAGAACCGCGCAACGTCGGCCTCGTCGTCAAAGATCTTAGCTTGGATCACATCGTCGTCACTTCGGTCAACCGCGACGATCTTCCCGATGGCGGCGCGGCGCATTTCGCCAAGACGGTTTTCTGGATCAAGTCGCTCAACCCTGGTATCCGCGTCGAACTCCTCATTCCCGACTTCGACGGCAACTTGCAAGCGCTCGAAACGGTGGTCAACTCAGGCATCGAAATTCTCAATCACAATATCGAAACCGTGCCGCGCCTCTACGGCAAGGTCCGTCCCGGTCACCGCTATGAGTGCTCGTTGAATATCTTGAAAGAAGCCAAGAAATTGCGCGACGAGATGTTGACCAAGTCCGGTTTCATGCTTGGCGTCGGTGAGACTGCTGAAGAAGTCATGGCCACGCTGCGCGATCTGCGCGAAAACGACGTCGACATCGTCACCATCGGCCAATATCTGCAGCCGTCCAATCGTCAACTCAAAGTCGAACGCTATGTGACGCCGGAAGAGTTTCAGCAGTTCAAAGTGGCGGCCGAGGAATTGGGCTTTCGTCACGTCGAGTCAGGCCCGCTCGTGCGCAGCTCCTATCATGCTTGGAGCCACGTGGCTTGAGTGCGCGACGTTTTCCTCGCTCGCCGCGTCTATTTTTGAAATTGACTTCGCGCTACCATGTTCGCTATGTTCCCGAAGGCGACAATCGCTGGCAAATGCTCCTGGGGGACCGCTAAATTCGAGCCACATGGATCTTCGGACGTAACGAGGGAAAAGGAGGCAAGGCTATGGCGAAAAAAAGATTGACCCGACGCGATTTCATCAAAACGGCTGCGGCCGGAGCGCTCACTGCCGGTACAGGTGTGCCTTTGCTTTTGCCGGGGCGCGCCCACGGCGCCGCCGCAAAGAAGAGTTTAAAAATACTCCAGTGGGTGCACTTCGTGCCAGTTTTCGATAAATGGTTCAACGAGAAATACGTCAAGGAATGGGGCGAGAAAAATAACACCGAGGTGGCGGTGGACAACATCGGCATCGCGGGGCTTAGCGCCCGCGCGGCGGCCGAGGTGTCGGCGCAAAAAGGCCACGACCTATTTCTCTTCAATTGGCCGCCGCCGTTCTACGAAGAGCAGGTCGTGGATATGCGGGATGTCTACGCCGAGTGTGAGAAGAAGCACGGCAAGCCCATCGACTTGGCGGTCAAGAGCACGTTCAACCCCAAAACCAAAAAATACTTCGGCTTTTCTCCTTCATTCACTCCCGACCCGATCAACTGGCGCAAGGACCTGTGGGACGATGTCGGCGTGGTGCCCGATAGCTGGGACAAAATCCTCGACGGTGGGCGCAAGATCAAACAGAAGCACAACATTCCGGTTGGCCTTGGCTTGGCCCAAGAGATCGATACATCAATGGCGATGCGTACCATCATGTACTCCTTCGGCGCGCATGAGCAGGATGCCAATGGCAATCTGACCCTCAATTCGAAAAACACCGTCGAGACGGTGAAATTCGTCAAAGCGCTTTTTCAGGAGACGATGACGCCGGAAGTTTTCACTTGGGACGCTTCATCCAACAACCGCGCGATGCTCGCTGGCACCATCTCTCTAGCGCTAAACGCGATCTCGATCACGCGCCAGGGCGAAAAGGACAACCCGGAATTCACCGAGAAGATCCATCTGGCTAAGGCGGCCGCCGGCCCGGTGCGCCGCATGGGCCTCGAGCATGTGATGGACGTTTACGTGATCTGGAAGTTTGCAGAGAATATCGAGGGGGCCAAGAAATTCCTGGTTGACTATGTCGGCAATTTCCGCCAGGCCTTCGTCAATGGCGAATTCTACGACTTCCCTTGCTTCCAGCGCACTGTGCCGGACATAAAGCAACTGCTCGCCAACGACCCCAAGGCCAAACCGGCCGATAAGTATAAAGTTCTAGAGGACGTGCTGAGCTGGGCAACCAACATCGGCTACCCGGGGTACGCCAACGCGGCCATCGATGAGATTTACCAGAAGTGGATTATTCCCGTGATGTTCGCCAAAGCCGGGCAAGGCGTATTGAGCCCCGAGGACGCGGTCAAGGAAGCCGCCGATGAATCCAAACGCATCTGGGATAAGTGGCGCGAGCGCAAGCTGATTTAAATTCGCAGTCGCCCGCGAAGGCGGCACCGGGCCGCGCGGTGTTCATCAGAAAAGGAGACTCCGGAGTTCGGCGTCTCCTTTTCTTTGCATGGGTAACTAATCCACGAGGCAAACCAAAGTAGAGATTCAGAATCTCATGGCCACAGTCGAGACACGCGAAATCAGAAAATTTTTCGGCGACATTGCCGCGGTGAATGGGATTAACCTACTTACCAGAGACGGAGAATTCCTCGTGCTGCTCGGTCCGTCGGGCTGCGGCAAGAGCACGCTTCTGCGCATGATCGCAGGCTTTGAAAAGCCCACGGATGGCGAGCTGCTCATCGGCGGAACAGTGGTGAACGATTTGCCGCCGCGCGCGCGGAAAATCGCCATGGTGTTTCAGAGCTACGCCCTTTATCCCCACATGACTGTTTTTAAGAATATCGCCTTTCCATTGAAGGCGCAGCGGATGAGCAAAGCGCTGATTCCGCAAAAGGTAGATTGGGCGGCCTCACTGTTCGGCATCGGCCATCTGCTAGCGCGCAAGCCCCGCGAGCTTTCCGGCGGCGAGCGCCAGCGCGTCGCACTTGCCCGCGCGCTGGTGCGTGAGCCGTCGGTTTTCCTACTGGATGAACCGCTTTCCAATCTCGACGCTCAACTGCGCGCCTCGGCGCGCGACGAGCTGCAACAATTTCAGCGGCGCATCGGCACAACGACGATTTATGTGACCCACGATCAGGTGGAAGCCATGGGCTTGGGCGATCGCATCGTCGTAATGAAAGCCGGCACCGTGCGCCAGATCGGCACTCCCCAGGAAATCTATGCCGAGCCGGCTGATACCTTCGTTGCCGGCTTTGTCGGATCGCCGCCAATGAATATGGTGCGTCATCGCGACTACACTCTCGGCTTTCGGCCGGAAAATTTTCATCCTAAAATTTTGAACGGTAACACGAAAGTCGTCGGGTTCCGTTTCAGCGTGACCCGCGTCGAGTATCTCGGCGCCGATCGTCTAATTTACGGAACTTTAATCGGCGACTTTTCAGACCAGAAAGTCATTGCGCGCTTGCCCGCGACCGTAACGGTTAAGATCGAGCCCGCAACCAGCTATGATTTTACCGTGCCGGAAAGCGAGCTAAAGTTCTTCGATACTGCGACCGAGCTGCGCATCGCGCCGCGACCGGTCTGAGCGCGCCCATGAAATCCCCTGTTCCGATCGCGCCAGCGGCGCAACGCTCAATGAGCGACGAAAAACGTGGCTTTACTATTCTCGACAGCGAGCGTTGGCTTGGACCGCTCCTCATCGGCCCCGCGGTCCTCTACATCTTTCTGCTCGTCGGCGTGCCGTTTTTCATGGCGCTCTATTACAGCGTCAGCAACACGACCACCGGCGGCGGCACCATGGGCTTCGTCGGGCTGCGCAATTTCACTGCGGTCATCGGCACGCCCAAGTTTCAGACTGCCCTGAAGAACACGATTGTCTTCGGCTTAATCTCCCAGGCGGTGATCTTGGTGCTCAGCAACGCACTCGCGTTGGCCCTGCAGCATGAATTTCCCGGCAGACGGCTGATCCGATTTCTTATTCTTTTACCGTGGGTGGCGCCGATCTCCATCGGAACTATTGCTTGGCTGTGGATCTTCGACTCGACCTATAGCGTATTGAATTGGATGCTGCGGCTGGCGGGATTGATCCACGGGCAGGGTTATATGTGGTTGGGATTGCCGCACTTGGCAATGGGCTCCGTTATCGCCGTTCACGTGTGGCGCCAGCTCCCGCTGGCTACAGTGATTTTACTGGGAGGACTCAGCTCTATTCCGCAAGATATCCATGATGCGGCTGCGGTGGACGGCGCCGGCTTCTGGCGGCATTACTTTCAGATAACGCTGCCCCTGATCTTACCTATCACTTTGGTGGCGCTGCTTTTCGGCTTGATCTTCACGTTCACCGATATGGTCATCATTTACAATCTTACCCGGGGCGGGCCGTATGACAGCACGCAGGTGCTCGCCAGCTTGGCGTTCTATACCGGGATCGCGGGTGGCGACCTGGCGGAGGGCGCGGCCATTGCCCTGTTTCTCTTTCCCCTGCTCCTGGCCGTCGCCTTTGGCTTTTTAATCATCGCGCACCGGGCTGAGGTCACATAAAACGATGAACGAACGAATCAAAATCTGGGGCGCGCGCTCGACCCGTGTGAGCATCCTTGGCTTGCTCACTTTCTTCTTCGCTTTTCCGTTTGTCTGGATGCTCATCACGACGTTCAAGCGAACTTCCGACTTGTATGACCTTAAGCACAATCCGTTTCTATTCTACGAATGGCCGACATTCGAACATATCCATCGGTTGTTTTACGAAACGCTCTACGGCCAGTGGCTCATTAACACAGCTTTCGTCGGCGTCCTGGTGGTTCTGATTACACTTGTGCTCGCCGTTCCCGCTGGTTACGCCCTGACGCGGCTCACCGGCAATTGGGGCGCGAAACTGGGCATCGGTATCTTCCTCACCTACTTGGTTCCGCCGACGCTGCTGTTCATTCCACTGTCGCGCGTGGTGGTTAATTTACACTTGGACGATTCGCTTTGGTCTCTGGTGCTGGTCTATCCATCTTTTACCGTGCCGTTTTCCGCATGGCTGATGATGGGGTTTTTCAAGGCGATTCCAAAAGACGTCGAGGAAGCCGCCATGATCGACGGCTGCAGCCGTCTTGGCGCGTTCATCAAAGTTGTCGTGCCGATCTCGCTCTCCGGCATACTGACGGTGGCGATTTTCAGCTTCACGCTCGTGATGCAGGAATTTGTTTACGCCGTGACTTTTATTTCTTCCGTACGCAATATGACCGTTGGCGTCGGCGTGCCGACGTTTCTAGTTCATGGCGACGTTTATTTCTGGGGCTCGCTGATGGCCGGCTGCTTCATCGCCAGCGTGCCGATCGCGATTCTGTACAATTTCTTCGTCGATCGGTTTATCGCCGGCTTCACCATGGGCGCGGTCAAGTAGCCAGCGCTGCGGCGAACCATGTGCTCACGCAGCATAGAGATATTTTCTCACAAACAGTTTAGTTTAGGAGGTTGCGATGAAAGTATTGCGACTACGTTCATGGAACTTTCAAGCGCCAAACTTGGATGCCATGACGCGCTTCTATCAGCTCGCCTTGGGCGCGGAGCTTGGCGCGCAGCAGACCCTCGCCGGGGTCAAAGTCCATCGCTTGCGCGCCGGCGAAACCGGACTCGGCCTGTTCGACGCTTCGACAAAACAATTTCCCGGCGTGCCGCATCACACGTTTGACATCGAAGGCCCGAGCGACTCCAAGGAATTGATCAAAGAGCTCGAAGCCAAAGGGATCAAAGTCGAAGAGACGCGCGTACACGGCAAAGGCCCGGGCTATTCGGTTTACATCACCGATCCGAACGGCAATCGCATCGAGCTGTCGAAAGATTAGGATTTGCGGCGAAGCGCGGATCTGTAGGGGCGACCGGCGGTCGCCCTAAATCTTTCACCGTTATAACGATTCATGCCGCGGCCATCTTCGCCGCCAGCCAGCGCGCCGTGCGCAGCAGCCTCGCGTCCCCGTCACGCGGCCCAACAAGTTGCACGCCGATTGGTAAGCCGTCCGCGCTTTGAAGCAGCGGCAAGGTGACGCATGGCATGCCGCAGAGCGTCCATAGCGTGCACATCGATGGATCGCCGGTGGCGTCGAGCCCTTTCGGCGCGGCGCTTGGCGCCGCTGGCGTGAGAATCGCGTCGTAACGCTGCTCGAAAAGCTCGACGAAGCTTTCGTGTATCGGCGCAATCTGCCGGAGCGCTTGCTGATATTCGACGGCGCGCACTTCACGGCCGCGCTCAATCTGCAATCGCAGCTGCGCCGACAAACGATCACGGCTTTTTTCCCATTCGCGCTCGAGGTTGACCGCCATCTCCGTGCTCATAATTTTTTGATGCAGTTGCCAAGCGTCGAGCGAGGAGGGAAACAGCTCGACTTCTTCCGCTTGGCTGCCGAGATGCTCGATCAACTCCGCGAATCCTTTTTGAGTGTCATCATCGGCACGTTCCCATACGGGCGTCTTGATGAACGCAAACATCGGCGGGAGCGGCGGCTCTTCCGCGGCGATTTTCACGAATGAAGTGCGTGCCCGCGGCCGGGTATCGGGATCATTTTCGTCGTAGCCGATCAACGGCTCGGCGAGCAGCGCAATATCGTCGATTGAACGCGCGAACAGCCCGACATGATCGAGTGTACGCGACAGCGCGAACGCGCGATGGCGCGAGATCAATCCGTGCGTCGGCTTGAAACCGACGACACCGCAATAGGCTGCCGGGCGAATCGTTGAACCGTTGGTTTGGCTACCGATCGCGAGCGGCACCATGTCGGCGCCAACAGCGGCGGCCGATCCGCTCGACGAACCGCCGGGAGTATGCTCAGGGTTGTGCGGATTGCGGGTCTTGCCCGGGAAAAAATAGGCAAACTCGGTCGTAACTGTTTTGCCCAGGATCACCGCGCCGGCCGCACGCAACGATGAAACGACCGTCGCATCGCGTGACGGCGTGCGCCCGGCGTAAATCGGCGAGCCATATTCCGTCGGCATGTCTGCGGTATCGAAAATATCTTTGATCGCGACCGGCACGCCGTGCAGTGGACCGATCGGTTGACCGCTAAGACGCCGTTGGTCTGCCGAACGCGCTTGCTCAAGCGCGTAATCAGGATCGAGAAACGCCCACGCTTCAACCCGCGGATCGATGTCGCGGATACGCGTTAAACAAGCGTCGACGAGTTGTTCAGAGGTAATGATACGCTCACGAATGAAGCGAGCAGCGTCAGACGCAGATAATAAATGAAGCGTGGTCAAATCCATTACACCGACGTGAATGCGGGATCGCCGAGACTGGTTCCGCCAATACGGACAATTTAGTCACTCCCGACGATCTTGGGGAACCTATCCGATCTATTCCCCGTATAAATAACGCGGGAGCCAGAGTGTCATTTCCGGCCAGTACCAGGTGAGGAACAGCGTCAGAATCTGAATGGCCAGAAACGGGTACATGCCGTTGAAGATCTGATTTAACGTTATGTAGGAGGGCGCGATGCCCTTTAGATAGAACGCTGCCATCGCCACCGGAGGCGAGAGAAATGAGGTCTGCAGGTTGACCGCCACCATTACACCAAAGAGGATAGGATCGATCTCGAAGGTCTTGAGCAGCGGGAGAAAGATCGGAATGAAAATAACGATGATCTCTGTCCACTCAAGCGGCCATCCGAGCAGGAAAATAATCGCCTGTGAGACCCAGAGAAAGCCGGTGCTTCCCAAACCCATGCCGAGCACCCACTCCTCTAGCTTGGCCTGAGCGCCGAGACGTGCAAAAACAGCGGCAAAGAGACTCGCGCCGACGAAGAGCCAGCAGACCATCGCCGTCGTGCGTCCTGTAAGCCGTACCGATTCGGCGATCATGGTCCAATTTAGTTTTCCATAGCCCGCCGCGATGAGAAAAGCCAGAAAGGAGCCGATCGCCGCGGCTTCGGTCGCAGTGGTCCACCCGACAATGATCACGTACAGAACCACGAAGGTCAGGATGCCGATCGGGATCGAGGAGACCGCAACCTCCCAGGTGATGGTCGACCACGGAACATTGCGCTCCTCTTTCGGCAGCGGCGGACCCATCGACGGCTTAATGAGACAGATCACGAAGATGTAAAGGAGAAACAATCCTGACATGAGGAAGCCTGGCCCGAACGCCCCCGCGTAGACCTTTACGATCGATACTCCTGCTGTCGCGGCATAGACGATTAGCATAACGCTGGGCGGGATTAGAATACCGAGAGTCCCGGTGGACGTGATGGTTCCCGCGGCGAGTTCCACTGAGTAGCCGGCGCGCAACATGGGCGGCAACGCCAGCACGCCCATGAGGGTAACGCCGGCCCCCACGATGCCGCTGGCAATCCCAAAGATCGTGCCGACAAACATCGTCGCCAGCGCGATCGCACCTGGGAGCGGCCCGAATAGCAGCCGGTAGCTGTGGAACATCCGGTCCATGATTCCGGCCCGCTCCATGACGTAGCCCATCAGCATGAAGAGCGGCAGCGAGACAAGCACGTCGTTGTTCATCACGGCAAATGAGCGCTGGACCATCAGATCGAAGACCGTCCAGCCCATGCTCGGGAAACCGAAGAGAACTCCGAGCGCCATCAGCGTGAACGCCACCGGGAAGCCGATGAAGATCGCAAAGATCATGATGCACATCATGATGATGCCGAGAATCGGTTCGCTGATCATGGCGCCTCCTGTACGTCTTCGAACCGCTCGGGCCACTGGCCCGTTTTAAGCGCTACAATGCAACGCAGGACCTCGGCCACTCCTTGAAGCGCGATGAAAAAGCCGGCGACCGGGATGACCATCTTGAGAGGCCAGATGATCGGGCCTTCTGGCGACGATACCGAGTGCTCGTTGAACCGGTAAGACATCGCCGCAAAGTAGGTGCCTGCCCAGATCAGAGCGATAATGCCGGGATAAAAGAAAAGGAACCATAGGATAATATCGATGGTGGCTTGCATCCGTATGGGAAACTTCCGGTAGAACATGTCGGCTCGCACGTGATTGTTCTGGGCGAGCGTGTACGCGCCGACCATCATGAATGTGGTACCATAAAGGTAGAGCGCAGCATCGAACGCCCAGTCAGTCGGGGCACTGAAGAAAAACCGCATGGTCGGGTCATAGGTCATAATCAACATCAGTGGGATATTCAGCCACGAGAAGGGGATGCCGATGGAGTCGATGATCTTGATCGCTTTATTCACGGTGAGGCGATTCCTTTCCCGATACAACGGGGGGTCTACCGCGGATGCCGCGGCAGACGCCCCTGGTACTTGAGTGAAGATCCCCGAGCTATGACTTCTTTTCGGCCGGCGCCGTATTGGCTGCCGGCTTAGCCGCCGGCGCGGCTGCCTTCTTAAAGAAGTGATTGTAAGCGAGTTCCTGGTCCACTACGATCTCCTGACGTAGCGGCACCACGCGGGCCGCCCACTTCTTCTGCGACTCAAGAACTTTTACAAAGAAGGGATTGTCCTTAGACTTTTCGGCGATTACCGTATCCCACGCTTTGAGCTGCGCCTCGAGAACTGATTTCGGAGTTTTCACGACTTGCACTTTCTGTTTCGTCTTCATCTCCTCGAGATCCACAGAGTTCCGGTCCATCATCTTCCAGGTGAAATCGGCCGACTCCGCCATCGCCGCGTATTTGATGATGGACTGGAGATCCTTTGGCAGTGCCTCGTACTTCTTTTTACTGATCAGCAGTTCGAGGCATTCCATCGGCTGGTGGTAACTTTGCGCCATCATGACCTTGCGGACGTCGGGAAAACCGAGCATCCGGTCAGACGTGGGGTTGTTGAACTCGGCGGCATCGATGAGGTTGCGGTCGAGGGCTGCGACGATCTCGCCGCCGGGAAGGATGACCACTGACGCTCCCATCGCCTTGAAAAGATCGGCCGAAAGCCCGACGGTCCGGTATTTCATCCCCTTGAACTGTTCCGGCCTGGTAATCGGTGTCTTGAACCACCCGAGCGGCTGGGTCGGCATCGGACCATGAAAGAAAGACACGACATCGAGCTTCAGGATTTGCTGGATCAGCTCGTTGTAAAGCTCCTGCCCGCCCCCATGGTAGATCCAGCCCAAAAGCACCTCGGCGTCGAAGCCGAACGCCGGGCCAGTCCCGAATAGGCTCGTCCCCACGTTCTTGCC
>Ga0193755_1000452_pt1 | contig 11826 bp, 10 predicted proteins | sample H1a2metaG_FD_144921 | JGI IMG/M metagenome (GOLD analysis project Ga0193755, IMG submission 144921) | Soil microbial communities from a riparian zone of the East river system, Colorado, United States - H1a2 | ecosystem: Environmental > Terrestrial > Soil > Riparian zone | place: USA: East River...
GCTCCACCCTTCGCGTTACAACGTGTGACGCAGGTCTTTGCTAATGCAGCGGCCAGCTTCGTTAATCCCTTTCAACCCGTGCCAACCTTCCCGCTGTTTCCTGTCTACTCGCCGACCACAGCGCTGGGCATTTCCTTCGTTGATCAAGACTATCGTCCGCCCTTGACGCAGCAATTCAGCGGGAACCTTCAGGCTGACCTTGGGCACGATTTCTTATTGGAAGTTGGCTACGTTGGCGCAAAAGGTACTCATCAGGTGGTCGCGCATTCGCTGAATCAGGCTGGACTGGCCAGCGTTTCCAATCCGATCAGGGGGGTCACGACCAACACAGTAGCGAACATTAAGATGCGCGTCCCCATTCTCGGTTTTACCGCATTGGGGCTCAATGATATCGACTCAACCGCGTCATCAAGATACGACGGGCTGGAAGTCAGTCTCACTAAGCGGCTCTCGAAAGGCTTGCAGTTCCTGGCCGCGTACACTTTCGCTCATGCCTACAGTGATGCGGCTACAAATACTTTCGCCTCAGGATTTGGGATATCTGGAAATCAGAGTGATCTCCGTGCCAACTATGGGCGGAGTGACTTCAATCGCGAGCACCGGTTCGTCTTCAGCTATGTTTATCAAATGCCCGGCCCCGAGAGGTTCAATGGCTTTGTGAACAACTTGCTCGGCGGTTGGTCATTGGCTGGAGTAACGACAATCCAGTCGGGCCTGCCCTTGAGTTTCTTCGGCACCAACTCGAACAACGCGTTTGGGATTACGGGTGATCGCGCGCAACTCGCCCCTGGTTGCACGGCCGCCAATCTGGTGACCTCCGGCTCTATCCAGAGCCGGCGGAATGGTTACTTCAACCGGTCATGTTTCAACGGCCTAACCGCAACCGGCGGTGCGCCCGTTTGGCCGCTGATTGAAGCTGGCAGCACTGCCACCAATTTCGGTAACAGCGGTCCGGGCATAGCCTTCGGGCCAAGCCAGAATAATTCTGACTTCGCGGTTATCAAGCGGACGCCGTTTCATCTGCTGGGCGAGAGCAGCAACATCGAGTTCCGCACTGAGTTCTTCAACGCCTTCAATCATCCGCAATTCAACAATCCCAACACCAACGTATCGAACCCGGCATTTGGTAGGATTACGGGCACTTCGGTAAATCCGCGGATAATGCAGTTTGCGTTGAAGGTGAACTTCTAGGAGCAGACGGATTTCACAGGTCAATTCCGCGAGCCGACGGTGGTATCTCTTAAGTGCGGCGGGTCCTTTCAAACACGCCGCACATCCAATTTCTGAACGCCGGCTACGTGTCTTAGCCTGAGTTGTCGGCGGGGGATCCGCTCCAAGCTGCAGCTGGCGGAATGTAAGCAATTCGGCGGCGGCATCGTCCTTCTCCGCTACACCGCCGGGTAGGTCGAACCTAGCGCTTCCCAGTGGATCCCGGAGAGCAGACAGGAGTCCGACATGGAAAACCGTGAAACCCTTTCCCGCCGCGCGATCCTGCAAACGGTGGCGCTGGCCGCCGCCGCGGGCGTCGCCCCGCAAGGCCAAGCTCAGGCGCAGACCGCACCGTCCCGCACCGGCTACGCCCGCGTGGACGACGGACACCGCATCTATTTCGAGACGTATGGACCGTAAAGCGGCGTGCCGAATCGTGCTGCTGCATGGCAGTGTGATGTCGATCGACCCCGCGTTTCCCGATCTCATTTTAATCAGCTGTTTGGAAGGAGACCCACGATGTCCGTTAAGACGCTGATCGCAATGTTTGCGACTGTTGCCACCAGCTTTGCGGCTCCGACGATCGTTCACGCAACCCGGAAGAAGCCGACCATGCAAACCGTAACACCCAAGCCCACCAAGAGCGGCCATGCCGCGGTCAACGGTGTGAACTACTACTACGCCGTCTACGGCAAGGGCGAGCCGCTGCTGCTGCTTCATGGCGGCATGTTCCACACCGAAATGTTCGGTCCCAACCTGACCAAGCTCGCGCAGAGCCGGCAGGTGATCGGCGTCGATCTGCAGGGCCACGGCCGCACGCCGCTGGGCGATCGCGAGATCAGCCTGATCGACATCGGCAACGACATGGCCGGCGTACTGAAGAAGCTCGGCTACGACAAGGTCGACGTGCTCGGCTATTCGATGGGTGGCGGCGTCGCGTTCCAACTCGCCGCTCAACATCCGGAAATGGTTCGCCGCCTGGTGCTGGTTTCCACCCCCTACGCGCAGGACGGATTCTATCCGGAGATGTTGCCGCAGCAGGCGGCACTCGGCGCCGCGATGGCGGAGCAGATGAAGGAAACGCCGATATACAAGTCGTACGTGGCGATTGCGCCGCACCCGGAAGAGTTTCCGAAGTTACTCGACGCGATGGGCGCATATATGCGCAAGTCATACGACTGGTCGGCGGAGGTCAAAAAACTGACCATGCCGGTGATGCTCATCTACGGCGACAGCGACATGTTCCGGCCGGAGCACGAGGTGAAGTTCTACCAGTTACTCGGCGGCGGGCTGAAGGATGCCGGCTGGCAGCGCGAGCACATGTCGCAGAATCGCCTGGCGATCCTGCCGGACGTCACGCACTACGAAATGGGCGTCGCGCCGCAGATGGTCGATACCGCTCTGCCGTTCCTTAACGGCCAAGGCCGCGCCAAGAGTTGGAAGAGCAGGTGAGCGCGAAGTCACTCCGGACGGGGAGTTCTTCCGGCCGACGAAGCCGATGGAGACGAGAGACCACGCCGGCTGGGAAGGACGTCATGGACTACAAGAACTTCATCAGATCCCTGGAACTGCCGGCCGGGTATGCGCCGCCAGCCGAGTTAAGCTACGAAGACATCACCGCCAGAGCGATTAGCCGCGCCGATCTCCTGGCCGACGTGAAGGGGATCAACTCGAGCATCGACATAATTCGGCGCACACGAGGGGGCGATTGGCCGAGCGGGCCGGTCAGCGAGGAATTCAACTACGTCGATCTCGTGTGGCACGAACTTGAGTTCCGGGAGAACTACTCGTTTGCCTATGCTGTCTACGACGCCGGCGGTCAGTACCTCGGCTGCTGCTATCTCTACCCGATGGGCAGGCGCACTCCGCTCGATGAAAACCTGTTGCAACACGATGTCGACGTGAGCTGGTGGGTCACCCCCGACGCGTACCACGGCGGCTACTACCTCAAGCTCTACCTCGCACTCCGGCAGTGGATCGCAGACGCGTTCCCCTTCAGGAACGCGTACTTCTCCAATCGTGAGATCCCTTAGGCTGCAAGTATGACGCGGCATACGGCATCATCGACGACGAGCAGTCATGCGACCCGGGCGCTCGAAGCGCCTCCGTGCCGTATGACGCATAGGGATCGGGGTGAAGAAGCGGCGCGGCCGCCGCCGGGGACCGGAACGTGCTGGTGAAGGGCGCGTACAGGGCGCAACGGGCGCTCGAGGCCGGTGTGCTGGACGAGTTGGTAATTGACCAGATCCCAGTGTTGTTCGGTGGTGGCCGTCGGATGGATCGTCAAGTTTTTGGCAGGACGGAAACAAGAAACCAAGATTCAGTGAGCAACAGATATGAAAACGGAAAAAACTAAGACAGCGTGGTCAAAGATCTTCACCCCAGTGGCGGTGATGACCCTAGCACTGAGTCCAACCTCTCCGCGCTTTGTACTCTCCGCAGGCGCTGAGCGGTTAGCGACTGAGCCAAACTCTCAGGCCGTCGTCGCGCCGCGTAAGGACTACGCCGCGGCGGTCGAGATCATCGAGCGGTTCATCGCGCGCGAGATCGCGGATAAGGAATTGCCCGCGCTCTCGATCGCTTTGGTGGATGATCAGCAGATCGTGTGGGCCAAAGGGTTCGGTTTCGCCGACTCGAAGGCTAAAGTCCCCGCCACGGCCGAGACGGTTTATCGCGTCGGCTCCGTATCGAAGCTCTTTACGGACATCGCTATCATGCAGCTTGTCGAGCAGGGCAAACTCAACCTCGACGCACCAGCGAGCCATTACATTCCTGACTTTCAGCCGCGCAATCCATTCGGCAAACCCATAACTCTCCGTCAAATGATGTCTCACAGGTCGGGTCTAGTGCGCGAGCCCCCCGTCGGCAACTATTTCGATCCGACCGAGCCGTCTCTTGCGAAGACGATTGGAAGCCTCAACAACACGACGCTCGTTTATTCGCCTGAGACTCATACCAAGTATTCGAATGCGGCTATCGCTACGGTCGGCTACGCGCTCGAGCGCATCGCAGGGCAGCCGTTCGTGAAATACCTCAGGCGCGCCGTGCTCGACCCGCTAGGCCTTGCGCATAGCAGCTTCGAGCCGACGCCTGAGATCACCAGGAATCTTGCGAAGGCATACATGTGGACGGTTGACGGCCGCGTCTTTGAAGCGCCGACTTTTCAACTCGGTATCGGCCCTGCGGGCAGCATGTACACGACCGTCACGGACCTCGGTCGGTTTATGAGCGCACTGTTCGCAGGCGGGCGTGGCGTGCTCAAGCCCGCAACGCTGGAGCAGATGTGGACGCCGCAATTTGCAAAGCCGGGCCAGAAGACAGGTTTTGGCATCGGCTTCCATCTCGGGGAGCTTGAAGGGCATCGCCAAGTGGGCCACGGCGGAGCGATCTACGGCTTCGCCACTTCGCTCGAAACCTTGCCCGATGAAAAGCTCGGGGTGGTTGTGGTCACGACAAAAGATGCCGCGAACGCGGTGACGAACCACATTGCGAATGTTGCGTTGAGAGCCTTGCTCGCGGCGCGCCAGGGGAAGCCAATTCCGCAACCCGAAATTACTGATCCGATTGATCCGGCATTCGCCCGCAGCATCGCCGGACGTTACGTGAATGGCGGCAACGGAGTTGATCTGATCGAAAGCGCAGGGACGCTCTCAATACTCAGCCTCAACGGAGGCGAGCCGGCGCAACTACGCAAATCGGGCGATGCCCTTATCGTTGACGGGCGGCTCGGTTACGGAGAAAAACTCTTCGTGCGCGACGGCGCCGTGGTCATCGGCAACGAAACATTCAAGCGCTCCGCCGTTTCAAAGCCGCAACCTACGCCGGTTCAATGGCGCGGACTCATAGGGGAATATGGATGGGATCACGACATCCTTTACATTTTCGAGAAAGACGCAAAGCTGTGGGCATTGATCGAATGGTTCGAGTTCGACCCGCTTGAGCAGGTGTCAGAGAACGTCTTCAAGTTTCCCGATCGCGGATTGTATGACGGCGAGCGATTGATCTTTTTGCGCGATAAGAGTGGACGTGCTTCTCAGGTTGAAGCGGCCAACGTCGTGTTCAAGCGCCGCCAGGTAGGGCCTGAAGAGGGTGCGGCTCAGCTTCGCGTGAAGCCCCTGCGGCCTGTAGATGAATTGCTGAAAGAGGCGATGGCCGCTCACCCCCCCAAAGAGATGGGAGAGTTTCGCTCACCTGATCTGGTGGAACTCACGCGCCTTGATCCAACGATCAAGCTGGAGATTCGCTACGCGACGACCGACAACTTTCTGGGAGCTGTGTTCTACTCAGAAGCCCGCGCTTTCCTTCAGCGGCCCGCCGCGGAGGCGCTGGTCAGCGCGAATCGAAAGCTGAGAGAACAAGGCTACGGGTTGTTGATTCACGACGGGTATCGTCCGTGGTACGTGACCAAAGTATTCTGGGACGCGACGCCCGATGACAAAAAGATCTTCGTGGCCGACCCGTCTAAAGGATCGCGACACAATCGCGGCGCAGCAGTTGACCTCACGCTCTATGATTTGAAGACCGGGAAACCTCTCGAGATGGTCAGTACATATGACGAGACTACAGATCGTGCCTACCCTGACTACCCCGGCGGCACTTCTTTGCAGCGCTGGCACCGGCGCCTGCTCCGCGACGCGATGGAGTCCGAAGGTTTCACGGTGTTTGAGGCCGAGTGGTGGCATTTCGATTACAAAGACTGGCAGAAGTACCCGATTGGGAATGTTCCCTTCGACAAGCTAATGGCGTCGGCAAATGTCGGGAGAGACGATGCGGCACTAGCTAAGAAAGTCGATGGGCTGTTCGCTGAGTGGGACAAACCGGATTCCCCGGGATGCGCGCTGGGCGTGATCAAGGATGGCCGCTTCATTTACCAACGCGGCTATGGGATGGCCAACCTCGACTACAACATCCCGCTTTCGCAGCAGTCGGTTTTCTACCTCGCTTCGGTTTCCAAGCAGTTCACAGCAATGAGCGCGCTGCTGCTGGCCAGGCAGGAAAAGCTTTCGCTCGACGATCCGATCAGGAAGTTTGTGCCTGAATTGCCTGAGCTGTATAACCAGGTTACTGTCCGCCACCTCATTCACCACACCAGCGGCATCCGGGATTACCTGACGCTGGTATCGCTGGCCGGCAATCGACTTGAAGAGGTGTCTACGAACGAAGAGGCTCTCGAATTGATCGCGCGCCAGAAGGAGTTGAATTTCAAACCCGGCGAGCAGTACCTGTACAGCAATTCCGGCTACGTGCTCCTGGCGATCATTGTGCAGCGAGTAAGCGGCGTGTCCCTGCGCCAGTTTGCCGAGGAGAATATCTTCAAACCGCTGGGGATGAACAGCACCCGGTATAAAGATGATCGCGCGATGATCATCAAGAATCGCGCCGTCAGCTACTCCGTTAAACCCTCCGGCGGCTTTAGCGCGGTTGTGAGCCACTTTGAACTGGTCGGGGATGGCGGGCTGATGTCGTCGGTCGAGGATTTGGGTCTTTGGGACCGAGACTTTTACGAGAATAAATTGGGCGGAGGAGGAAAGGATTTGATTGATCAGGCCCTCGCTACGGGAACGCTCAATAACGGCAAGAAGAATTGACTATGCCTTTGGTTTGGTGGTCACTGAATTAAGGGATTAAAAGTCATAGACCACGGAGGAGCCTTCGTCGGTTATAGGACAGACATCATTCGGTTTCCTGCGCAAAGGTTCTCAGTCATCTGCCTGTGCAACGCAGAAAACGCCAACGCCTCCGGCCTCGCCAGACAAGTTGGTGATGTCTATCTATACGGCTCCTTCAAACAAGACCAGGCGAGAGCCTCTCCTGTATCTAATCCAACCGAGAAGTTCATCGAACTCCCGGAACGGGAGCTTAAGAATAAAGCCGGAGCCTACCGTAATCCGACGACAGGGAGTATCTGGAGGCTTTCAGTGCAAGACGGCAAATTGGTGGCCGATGTTTCCGGGCAAATCTTTCAGCTCGCTCCTTTGAGCGAGACCCACTTTCGGGCCGTGGGCGGGCCGGTCAAAGTGGGGGTGAATTTTCAAAGGCCGGACCCACATAAGCCTGCGGTGATGAGTATTGACGTAGAGGACCAACAGCCCGTCACCCTTGAGGCCATCGAGATCGTCACACCCACCTCAACTCAGTTGGCAGAATATGTCGGTGACTATTACAGCGATGAACTTCAAGCGACGTATAAAATCATCAGCGAAGGGGGCAAACTGATGCTTAAGCGCAAGAATGCGCCAATGCTTCCTTTGTCACCCACACTCAAAGACCAGTTCGCCGCCGGTCCCGCAAACGTCAGCTTTATCCGCAACGCTCTTAACCGCGTGTCTGGTTTTACTGTGAATGCAGGACGAGTCACAAACATCCGCTTCGTTAGGAATGGCCACTGAGAGACGGCGAGATCATGAAACAAACTCCTCGACAGGCTCTTCAATGGATACTCGCGTTCGCCCCCGCGCTCATTTTCTGCTCGCTCTTCTTCGCGCGGGGCGGCGGCCTGATGGCCGTGTCAATTACCGCATCGCCGGCTGTCGCGCCGGATACAGCGCCGGACGCGCCGTGGTGGGCCGATGACGATAAAGCTGGCGGCATCTCGACGCCCGGCTACGGCGGTGTCGAGCGCCGCTCGCGTTACATCACAATGAAAGACGGCGTGCGTCGCGCGCTCGACATTTATCTCCCACAGGGGCTTGAAGCCGGCGCTCGCCTCCCGACGATGCTGGAGCAGACGCGCTACAACCGTTCCTTCGAGTTTCAGCTGAGGTGCGGGATAAGGCCGACCGCCCCTCGCAAAAAACTCACTGAGTTTGTGACGCGCGGCTACGCTTACGTCATTTTGGACGTTTCTCTGGCGAATGATGAGAAATACGAGGCCGAAACAAGTAACGAATAGCGTTGAATTGTGCGGAAGAAAGTTTCTGGCACAAAGGATTTATACAGGGCCGTATAATTCATGTGAGACGGACCGATGGCTCCTTACCTCGGCGATGGCCAGCGAATGTGGCGGGATTGACGATCCAATGGAGAATTATATGATACCGGCCGGTATGACGCGGATGATCTGGGCGCTTGCTCCTAACGAGGGCGTGCGCGAGGCGATGCTTGGTGATTTCGTAGAGGAGTACGATTCACGCGTGCGGGATGAGGGCATTGCAGCGGCCCGGCGCTGGCGCTGCCGACAGGGGATACAATTGCTATTCGACACCCTGCGCCACTCGCTCCCGCCTCCAGGGGATCCTCGTCAGCAACGTGCTCCCCGCGCTCCTGTGGGGATACCTCGTATTCGTGTTGTAGCTGCTAGCGGGGAGGTTGGTCATCGCAGCGGTGATCGTGCTCCTGCGCCTCGTGATGGATCGGATCACCATGGCTGTGCTTCAGCAGGCGCAACATCACCGGCTCGCGCTTGGGAACGCATGACACGCGCACGTGTCGCCTCGGCCATTGTTGCGGTGCTCTGTGCGGCCACTCACTCGGTGTCCGCCCAGGCTCCAGGGCCGAAGCTCGTCGACGTCGGTGGACACAAGTTGAACGTGCTGATTGCGGGAACGTCGAAACCCGGTGTGCCCACCGTTGTGTTCGAGACGGACTCGGCTCGACACTCGCCGTATGGAACGGGATCAATTTGACGATCGCAGAGGCCGCGCGAACTGTGGCGTACGAGCGCGCCGGCATCGGCGCATCTGAGCCCGGTACGGCAGCGCCAACCGTCAAACACATCGTCGCCGAGCTGCATACCCTGCTGGACAGAGTCGGCGCGTCGCCGCCGTACGTGCTCGTCGGCCATTCGTTGGGAGGCCCAATCATCAACATGTTCGCCGCCACGTTTCCTAAGGAGGTCGCGGGGCTCGTTCACATCGATCCGACAGATTTCACGCAAACGGAAGCCGACATGACGGCGATTTGGGAGAAAGCGGGCGTGAGCAAGGAAGGACGCGACTCGCTTCGAACGGTGGTTGCGAAAATGATGAGCGCGGCGCCGCCAGGCGTCGCCGCCGAGAGGCGTGAGTTCGATCGCGTCGAGCAAGGCGGCTTCGCAGAGTTCCGCGCGGCTGGTGCGGCCCCAGACGTTCCGCTGGTCGTCCTCCTGGGCGGCAAGCCCGAGCCGCTGCCTCCAGGGATCAAGTTTCCCGGGGATTACGATCGGTTCTTGCGTGCAAACCTCGAGCAGCGGATTGATCACTTCGGCCTCCTCGCTGCGCGTGCGTCGAAAGGCGCGCTCGTCCTCACGACGAAGAGCGGTCATTTCATCCACGCGTCGGAGCCGGAGCTAGCTGTGTGGGGAATCCGCCGCGTGATATCGATGGCGACGCCGCATCCTGAACTCGAGCGCTTCGTCGGGCAATATCCGCTCACTCCCGGGTTCACCATCGCGATCACACGGGACGACGACAAGCTCGTGCTTCAAGCCACAGGTCAAGACGCGATCACAATGGTCGCGGAGTCGCCGACGAGCTTCTCCATCAAAATGGTCGGCGCGGTAATCGAGTTTGAGACTGATGCAATGGGCAACGTAACTGGGCTAGTGCTCGTGCAGAATGGCGTGCGGCAGCGCGCGACCAAAGCGAAGTAAGTTCGCAGAAAGCTGATGGCTAACTCCTGTGCGCGAAGCGATGTCCCAGCTGAGCAATTCCGATTTTGACCGCCTCCTAGACGCCTTGCGTGCCTCGGTTACGGCCTTGGCCGGGGTAACCAATGTTCCCGACGCGATAGCATCTTCGAAGAACGATCGCAAGCGCGTTGGCAAAGAGGGCTCGCATTGTGATCCAGTTGGTCAGAGACAGAACCGACTGAATGGGCCGCGGCCAGGGCGCGAGCGAGGCTCTTGCGGAAGCAATCATTGGTAAAGGCGAAAGAGTGAATTGAAATGCTGAAGGGGGCCAACCTTGAGTGACTTTTGGCCCCCAGTTTTGGCCCCCATTCAGAGGAAGTGGTTGCGGGGGCGGGATTTGAACCCGCGACCTTTGGGTTATGAGCCCAACGAGCTACCAGACTGCTCCACCCCGCGTAAGCCGGCTGATCCCGCTCATTCAAACTCCAATCAGAATTTGATGAGCAGCCTCAAGTCTTGGATGGACTTTTTTGAACTCAGCAGCTCGCTTCAGTTCAAATAAAGCGATCAGTCCAATGAGATCAGTCCAAGATGAGACGATCAGTCCAAGATGAGATGATCAATTCGAACGGCCAGTATAGCCGTCGGTCGAACGGGGTGTCAAGTTGGCGATTCTTATCTCCGCAGCAGTTCCGTCGGAGCTCTTCTGATCCTGAGGCAGCTTTATTACTACATCACCGGCGCGCACAAATCCGAAGCGTTGCCTGGCGAATAACTCGATCGCGCGCGGGTCGGTTCGGAGCAGTTCGATCTCTCTTTCACGCTTCTCTAGCTGGAGACTCAGGTCCTCGACCCGGTCTACGGCTGTGCGGTGCTTTATGCTTGCCGACGCCAGTTCGGCACGACTGCGCGTGTGGACCGAAACGCAGGTTGCTAGGGCCGCAAGTATGATTGTGAGAATAACGCCGTCGATAAGGCGACGCACGCGAACCCTTCGCTTCGCAACGGAGTTCTGCCTTGCGGCTGAGTCCAACCGGCTATCCCAAAATGTGTTTGCAACCTGACTCAAGAAGCACCTCCACAATCTTGCTCGTTCGAAGCCCTCGCATGAAAACAATAAAGTCGCTACTGCGAATCAAGGCTGCCTACAGCCACGACTTAGTAGTGGAAGAGAAGACCTTATTCTTCCGGCACCGATTGGCGACGGAGGTTGACTCTGAAAGTCTACTCGTGTCCGCTGCGCTCTTGCGTTGCGTGAATTTGTGCTCGGCCCGGATGAGGACGATAGCCGAACTATCCTGCGATACAACCGTGCCGCCAATGCCTTTTTGGAGGCGATGATGAGCCCGACTGGGGGTGGGCTCTCGTGACAGGGCGAGACTGTACCACCTTTCAAGTGCGAGTGCAAGCATTTTCTTTTGGAGGTTTACCTTTTCCTGGCTTAGGCGATACATCAACGGTGGTGCTCGTGTGGCGACAGCCTTGCCGACAGCGTTTTGTCCCGATGTGAGACACTAAATGCGGACTTTCTTGCAATCCGTTGTGGCTGCCATTAACCACTCGTGGCCGATTATCGCTTTTTGTTGCGGGCTTTCCGCGATCAGTCTATTCTTACTGACTGTTCAACAGGGCTAAGCACCAAGCCATCACCAGTTTTGCGCTGGGATCGGGGCCAGGAGAGATACATTGTCCAACTACGTCAGCGAGCTTGCCGGATATCTGCGGGGCGAGATCGGCAAAGCTATCGTGGGTCAGGAGCAAGTTGTCGAACAGGTGCTCATAGCATTGTTTACCGAAGGGCACGCTCTGATCGAAGGGGTACCGGGCACAGCGAAGACGCTGCTCGTCAAAGTGCTCGCTCAAGCCATCGGCGCTCACTTCGGCCGTATTCAATTTACACCCGACCTCATGCCTGCCGACGTTACTGGAACCAACATCTTCAATATGGCAAACTCGACGTTCACGCTCAGGCAGGGGCCTATCTTTACCGACCTGCTGCTCGCTGACGAAATCAATCGGACTCCGCCCAAGACTCAAGCTGCGTTGCTCGAAGCGATGGAAGAACGCCA
>Ga0193755_1000453_pt1 | contig 11813 bp, 8 predicted proteins | sample H1a2metaG_FD_144921 | JGI IMG/M metagenome (GOLD analysis project Ga0193755, IMG submission 144921) | Soil microbial communities from a riparian zone of the East river system, Colorado, United States - H1a2 | ecosystem: Environmental > Terrestrial > Soil > Riparian zone | place: USA: East River...
CAAACGCCTTCTGCGCGGCGCGAACTCAGAGGCGCGCGCCGCGCAAAGGCTTCTCCCAGGCTGCGGTTACTGCAACGATCAGGATCATCAGTCTCAGGTCGAGCCGAGGACGGAGCGGCGGTCCCGCGGTTTAAAACACCTGCACGTCGAACCCGCGGGACCGTTCATCAATTCCAATCGCGACAGACGACTGATGCGAAGATTTGAGAAGAGCGGTTTAACGGACCATCCGGGAATTTTTGAATGAATGTTTGGGTATCGGTTACTGAAGACCAACTTCAGAATGATGGGATATAAGGAGAAAGGCGAATCATATGCAATACCAAATTCTAAAGGCGGCGACGATATTAAGCCTCGTTGTTGCGTTGACCAGCACGTTCGCGGTGGCGCCCGCTGCCGCGGATTCATTCGGCTCGATAAAAGTCGACGTGCCATTCGACTTCACTGCTGCTGATCACAGAATACTCCCGGCTGGGAAATACACAATTCAGTCCGCAGGAATGAATGGCAATGGTGTAATACGGATAATAAGCGAAGATGGCAAGGCATCTGTATTTCTGTCGACGAATTCAGCTCAATCTATTCGGTCCAAGGATGAAACCGTCGTGATCTTCCATCGCTATGGAGACCAGTACTTTCTCTTTCAGGTCTGGGCGATCGGCGACAACTTCGGTTCAGAAATTCCGACGTCATCGATAGAACGGCAGGCCGCGCGCGCGATCGAGGCTAACAAGGGACAGTCCGCCAGGGGCAGCGAGATAGCAACCGTCATCATCGCCGCGACTTAACCGCTACGATCAAACTAACGCCAGTGACACAGATCCTTCAGTGAAGTGCCCCTCCAGGGCACTTCACTGGCATTCAGCGGTCAAATGTGGGGCTGTCATCTTCTGTTCAAACCCGAATCAACAGGCTGCCGAGGACTGCCGAGGAATACTTCAGCATGCTATTTCAGTATCTGACTTAACAACGAAGTCACGAAAGGTAATAACAAACTCACGTAATACCAGTTGCTGAGCTCACACGACGGATTTCTGGACCCAGTTATCTTGCTCCGCCATTGATCAACACACTCCCGGGAATATTTGAGCCGCTATTCCAGTATTGCGATGTGAAGGCTGTTGAACTCCCAGCGGCAACTTGGTCGATAAAGAAGAGAGCAGCCGGATCGCGCGTCTCGAACAGAAGGTAAGAGCAAAAGGCAAAGAACAAACAGAGGGCGAATAAGTTTCACGGGCGCATTCGGGAATTTGAGCAAGGAAGAATATATCGATGAACAAGTACAAAAAGAAACTTCTGATATCAATGCAACTGTGCTCAATTGTGTTCTTGACATCATTCGTCGCGGCATCGGCTCCAGCTCAGACGCCAGCCACTGCACGGGCAAATGACGAAGGAAGCGATACGACAAGCGCGCCTCCTGTGTGCGCCTTCGGGCCCTCATTTGCGCTGTCGGGCTTCCGTCCGATGCCCGCTAACGGTGCGCGCACTACCATCGATAAAGCGGTAACAAAAGAATTCGATAAGGCATGGCGCATCTCAGGTTACGGTGCCAATGAGCGTGAGGGTGTTGTTTTGATCTTTCGGATGGAAGATGGGAGCTACATAGGCAAGTCGCAAGGTTTTACCAACGAGTATAGAAAGTTCACTTTTAAGTGGAATCCTGCTGCAATAGCAATAGTCCATACACATTCGAATAGCAGTGATCCCAAGCCAGCAGAGCAAGACAAGCACGTCGCCGACAAATATGGCGTTCCGAATTTCACAATTACTATGACTGGCATGTACGTGTACGATCCCGTCACTAAGAAGACCAGCAAAGTGCTGAACGGCCTCGATTGGCTCAATCCGATCAACCTATCCAGATGGACTCAAAGATGGCTCGGAGTGTAGACAGCTTCCTCGATCAGGCTCCTGAATCTGGTTGCGAGCGAAATCCTGCCGCTTTCGCGGCGAGCAATGTTAATAAACCGCCACCGCTCAATCAGGTGGCCACCAAGAGATAAGGAGGTAAATGATGAACCGATTCACAAGAGTGAACGAATTGGCGTTAACGGCAGCCTTGCTACTCATCGGCTTGCAGGCAATCTGGTTTACGTCGCCAATTGTCATCGCGCAATCCAGCAAGGGTATCGTAGTGGGAACGATCACGGACCCTACGGGCGCCGCGATCTCCGGGGGCACGGTGAGAGTCATCAACACATCAACCAATGTCTCACGTGAGACAGTCTCCGCATCCGAGGGAACCTTCCGTCTTGATGCGGTTGACCCCGGCGCCTACAAAGTAGAAGTCACCGCCGACGGCTTCAAGGCAGCCGTACGCGATAACGTGATCATCGCCGCGGCGCAAATCACGGACGCATCCTTCACGCTTGAAGTCGGCGGCGTTGGTGAAGTGGTCAATGTCAGTCCCGACAGCAACGTGATCTTGCAAAAGCAGGACGGCGCGCGCGCCAGCACGCTTGATCCGCGCCAGATCGTTGATCTGCCGGTATTCGGTCTCAATCCGGCGAACCTGGTGTTTACGCTGCCGGGCGTCACTGCGCCAGGCGTGCTTGCAGGCGGTTTTGTGCAAGGGACGGAGTTTTCAATCAACGGGCTGCGCCCTCGGGCGAACAACCAGCTGATTGACGGCACCGACAACAATGACAACGCGATCACGGGCCAGTTCTACCAGCCGGTATTGCGCGAGGGCTATCGCGAAGTGTCAGTCCTCGGCGCAAACAACTCCGCCGAGTACGGGCGGGCCGGCGGCGCCGTAGTAAACGTGATTACCCGCAGTGGGACGAATCAGTTTCATGGGTCCGTCTACGACGTCATCAGTTCCAGCGCGCTGTCTTCTTTGAGCAGCGGTCAGAAAGCCAATGAGGGGTTGACATCGGTTCCGGTCTCGATTCAGAACGACTCGGGCTTCTCATTCGGCGGCCCGGTCAAGAAGGACAAGCTGTTCTTCTTCGGCACACTTCAGGCATCGCCATTTCGGTCTTCCACGACAGCGTCAGCGGTCGTGCCGACAGCCGACGGTTTTGCTGGATTACGGTCGCTGTTCCCACAAGGCCAGAGCGCCAACCTTGACCGCTACCTGAGCATAGTGGGTGATTTGCGCGGCACGACCAACGTGATTCAAGTCCCACTGGGCGGCAATCGCCAGACCATACCCTTCGGGACGGCGACGCTCACCGGCATAAGTCAGAGTTTTAACGACTATCAATTCCTGACACGCGTTGACTGGGCGCCAGGGGCCAAGGACAGCCTTGCGTTCCGATACTTGTTTGATGATCAAGTCTTCAACAACCAGATTCCATCGGCGTTTCAAGGCTTTGGAATCGACGTGCCGAGCCGCATACAGAATTTCTACGCCAGCCACACGCGCACGCTCTCGCCGAGACTGTTGAACGAGTTCCGTTTTTCCTACGGGCGGTTCAACGCGGCTTTCAACCCTCAAGATCCAGCAGCGCTCAACGGTCCGCAGTTCAACCTCGGCGCTACCAACATCACGAGCGTAGGTCTTGCCGCGGCCTTCCCGCAGTCGCGCATCTTCAACAACTACCAGTTTCAGGACACGATCACCTCCACCGTCCACGATCACACGATTCGCGCGGGGGCGGACTTGTTGCGCCAGGTTGCGAAGGAGAGTGTGCCCTTCAACGGGAGAGGAACTCTGACTTTTTCAGCCGGTGGTCAGTTCCCGACGTTTGGAAATTTCGTAGACGGGTTCTCCGGCAATGCAGGGATCTTCGCTCAAAGAGTTTTTGGCAGCCCTGTAATCTTCCCGGATGCATTTCAGCATGCCTACTTTGTCAACGACAGTTGGCGCGTGTCGCCGAACCTGACTTTGAACTTAGGCTTGCGGTACGAGAACTACGGCACGCCCTTTAACGTGATTCGATTCCCTGCCTTCGCGGGTTTCAATGTGTCGCTTGACACGGTCGCAAGGCAGCGCGGTGATAATAACAACTTTGCTCCGCGCTTCAGCTTTGCCTACACGCCCCGCTTCGCCAGGTGGCTGTTTGGCGAAGAGAAGACCGTGATACGAGGCGGATACGGAATCACCTATGACGTGTTCTTCAACAACATCCTGGACAACACGGCAGCTTCGTCGCCTAACGCTTTTGGGGTCACCACCCTCGGGTCTTCAATTGGGGGGCGTGGCTTTGCAAACGCTGGAGAGGGCTCCTTGCCGACGACGGGGACACCCGATCCCTTCGCCAACATCACAAGCGTTGATCCAAATCTTGTAAACCCGCTGACTCACCTCTGGAATCTGGGTGTGCAGCGCCAGACTCCTGGCAATGTCATCGTTGATGTGGCTTATGTCGGATCGCGCGGGACGAGATTGTTAATCAACGAGCAGTTGAATCCTGGCGTCAACGGCGTCCGTATTTTCTCGACTCGTGGCCCGGTGACCGTCCGCACAAACGGCGGCGACTCCATCTATCATTCTCTACAGACGCGCGTCGAGCGCGGTTTGCGCAAAGGATTGCTTGCCCGCTTTGTCTACACGTTTTCAAAGACGATTGATGACGTCAACAGCGAAGTATTCGTCACGACGGGCGGGAGCAGCGTTGGGTCGAACCCGTTCGACCGCAGCGTAGATCGCAGCGTTGCTTCGTTCGACGTTCCGCATACCGCGGTATGGTCCTTCATCTGGGACGCGCCAGGCCCAACGCGAGGCCTCCTTGGAGAAGTCGCAGGCGGCTGGACGCTCTCGGGAATCTACCGCATTCAGTCCGGGGCCGTAGAGAGCCCGTTTCTTGGTGGCGTTGATTTAAACGCAGACTTGAATTCCTTCAACGACCGCCCGACTATCTCTAACCCGAACGCGCCGCCGACTTCAGTGGCATTCGCCAATTCGGTTTTGGGATTTCCTGGCAGTGGTTTTGTTGACATCGACGGCAATCCTGTTGATCCGGCAAACACCCGCTTTCTTGTCGATCCTGCCAATCGCGGGAACATCGCAGGACGCAACACACTGCGAGCGGATCGGGTCAACAGCTTTGATGCAAGCGTTAACAAGGCCTTCAAGCTGCCTTTTGAAGGTCACCGCCTCGAAGTACGTATTGAGTTCTTCAACGTGTTCAATCACCCCAACTTCACGTTTGCCAATCCGATCGTTTTGAGTGACCTGAGCAACGGCGACGTGACTAACCCATTCTTCAACAACGTGCGCCTCAACAACGGCGGCAACCGGACCGGGCGCATGCAGGTACGCTACGCATTCTGAAGAATGAGCGATCCATGGGGAGCGAATAGGAGAATTATGCTATTCGCTCCTCAACCCAACAAATGTTCCGTAAAAGAAGATCATAGTCATAGGAGGCTATTCTCATGAAATCTAAGCTACTCATTATTGGATTGATGATTTCGTCGATCCTGGCAATTTCGGCACACGGGCAAACCATAGTGCAGCAGTTGATCCTGCAAGACGATGGCTCTGCTGACCACCTGCTGATCGATATTTCCACCGGGAAGTACAAGTTTGCGAGCTGCAACGAAACCTTCTCTGCTGGAGGCGTCGGTACAGTAACTATAACCGGCTGCACGGTGTCTCTACAGGACATAACCGATACCAGGCGTGTAGTGGCTGAAATTGATCTGTGCGCCGGAACAGGCAAAGCCGACCTCGCGTTTCAAAACAACCCCATTATAAGTCCAAATGACCAGCCGCCGCTTCTTGAGTTTGTGATATCCGATTCGAATACAAAGGACAGCGCGTTCGCCTGCGAGAAGAAGCCGGTCGTTTCGAGATAGATACTGGTCCCGGTCTGGGACAGGAGGCTCCGCGGCGACGCCTATTCGCTAAACCGCGGGACCTCTCTTCGCAATCGCGATAACTAATGAAGGCGGGAGCGGATCCAAATGCTTACACGAACGATTACTGAACCAAGCGAGTCGCTGGTTTGGGTTTCCGCGCGCACGGACATAGGGATGCGGCGAGATTCCAATGAAGATTCAATGCTTGTCGCAGACCTGGGCACAGGGACAGCGGCAATGGACGCGGACATGAATGCGTACGAAGCGAACGGGCGCGGGATGTTGATGGCGATATCCGACGGAATGGGCGGAGCAGCCGGCGGAGAAGTGGCGAGCCATATGGCGATCACCGTCCTTCACGATGTACTGAAACAGGCGGACGATCTCGACATCGCAGAGCGATTGAGAATGGCTGCAGAGCTGGCCAACATACGCGTGTGGACCCGGGCACAGGCAGACTCGGCGCTCGCCGGCATGGGAACAACACTGACTGCCGCGCTGGTTCAAGACGGGCGGGCTTACATAGCTCAGATAGGCCATTCGCGCGCTTACCTTATTCGCGACGACCGCGCCCGGCAGATCACTACCGATCAAACGCTCGCCCAGGCGATGCTCGATCACGGAGCAATCGAGCCGGACGATGATCGCTCGGCCCTCACGAGCGTTCTCACCCAGGCGCTCGGCGCGTCTCCAGTCGTAGAGGTCGCGGTGACCTCTGTTGAGATTTGTCACGACGACCACCTGTTGATTTGCAGCAACGGACTGTCGAACAAGATCGCTGCTGATGAGATCAGCCTCGTAATTCAGCAATCGGCAAACCTCACAGATGCCTGCGTGCGATTGATCGAGATCGCCAACGAGCGTGGCGGAGAAGATAACATCAGCGTAATGCTCGCGCGGATGAGCGTCGCGGCTCACTATCGTCCAATCGAGCGCGCCGATACAGGCCGCCTCAAGCTCATTGCCTGAAACGTTGTCCGTTCCCGCGACCTGTTCTGCTGGATACAGGCATAACGAGTATTACGAACGATGGTTAATTGCTAAGTCCAATGCGATGCATAAGGTCCTGAAACCGCTTGTCGGATCGCAAAGGGTCGAAGGACGGGCGCGCTAGGATTGACGGGTTGAAGCGCTCCTCATAAGCTCGTTCCAGCCAGGCCATTGACTGATCGTTGTTACCTAAGCCGACATAGATCAAAGCAATCTCAGCGGAATTTGAAGAGCCTTGATCTCGATTCTTCTGGTCATTAAGTATCTTCACCGCTTCGCCTCTCCTGCCTGCCAGGGCGTAGACGTAAGCCAGATTGGAAATGAAGGTGGTGCCAACTCCAGACAGCTCGATTGCCTTTTGAAACTCTGCAATTGCATCGCTGTACATCCGGTTTTGCACGTACGCCTGGCCCAACTGATAGTGGGCAATCGCAAAGGTGGGGTCCATTGCGATCGTGTTTAGGCTCTGTTGTATGGACTGCTGATAAAGCCGGGCAACGAGAAGGACCTCCGCCAAATCAGCGCTGATGATCAGTGATAGCGGATCCAGGGCTGCCGCTTTTCGCATCTCCGCGATGGCCTCATCCTTTCGCCCCAGTACGGCCAAGTGCCAGCTGTACCAGTGGTGAGCAGTGGCGTAACCGGGATTGAGCTCAATCGCTCGCTTGAATTCCACTTCAGCCGAGTCCCAATTCCAATCGTAGAGATCAAGGCAAAATGCCAGCGAGGTGTGGGCTTCGCCGAGCGTGTCGTCCAGTTGCAGTGCTTTCGTCGCCGCCGCCTCGGCTTTTGGGAATGCCTCTTTGGGAGCCATGCCGCCGTACTCCCAGTCTCCGAGCAAGGCATAAGAATCTGCCAACCCCGTGTAAGCTTGGGCGTAGGTTGAATCTTTTTCGAGGGCCTGGTTGAAATAATCAATGGCCTTTCTCAAGCCATCGCCAGTCCGCTTATTCCAAAAGTATCGGCCCTTGAGATAGGCCTCATAAGCTTCCGGGTTCACAGCCTTCTCGTTTCTCAGCGCGACCTGTTCCTTGGGTCTCAAGTTGATCTGGATCTGCTCGGCGATGGCTCTAGCCACTTTGTTCTGGAGCGCGAGCGCATCGCGCAATTCGCCCTCATAGCTCTGGCTCCACAAATGCCTGTCGTCGCTGGCCTGGATCAACTGGGCCGTGATTCGAACCTGGTCCCCTGAGCGCAATACTGTGCCTTCGACCACAGCGTCGACGTTCAATTCGCGGGCAATCTGTGGCAGCGGTTTCCGAGCGCCTTTGTACTGCATCATCGAGGTGCGTGAAATCACCCGTAATGCACTGATCTGTCCCAGGTCACTGATCAACTCGTCGGTCATGCCGTCGGCGAAGTACTCCTGAGACGGATCATTGGAGAGGCTTTCCAGTGGAAGCACTGCCAAGGATCGAATGGTAGGTGACGGGACGCCCCGGGAGCGGAGTATCCAGACTACGACAATGGTCGATATCGCAAGCAGCGCCAGGCCCGATATCTTCCACGCAAGAGGCCAGGGCGGATGTTTGACTACCGCGGTCAGCTCAGCAACCTCAGGTTGCTCGCGATCGTCCGACGTCAGAACATTGTCGGTCGCGGATTCTCGGATGTTAAGGCGAGCGCCGTCGACCACGGCTACTTGCGCGATGAAGCGATAACCTCGTCGCGCGAGCGTCTCGACAAATCGAGGGTTTTCAGCGGAATCGTGCAGAGCCTGCCGAAGTCTTTTGACGGCGGCGTTCAGACTGTGCTCGAAGTCCACGAACGTATCGCCTGGCCAGAGCTTGTTTTTGAGATCGTCTCGAGTCACCAGTTCCCCAGGTTGGTCAAGCAGCATGGCAAGGATTTGAACTGGTTGCCCCTGCACCTTAACCTTGCGTCCATGTTCGCGAAGCTCACTCGATCGAAAATCGAATTCGAAACTCTCGAAATGGATGATGCGAGAGGTGGGTACTGGCTTGCTCATTCTCCAAGCCTCTCCTCGCGAGAAGTCGTCGCGCTGCGGGCGAGGTGGCGAGTACCGTCCCCCGTCCGACCGGTCGATAAGCATCGCGATTCTATCACCCTAATATCCGCGCATCAATTAAGAGCCATCTCACCCCACGCGTTTTCACTATTCTCAGCGGTCGGGCCGATGTCACCCGCATGTCACTCACGTATCACCCTCTCTGCATTGAGGCGCCTGGCCACCTGAGTGAAACTGCTCCCTTCGAGACCCGCTCAGGGCGGCAAGAGCAGAAACACTTATCCAACGCTAGCCGAGCACTGCTGGAAGCGGGTCGCGCGAGGGCAATGGGGGAACATGGAACAGCTCTTATCGAATCTTAATGCGGCATACAATTTGGCCCGCTGGCTCACTCGCAATGACACAGATGCTGAAGACGTGGTACAGGAGGCCTACCTGCGCGCCCTAAAGCACTTCGGCAGTTTTCATGGTAGCGACGTTCGGCCTTGGTTGCTCGCGATCGTGCGCAATACCTTCTACACGTGGCTACAGCGGAACCGAGCGCCTGAACGGCAGATCCTTTTCGATGAAGAGATACATTTCGCGGAGGAGGATCACCTGAATCCGGAGGAGCTATTGCTGCAAAAGGCAAACAACAACTTGGTCAGACACGCCATCGAGGAGTTGCCTGCCGAGTTTCGAGAGGTGATAGTGCTGCGAGAGCTGGAGGGGTTATCCTACAAGCAAATTGCGGACGTGACGGAGATTCCTGTGGGGACTGTGATGTCACGCCTCGCTCGCGCTCGCAAACGTCTCGAACAGAGCCTGAGCCAGTCAGTCGTGGAAACAAAGAGAAAAGCTGCAAGTTGAAGTGAGAAAGAAGGGCCGTTATCACTTCCTCGAAGCGAACTAAGAGATTCTGATGAATATGCGATTGTTACGGCCACGCTGTTCATGCGACAAGAGAGCCCGCACAACAAAAGGCGGAACCATTGAGGAGACGGCGAGGAATATGGGGCAGAAGTGCGGCAGAAAACTAGCCGCGAACGACCCACCTACGCTGGGTTAAATCTATCAAAACAGAGAACGGACCGTCTAAACGTTTTACTCATAGCTCAAACGCTTCGGGTTCAAATCCCGCCCGCAACTGGTTACACGAATGAGACGCCAATTTACGCCGCCTTTTTGTGGCCCTTTCAATTCGCGAATGCACGATAATACAAAGGATTGTATCTGAAACGCTCAGGTGGAATGCTGGAAGTAACTGGCACTTCTGCCCTGAGCGTTTCGGATACAATGTATTGAACTAAGCCGCGGGTGGGGTGAGGACTATGGGGTTTGAAAGGGTCTTCGCTGCGGGAGGTGTCCAGAGGCGAGTAATTGCTGGAAAGCTCTGCGCTGTTTGACTGAGTAATCCACCGTTAGCTCTTGCGGTTTTTTGACACGGGAATCGATTCTGCGTCAGCGTATATGGCATATTCAGTTAGTGTGAGCACACTTCTCCTAGTCACGTTATCGCCCGGTAAGCTGACATCACCGACCATCGCTGCTATCAGGAAGTATCCGCCGTACCAGCGAGCAGGAGGAATCTGGGGAGATCGCTTCCTTGCGGCGCAAGCTTCTTCAGTATCGTCATCCGACCTTCCCGACACACTGGACAGATCTCGGACTCAGGATCAGTGCTGCATTGGTCCGAGATCATACTGGCAGCTCCAAGTGTCGCTGCGGGGTTCGTACTAAGTGCCAGCAGTCTCCGACAGCACTCCAGCCTCTCAGTGCGATAGCGGTTGGCAAGAAGACCATAGTGACGGATTCTCACAAACCCTCTTGGCAGGATATGGAGCAAGAATCGTCGGGTGAACTCTCTCACGTCGAGCGTCATCTCCTTTACTGCATTCTCGTCAGCATAGTCTTTCCATCGGAAGGTCACTTCTCCTTCCGAGAGCGACACCAGCCTGTGATTGGATATAGCAACTCGATGTGTGTAGCGCGCCAGGTACTTCAACACTTGCACTGGTCCACCAAACGGCCGCTTGGCATAAACAACCCACTCGAGCTTGCTCACCTCATTCAATAAACTCGCAAAGTGATCGCCTTCCGCCAGATGTTTCGATTGGCCGGGAAAGACCAGCCTGCCTTGTTCATTTGCAGCTTTGAGGTAAGCCACAAACTTCCCGCGGAATAAACGACTGAGCACCTTGACTGGCAGAAAGAATCCTTTCCGGCAACTGATCCACCGGGAATGGTCTGGCGATAGCCCACCTCCAGGTACTACACAATGCAGATGCGGGTGATGGTGGATGGTCTGTCCCCAGGTGTGCAGCACTGCCACAAAACCGATGATCGCACCCAGATGCTTTGGGTCACCGGCAATCTTCAACAATGTCTCAGAAGCTGCCTGAAAGAGCAGTCCGTAAATCACCCGCTTGTTTTGAAGGGCTAAAGGGGACAGTTGATCAGGGAGTGTGAACACAACGTGAAAGTATTCGACCGGCAGCAACTCGGCCGCCCTCTTTTGCGTCCATTCCTTCCTTGCTGCGGCCTGGCATTTTGGGCAATGCCTATTCCGGCAAGAGTTGTAAGCGATCTGCTCGTGGCTGCACTGGGTGCACTGCTCCACATGTCCACCGAGTGCAGCACTGCGACACTGGATGATGTCTCGAAACGCTCGACGCTGCTGGCTATTGAGAGATAGGGGATTGGTCTTTGAAGAATCTGAGTCGAGAGCCTTGAAGACATCCGCCAGTTCCAGATGTGGCCTGGTCACGGTAGCGCTGTCGCCTCAACTGAAGAAGTGGTACCAAGCAGGTCGAGAGGACTGATCGTGGAGCGCAGCGCAAGCGTTGAGACGTGCAGATAGATTGCCGTGCTTTTCAGATTGCGGTGACCGAGCAGCAGTTGGATGGTGCGCAGGTCAGTGCCCGCTTCCAGAAGATGCGTCGCAAACGAATGGCGCAGCGTGTGCGGCGAAATCGACTTGGACAGTTTGGCCGCCCGAGCGGCCTGCTGACAGATCCGGTACGCCGTGGCGTTGTTGATAGGGCGCCTCGAGCCTTGTCCCGGGAACAGCCAGTGTCTAGGATGATAAGCTTTCCAATACTCACGTAACAGAGTCAGCAGA
>Ga0193755_1000454_pt1 | contig 11779 bp, 6 predicted proteins | sample H1a2metaG_FD_144921 | JGI IMG/M metagenome (GOLD analysis project Ga0193755, IMG submission 144921) | Soil microbial communities from a riparian zone of the East river system, Colorado, United States - H1a2 | ecosystem: Environmental > Terrestrial > Soil > Riparian zone | place: USA: East River...
ATTTGTTAAACGAGGTGAGTCAGGGCTACAAAGGCAAGGTCGTCTCAGGGCGAGATCTTGATGTGTATTAAGAGGGATGAACCTGTATGGGCGTCCCTCCGTGGGGGCCCTCGGTTGCGACTTTGTTCCTCGGTGGGGAGGGGCGCCCACGGAGGGACGCCCATACAGGTTCAGCCGAAGATGTCTTTGACCTTGTCCATGATTCCGCGGTCATCGTCGGCGCTTTCTTCCACCTTCGAGAGTTCTTCAAGCAGACGTCGTTGCTCGCGAGAAAGATTTGTCGGCGTGATGATGTTGACCGCCACGTACTGATCGCCTCGCCCTCGGCCACCCAGGACCGGCATTCCCTTACCCTTTATTCTGAAAACCGACCCAGACTGTGTCCCTTCTCCGACGCGAAGCCTCTCTTCGCCGTCGAGCGTCGGCACGGTTATCTCGGCTCCGAGCGCGGCCTGGGTGAACGAGATCGGGATCGCGCAGTAAAGATTTGCGTCGCGGCGCTCGAAGATATCGTGCTCCTTGACGTGAACCATCACGTAAAGATCGCCGCGCGGTCCGCCCATCTCTCCAGCCTCACCCTCGCCTGCGATGCGAAGTCGCGAACCGTTGTCCACTCCAGCCGGCATCTTTATCTCCAGCATCTTCTCGCGTTGCAGGCGGCCTTCGCCGCGGCACTTACGGCAAACGTCGCGAATGACCTTTCCGGTCCCTCGGCACTGCGAGCAGGTTCTGGCGACCGAGAAGAACCCTTGTTGATAGCGGACCTGTCCGTTCCCCTGGCACATCGAGCAGCGAGTCGGCGACGATCCCTCGGCGGCGCCGCTCCCATTGCAAGTCTCGCAAGTCTCCAGCCGGGGCACGCGGATCTTTGTCTTCAACCCGCGGGCCGCTTCTTCGAGAGTGATGTCCACATCGTATCTAAGATCGGAACCGCGGCGTGGTCCTGCTCGACGGCCGCCCGCGCGGCCGCCGAAGACGTCGCCGAAGCCGAACATGTCGAACAGGTCCTCGAAGGCCGGGAACCCCTGCCCGAATCCCGCGCTTGCACCGGCACCCGCGCCAAGCCCGGCATGGCCGAAACGATCGTAGCGCAGTCGCAGTTCGGTCTGCGACAGCACCTGATACGCTTCGCTGAGTTCCTTGAAACGCTCTTCGGCTTCCGCGTCTCCCTGGTTCTTATCTGGATGGTACTTGATGGCGAGCTTGCGGTAGGCTTTCTTCAGCTCTTCTTCGGTTGCCGCTCGATGCACGCCCAGCACTTCATAGTAGTCGCGTTTGGTGCTCAAAGTTTCGGTTCCTGGTCGATGGTTTTGGGTTTCGGGTATCGGATTCTCAGTTCGTGTGTCCAGGAAGCAACGACGAACCGTGAACCCGGAACTCGAAACCCGGACCGGGATTATAACAAACTCTACAGCACTTCTGACAACGGCGTGGTTTCGTCGTCAGTCTTCAAGTCAGACGCGAGTCCGGTCGGACGGAACATCGCGTCGGTGATCAACCGCGCAGCCCGTTCAAGCTGTTCGAGTGAGAAGCGCACTTCCGGCGCCTCTTCGGAGACGGCCGTCTTGCGCGCGGTTTCCAGCGTCGACCGCACGAACTCCTGGTCATCGGGCGGCAACATCCAGCCAAACTCGCCGAACGAACGAATTGTGTTTTGCAGCAACCCTTCAAGCCGGTTGCGCGCTATGATGATCTCCTTTATCCTACGGTCGCTCTCGGCGTTGCGAGTGGCTTCTTCGATCAGATCGTAGATTTCCGACGCAGACAAACCTGACGAAGGCGTGATCTTCATCAGCTGCTCGAGCCCGGTCATCTTATCGCGCGCCGAGACCGAGACAATTCCGTCGGCGTCCACCTCGAAAGTGACTTCGACTTGCGGAAGGCCTCGCGGCGCGGGAGGGATGCCGACGAGTTCGAAGCGAGCCAGGCTGCGATTGCCCGATGCGATGTCGCGCTCACCCTGCAGGACGTGCACTTCGACGACTTGCTGGTTGTCGGCTACCGTGGTGAAAACCAGGCTCTTCTTGGTCGGGATCGTCGAGTTGCGGTCCAGGATCTTCGTGAAGAGTCCGCCTCGCGTTTCGATTCCGAGCGACAACGGGATCACGTCCAGGAGGATCAGGTCCTTGACGTCGCCCGCAAGCACGCCGGCCTGGATCGCAGCGCCGATCGCTACGACTTCGTCCGGGTTTATCTCGATCGATGGCTCGCGTTGGAAGATATCGCGAACTCGCTCGATGATGATCGGAGACCGGGTCTGGCCCCCGACCAGCAGCACCTTTGTCACCTGAGAAGGCGTGAGCCTCGCGTCCTTGAGCGCTTTCTGGCATGGCTCGATTGTGCGCTCGACCAGATCGACAACCATCTCCTCAAACTTCTCGCGGCTGAGCGTCTTGTTGAAGTGTTTCGGCCCGGTTGAGTCCGCCGCGATAAAAGGAAGGTTCAATTGCGACTCGGTCGCGGTCGAAAGCTCGCACTTCGCGCGTTCGGCGGCTTCCTTCAACCTTTGCAGTGCCAGCCGGTCCGAGTGCAGATCGATATCCGTCTCTTGCTTGAAGGTCTCGATCATCCAGTCGACGATTCGCTGATCGAAGTCTTCACCGCCCAGGAACGAGTCGCCGCATGTCGAGAGAACCTCGAACACGCCGTCGCTCATTTCCATTATCGAGACATCGAACGTGCCACCGCCCAGATCGTAAACCGCAATCTTTTCGCTGTCGCGTTTACCCAACCCGTAAGCGAGCGCGGCCGCGGTCGGCTCGTTGATGATTCGCTGAACCGTGAGCCCGGCGATTTTGCCCGCGTCCTTTGTGGCCTGCCGCTGGATGTCGTCGAAGTAAGCGGGCACCGTGATGATCGCCTCGGTGACTTCGTCGCCCAGAAACTCCTCCGCTGCCTGCTTCAATCGCTGCAGCAGGATTGCCGATACTTCCGGAGGCGAGTAGTCGCGGGCCCTCGCGCGAACCCGGCAGTCGCCGTTGGGCGCGTCGGTGATCTCGTAAGAACAGACTTTGCACGCGCGCTGCACTTCTTCAGAGTTGAACTTGCGACCCATCAGCCGCTTGACGGCATAGATCGTGTTCGCCGAGTTTGTTATCGCCTGGCGCTTCGCTATCTGGCCAATCAACCGCTCACCTTTCTCGGTGAAAGCGACGACTGACGGAGTCGTGCGCCCGCCTTCTTTGTTAGGGATAATCTGCGTGACCCCGCCTTCGAGGATCGCCACGCATGAGTTGGTGGTGCCCAGGTCTATTCCAATCACTTTGCCCATGAGAGTTGCCTCCTAGTCCAGTCCAAGCGAGAAAGGTGCTCCGGGGGTGCGATGAATGGGCAGGGGCAGGATGTGGGTTCCGGGTTTGCCGTTCCGAGTCCGGGAGATCCGCCCGAAACTCGGAACCCTGAACTCAAGACCAGGTACTACTCAGGGGAGGCCGCGACCTTCACCTTTGAAGGGCGAAGCAATTTGTCGCCGATCTTGTATCCTCTTTGAAACTCTTCGATGACCGTGTTTTCTTTGTGCTTATCGGTCGCTTCGATCGTTACTGCTTCGTGCAGATGCGGATCAAAAGTCTGGCCGATCGCTTCAACCGGCTCGAGCCCGAACTTGGTCAAGGCGTCTTTGAACTGTTTATGAATCAGCTCGACACCCTGGCGCAGCGCTTCAGCATCGCCGCCGCTGTCTTCGAGGCTCGAAAGCGCTCGCTCGAAGTTGTCCACAACCGGGAGAAACTCCAACAGGACCTCGACTCGCGCGCGCTGATAAGCGTCGGTTCGCTCGCGTTCGACGCGGCGGCGGTAATTCTCGAACTCAGCCGCGCGTCTCAGCAACTGGTCGTACAGCGCCGCCTTCTCGCGCGCCAGCGCATCGACTTGCGCTTGCAGGCTTGAAGTAGCGTCGCCGTCACGCTCAACGGGGAGCTCGCCTGGGATGTCGGGCTCTCCGGCGGCCCCGTTTGTCGCTTGGGCGCTCTCCGGCTCGGGCTGCTCATCCGCATCGGCGGCCAACTCCTCCAAACTCAGGGGCTGGTCCGTTGCGTCCAACTCTTCCTCTTGGTCTTCAAGCGCGATGGGGGTTTCCCTTGGCTCGTTCTTCTTGTGTCCCATGTTCAATGAATGAGTCTTCCGTGTTTGGTCTTCAATCGCTAGGGCGTCCGCGTCGAGCGATTCGCTGCAGCCGAGCCGCCCGGGTCCCCAACGCGCTGAAACAGCCGCGCGACGTAGTCCACTATGCTAATCAGCCGGTCGTATTCCAGCCGGGTCGGCCCAACCACACCGATGCTTCCGGCCGCGCCGCCTCCCGAATAGAAGCAGGGCGAGGCGATCACCGTGCAATCGCTCAGACCGAGAAACTTGTTCTCGCTTCCTATCCGGACGGCCACCGCTTCACGCTCGGCGCTTTGTATGCACTCGTTCAATATCTTGACGATTCGGCTCTTCTCTTCAAACATCTTGAATAACGCCCGCATTCGCTCGGTGTCGGCGAAGTCGGGTTTCGAAATAATATTCGACGCACCCTCGATGAATACGTCAGGCTGGTCTCCATCCTGAAGGCTCTTACTGCAAAGCATCACCGCGTTGCGCAGGAACTTGTCGTAGAGCGCTTTCTCTTCGGTCATCCGCCGCAGCAGCTCATCGCGGATCTCGGCAAGCGTCCACCCGCTGAAGTTCTCAGCCAGATACCGACCGGTCGAGTTCAACTCGTCCTGGGTGAACTCCTCGTCGACTCGGATCACGCGGTCCTGCACGCGCCCGCCGCTGGAAACCGTGATCACAAGTATTCGTGAGTCGGGGAGCTTCAAGAACTCGACGTGATGCAGGATGTCCCTCGTTATCGAGGGCGACACCACGATGCCGACGTTGTTTGACAGCTGGGAAAGCAACTGGCTTGTGCGTTCCATCAGCAGATCAGGGCTCGCAAGCGATTCTTCGTCGAGCAACCGTTCTTCAATTCGCGCGGCATCCGCCCGTGAAAGCCTCGACGTCGCTACGGAGTGGTCAACGTAGAAGCGATAGCCCTTGTCGGTCGGCATGCGGCCAGCCGACGTGTGCGGGTGGGTCAGGAAGCCTTCTTCTTCAAGCTCAGCGCAGATGCTTCGGATCGTGGCGGACGACAAACGTTCGCTCGATTGCTGCGCGAGCGCAAAGGACCCGACCGGCTGACCTGTCGCAACGTGAGCGCGCACGATGGCAGCTAGTATCTCCCTCTTGCGGTCATCGACCTTGTAACCGCTTTTCCTAGTCATAAGATTCTTTAGCAAGGGGGGCAAGGCCCGAATGGAAGCGTGCCAAAAGTAGCACCAACGCCCAACCCTGTCAATAATATTGCCCTGTAAGCGTTGCGCGGCGCAAGGCTTGCCCGAATGACGCCCCGAAGTATCAGACGCTAATCTGACGGCGTTCGCGTTTCCCAAAACCTCGACCTCTGTTGGGTTCAATCAGCGAGGAGGATCGGGAATTAGCAAGCCGAAGAGGAATCCCAGGAGAGCGAGTAGAACAACAGCACGAAAACAAAGAAGCCTTTGACCGAAACTGAGACCTCGCGAGCCTCTTTTCAGCGTTCCTTGGCCCGCCGACACACTCCCTCCATTAACGTGTTTGAGGAATCGGTGGAGCAAGCCAATGGAAGAGACCAATAGGCAACGAGCGGGTCCACGAGCGTACGAAACGAAGCCGATTCAAGGCAAATCAGGGCAAATCATCGTCGCCGGTATTGCGGTTCTTCTTCCCGCGCTTGCGGCCACCTTGACCGCCCCCAAGCTGAGAGAACTGATCCGTCCCGTAGCTTCCAAGCCCCGCAAGCGTAAAAGTGAACGAAAATGCGCTCTCGTTCCGAAGCCCGGCCTTGAACGTATTGTAGTTGAACTGGACGCCGCAGCAATCCCAGCCCCAGCCGACATAGCTCCGTGAGTTCTTCAACCTGCCTTTTGATACGTCTGCCTCACTTATGAACCTGTCTGTGAAGTCGTAGCCGAATCGCGTTCCTCCGTAAATCCCGTGCAGCTCGTCTCCGAACTGCACCGTTGTCGATATCTGGTTTCCCGGAAACGTGCCTGGTTCGAAGCTGTTGGGCTGAAACTCGATTCGCCGCGAGAGAACGTAGCTTGCCGATAACCTCAGCTTGTCTTTTCGCACTCCGCCGCTAACGTTGACGTCGCGAACTCCGTCTTCGGCGTCCACGTCCATCCTAATGTCGCCGTAGACAGACGATAGCGGCCGATAGCGAATTGATATGTTCACCGGTGAGAAACTCCGCGCACGCCCGCCGAAGGTAAAACCCGAAAGCGTGTTGATGGGGTAGAACTGATTGCGCCGGCCTTCGACCAGCGCGCCGCCGAAATTGCGATCAAAAAAATACTTCTGAGCAACTTTCACGGTAAGAAACTCATAAGCTTGAGGAGGCGAGTCCTCGTTGCTCGCGTTTAACGCATCAGCGTCTGCCTGGTTTGCGTACTTCGCTTTGCCTTTCTGATTATCTTCTTTGTTCGCACCCGGCCGATTCAGCTCTGCAGGAGTGCCCGTTTCAAGCTGTAGTTTCTTCTTCTCCTGCGACTCGGGTGAATCGGGTTTGGCCTCGTCCTTTGACACGGGCTGGGTTTCGTCTTGCGGCTTGTCGGGAGGCTTTTGTTTTGTTTCCGCCGGCGTTGCAGGTTGCTCTTCGACGCTCGCGCCAGGCTTCTTCCCTTTGCCTGATTTCGTTCCTTTCGTTTTCTTGCCGCTATCGTCGTCGCGTTTGGGTGTAACCGGGTTCATCTGACTCGGCTGGCCTCGAACTCTCCTCTTACGCTTGCTGGTGAGGTCTGAGGCTGACGTAGTCGTATAAAACCGATTGACCACCGCGTACTCGAATTCATTCGTGTTAGCCACCGCGTCGCGCTCGTCAAACCGGATGATCTGGTTGAACTCTTCGCCTATGCCCTTGATTAGCCGGTAAGTAATGTAAGGCTCAATCAAATGCTTGAAGCGCGGAGTTCCATCGTCGTTGGTGAAGGTCTTCTCAAGCGAAGGCGGCCTCACGTCAACGGCCAGCTCGCCGTAGCGACGCGAGAGGTTCTCCGGGATGATCGGGTCGAACATTGTGCGGTCGAACAGCTTCACGGCGCTGTTGAATAGAGGATTCGTTGGGTCCAGCCGCGGATCGGCCGTGTCAAAGGTGAACTTCGCCGAATCGAACTGCGGAACTCGAGGATCGATGCTGGCCGTGTACAAGGTCTCGCGAAACGAAAGGCTAGGGGTCACCGCTATTCCCGCGACTGTCGCCAGCGGCACGGTTATCGTTGGCTGCAGGTCAAATCGCTGCACCGCGCCCGGCGTGTCCAGCACGACGTTGCCGTCGACGGTCTCTTTGCGTTTGAGCGCGCCAATGCTCGAATCGAAAGAAAAATATATTGGCAGCTTATCGATGATCCGTCTTGGATAGACGTCAGCGTCGATTTCCGGAGCCTGGCGCACTCCTATATCGACGTTGTTCCCGCCGCCCGCCACTGCAAGCGGGTCTTGCGCAGGAGTAAACAGAGTAGTTGTCTCATTGGACGCAAGAACGTTGAAGCTGAAGTTGCCCGTGTTGTTGTTCGCATAGAAGGTCGATTGGCGGCGGGGGTCGATGACCTGGCTTATGTCGTCCGAGAAGACTTGCCGAAACTGGAGGCTGGTCACCAGCGAGACGCTTCCGACCGCAAGCCAGCCGTGCGGCAGGTATTGCACTCCGTCGCCGACAAACGCCGTCCCTCCCTGATTCTCGCCCGCCGGTCCGAACACACGGTCCTTGACGCTAAAAACTCCGAGCTTCAGATACGACTTATCGTCGGTCTGCGCGCGAAACTCCGCACCCATGCCTATGCCTCGCTGTGTGTAGATGTCGCCGCGAAAGGTTATGTCCGCGGAATCACCCAGCGTCTGGTAGTAAGCGAGCTTCAGGGTGCGACCTTTCTGATTCGAGGTCCCGGTGCTCGGTATGAGAATCCCAGATTTGCGCTCCTTCTTGGTCGCCGGTATCCATGTGTAAGGCAGCACGAACACGGGAAGAGTTTTCACTCGAAAGACTGAGTCGTGAAGCGTAACGCGGTCGCCCATCTTCAACTCGGCTCGCTTTGCGGTGAAATGCCACTTGGGAATGACGTCTTCACAGGCGGTCACCACCGCGTTGTACATCTCGTAAGTCAGGGGACCGGTCTTCTCGACGCGGTCGGCAGTAAAGAAGATGTATTCTCCGGTTTCGGTTCGATCGGTGAAGCCGGTCGTCTCCCAGAAGGTTCCCTTTCGAGACACCATGTTGATCTCGGCGCGGCGGGCGGTGACTCGCTGGTCGGGGCCTTGATCGAAGATCACGTTTCCTTCGGCCACCATGTCGCCCGTCGCCTCGTTGTATGTCACCCGGTCGGCTTGCAATTTCATGTCTTCGAGTGTCGCGATGACATAGCCTTCGCTAACCACGAGATCGCCGTTCTTCTGCTGTTTGTCCCCAACTATTTCAACGGTGTCGCCGGCGAACTTTGAACCCGCGCCCTTGTTCGCGTTGGGTTGCTCGGTCTTGGCGTCTTTCGCAGCCTCGGCTTTACGAGCTTGTCTGGCTTTTCGCTTCTCTGCTTTGTCGTCAGTCTGAGTTTGCTGCGGTTCTTGTGCTGCGTAGACGCGGGCACTGAAGCCGTGAGCGAATGTAGATTCGGCGCTGAAGGCGATTAAGAGGAGCACGTACGATGCGGCCGATAGCGGCTTTGTGAAGCGACGCATTAAGGAAAGAAACCTCCGACTACCCATCCGCACGAGAGGATTCGATACTAGCACGCAGCTTTCGCGAGCGGCAAACAAGCCAGCTACCCGCCCCGCCGCTTAACCCGTATGCTCGTGTTGTGGTGGCCGCCATAGTGTAGAATGCCCGTGGAACTGGAGACCGGCGGCTCGGAGGAAGCAATGGTGAGAACTCCAAACGGTGCGCGGCAGCAGAAAGCCAGGCGCCCGTCTCGCAAGGCTGTTTACGTCATTCCGAGTCTGCTAACCACTGCCAACATCTTCTGCGGATTTTACTCGGTGATGGAATCGCTGGCTGGTTCGAGGGCGCTGGCAAACGCGTTTGATCCGCAGAGTACCCTGATGCCGATCTACGATACGGCACTGCCTGTCGCAATCGAACATTTCGATCGAGCGGCCATCACCATCGGGTTTGCGGCGCTCTTCGATTTGCTGGACGGGCGCGTCGCGCGACTGACAAACACCACTTCGGAGTTCGGGCTCGAGCTTGATTCGATAGCAGACGTAGTTTCGTTTGGGATCGCACCGGCGGTGCTTGCCTTCGCCTGGGGCTACGGCCAGCTTCCCGACTTGCACAACGTCGGGTGGGCCGCTTCGTTTCTATTTCTGATTTGTGGCGCGTTGCGTCTTGCGCGATTCAATGTGCAGGCCCGGCGTCCATCGCCGTCAATGAATCCGAAGACCGACAAGAAGGCCTTTGTCGGAATGCCCATCCCGATCGCTGCCACGATGATCGCGGCGCTGGTTCACTTTTGGCCCAGCCCGCTCAAATTCACCGGCGACCGTCACATCTGGTCTCTCACGGTAGGATCGGAAACACTGTCGACTGCGCTGGTCGTGCTGGTAGCCTGTCTGGCGCTCTTGATGGTCTCGACGATTCGCTACGCGAGCTTAAAGAACGTCGGCGTGGGAAACCGCAACCCTCGAATAATCGTGTTGGGCCTGGCGCTGTTTGGCGTGTCTGTCTGGTTCTATTCTCGATACGTTCTCCTGATCATTGCGACGGTTTACGCGTCGCACGGAGTGGTGGGCAAGCTCTGGTCGCTGGTGAAACCGCGTCGATCGACGCCTGAGCATTCCGAGCTCGAGCTTGATAGCAAACCGCAAGGTTCTACTGAGTCGATGAAGCTTGGACAGGAATCACACGATTGATTTTCACAGGAAGGAACCACGGATGAACACGGATAAACACCGATGAAGCGAACGAGAGAACGCACGTCGCCGGTTCTCGTCAGGTTCACCTGTTGTTCAAGAGAGAATAAACGTTCAGCGTTGCTGCTTAGAGGAAGCGGAACTCACCTTATATAGAACCCCAACCGATGAGGTGGAGGCAGGAATCCTTCATCCTTATACTGCCGCTCCGCGGCTTGCACGCTTTGAATCTTGGATTGAAACAAACTGGCCAGGTTGTCGAAGCGCACGAGGACGTTCCCAAGCCAGTACGGCCGATTCTCCTTTAACCACAACTCCGAATAGGCGATTCGCAACCGCGTGGTCGCGTCCCGCAAATCTTCGAGCCGCGCATTGATGCTCGTGATTTCGTTCAAGTCGCGCGTCACCCGTCCCCGATCGCTCATGTTCATATAAGCGTCCCAGTAGTACTTGCTGATCTCGCTTGCGAACTGAATCTTCATGCCGAACAAGTCCAACCGCATCGCGGCAAACTTCAGATAATCGAGTGTGTCCGCGTTCATTCGAGCCTTAGCGCTATTGCGATAGATCGATTCGAGAGCGCGCTCAGCCGCCAGTCTCAAATCTCGCGCAGCTGGGACAGCCTTCTCGATATGATCGGCAGCCGCCTCAGTGAACGGGTCTTCCCAGAACGCCTCGTCATAAGGACCAGGCATCACTTTGGCGTCCCTAAAGATCGAGTGCGATCGCGCCAGGTTCTGTATCGCATCGCGAAACGTGTTGTCGTCGTTTCGATAGAAAGCCCAGTCGTACTTTCCCTTAAAGCTCTCGATCGAAGCTTCGCCCTGCTGCCACGAACACGCCGCGCCAAACACGATCGCCGGCCAGGTCATCCCGAACAACGCTTCGCCGTCGTCGTCCCAGGTTGTGTTCAACATGCCCAGCGCGCCGTACTTCTGCCCGTCGCTGACAAAGCCCTTGATGTTCAGGAACGCAAGATCAAGATCGGGAAAGATCCTGTTCCAGTTGTTTGCGCCCGGCGAGACAAAAATGTCGAGCCCCGCGTCTCGATATGGCTTGAGCATCTGATCGAAACCGCGTTGCGACCAGTAATTCCACGCGACGGCAATGACGTCCTTCGGAAGAATGTTCAACAGCTCCGGGTACTTGATCGCGATGTCGCCCCAGAACATTAGCCGCTTGTTGTACGGCTTCATAATCTCGGCGACGCGCTTCAAGTGTTCAAGATAAACGCGGCCGAGCCCCACTTCCGCCGCGCGAGCCCTGGTTTGTCCCTGACCAAGTTCGAAGGTCTCGTCCGAGCCGATGTGAAACAGCGGGCCGGGAAAGAGCGGCACAAGCTCAGAATAAAGGTCCTTGATAAGCTCGTAAGACTTCTCGTTCACCGGCGCCAGAACGTGGCCGTGCAGAGTTTCTGCCAGCTCGCTGTAGATTTCGTTCTTGAGCACGTGATGCAGATGGCCGAACGCCTGCTGCTCGGGAAGCATCGTGACGTAATAGCGTCTGGCATACTCGACAAGCTCTCTTACTTCGCCCGCGTTGAGCGAGCCTTCCTTGGGACCGATCAGCGGATGAGTCTGATAGTCAAAGACGTGTTCGATGTAGAGTGAAAACAGGTTGAGCTTATAAGATGCGCATGTGCGAATCTGTTTCTTGATGTAGTCGAGAGTCGGGACCGGACCTCGGCTGATGTCGTCGTGGACGCCGCGCCAACGCATCGCAGGCCAATCTTTGATCGCGACCGCAGGCACATGCGCTGGGAGCGCGGGCGTCCCGCCCGCCGGTCGGTCTTGTGACGAAGTCGGCGGGCGGGACGCCCGCGCTCCCAGAACCAACTGCCGAAGCGTCTGCGCTCCGTAGAACAAACCCTGTCCAGTGCGCG
>Ga0193755_1000455_pt1 | contig 11759 bp, 8 predicted proteins | sample H1a2metaG_FD_144921 | JGI IMG/M metagenome (GOLD analysis project Ga0193755, IMG submission 144921) | Soil microbial communities from a riparian zone of the East river system, Colorado, United States - H1a2 | ecosystem: Environmental > Terrestrial > Soil > Riparian zone | place: USA: East River...
CATTCCGCCGGACCTGGTACGACGGGCGCGGATCGTCGTGCTCCCGCGCGCACCGTTCTTCGATGCCTTCGTCGCCTCCGTAGAAGGGCCTCGACGCGTCAGCGCGGGAGATACGATACGGCTCAGGGTGAGTTACGGGACGGCCGGGAAACGGGAAAGGGGAAACGGGAAAGGGACAGCGGTGCTGGAAGCGAGCGTCACCGGTCGGCGGATCGCTTCACGGGTCGTAGCTCTCCCCGACAGCGGAAGTGTGTCCACTGACCTCACGTTTCCCGCTTCCCGTTTCCCCCTTCCCGGGTGGGTGGCGGTGGAGGTTGGGTTGGAGGGGGTGGGGGACGGGGAATCCCGCGACGACGCTCGGCTCTTCGTGCTCGAAGTCAGCCCCCAGCCGTCCGTCGTGCTGCTGGCTTCCCCGCCGGACTGGGAGACGCGCTTCCTCGCGCGTACGCTCGAGGACGTGGCCCGCGTGCCTGTACGGACGTTCATCGAAGCGGAGTCCGGCGGAAACCGCTGGCGCGATGCGGCGACGCTTGAGAGCCGGGCGCCAGGCGACGTGGCGCGGGCGGTGGCCGGCGCGGCACTCGTCGTCGAGGCTGGCGACCCCGCGACGTTCAGCCGCTTCAGCCCCAAAGGAGCCGTGCTGCTGTGGCCCGGAGCGCGGCGCCTCGACGGTGACTGGTACGTACAACCGCCTGCCACGGGGCCCTCGCCACTCGCGGGCGCGCTCGCGGGGGTGGCCTGGGACTCACTCCCGCCCGCGACGTCCCTCGCAGAGCTCCCGCCCGACAGCCTGGCGACAGTCGCGCTGGCGGCGCGCCTCGCGCGGCGCGGACCGCCGCGCCCGGTGGTCACGCTGTCCGAGCGCGCCGGAGCGCGCCGCGCGGTGATCGCGGCCGGCGGCCTCTATCGGTGGGCGTTCCGGGGCGGGGCGAGCGGCGACGCGTATCGGGCGCTGGTGGCGGGGCTGGTGGACTGGCTTCTGGAGCAGGGAGCAGGGAGCAGGGAGCGGTTCGTTCCGGTGACGTACGAAGTCCCGAACGGGATGCCCGTGCTGTGGCGCTGGACCGGCTCGGGCGAGCTGCGGGACGTCGTGGTGTCCTTGGCGCGGAACGCGGCGCAACGCGTCGACACGCTGCGGTTCGATGCTGGCGGCCGGGCGGAGCTACGCCTGCCGCCGGGGGTGTACCGCTACGCGGCGAGCGACGGTGGTGGTGCCGAGCGCGGCGTTGTGGCGGTGGATACCTATTCGGATGAATGGCGGCCGGCGGTGCCGGTGCTGGCGTCCCAACCCGGTACGCCGGGAGAGCGGCTCACGAGCGTGGCCCTGCGGGACCGGTGGTGGCTGTTCGTCGTGGCGATCGCGGCGTTCGCGGCCGAGTGGGCGTGGCGGCGGCGCGAGGGCTTGCCGTGATGGCCCTGTGGGAGCGGCTGGCGCGCGTGTTCGGACGCGGGGGGGGCGGGGGGGGCGCGCGCGAGCGGAGCGAGGCCGAGCGCATCCTGCTCGAGGCGGATTTCGGCGTGGAGGCGACGGAGGAAATCCTCGATCGAGTTTCCGGTGCGGGAGATGGCGCCTTTCAGGCAGCGCTGGAGCGCGCCGTAGTCGAGGCGCTGTCGCCCGCGTCGCCGGGTGCCGATCCGGGCGCGCTCGCCCGGGCGCCGGTGCCGCCCACGGTCATGCTGGTCTTCGGAGTGAACGGCGTCGGGAAGACGACCGCGGTCGCGAAGCTCGGCGCCCGGCTCGTGCGGGGCGGGCGCTCGGTGCTGCTGGCCGCGGCGGATACGTTTCGCGCCGGTGCGGCCGAGCAGCTGCAGATCTGGGCGGACCGGCTGGGCGTGCCGTGCGTCACGGGGACGAAGGATCCCGCGGCGGTGGCCTTCGACGCGATCGCGGCGGCGCGCGCCCGGGGGGGCGGCATCGACACGGTGCTTGTGGACACCGCCGGGCGGCTCCACACCGACGAGCGGTTGCTCGAGGAGCTGAAGAAAGTAGTGCGCGTCTCCGCGCGACAGCAGCCGGGCGCACCGCACGAGTCGTTGCTCGTGCTCGACGCCACGGTGGGACAGAACGCGGTGCACCAGGCCCGGGCCTTCGCCGCCGCGGTCCCGCTCACGGGGCTGATCGTGACCAAGCTCGACGGCACCGCCAAGGGCGGGAGCGTCGTGGCGCTCGAGCGGGCGGTGCGGGTGCCGATACGGTTCTTGGGCACCGGCGAGGCACTGGGCGACCTCGAGGTGTTCGACGCGCGATCGTACGCCAGGCGCCTGGTGACCGGGTGACGGGGGACGGGTGGCGACGCTTCGGCTGAACACCTCCGTGAAGTATCTGAAGGGCGTGGGTCCCAAGCGCGCGGAAGCGCTCGCGCGCCTCGGCGTCCGGACCGTCGGCGACTTGTTGTACCACGCGCCCCACCGCTACCTCGACGCCACGACGGTCACGCCGCTGGCCAAGGTGCAGGTGGGCCAGGAGGTGACGTGCATCGGCCGCGTCGTGAGCACGGGCGTGCTCCCGACCCGCAAGGGTCTGCGCGTATTCCGGGCGGTGCTGCGCGATGACAGCGGCGGGGGCGGGGGCCCGCTCGAGTGCGCCTGGCCTGGTCAGCCGTTTCTCGAGCGCCAGATCAAGCAGGGCCAGCTGCTGCTGGTCACCGGGCCGGTGCGCTACTATCACGGCCGGCAGCTCGTGCCGCGCGAGTTCGTGATTCTCGCGGACGAAGGGGAGGCGGGCCCCGAGCGCGGTCTCGTGCTGCCGGTGTATCCCGCGACCGAAGGTCTCAGCCATCGTCAGATCCGCGGTCTGATCCATCAGCACCTGGATGCGCTGCTCGCCCTGGTGGCGGATCCTCATCCCAAGAGCCTGCGCGCGGCGGTGGGACTCCCGGAGCTCGGGGCCGCACTCGCGGCGGTGCATCGGCCGGCCACGCCGGCGGACGCCGAGGCGGGCCGCCGCCGGCTGGCGTTCGACGAGCTGTTCGACCAGCAGCTAGTGCAGGCGCGCGCCCGCGCGCTCGCCAAGCGGGCGCGCGCCGGGATCAGCTTCACGCTGAAGAAAGCGCTCACCACCAGGCTCAAGCAGCATCTGCCGTTCGAGCTGACGGGCGACCAGCGCCAGGCGATCCGCGAGATCACGGACGACATGCTGGCGCCGCTGCGCATGCACCGGCTGCTGATGGGCGACGTGGGGACGGGGAAGACGGTGGTCGCGCTGTTCGCGATGCTCCTGGCGGTCGAGAACGACTACCAGGCGGCGATCATGGCGCCGACGGAGCTCCTGGCCGAGCAGCACGTCGCGACGCTGACGCGCCTGCTGGAGCCGCTCGCGCTCAAGCCCGACTTGCTGGTGGGGCGGCTCGCGCCGGCGGAGAAAGCGGCGGCGCGGGAGCGCATCGCGGCGGGCGCGTCGCGCCTCGTGGTGGGGACGCACGCGCTCATCCAGGAGGCGGTCACGTTCCAGCGGCTCGGCCTGGCCGTGATCGACGAGCAGCATCGCTTCGGTGTGGAGCAGCGGGCGGCGCTGGTCGAGAAGGGCGACGCGCCCGATGTGCTGCTGCTCACGGCGACGCCGATCCCGCGCTCACTGGCGCTCACGCTGTACGGCGACCTGGACGTGACCCAGCTGCGCGAGCGCCCCCCCGGCCGCGGCACGGTGAAGACGGCGCTCCGCACCGAGGCAGCCCGCCAGAAGATCTACGAATTCATCCGCGCGGAGTGCGTGGCCGGCCGCCAGGCGTACGTGATCTATCCGGTGATCGAGGAATCAGAGCGTGCCGACCTCAAGGCCGCGACCGTGATGGCGGAGCGGCTGGCCAAGGTGTTTCCGGAGCTCGCCGTCGGTCTGGTACACGGGCGGCTCAAAGCGGAGGAGCGCGACGCGACGATGCGGGCGTTCCGTGACAACGCGGTGCACATCCTGGTCGCCACGAGCGTCATCGAAGTCGGGATCGACGTCGCGAACGCGACGGTCATGCTGATCGAGCACGCCGAGCGGTTCGGGCTGGCGCAGCTGCACCAGCTGCGGGGGCGGGTGGGGCGGGGGGCGGCGGCGAGCCACTGCATCCTCCTGTCGGACATTCCTGACGCGGCGCCCCGACTGCAGGCGTTCACGGAGACCACGGACGGCTTCAAGATTGCCGAGCTCGATCTCCTGGAGCGGGGCATGGGTGAGCTGGCGGGCGCGCGCCAGTCGGGCGGCGTGCCGTTGCGGTATGCGAATTTCGCGACCGACCTGCCGCTGCTGGAATCCGCCCGGCGCGCGGCGGGCGAGATCATCGCGCGGGACCCGGCGCTGGCGGACCGGCAGCATGCAGCGTACCGGGAAAGAATCGTCCAGCGGTACGAACGGGGATTTGAATTGTTCAGGGTGGGGTGACGGGAACGCGGAACGCGGAACGCGGAAGTCGGAACTGGCGTGTCGGTTCCGCGTTCCCACTTCCGCGTTCCGCGTTTCACGGCTAGTCTACCGCCCCCATGCCCGACTTCCATCGCATCGAGGAGCTGCCGCCGCTGGCGGGCCGGAGCGTCATCACCCGCGGCTGGGTCATGACCACGCGCTCGTCGGGCAAGATCGGGTTCGTGACGCTGCGTGACGGCACCGGCTACCTGCAGGTTGTGCTCTCGAAGAAAGACGTCCCGGAGGCCGCGTGGGAGGCGTTCGGCCGGCTCACTCAGGAGACCTCGATCGAGGTCAGCGGCACCGTGCGCGCCGACGCGCGCGCGCCGGGCGGCGTCGAGCTGACGGCGGCGGACCTGCGGATCCTGGGACCCAGTCACGACTTCCCGATCACCCCGAAGGAACACGGCACCGCGTTCCTGTTCGAGCACCGCCACCTCTGGCTCCGCAGCCGGCGCCAGGTGGCGATCGCGCGGGTGCGCCACGAGGTGGTCCAGGCGATCCGCGACTTCTTCTACGAGCGGCATTTCGTCCTGGTGGACACGCCCATCCTCACCGGGGCGATCGGCGAGGCGGCAGGCCACCTGTTCGCCACGGAATATTTCGACCTGGGCACCGCGTACCTCGCGCAGACGGGGCAGCTCTATGTCGAGGCCGCTGCCGCCGCGCTCGGGAAGGTGTACTGCTTCGGACCCACGTTTCGAGCGGAGAAATCGAAGACCCGGCGCCACCTGACGGAGTTCTGGATGGTGGAGCCCGAGGTGGCGTGGAACGACTCCGAGGCCAACATGACGCTGCAAGAGGAATTCGTCTCGTATATCGTGGCGCGCGCGCTCGAGCGCCGGAAGTCCGAGCTGGCCGAGCTCGAGCGCGACGTGAAGCCACTCGAGGCGGTGCGGCCGCCGTTCCCGCGCATTGCCTACACGGACGCCGTGGCGAAGCTCAAGGCCCTCGGCAGCGACATCGAATGGGGGCAGGACCTGGGGGGAGAGGCTGAGACGCTGCTGGCGAAGCAGTACGACCGGCCGGTGCTGGTGTTCAACTATCCCAAGGCAGTGAAAGCCTTCTATATGAAGGAGAACCCCGCGGACCCCCGCACCGTCCTCAACAACGACATGCTCGCCCCCGAGGGGTACGGGGAAATCATCGGCGGCAGCCAGCGTGAGGACGACCACGACAAGCTGCTCACCCGCATCCGCGCGGAAAAGCTGCCTGAGGACGCGTACAGCTGGTACCTGGACCTCCGCAAATACGGCACGTTCGTGCACGCGGGGTTCGGGCTGGGCGTGGAGCGCACGGTGGCGTGGATCTGCGGCATTCCGCACATCCGGGAGGCGATCGCATTCCCGCGGACGCTCTACAAGCTGTGGCCGTGACTGCCGCCTTCTGCCGCCTTGGTTTCGTCCCACAGCCGGTCCAGCTGTTCCAGGCTTGCCCGTCCGATGTCCACGCCGCGCTCCGCCGCGAGCCGCTCCACTCCCTCGAACCGCCGCCGGAACTTGTCGTTCGCCTGCTCGAGTGCCGCGCGCGGATCGATCTCGAGCTTGCGAGCCAGGTTCACGACGGCGAAGAGGAGATCGCCCAGCTCGTCTTCTAACCTTTCCCGTTTCCCGCTTCCCGCTTCCCGTTCCAGTTCTGCGATCTCTTCCTTCACCTTCTGCATCGGTCCCTTCGCGTCGGGCCAGTCGAATCCCACACCGGCGGCGCGCTCCTGTAGCCGATACGCCATCAGGAGTGGGGGCAGGGAAGGTGGCAAACCTCGGAGGGTCCCGCTCCCGGCTTCCCGCTCCCGTTGTTTCACCCGCTCCCATCCCTCATGACCGGGAGTCGGCGAGCCTCCGAAGAGGTGCGGATGTCGCCGCCACATCTTCTCTTCCAGTGCGCGCGTCACGGTGGCGGCGTCGAGCTCGCCCTGTTCCTCCCCGATTACGATTTGAAACGCGAGGTGCAGCAGCAGGTCGCCCAGCTCGTCACGCAACTCGGCGGGCTCGCCGTGCTTGAGCGCCTGATCGAGCTCCAGCGCTTCTTCGACCAGGTAGGGGCGCAGCGTCTCGCGCGTCTGGGCGTGGTCCCAGGGACAACGCGCGCGCAGATCGCGGACCAGCGCGAGGGCGCGGGCGAGCGAACCATCGCCGTGGGCCGATCGTTCAGAAGGTTGTTGGGCCATTCGTAACGATAATCCGCAGCCCAAGCCCTTTTTCGTCTTGCATTTAGCCGCGGAGCCGGGTTATCATACGCGCGCCTGTGAACGGGTCAATCAGCGGGCGTCAGGCCCTCTCCCGCGCGTGGATCGAAGTGAACCTCGCCGCCATCGTCGAGAACGCCCGCGCGGTGGCGCGGGTCGCCGGCACACGGCTCCTCCCGGTGGTGAAGGCGAATGCCTACGGGGTGGGAGCCGTCGCCGTCTCCAAGGCCTTGGAGGCGGTCGACCCATGGGGATACGGCGTGGCGACGATCGAGGAGGGGGCCGAGCTGCGGGCGGCGGGGATCGCGCGGCCGGTGCTCGTGTTCATGCCGGCCCGATCCGATCTGTTCGACGCCTACCAGGCCCAGCGGTTGACGCCGGCGCTCGGTGACCGAGCGAGCATCCACGCCTGGATCGCGCGCGGCGCGCGGGGCGGCGCGTTCCACCTGGAGATTGACACGGGGATGAGTCGCTCGGGCGTGCGCTGGGACGAGATCGAGCCAATCGTGGACCTGCTCGACACGCCGTACCTCGAAGGCTGCTACACCCATTTTCACTCGGCCGACCGGCGCGACGGCTCGGCCGACGCGCAGTTCGAGCGCTTCAAGGCCGCCGTGGGACGTCTGGCGCGCCGGCCGCCGCTGCTGCACGTGGCGAACAGCGCGGCGGCGCTTCGGGGCACGGCGTTCGCACTGGACATGATCCGCCCCGGGATCTGTTTGTACGGGGCGTCTCCCGGCGAGGGGTTGCCGGCCGGCCGACCGGCGATTGCGCTGCGCGCGCGTGTGGTGAGCGTTCGCACGGTGCGGCAGGGCGAGGGCGTCAGTTATGGCGCCTCTTGGATCGCGCCGCGTGACACCACGGTCGCGACGCTCGGCATCGGCTATGCCGACGGAGTGCGCCGTTTGCTGGGTCGCGAGTCCAAGGCGAGCGTGCTTCTGAGCGGCGCGCGCTGCCCGGTGGTCGGGCGCGTGACGATGGACCTGACAATGGTGGACGTGGGCGACGGACGCGCCGCCGTGGGTGATGTCGCGACCCTGATCGGCGAGGCGGACGGGCTGGGCAACACACTGGACCAGTTCGCTGCCTGGAGCGGCACGTTGCAGCACGAGCTCCTGGCCGGGCTCGGTCCCCGGCTGCCGCGCATCTACGATTGAAGCGCGCCGCCATCATCGTGCTCGACGGGCTGGGCATCGGGTCGTGCCCCGACCAGGCCGCCTACGGCGACCTGGGATCGGACACACTCGGGAACGTCGCGCGCGCGGTGGGCGGCCTGCGGCTGCCGAATCTGGAGCGGTTGGGGTTGGGGTGGTGCAGGCCAATCGTCGGGCTCGACCCCGGGCTCGCGCCCGGGGTCAGTGGGGCACAGAGGCGATTGTCTGACCCCGGGCGCAAGCCCGGGGATGGGCCGAAGGCCGCGTATGGTATCGCCCTTCCCGCGTCCCAGGGGAAGGACTCGACCACCGGACACTGGGAGATCTGCGGGGTGATACTCGAGCGGCCGTTTCGCACATACCCGCACGGCTTCCCGACGTCTCTGCTCGACGAGTTCGCGCGACGCACCGGCCGCGGGTGGCTGGGAAACAAAGCCGCTTCCGGCACCGCGATCATCGCCGAGCTGGGCGAGGAGCACCAGCGGACCGGGAAGTGGATCGTCTACACGTCGGCGGACTCGGTCTTCCAGGTGGCGGCGCACGCAGCGACGGTGCCGCTGGACGAGCTGTACCGGGCGTGCGCGATCGCGCGCGACCTGCTCATGGGGGAGCACGCGGTGAGCCGCGTGATCGCGCGGCCGTTCACCGGGAGGCCGGGGGCGTACGAGCGCACGCCGCACCGCAAGGATTTCTCGATCGAGCCGGTCGGCGAGACGCTGCTCGATCGGCTGGCCGCGGCGGGCGTGCCGCGGGTGGGGATCGGCAAGGTGGACGATCTGTTCGCCGGGCGGAACATCACGAGCGAGCATACGCCGACGAACGCCGACGCCTACCGGCTGATCGAGCGGGCCTTGGACGACACGGGGGCGGGGGCGGGGGCGGGGTTCATTTTCGTGAACGTGATCGAATTCGACCAGACCTGGGGGCACCGGAACGACGTCCCGGGGTTTCATGAAGGATTGCAACAGCTCGACGCCTGGATTCCCCGGCTCGAGGCCCGCATCACGGGAGACGACCTGATCATTTTCACCGCCGACCACGGGAACGACCCGACCACGCCATCCACGGACCACTCACGCGAGGCGGTGCCGATCCTGGCGCTGGGCCCGCGGGTGCGGCCGGCGGCGCTGGGGGAGCGGAGCAGCTTCGCGGACCTGGGAGCGACCGTCGCCGAATACTTCGGTGTGGCGCCCCCGCCGCTCGCGGCGGGAACGTCGTTCCTCTCGCGGGTCTGGGCGTGAGCGCCGACCTGGTGCGCCGCGCGCGCGACGTGCAGAAGAACGCCTACTGCCCGTACAGCAAGTTCCGGGTGGGCGCGGCGCTCGAGGCGGCCGACGGCCGCGTGTTCGTCGGGGCGAACGTCGAGAGCGCCTCCTACGGGCTCACAATCTGCGCCGAGCGGATGGCGATCGGCGCCGCCATCGCGGATGGCGCGCGCGGGTTCAGCCGCATCGTGGTGGCGACGGACGTGGACCCGCCGGCCTCGCCCTGCGGGGCGTGCCGCCAGCTGCTCGCCGAGTTCGGGCTCGACCTCCAGGTGATCGCGGTGGGGCCGAAAACCGAACGGCGCTGGGTGCTGCGCGATCTCCTGCCCGACGCGTTCGCGAAAGCGGCGCTGCCCAAGTGATCCGGCGCCGGCTCGCGCTCGTCGGCGCCGTGCTGCTCGTCGGGGCGTGCGTGGAGCGGCTCACGGCGCCGGGCCAATGCCCGGACTATTGTCCCTCGGGCCAGATCACCGTCGTCGACACGCTGCTCACGACCAGCATCAACCGGGACTCGTCGTACCGCGGCTACGTGCTGGCCTACCAGGCCGCCCTGATGCTGGCGGCGAATCTCCCCGGCGCGACGGACACCCTGGACGGCCGGCCGATCTTCCGGATCAACGGCTACGGCGCGCGCTTCCGGATCTCGACCGTCGACACCTCGACCGGTCCGATCCTCGGCGCCGACTCCGCGCGCCTCCAGCTGTACGTCGTGCGGCGCGATACCGCGACCCACAACCTCCGGCTGCAGCTCTACCGGTTGCCGATCACGATCGATACCAGCACCACGTTCGGCGCTGTGGCGGCCCCGTTCACCGACTCGCCGCTCCGGACCGTGAACATCGACACGCTGCTCGCGCAGCCGGGCCGAAAGGACTCGGTGACGGGCGACAGCGCCGTGGTGGACACGGTCAACCACCGTGTGGTGCTGTCGCTCAAGCTCGATACGGCGGCGGCGCGCTACATCGCGACCGACTCCGGTACCGTCGCATATGGCATTCGCATCGCCGCCGACACGCTGGCGAGCATCGCGTTCGGTAAAGACGCCTTCGGGCCGTCGCTGCAGTGGTACCTCCGCGTCGACTCCCTGGGGACGCCCGTCGCGCGCACGCCGGGGGCGCTCGGCGCCCGGCTCGCGAGCTTCGTGTTCGCGCCGCCGCCCGCCCCGCTCGACTCCACGCTCGCCGTGGGCGGAGTGCCGTCGGCGCGCAGCCTGCTGCGGGTCGCGTTTCCCAAAGTCATCAGGGATTCGGGCCAGATCATCCGCGCCACGCTGTTTCTCGTGCCCGCCGTTGCGGCCCGCGGGGCGCCCGCCGACTCGTTTGTGATCGAGGCGCGTTCGGTGTTCGCCGACTTCGGCGCGAAGTCCCCGATCGACCTGCGACTGGGCGACACGACCGTCATCCATGTCGGAGCGACTGACACGGTGAAGATCGAGGTGACGAACCTGCTCCAGGCCTGGGCTGCGGACTCGACCCACCCCACCATACTCGTGTTGCGGCCCGAGCGGGAAGCCCAGGTGTTCGGCGAGATCCGCTTTTATCCGTCCCTCGCCGCGGCGTTCCGCCCGACGCTCCAGGTTACATTCGTGCGGCGATTCCCGTTCGGGGTGCCATGACCCACCGGACCGGCTGGATCATCGCGCTCCTCCTCGTCGGCCCCGCCCTGACGGGCGGGGCTATGGCCGCGGCGCAGGACTCCCAGTTCGGGATCCGCGGCCTCGGCACGCCGGGACGGTGGGAGTCGGTGCGATCGCGCAGCACCGGCGGTGCGTTCGGTCCCTTCGACCCGTTGTCGCCCCTGATGGAGGCGTCGCTCGCCGACGTCGGCCAGCTCACGGCGACGGCGGCGGGAGGAACGTCGAATCGCGACGTCCTGGTGCGCGGCACGGCCACGTCGCTCCGCGCCACCCGCTTCCCGCTGATGGGAGTCGCAGGCCCGGTGGCACGACGCCTCGCGGTCTCGGTCGGGTTCACGACCTATCTCGACAAGTCCTGGGACGTGACGTTGCGCGACTCGTTCATGTTGCGAGGCGTGCTGCAGCGCTACACCGACGAAATCACGAGCGACGGGAGCGTGGCGGACATACGCCTCGCGGCGGCCAGCCGGCTCACGCGCCGCATCGCGCTCGGCGCCGGTCTCCACGTGCTCGCGGGCTCGACCCGCATGACGGCCGAGCGGCAGTTCGACGACTCGACGTTCCACCGGGTGCAGCAGTCCGCCGACGCGCGCTACGACGGGTTGGGCGTGTCGGGGAGCGTGCTCATCGGCCTGGCTCCCGGGTTGACCATCGCCGGATGGGCGCGGAGCGACAACCGGCTGCGCGCGAAAGTGGCCGATACGACGAGCGCCGTCACCGACCTGCCGCTGATGGCGGGTGGCGGCGTGCTGTTCGCGCCCAGCCCGAGCGCCCGGCTCGGGGCGTCGGTGGCGTGGCGCTCCTGGTCGAAGGCGGGCGCGGGCGCGTTCGACACATGGACCTGGTCCGCGGGGGCGGAGTTCGGGTCCCGCCGCATGCCGATCCGGCTGGGCGCGCGCGGCGGGCAGATGCCGTTCGGGCCGGGGACCGAGGCGCCGACCGAGGTCGCGGGATCGCTGGGCACGGGCCGCGCGTTCGCGCAGGGCCGGGCGCTCATCGACCTGGGCCTCGAGCGGCTGGAGCGTCGCGGGGGCGGGCTCACCGAGCGCGTGTGGACCGTGCTCGTGGGGATCACCGTGCGGCCGTGAACGTCTACTTCCATACCTTCGGTTGTAAAGCGAACCAATACGAC
>Ga0193755_1000456_pt1 | contig 11758 bp, 10 predicted proteins | sample H1a2metaG_FD_144921 | JGI IMG/M metagenome (GOLD analysis project Ga0193755, IMG submission 144921) | Soil microbial communities from a riparian zone of the East river system, Colorado, United States - H1a2 | ecosystem: Environmental > Terrestrial > Soil > Riparian zone | place: USA: East River...
CTTGACACAATTTCGTCACCCGGCTATATCACGCCTCCGGCATCATCACCATCACTCGGTCCACGGGGGATAGCCGGAGGCGTGTAGGATTTTGAAATCATCACCGACGCCGGCCCCCCCAGGGCCGGCGTCGTGCTTTTGGGACGGCGCCCGAATGACCTGGGGGGACTCCGGCTCGGCCAACATGGAGCCGATCGATGTCCACATTCGTCCCACGCGCCGTCCCGTTCCGTCTCGGTCTTCCCAAAGGCCGGATGGAACAGGCCGTGCTGACCCTTCTCTCCGACGCGGGCATTCGCGTGCGCCCCAGTGCGCGCGGCTATCGCCCTGACGTGTCGCTCCCGGGCGCCGAAGCGAAGATGCTGAAACCCCAGAACATCGTGGAGATGCTGGCGCTCGGCAGCCGCGACATCGGTTTTGCCGGGGCCGACTGGGTGGCGGAACTCGAAGGGGGCGCGCGGGGCGGGGGGAGCGGGGGGGCCGCGGACGTCGTCGAGTTGCTGGACACCGGTCTCGATCCGGTGCAGCTGGTCGCCGCCGCTCCGGTCGCGTTACTCGAAGGCGGGCAGCTGCCCAAGCGGCGCCTGATCGTTGCGTCGGAGTACGAGCGGCTCGCGCGGCGCTGGATCAGCGCGGGCGGACTCTGCGCCGAATTCGTCCGGTCCTACGGCGCCACCGAAGTATTTCCGCCCGAGGATGCGGACGTGATCGTCGATAACACCGCGACCGGTGCCACGCTGGAGGCCAACGGCCTTGCGATCGTGGACACGTTGATGCGCTCATCCACCCGCCTGTATGCCCACCGCGCGGCGCTCGATGATCCACCGCGGCGACGTTTCATCGACGATCTGGTGTTGCTGATAAACTCCGTGCTCGAGGCGCGGCGCCGCGTGATGCTGGAGGTGAACGCATCGGCGGCTTGTCTCGATGCCGTTGTGGCCGTTCTGCCGTCGATGCGGCAAGCGACAGTATCGAGACTGTTTGGCGACACCGGATACGCAGTTAAGGCTGCCGTGCCGCGCGAGCTGCTTCCACAGGTGATCCCGGCGGTGAAAGCGGCCGGTGGCACCGACGTCGTCGTCTCTACGCTCTCGCAGATCGTGCCATGAGCGTCCTGCGCCTCAACAGCAATGAGGGGCCTCGCGCACCACACGCCCTGCTCGCGGAGCTGGCAGCCCTGGATCCGGAGCTGCTGCGTCGCTACTCCGATGCCGCGGCGCTCGAAGCCGCGCTCGCTGACCGGATCGGCGTGGATCCGGAGCGCGTGATCGTCACCGCCGGGGCGGACGAGGCACTCGATCGCATCTGCCGAGCGTTCACGGGTCCGGATCGCTCACTGCTCCTGCCCGAGCCCGCCTTCGAGATGTTCGAGCGCTTCGCTGCACTTGCGGGTGCGCCGATTGTCCGAGTGTCGTGGTTCGATGACGCGTTTCCGGTCGACCAGGTCCTCGGCTGCCTCGACGAGCGCACCGGCGTCGTGGTCGTCGTGTCGCCCGACAACCCGACCGGTGCTGTCGCAGCGGCGCAGGACGTGCGTCGGATCGCCGCCGCAGCTCCGAACGCCGTGATTCTGATCGATCACGTGTACGTCGAGTACGCCGACGAAGATCTCACTCCCGCCGTGCTCGACCTCGAGAATGTCATCGTCGTCCGGACGATGTCGAAGGCCTGGGGTCTGGCCGGATGCCGCGTGGGCTATGCCATCGGCAGCCCTAATGCGATCACGATGCTCCGAGCTGCGGGCGCACCGTATCCGGTGGCGGCTCCTTCGATCGCTCTCGCGCTCGCTCAATTGCGGGGTGGCGAAGCAGCTCTGCGCGCGCACGTGACGCAGGTCCGCGCGGAACGAGCCAGCCTTCGGGAACTACTCTGCGCGCGTGGCGTCGATGCACGCGCCTCGCAGGCAAACTTCATACTCGCCGACTTCGGCCCGCGGGCGGCGTTCGTGCGTGACGGACTCGGCGCTCGAGGGATTCTTGTGCGCGACTTCCCCGGTCGCGCGGGTCTCGAGTCGAGTCTGCGAATTACGCTGCCCGGTGATCCTGCGGACTTCGAGCGGCTCACGAGCGCGCTCGACACGGTACTCGCGCCCCAGGCAATCGTGTTCGACTTGGATGGCGTGCTCGCTGACGTGCGGGAGTCGCAACGCGCCGCGATGATCGCGACGGCCGCCGCGTTCAGCGTGACGATAACAATACAGGACATCGAGAGCGCGTTCCGCGTCGGCGACGCAGCCAACGACTGGATCGTGACACAGCGCCTCGTCACTGCCGGTGGCGGCCAGGCCGATCTCGAGACCGTGACCGCGCGCTTCCAGGACCTGTACCTCGGCACAAACGGCTCGCCCGGACTGCGCGAACGTGAGCGCCTGATCGTGCCGCCCGCGCTCCTCGAGCGCCTATTCAAACGGTTGCCACTCGCCATCGTGACGGGGCGGCCGCGCGACGAGGCACGCTGGTTCCTCGAGCGCATGGAGATCGCGGACCTGTTCCGCGCGGTCGTGTGCATGGAGGACGCGGCGCGCAAACCCGATCCGGCCCCGGTCCAACTCGCGCTCGAGCGTCTCGGCGTCCGTCGCGCGTGGATGCTGGGCAATACCCCGGATGACATTCGCGCGGCCGCCGGAGCGGGCGTGGTACCGCTCGGCGTCGTGGCACCCGGCGATGACCTTACCGCGACGGCCGCCGCATTGACCGGCGCCGGCGCGGCCCGCGTCCTCGATCGAGTGGCGGACATCGAGGAGCTGCTGCCATGAGCTCTCGCACGGCGACGGTGACCCGCACGACACGCGAAACATCGATTCGCGTCGCGCTCGATCTCGACGGTGCCGGCAAGACGTCGATCAAGACCGGCATCGGATTCCTCGACCACCTCCTCGACGCGCTCGGCCGCCACGCGCGGTTTGATCTGACGCTGACCTGCGAAGGCGACTTGCAAGTGGACGATCACCATAGCGCTGAGGACTGCGCGCTCGCGCTGGGGGAAGCGCTCGACCAGGCGCTGGGCGAGCGGCGCGGCGTGAACCGCTTCGGCTGGGCCCTTGCACCGCTCGACGAAGCGTTGGCTCGGGCGGTCGTGGACCTCTCCAGCCGGCCCTTTTCCGACGTGGCGCTCGGCCTGCGCCGCGAAGCGATTGGCGGGCTCTCGGGTGAAAACATCCCGCACGTGCTCCGCTCGCTCGCTACGGCCGGTCGGATGACGCTGCACGTGGACGTGCTGAAGGGGGAGAACGACCATCATCGAGCCGAAGCCGCGTTCAAGGCCACGGCGCTCGCTCTCCGGCAGGCGGTGGCGTCGTCAGGTTTCGATGACGTGCCCTCCACGAAAGGCACGTTGTGAGTGACGTCGTCATCGTGGATTCCGGCGTCGCGAACCTCGCGTCGATTGCCGGCGCGTTTCGACGCCTCAACGCTGGCGTGGTCGTCTCCGCCGATCCTGCAACCGTGCGCCACGCCGCACGCATCGTTTTGCCAGGTGTCGGCGCGTTTGGCACTGGCATGGCGGCGCTCCGATCCCGCGGTCTTGAAACCGTCATTCGCGATCACGCATCACGCGGCACGCCGATGCTCGGCATTTGTCTCGGCACGCAGCTGCTGTGCGAAGCGAGCGAGGAAACGCCGGGCGTGGCCGGACTCGGCGTCATCGCGGGAAGGTGTCGCCGGCTGCCGGCCGATGTGCGGATTCCGCACCTCGGCTGGAACCGGGTGACGCCCGAACCAGAAGCGCGGCTGCTGGCTCCCGGCATCGCGGCGTTCGCGAACTCCTACGCATTGCGTGAAGGTCCGGCGGGGTGGACGACGGCGTGGACGACGCACGGCGCGCCGTTCGTTGCCGCGCTCGAACGCGGGACCACGATCGCGTGCCAGTTTCACCCCGAGCTCTCGGGTGCGTACGGCGCGGCGCTGCTCGAGCGCTGGCTCACGGGTCGCTCGGCTCGCTCCGCGCCTGCCGCGAACGGATCGTCGGGGGGGGGCCTGCTGCGGCGCATCATTCCCTGCCTCGACGTGCAGGACGGTCGTGTCGTGAAAGGCATCCAGTTCCAGGGCCTGCGCGACGCCGGCGACCCCGCAGAGCAGGCGGCACGCTACGAAGCGCAGGGCGCGGACGAGATCGTGATTCTCGACGTTGCGGCCTCCGTTGAGGGGCGCGACACGCAGGTCGAAACGGTGCGTCGAGTCCGTGACGCGATCGCGATTCCCCTGACCGTGGGCGGGGGGGTTCGGAGTGCGGACGACGCGCGCCAGCTGCTCGCGGCGGGCGCAGACAAGGTGAGTGTCAACACGGCCGCGGTGCGCCGTCCCCAGTTGTTGACCGAGCTCGCGCGGGCCTTCGGCTGCCAGTGCGTCGTGCTCGCGATCGATGCGCGTCGCGCCGGGAATCGTTGGGAGGTCCTGGTCGTCGGCGGCCGAGAGCCGGCGCGACCCGACGCGGTGGCGTGGGCCCAGGAAGGCGAGCGTCTCGGTGCGGGCGAGATCCTGCTCACGAGCTGGGATCGCGACGGCACGCGGGCCGGGCACGACCTCGAGCTGCTGCGCGCGGTGTCGGAAGCCGTTCGGGTTCCGGTGATCGCTTCGGGCGGCGTCGGAACGCGGGCGCATGTCGCCGCGGCGTTCGCCGAAGGGGCCGACGCAGTGCTCGCGGCCTCGGTCTTTCACGACGGCGACGACACGGTGAATGGCATCAAGGCGGACCTCGCGGTCCGGGGAATTCGGGTGCGGCGATGATCGTACCGAGCATCGACATCATGGGTGGACGCGCGGTCCAGTTGCGCCGTGGGAGGGAATTCGTCCTGGACGGCGGCGATCCGATCGAGCGGTTGGAAGAGTTCTCGGTGGCCGGCGAAGTGGCTGTCGTGGATCTCGACGCCGCGCTCGGCCAGGGATCCAATGCGGAGTTGATTCGCGACCTCGTGCGCCGCGCGGCGTGCCGCGTCGGTGGAGGCATCCGCGATCTCGACAGCGCGCGCCGCTGGCTCGACGCCGGTGCGGTCCAGATCATGATCGGGACCGCCGCGACGCCGGAGTTTTGCGGCGCACTGCCCCGTGAGCGTGTCGTCGCGGCCGTGGATGCCCAGCGCGGCGAGGTCGTGGTGGAGGGCTGGCGCAAGAAAACCGGCATCCCCGTACTCGAGCGCGTACGCGCGCTCGCGCCGCTCGTCGGTGGATTCCTCTTCACTCAGGTGGAGAAGGAAGGCGAGATGCGAGGGTTCGACTGTGCCGCGGTCGAAGCCGTCGTGCGCGCGGCCGAGGGCGCGCGGGTCATTGCCGCGGGTGGCATCACCACTCCGGACGAAGTGGCCGAGCTCGATCGTGCAGGAGCGGACGCGCAGGTCGGCATGGCGCTGTACACCGGCAGACTCTCGCTCGGCGACGCCGTCGCCGCGCCGCTCGTGAAGCCGCTGCACGGCGACGTCTGGCCGACCGTGGTTTGCGACGAGGCCGGCCAGACGCTCGGTCTTGTCTGGAGCACGCGGGAATCGGTGGCGCGCGCCATCGCCGAGCGCCGCGGGATCTACTGGTCGCGGACGCGCCAGTCCGTGTGGGTGAAGGGGGAGACGTCGGGAAACTCGCAGCAGCTGGTGCGCGTGGACCTGGACTGCGACCGCGACGCGCTGCGCTTTACCGTGCGGCAGCACGGCGTCGGGTTCTGTCACTTGAATCGGCGTTCGTGTTGGGAGTCGGAGTTCGATCTCACCGACCTCGAGCGCACGCTTGCCGACCGAATGGCCAGGCCCATCCCTGAATCGGGAAGCGGGCGCTTATTGGCCGACCCAAAGTTGCTCAGGGAAAAGCTGCGCGAAGAAGCGGACGAGCTCGCCCAAGCGGAAACGACAGGAGACGTCGTACGCGAGACGGCGGACGTGTTGTACATGGCGCTCGTGGCGTTGGCGCGTGGAGGCGGGACGTTGGCTGACGTCCGCGCCGAGCTCGCGCGCCGGCACCGCGCGGTGACCCGCCGGCCGATGGCCAGCAAGTCATGAGCGCGCGCTTGTTGCCTCGCCGCTCGGTCGCTGAGCTGGCGCGCCGTCGCGCGGCAGCGCTGCCTGCTGAGGCCTTCACCGTCGCGGCGCCAATTGTGGAGGCCGTGCGGTTGGGGGGCGCAGCGGCGCTGCGCGACTACGCCGAGCGTTTCGGTGACGTCGCAGCCGGCGGATCGATGTTTCTGGAGCGGTCCACACTCGATCACGCACTCGGAGATCTGCCCGCGAGTGATCGCGGCCGCCTCGAGCGCGTGGCGGAGCGCATTCGGCGATTCGCCGAAGCGCAGAAGCGCGCTCTCGAGCCTGTGACGGTCACGCTGCCAGGTGGTGCCGCCGGTCATTGGATCGCGCCGCTCGAGCGGGCCGGATGCTACGCACCTGGTGGACGCTATCCGCTGCCCTCCTCAGTGCTGATGACGGCAGTCACCGCGCGCGCGGCGGGCGTCAAAGAGATCTGGGTCGCGAGCCCGAACCCTGGCCTGATGACGCTCGCCGCCGCGGCCGTCGCCGGTGCCGACGGCGTGCTGGCGGCGGGCGGCGCTCACGCGATTGCCGCGCTCGCCTTCGGCGCTGGGCCGATCCCTCCTTGTGACGTGATCGTCGGCCCCGGAAACCGTTACGTCACCGCGGCAAAGCAGCTCGTCGCAGGACGAGTCGCGATCGACATGCTCGCAGGACCTTCTGAGCTGCTGGTCCTTGCCGACTCGTCGGCATCTCCGGCGGTGATCGCGGCCGATCTCCTCGCGCAGGCGGAGCATGACCCCGACGCGGTGCCGATGCTCGTCACAACCGATCCCACGCATCTCGATCGCGTCGATGCCGAGCTCACGCGCCAGCTCGCCGACCTTCCGAGTGCCGGCGTTGCGCGGGCGGCGCTGCTCGGCGGGGGCGTGGTGCTGGTTGCAAGCGTGGCAGAAGGCATCGCCGCATGCGACGCGATCGCTCCCGAGCACGTAGAACTGTTCCTCGATGGTGCGACAGATGTGGCCCTACGACTCGCGCACTATGGCGCGCTCTTTATCGGCGGCGGGTCGGCCGAGGTGTTGGGGGATTATGGCGCGGGCCCCAATCACGTGCTTCCCACCGCTGGGACTGCGCGGTCGAAGGGCGGCTTATCGGTCTACACGTTTCTGCGGGTACGCACCTGGCTGCGGATCGACGACCCCGCCGCGGCGCGCCCGCTCGTCGAAGACGCCGCGTGGTTCGGCCGGGTGGAAGGACTCGAGGCTCACGCGCGCGCGGCCGAGCGGCGCTTGGATTGAGCCGGGCCGCCTAGTCGGCTCCCACCGCTTCGCGCTTGTCTTGCTTCTGCGGCTCGCGGAGCCCCAGCGAGCGCTCAATCTCGCGTGTGATGTGCATGGAGCAGAACTTCGGTCCACACATCGCGCAGAACTCTGCGCTCTTGAAGTACTCCGCCGGCAACGCCTCGTCGTGCAGCTCGCGGGCCCGCGCGGGATCGAGCGCGAGCCGAAACTGCTCGTTCCAGTCGAACGCGTAGCGCGCGCGTGACAGCGCGTCGTCCCGCTCGGTCGCGCCTGGACGCCGCCGCGCGATGTTGGCCGCGTGCGCCGCGATCTTGTACGCGATCACGCCCTCGCGCACCTCCTCCGCGTTCGGCAGGCCGAGATGCTCTTTGCGCGTGACGTAGCAGAGCATGTCCGCGCCGAACCAGCCGATCATCGCCGCGCCGATCGCCGACGTGATGTGGTCGTATCCTGGTGCCACGTCGGTCACAAGCGGACCGAGGGTGTAGAACGGCGCCTCGTGGCACAGCTCTTTCTCGAGCCGCACGTTCACTTCGATCTGATGCATCGGGATGTGGCCCGGCCCCTCGATCATCACCTGCACGTCTTGCTTCCACGCGCGCTCCGTCAGCTCGCCCAGGACAGTCAGCTCCGCGAGCTGCGCCTTGTCGGTCGCGTCGGCGATCGAACCGGGCCGCAGCCCATCGCCGAGCGACAGCGTGACGTCGTACTCGCGCGCGATGTCGAGCAAGCGGTCGTAATGCTGGTAGAGCGGATTCTGCTTGCCGTGCTGCGTCATCCAGTACGCCATCAACGATCCGCCGCGACTCACGATCCCCGTCACGCGGCCCAGGGCGAGACCGATGTGCTCGCGCAAAATGCCGGCGTGGACGGTGACGTAGTCCACACCCTGCTGCGCTTGATGTTCGATGTTATCAAGCAGATCGTCGGCGGTGAGCGTGGTGATGTCGCCCGCGGTCTCGATCGCCTGGTAGACGGGAACCGTGCCGATAGGCACGGGCGAGGCCGCGATGATCGCTTCGCGAATCGCATCGATGTTGCCGCCCGTCGAAAGATCCATGACGGTGTCGGCGCCGTAATGAACGGCGTGATGCAGCTTCTCGAGCTCGCCGTCGATGTCCGACTCGACGGCCGAATTGCCGATATTGGCGTTGATCTTGACGCTGGCGACCTTGCCGATCGCCATGGGATCGAGGCGTTGTTTCAGGTGATTGACGTTGGCCGGAATGATAAGCCGGCCTATCGCGACCTCGTCGCGGATGGTCTCGGGCGGCAGCCCTTCCCGCTCGGCGACGCGCTGCATCTCGGGAGTGGTCGTGCCCTGGCGGGCGAAGAACATCTGGGTGCGGCAGGTCATACGGAGCTCCCTTCGCCGGTACGAACCGGATCAGGTTATGAGGGTGTGATCTCAGCCCGCGCAGGCGGGCACCCCTGTCGATATGGAATGTAACCAGGCGTCGAGCGGTCAGACCTCGCGCGGCCGTGGCGGTCCGTAACGTTCCGCGGCCTTGTGATGTTTTTCCCATTCCGCCTTGTACGCGAAGGGATCGAGCCCGGCCGGCTGGTCGAGCGCGAGAACGCCGTCGAGATGATCGAGCTCGTGCTGCAGCAGCTCGGCCATCGGTCCTTCGAGGTCCATCGTCACCGTCTTGCCCTTGATGTCGGTGTAGCGGAGGGTCGCGCGATAGGCTCGAGTGACGCGGACGAGCAGGGTGGGGAATGAAAAGCAGTCGTCCCAGACATGAAAATCCTCGGCCCCGACGTCGGTAATCTCCGGATTCACCATGCACGCCCGGAATTTCCCGACTTCTACCAGGACCACACGGACGGGAGCACCGATCTGCGGGGCGGCCAGGGCGCGCCCAAAGCCGTACTTCTTGCGGGCCCCCCGGAGCGTATCGCGCAGGTCGTCGGCAAGCAGCCGAACGGCCGGCGACTTCGGGTCGTGGACCCGGTCGCAGCGGACCCTGAGGATCGGGTCGCCAATCTGGCGAATGCGTCGGACTGCCATGGGAGCGCGCCAAAATTGCCCCTTTCGCCGCCGCATGCAACTACCTCTAGCCATGCAGGCACTTAGCGCCTTAGTCTCATAGCCCCTATGTCTTTAGCGGGCGTTGTCCTGGCGGCCGGCCGGTCGGCCCGGATGGGATCTCCCAAGGCCCTCTTGGACTTCCTCGGGCACCCCTTCGCGGTCCGAATCCTCGAGGCTATGGAGGCCCTCGAGATCAAGACGCGCCTCATTGTGCTTGGGCCCGATGCGCCCCGGATCCAGCCGGCGATTGCCGACCACGACTGCATGATCGTGGAAAACCCTGAGCCAGACACCGGCCCGATTGCCTCGCTGCGCGCCGCCTTGCGCGCGCTGCAGCCGCTCCAAGCCAGCGCTGTCCTCGTTTGGCCCGTCGATCTCCCGCACGTCCGCGTTGCAACAGTCGAGCGAATCCTCGAGGCGCACCGCCGGACCGGATCCGCGGCGGTCGTTCCGACGTTCGGTGAGCGTCGCGGTCATCCTGTGATTTGGGGATCGGCGCTGTTCGGCGACCTGCTGGATGACCCGGACGCGACTCGGGACGGCGCCCGGGCCGTGCTGCGCAAACGACAGCGGCTGGTGATGGGCGTTCCGGTGGACGATCCGGCAGTGATCGACGAGCTCAACACCCCCGAGGACTACGAACGGCTCGTGCGCGAGTGGAATCGAGACATCTACTAGCGGAATCCCGACAAAGTTATTAGGATACCGGAACTGTATGTCCGTGAAGGACTTCGAGGAGACCAATGACCAGTATTGAAGCCCACGTCCAGCAACCGTACAAGTACGGCTTCGTCACCGACATCGAATCCGAGGTCGTGCCGGCCGGCTTGAACGAGGACGTTATCCGGCTGATTTCCGCCAAAAAGGGCGAGCCGGAGTGGATGCTGGAGTGGCGCCTGAAGGCCTACCGCAACTGGCTCAAGATGAGCGAGCCGCACTGGCCCAACGTGAAGTACGGGCCGATCGACTACCAGGCGATCAGCTACTACGCCGCGCCGAAAAAGCTCCCCAAGCTCGATTCGCTCGATCAGGTGGACCCGAAGCTGGTCGCTACCTTCGCGAAGCTCGGCATCCCGATCGAGGAGCAGAAGCGGCTCACGGGTGTTGCGGTCGACGCGGTATTCGACAGCGTCTCGGTGGCGACGACGTTCCAGGCGGAGCTCGCGAAGTTCGGCGTGATCTTCTGCCCGATCTCGCAGGCGATCCGCGAGCACGCCGATCTCGTCCAGAAGTATCTCGGCACTGTCGTCCCGCATAACGACAACTTCTTTGCGGCACTGAACACGGCCGTATTCACAGACGGATCCTTCGTGTATGTCCCCAAGGGCGTCCGCTGCCCGTTGGAGCTGTCGACCTACTTCCGGATCAACGCATCATCCACCGGCCAGTTCGAGCGTACGCTCATCATCGCGGACGAGGGCAGCTACGTCAGCTACCTCGAGGGCTGCTCGGCGCCGATGCGGGACGAGAACCAGCTGCACGCGGCGGTCGTCGAGCTCGTCGCGCTCGAGCGGGCGACGATCAAGTACTCGACGATTCAGAACTGGTATCCGGGCGACGAAGAGGGCAAGGGCGGGATCTACAACTTCGTCACCAAGCGCGGGAAGTGCGCCGGTGCGAACTCCAAGATCTCGTGGACGCAGGTCGAGACCGGCTCGGCGATCACCTGGAAGTATCCCGGATGCATTCTGCAGGGCGACAACTCGATCGGTGAGTTCTACTCGGTGGCCGTGACGAGTCACAGGCAACAGGCCGACACCGGCACCAAGATGATTCACCTCGGCAAGAACACGCGCTCGACGATCGTGTCGAAAGGAATCTCCGCGGGCCGCGGACAGAACACGTACCGCGGGCTCGTGAAGATCATGAAAGGCGCGGAGGGCGCGCGAAATTATTCGCAATGCGACTCGATGTTGATCGGCGACGAGTGCGGCGCGCACACCTTCCCCTACATCGACGTGCGCAACAGCACCGCGATCATGGAGCATGAAGCGTCCACTTCAAAGATCGGTGAGGATCAGATCTTCTACCTGCGCCAGCGCGGCCTGTCGGCCGAGGACGCGGTCTCGATGATCGTCAACGGCTTCTGCAAGGAAGTGTTCAAGGAGCTGCCGATGGAATTCGCCGTCGAAGCCACGCGGCTGCTGGGGATCAGTCTGGAAGGGAGCGTTGGGTGAAGAAGGGCACAGCATTGCTCGAGGTCAAGGGACTTCGCGTCGCCGTCGCGGGCACCGAGATCCTGAAGGGTGTCGATCTCACGCTTCGCGATGGCGAAGTGCACGCGATCATGGGCCCGAACGGCTCGGGGAAGAGCACGCTCGCGCAGGTGCTTGCCGGGCATCCGGCATACACGGTGCTGGCTGGGTCCGCGACGTACGAAGGCAAGAATTTACTCGACATGAAGCCGGAGGAGCGCGCGCGTGCCGGCGTCTTCCTCGCGTTCCAGTATCCGGTCGAGATTCGCGGTATCACGAATTCCTA
>Ga0193755_1000457_pt1 | contig 11753 bp, 6 predicted proteins | sample H1a2metaG_FD_144921 | JGI IMG/M metagenome (GOLD analysis project Ga0193755, IMG submission 144921) | Soil microbial communities from a riparian zone of the East river system, Colorado, United States - H1a2 | ecosystem: Environmental > Terrestrial > Soil > Riparian zone | place: USA: East River...
GTTAACTGGCAGTTAGAACTCTCTAATGTCTACACATGAAGACATGCATGATATCGCAGTGATCGGTGCAGGTGCCGCCGGGCTGGCAGCCTCGATTTTCACGGCAGAGGCGGCCGCGAAGGGTGATCGTCCGCAGAATATCGTGCTTCTCGATGGTGTAAAAACGATCGGCGCCAAGATTCTCATCTCGGGGGGCGGCCGCTGTAATGTCGCGCACGAGGTCGTCACCCCCACCGACTATTTTGGCAATCGCCGGATCATCAGGAACGTGCTGGCGGCGTTCTCCGTTGAGCAGACCGTGAAGTGGTTTGCCTCGTTAGGAGTCGAGCTCAAACGCGAAAAGACCGGCAAACTCTTTCCGGTGACCGACAAGGCACGAACTATCCTGACCGCACTCCTCAATCGATGTCGCGCGCTGGGTGTCATCATTCAGTCTGACCATCGCGTGACGAGAGTCGATCATCTTCCTGGTCCCCCAGCCGCGTTCTCAGTTCATCATACTCACGGAACTCTGCACGCAAGGAAGGTCATTCTGGCGACCGGAGGCCGATCGATCCCCAAATCGGGGAGTGACGGGTTTGGGTACAGCCTCGCCCGTCGACTCGGCCATCACGTGACGGCTACCGTCCCGGCACTCGTGTCGCTGGTGCTCGACGACACGATGTTTCACAAGACGCTCTCCGGTCTCTCGCATGAGGTCGAACTGACTACAATGGTAAAGAGTTGCAAAGTCGACTGCAGAATAGGGAGCTTGCTCTGGACGCATTTCGGGATTAGTGGCCCAGTCGTGATGGACGCGAGCCGCTTCTGGACACTCGGACATGAGCAGGGAGAAACCGTTGAAGTCTATGGAAACTTCTTGCCCGGTCAAATGCAAGAGCAAGCGAAGTCGTGGCTGATGGGGCGAGCGACGGACAATCCCCGGCGCTCATTGCTGAAGATATGGGCTCAACAGATACCGGAGCGGTTTGCCGAGGCGCTCTGCTCCCACATCGAATGTGATCCCAATGCGGCAGTTGCACAACTACCGCGAAAGGACCGAGATCGTCTGCTCGCTGCGCTGACCAAGTTCAAATTCCCAGTCAAACACGATCGAGGTTGGAACTATGCCGAGGTCACAGCCGGTGGAGTGCCGCTTGAAGAGATCAATTTTCAGACCATGGAATCCAAGGTGGTGCCAGGCCTCTATCTGATCGGGGAGATCCTCGACTGCGATGGCCGGATCGGCGGGTTCAACTTCCAATGGGCCTGGGCGACGGGATATCTGGCTGGCCGGGCCGTCGTGCCCTATAACCAATCAAATCACCTGCAAGACTGCTGACGTACTCACACTGGACCAGACGACGTCCGGTGGGGTTCCTTTCTCTCAGGCTGCATTGGCCTGTGGTCTGGGGTCGTCCTTCAACGTCCCAAACTTGGACTCATATTCGGCGACCACGCGATTGAGCACGGCGGTCAGCCGCTTCGCCGCATAGGGGTTCAGGACAATACGGTTCGTCAGCTGAACCTGGATATTCGCCTGCGCCCGCTCCCATACATTATTGACGCCGAAGGCCAGCACCACTTCTTCACGAGTCGAAGACACGTTGCATACGTTGGCGTATGAATTTTGAAGATTGGAAACGTCAAACTGGACCGTCGGAGTGGCATTGGTGAGCTGGCTTGGCCGTGACAGGCTCGTTGCATTCGCTGCTGATCCTGCCTCTTTCATAGAGTTCTCCTTGGTGATGGATGGAACTTTTATCAACAGAAAGGGTCACATTCCCAACATCTCGTACGCAAGCCTACCAAGAAATGTGGCGCGCAAAAAGGAAAAACACAGTTTGTGCGATTGTTATCGGGTTCTTCATGGCTAAAGTTGAGCGCATACCTCGCCGTTTGCGTTTGGATTGCGATGATCATCCTCGGTGACAGGAGTGGTGTTCGCTCAATTTCAGCCATGAACAACCCGATGAAGTGATGTACCAATAGCGGAAAAAAGATGACAAACCACGGTAACTGAGTACCCTCTAACAAGACAATCTACGTAGATCTTATTGGTCCTATTCGGTCAGACGGTCGGGCAGCAACGCTTTGTTGTCTGGCTTGGAGCGAAATAGGTCTGGCCCAACGACTGTGTTTGAACAGGAAGTGACGTGGTGAACGGACCAAATTCTCCATCCGCACGCTCTCGCGGCATGACCGGCCCTACACTAGCGGTGCTGACGACCCTCGCCGTCATCGGTTTGAGCAGTTGTGCGATCAAACCGATACCGTTGACGACGGACGAGGTGCAATCACGAGTGCAAGAAGACCGAGCCGTTCTGACAAAGGATCAAGAGCCCGTCTCCGGCCCGATGGATCTCTACGAAGCGATGGCGCGAGCGCTGAAGTATAACCTCGACGCGCGCGTCGAGCTGATGCACAAGATGCTGGCGCAGACCCAACTCGACCTGTCTCACTATGCAATGTTACCTCGTCTCGCGGCGAACGCGGGATTCGACGGTCGAAATAATTTCTCGGGAGGATTTGCGCGGTCCTTGATTACGGGGAACCAGGTTCTCGAACCCTTTACCTCGTCCGAGAAAAACGTTTTCTCAGCCGATCTGTCGCTCAGTTGGAATGTGTTGGATTTCGGAATGTCGTACATCCGGGCGAAGCAAGCGGCCGACGACGTGTTGATCGCCGAGGAAGAACGGCGGCGTGTGGCCAATCGCGTAATGCAGGATGTGCGGGCCGCCTATTGGCGGGCCGTCAGCGCAGAGCGGATTCTTCCGTCTCTGAAAATGGTAGATGAGTGGGTCAAGAGCGCTCTAGAGAAGGCCCAAGCTGTCCAGGACGAAAAGCTCACCACGCCGCTGGTTCCCTTGCAATACAAGCTCGACCTCCTCAATACGCAACGATACATCCAACAGCTGTTCAGAGAGCTCTCCACGGCGAAGCTTCAATTGGCCGCGCTGATCAACCTTCCCCCCGGCCGAGAGCATGAGTTGGTGCTCATGGTTCCGGAGCGAGAGTCCCGAACGCTGAACCTCCCGCCCGATATGACGGTGCTGGAGGATCGGGCTCTTGAAGCACGGCCGGAGCTGAGGATGATTGATTACCGTCGTCGCATCAACGCGCGGGAGACCAAAGCGGCGATCCTTGAAATGCTACCCAGCCTAAATCTCCAAGCCGGCGAGAACTACAACAGCAACAGCTTTCTCTTCAATAACAATTGGGCCGCCTATGCCGCACGGGCCAGTTGGAATTTGCTGAACATATTTCGGTATCCGGCCCGGGCGAAGACCATTGAGGCACAAGAAAAAGTTCTGTACACGCAGAACCTCGCGTTGACCATCGCCATCATGTCGCAAGTGCATGTCAGCGTGGCGCAGGTGGCACAAGCGAAGAAAGAAACCTTGACGGCGAGGCTCTATCACGACACGCAGTCCCAAATTACCGAGCAGACGCGCCTGGCATGGCGGTCGGCCCGGTTGAGCGAACAGACCGTGCTGCGCGAGCGAGTCAATCAGGTGGCGGCGCAACTGCGATATGATGCCGTGGAATCGGAACTCCAAACTGCGTGGGCGTTGCTTCTGGCGGCTGTCGGACAAGATGTGCTGCCCAACGATCTGACGCAGGAACAGAGTGTGTCCGATCTTGCCCTCGAACTTCGCACGCGATGGGCGAAGAGTAAGGAGTTACTCAAATGACCCGTCCCTGCTGGCTCCTGGTCGGTGGCTCTGTTATGGGCGTGTGGCTTATGACATCGATTTTGCTTGCGACGGCCGGCATCAAATCAGATCCCAAGCCCGCAAGCAGCGCGGCAGAGCTCAGCACGATTCGCGGGGTGGTGAAGGCGACCGCACAAGCCACCTTAGCCAGCCAGGTCCAGGGCCAGATCAGCCAGCTACCCTTCAAGGAGGGCCAGCGGTTTAAGAAAGGAGCCCTCTTGGTCGCCCTCGACTGTTCGAAGTATGAGGCGGAACTGGCGAGCGCCCAGGCGGAACATCGCGGCAAGAGAAAGACCTACGAGAACAACCTCCGGCTCGCCAAGCACAATTCCGTTGGGACACTCGAACTCGATGTTTCTCAGGCCGAAGCCGAAAAAGCATTCGCCGCCGTGAGCGTTGCGCAAGTCAATGTGAAAGGCTGCACTGTGCGCGCACCGTTTCCTGGACGTGTCGTCAGAATGATCGTGAACGAACACGAGAATGTATTTCCCAACGACCAGCTCATAAGCCTGTTGGATGATAGCCTGCTCGAGATCGAGCTTATTCTGCCGTCGAGGTCCCTCGCGTGGCTGAAGGTCGGCACCCCCTTCGAGTACGCTGTCGATGAAACGGGACTCCGGTATCCCGCTGTGGTTCAGGACATCGGCGCAAAAGTCGATCCTGCCAGCCAGACGGTGAAGGTGAAAGGTCTGTTTCGCACCCAGCCCGACAACGTGCTCGCGGGGATGAGCGGAGCCGCCTCGTTCGCTGAGCTGCCACGCTAACATGATCGCAACAGAAATCAATCCCCACAGTCCGCCGCAGAGGAATACGTCGTTCACCATGCTGCTTCAGCTGGAAGGGATGGTTCGTGCCGCCCGGACCCAGCAAGAACTGCAATTTTTCTTCGTCAATGAAACGCGCCGGTTGGTTCCCTATCGACAAGCAATCCTGCTCAGCCCGCGGACCCCGTCTACGCAGAGCTACGAGGTGCGAGCCGCATCGAGCGTCCCGGTGATGGATCGCACCGTGCCTTTGATGCAATGGACCGAGCGATTGATTCGTGAACTGCGGAAGACCTCGACCGGCCCGGACATCAGTCACGTCACGGAAGAGGATTGTCCTGAGGGGCTCAGACCGGACTGGAAGGAATTTACCCCGGGTTATGGATTGTGGTGTCCTCTGAAGCACCCAGAGGGACAGATCATCGGCGGCCTGTGGCTGACCCGGGACCAGCCATGGGAGGACCATGAAGTGACGGTCCTACATCGTCTCGGCGACGCCTATGCCTACGCCTGGCGTGCAGTCGGTCCATCGAACAGTCGCCGGTGGCGATGGGGGTTGAGCCGGACCATGACGTGGTTACTCGCGGTTGCGACACTGGGCGTACTGGCCATTCCTGTCCCCATGTCGACGCTGGCGCCTGCGAAGATTGTCGCAAAGGATCCTCTGATCGTCAGTGCGCCGATCGACGGTGTCATTGCCGAAATTCTCGTCCTTCCCAATTCCGTCGTGTCCGAAGGTCAAGTGTTATTGAAGTACGAAGACACCACGTTCAGAAGCGAGTATGAAGTCTCGGAACGGAACCTCGATGTGGCGATGGCCCAGTATCGGCGCGCGGCGCAAGGCTCATTCGGAGACGTCGAGCAAAAAGCCGATGTGTCGCTGTTGAAAGCCGAAGTCGAATTGCGAGAAACCGAGCGGAACTATGTCTATGAGCGATTGATGAAGGTCGAGGTGAAGGCGGAGCAAGCCGGGCTGTTGCTCTACACGGACAAGTCCGATTGGATCGGGAAACCGGTCGTGGTCGGCCAGCGCATCATGGAACTCGCGAACCCGCAACAGCTGGAGGTTCGGATCGATCTGCCGGTGGAAGATGCCATTGTGTTACGCGAAGGCGCATCGGTGAAGCTGTTCCTGAATGCCAATCCCTTTTCCAGCGTCCCTGCCAAGGTTAGTCATGCGAGCTACCATGCCGAGGTCTTGTCGAACAATAAGTTGACCTACCGCGTGACGGCACAGCTTGAGCAGGGGGCGTCGGAACTCCGCATCGGTTGGCAAGGCAGCGCCAAAATATACGGAGAGCAGGTACTGCTGTTCACCTATCTGTTCCGTCGCCCGATTTCCGCCATCCGACCATGGATCGGCCTGTGAAGCTGTCCATGCTCCCCAAGCAGGAATTCGCGCTGCCGCCGTTGCGCGAAGATATACGGATCATCGCAGGTGCCTCGGCCTCCGACGGCTCGCCGACATGGGTCATCGCCGATCCGGTCCGCGGGAAGTATTTTCAGATCGGCTGGGACGCGTATCAAATTCTATCGCGTTGGAGCGCCCGAACCGCCGAGGCCGTCCTCGCGCAGATCCACGTCGACACGACCTGCCGAGCCACAAAGCAGGATGTCGAGAACCTCCTCAGGTTTTTGTACGCCAACCATCTGATGCGCGATCCGCCGCAGGGTGGGTATCGGGCCTATGCCGAGCAAGCGGAGGCTGCGCGCCCGGCTTGGGTGATGTGGCTGGTGCATCACTATCTGTTTTTCCAGATTCCGCTCTTCCAACCGGATCGATTTCTCCGTGCCACGCTTCCGTTCGTGACCTGGCTCTATTCATGGGCCGTGGCCTGGGCGATCGGCGGCATCGGGCTCATAGGGTTGTACCTGGTCTCGCGGCAGTGGGATACCTTCACGGCCACCGTCCTGCATTTTTTCACCCTTCGTGGCCTCGCGCTGTACGCCCTCAGCCTGGCTGTCGTCAAAGTGTTCCATGAACTCGGGCATGCCTATACGGCGACGCGCTATGGCTGCCGGGTCCCCACTATGGGCATTGCCATGGTCGTGATGGTGCCGATGCTGTACTCGGACACCTCTGATGCGTGGAAACTGACCTCCCGTCACCAGCGTGCCGCCATCGGCGCCGCCGGGATGGTCGTCGAATGTGCGTTGGCCGCCCTGGCGATCTTCGCGTGGAACTTTCTCGACGACGGCGTGGTGCGGAGCCTGGTGTTTATCGTGGCGACCACGAGTCTGATGGTCGGCGCGGCCATTAATCTGAGCCCGTTCATGCGATTCGACGGATACTTTGTTCTCTCCGATTGGCTGGGCATTCCCAACTTGCACGATCGAGCCTTTGCCTTCGGGCAGTGGCAACTCCGGCGACTCCTGTTCGGTCTGGATATGCCGACGCCCGAGCCGGTCGCCGCTGCCCAACGCCGATTCTTGGTCTGGTTCGCCTGGGGAGTCTGGGCGTACCGTTTCATGCTGTTTCTCGGCATCGCGCTGATGGTGTACCACTATTTTTTTAAACTCTTGGGCCTGATCCTATTTGCGATCGAGATTGGGTGGTTCATCGTGTTCCCGATCGTGCGCGAGCTCAAGGCCTGGTGGGCCTTACGCGGAGCGATTCGTGAACAGGGCCGGGCATGGGTATCAGTCGGTATCCTTGTATCGCTGGCGGCGGGGCTGCTCATTCCCTGGTCCGATCGCATTTATCTTCCTGCCGTGCTCGAAGCCAGCCCTCATGCCACGATATACGCACCGGCTGCGGGGAAGATCGTGGAGTTGGCGGTGCAGCAAGGCCAACTGGTGCAGGCCGGGGACCTGCTCGTTATGGTGGAAGCTCCGACGTTAGAGAAAGATATCGCCTTGACTCACATGCGCATTGAAGTCGAACGTTTGAGAGGGCAACGGGAAAGCGTCGATCGAGAGCAGCTCGCCAAGACCCAGGTGACGCTGGAAACGTTGCGGACCCACCTGTCCGAACTCGAGGGACTCATGGAAAAGCAACAGACGCTGCACCTCACCGCGCCCATTGCCGGTCTCGTCACCGATCGGGCGGAAGCGCTACATGTGGGGCAGTGGATCAACAAAGAGCTGCCGCTCGCCTACGTGGTGGACCCCCAGGGCGAGGAACTACACGCTCTAGTGGAAGAAACGAATGTCATGTACCTACAAGTCGGGCAATTCGCTCGGTTTATTCCCGACGATGCCGAACGGCCCAGCCTGGCTGCACGCGTCGAAGAGATTCGAGACAGCGACGAAAGCAGCTTCACGGTGCCCTACCTCGCGTCTCTTTACGGCGGAGACGTGCCGGTTCGTGAAGATGCCAATCGCAGACTGAAACCGGAAACCTCTGTCTATCGCGTTACGCTACACCTCACCGAGTCGCGGCCCCGATGGAACCAAGCCGTGCGAGGGACTGTGATAGTGGAAGGCCCTCGTATCAGCTTCGCCCAACGAGCCTGGGAACAGAGCGCCCGCGTCTTCATTCGCGAAAGCGGCGCCTAAGAAATATACGTAGGGCCAGCTCTCACTGTTGCCCCCCCTCAAAGGTGTCAGACCAGAAAACGTCGTCCCGAGGCGCATTCCTCAGTCCCCGACGACTCCCCCCACCGAGTACATTCTAACTAGGCAGTAAAAAAGATGAATTTGCTACGTGAATTGGCACCGCCCTTGCTAGATTCTTATGGTGGGAATCAAGGACCCGTAATTTCGTCACTATGCGAAAACCACCACGTAAGCAGAAGAAAACGGCGGTTAGGCCAGCGCGAGGGCCCAGTCATGCCTCCGCGGATGCGGCCGCCACTCCGTCGACATTCCGCAGCTCATTGCTTTCGCTCGAATCGCGCATCATGTTCGACGCCGCGGCGGTTGCGACAGCGGGCAAAGTTACCACCGAGCAGATCGCGCAAAGCCAGGCTGATACGTCTCACTCGGATCATGACGCGGCGACAGCGGACACCGCGCCCGCTGCGCCGACCGGAGAACCACCGGCTGCCGCCGGCGATCAGGCTCTCTTCGATGCCTTGGCGGTGCTTGATATATCGGTCGCCCGCCAGGAAGTCGTGTTCCTATCCCCTAGCGTCCTCGACTACCAGCGGCTCCTCGACGGCATCAGCCCCAACGTCGAAGTGCACGTGCTCGACCCTGCCCGAGACGGCGTGGCGCAAATGGCGGAGATTCTTGCGGGTCGTACGGGCATCGATGCGATCCACCTGATCGGCGATGGCACCCAGGCCGAGATGCATCTCGGCGCCAGCTTCCTCACACAAGAGTCGATCAGCACGAGCTACGCCGAACAGTTTCAACAGATCGGGCGGAGCTTGTCGGCGGACGCCGACCTCCTGATCTACGGTTGTAACTTTGGCCATGGCGAGGCTGGGCAACTGGCAATGGACACATTGGCCACTCTCACCGGCGCTGATGTGGCCGCGAGTACGGATAGGACAGGCAGTGCCGCTGAGTACGCTAACTGGCAACTTGAGGCCACCACCGGATCGATTGACACCTCAGTTGTGATCGGCGCAAGCACGGAGGCGGCCTGGGACCATGCGCTGGCGACATATACCGTCACTAGTACTGCCACTAGCAATGCCCCAGGCACTCTTCGTCGGGCTATTAACGACGCCAATAGTACTCCTGGGTTCGACACGATTATGTTCAACATCTCCGGCGCGGGCGTGCATACGATCAGCCCCTCTCTTGCGCTTCCGACGATCACAGATGCCGTTCTGATCGATGGCTACACGCAGACTGGCTCATCGGTCAACACCCTGTCGGTCGGTGATAACGCAGTCCTCACCATCGAACTGGATGGTACCGGCGCCGGCAGTGCCAATGGACTCTGGCTCGGCGCCGGTAGCGACGGTAGCACGATTCGTGGTCTGGTCATCAATCGTTTCAGTCTCGATGGCATTCAGATCGACAGCACCGGCAACCTCATCGTCGGCAACCGGATCGGTGTCGATCCTACAGGCACCTTGGATCGTGGCAACACAGTGGACGGCATCACGATCAGCGCGAACAACAACACGATCGGCGGCTCGACGGCCGCTGAGCGCAACGTCATTTCCGGCAACAACGATGAGGGGATTGATATCGATCCGGGGGTCTCCGGGGTGATCATCAGGGGCAATTACATAGGCACGAATGCTTCCGGCACCGCGGCGATCGGTAACGGCCAGGCAGCGGCCGGTACCTGGGGTGGAGTCCTGATCGATGGAGACAACAACACGCTTGGCGGCTCTAATGCCGGGGATGGAAACCTGATTTCGGGAAACTTCCAGTATGGTGTCATGATCAATGGTACCGGCAACAGCGTGCTTGGCAACAAAATTGGGACGGATGCGAGCGGAACAGCCGGCGTCGGCAACGTTGGTGACGGCGTGAGAATCGGCGGTTCTGCCAACAGCGTTGGGGGAACCGCTGTGGGCGCCGGGAATCTTATCGCATTTAACACCGCGAACGGAATTAACATAACTGCCGGGACCGGCGACGCCCTGCTTGGCAATCAGATCCACTCAAACACTCTTCTCGGCATCAACCTTGGCGCGGCGGGTGTCACCGCCAACGATGCGGGCGATGGCGACGCCGGAGCGAACAACCTGCAAAACTACCCGGTGCTGACGTCCGCACAAATAGTGTCCACCACACAGGTGAACCTCGTTGGCTCGTTAAACAGCACGGCCAACAGCTACCTCCGCGTTGAATTCTTCAGCAACACGACCCAGGACGGAACCGGTTACGGCGAAGGCCAAACGTATCTGGGCTTTGTCAACGTCACCACCGACGGGAGCGGCAACGCCGGCTTCAATACGACGTTGACGGCTACCGTTTCCGCCGGCAGCTTTGTCAGCGCCACCGCCACCAAGAGTGACGCCACTTTCACGACCTTCACTGACACATCTGAGTTTGCCCAAAATACAGTTGTGCCAGCGAACACCGCACCTGCTCTGGATGCGAGTAAGAGTCCAGCCCTGACCGCGATCATCGAAGACGCCGGCGCGCCAGTCGGAGCGGTCGGAACGCTCGTCTCGACCTTGGTCGATTTCGCCTCGCCCGCCGGTCAAGTCGATAACGTGACCGATCCTAACTTGGGGGCGCTCCTGGGCCTCGCGGTCACGGCCGCCGATACGACGAACGGGACCTGGTTCTACTCGACCAATAACGGAACCAGTTGGAACGCACTGGGCGCGGTGGCCGCCAACAATGCCCGGCTACTGGCTGCCGATGCCAACACGCGGCTCTATTTCCAACCGAACGCCAACTACAACAGCACGCTGGCGAACGCGATCACGTTCCGGGCCTGGGACCAGACCAGCGGCAGCAACGGAACGCTGGCCGATACTTCAACCAACGGCGGCACGACGGCCTTCTCGGCCGCGACCGATACGGCCTCCCTGGTCGTCACCGCGGTGAACGACGCGCCGACGGCCACCAACCTGAGTGCCGCGGAAACCTACACCGAAGACACCGCGCTCAACCTGATCAACATCGTGGCGAGCGACGTGGACAGCGCCAACATTACCGCCACCCTGACCCTGTCCAACGTGGCCGCCGGCAGCCTGACCACCGCGACCTCGGGCGCGGTCACCTCCACCTACAACGCCGGCACCGGGGTATGGACCGCCAGCGGCGCCATCGCGGATGTCAACACCTTGCTCGCGGGTGTGAGCTTCACGCCGGCCCTGAACTTCAACAGCAACCTCACAATCGCCACCAGCATCAGCGACGGCGTGGCCCCCGCGATCACCGGGGTCAAGGCCATGACCGGTACCCCCGTCAACGATGCACCGGTGGTGGATCTGAACGCTGGTGCGGCGGGCAATGATGTGACCACCGCGTTCACCGAGCAAACGCCGGTGCTGATTGCGCCGATTGCGACGTTGACGGATGTGGACTCGGCCAACCTGACCTCGTTGACCGTGACGTTGATGGCGCGGCCCGATGGCAATGCGGTGGAGTCGCTCGCGCTCAATGCGGCGGCGGCGACGGCGGCGACGACGGCGGGTTTGACGGTGAGCTACACGGCTGGGACGGGAGTGCTCTCGATCACGGGCTCGGCCACGAAAGCGGTGTACCAGTCCATTCTGCAGGGCGTTCTGTACAACGACACGAGCGACACGCCGACTACGACGAACCGGTCGATCAACGTGGTGGCCAATGACGGGGTCACGGCGAGCGCGACACAGACGGTGACGCTGACGGTGGCGGCAGTGAACGATACGCCGGTGAACACGGTGCCGGGGGCGCAGACGGTCAATGAGGATACGGCGCTGGCGATCCCGGGCATCAGCGTCATGGA
>Ga0193755_1000458_pt1 | contig 11752 bp, 7 predicted proteins | sample H1a2metaG_FD_144921 | JGI IMG/M metagenome (GOLD analysis project Ga0193755, IMG submission 144921) | Soil microbial communities from a riparian zone of the East river system, Colorado, United States - H1a2 | ecosystem: Environmental > Terrestrial > Soil > Riparian zone | place: USA: East River...
GTCGTCAACTGGTTGTTAAGTTGAACGACACTACCTTCCATCGAGCGAACTTCAAGTTCAAGTAACAGCGACATTGTCGAGCAAGGGGCCCGCTCACTTTGAGTAAGTGAGCGGGCTTCTTCAACTGCGTGATCGCTGAGTTTGACACTCTCCACTCGATCGACTAGCATCACCCTCCGATAATACTTGGACGACTTGGCTAGGCGTGTGCGCCGCGATTTGGGATTATCGAATGAACGCACTTCCGATAATGATTGGCGTGCTGTGTGTGCTGGCGATCGCCTACAGGTACTACAGCGCGTTTATCGCGGCCAGGGTCCTGGCACTTGACGACTCGCGCGAAACTCCCGCGCACACTCTGTATGACGGCCAGAACTACTATCCTACAAATAAGTGGGTGTTGTTCGGACACCACTTCGCCGCGATCTCGGGGGCTGGTCCGCTGGTAGGGCCGGTGCTTGCAGCGCAGTTTGGCTTCCTTCCCGGATTGCTGTGGCTTGTCATAGGCGTGACGATCGGCGGCGCGGTGCACGACTTTGTGATTCTCGCTTCCTCGGTGCGAAGACGAGGCAAGTCGCTGGCCGAAATCGCTCGGACCGAGATCAGCCCGCTTTCCGGACTGGTGACTGGAATCGCGATCATGTTCATCGTGGTCATCGCGCTTGCGGGGCTGGGGCTCGTGGTGGTCAAGGCGCTTGGCGAAAGCCCGTGGGGCACGTTCACCGTAGGATTCACGATCCCGCTTGCGCTGTTTATGGGCCTGTACATGTATCGCTTTCGCAAAGGCAAGATCGCCGAAGCAACGACGCTCGGCGTCATCGGTCTGTTTATCGCGGTTATCCTGGGAGGAATGATCGCCGAATCATCGCTGGCTTCGAGCTTCACCTTTTCAGAATCGACGATCACTTACATGATGGCGGTTTACGGCTTTATCGCTTCGGTCTTGCCCGTTTGGATGCTGCTTTGTCCGCGCGACTATCTCAGCTCGTTCATGAAGATCGGCACGGTAGCCTTTTTGATCGTTGGCGTGATCGTGGTTGCGCCGCGTCTCAATATGCCTTCGATGACGCCTTTTGTTGCGGGCGGCGGTCCAATCATCCCGGGCAAGCTGTTTCCATTCGTGTTCATCACGATTGCTTGCGGCGCGATATCGGGATTTCACTCGCTGATCAGCTCGGGCACGACCCCGAAGATGATCAACAAAGAATCCGAAGCGCGAATGATCGGCTACGGCAGCATGCTTATGGAAGGCCTGGTCGGAGTCGTCGCGCTGGTCGCCGCAACGTCGCTGCTGCCGGGCGATTACTTCTCGATCAATGTGGATCGCGCGCGAACCGACTACGTTCAGTTTGTCGAGACTAACAGCGTCGAGGGCTTTGACCTTCACGAACAGAAGCTTGAAGAGTTGACCCAGGAAACGGGCGAAAAGAACTTGAGGGGCCGAACTGGCGGCGCGGTCACGCTGGCGGTTGGAATCGCACAGATCTTCAACTCGATTCCCGGGATGCGCGGGCTGATGAAGTACTGGTATCACTTCGCGATCATGTTTGAAGCGTTGTTTATCCTCACGACGATAGACACAGGCACCCGTGTCGCCAGATTCATGCTCGGGGAGTTCCTTGGCCGTTTTCACAAGCCGCTCGAACGTCCCGACTGGATGCCTGGCGCGGTCATCACATCGGCATTGATCGTCGCCGGCTGGGCCTACTTCATTCGCACCGGTTCGATCTCTACGATCTGGCCGATGTTTGGGATCGCAAATCAGCTTTTGGCGGCGATAGCCCTGTGCGTTGGCACGACGGTGATAATCAACTCGGGCAAAGCGAAGTACGCGTGGGTGACAATCACCCCGCTTACGTTTGTTGCTACGACGACGCTGACTGCAGGGTGGCGGTCGATCTTCGACAACTTCCTGAGAGAAGCAGCGAAACCGGAGACTGCGTTTCGCGGTTACTTGAACACGACGCTTACAGTAATAATGATGACCTGCATGGTGATAGTGCTGATCGATTCAATATTGCATTGGCGGCGTGTGATGCGAGGATCCGTCAGACTTTCCGAGAAGGCACTCGAGACCGGCGACTGACGGCGCGGCTGATCCTTACACTCGCCGCCGCCTGCGTCTGTTCATCCAGCACATAGACAGAGTCAAATCCCTCCGAATCGACCGTCCGAAGCGTGGCTTGAAGCAGCGCGTATTGCGAGTCAATCGCATGCCTCGGAACCACGCGATCCCGTCCGGAGTTGCGCCTCGAACATAAATCCAACGGAATGTCGAAGACCACAAGCGCGGCGAGAAAGTTGAAGCGTCGAGCAATACTCAAGAGCTGTTTGCGGTCTTGTCGCTTCAAACTCGTGGCGTCGGCGACGGTCAAGCGTCGGAGCTCGAGTCGCTTGTGGATCACAAACTTCAGAAGTTGAAACGCGTGAGGAGTCGCGCCCTGGTTTACCGGGTCATCCGAGACAAGCGCCCGGCATGCGTCGGACGAAACGATCTGAGTAGGTGCGAAATGCCCCGCAGCCCAGGTCGATTTGCCGCAGCCGGCCGGGCCGCACAGGACGACAAGCGTGTTTCGAGGGATGATGATTTCGTTCACGGAGCAAGGCTAGCCGGCGCGATATCCCGCGGAATCGCGGAGCACCCGACCTTCTTCTTCAAGCTTCTCCAGGTGCGCGATCGTCGACCGCTCGGCAAGCCCATGCATAGAAGGATGCACGTCGGTGTAAGCTGCTTCGACGATTTCATGCGGACGCGACGCGCCCGCCTGTACCGCCGCGAGGATCTTGTCTTCGCGCAATGTTCGATGAACAACGTACTCTTCGAGCTTCTCGCGAGCCGAACCGATCGCGGGACCGTGCGCCGGGAACAGCGACGAAAGCTTCGGTAACGAAAGCAGCCGGGCGAGCGAATCGAAATACTGCCTCATGTTTCCTTCGGGCGGGTCAATGACTACGGTGCCAATGCCGACTACCAGGTCGCCGGTCAGGATTGCTCCGGTGTTCTCCTCGTAGAAGCACAGATGACCGCGAGTATGGCCCGGGGTGAGAAGCGCGCGCAGCCGCCAGCCCGGGTTGCCCGCAAGCTCGATCAACTCATTGTCTTCAACAAACCTGTTCACCGCGACCGTGTGCTGGACTCGTTGAGCGGTCAGCCGGTGAGCGGCGACCGGCACGCCCAGCCGTTTGCTCAAGTGATCTGCTCCGCCGGTGTGGTCAGGGTGATGATGAGTCAAAAAGATCTCTCTTACTCTCCGGCCTTCGGCAATCAACTCGTCGATGAACTCGTCCAGGGCCCGCTGCTCCTCCTCATAAGGCGACGCCGGATCGATGATGATCACCTCATCACCGCCGACGATGTAGCAGTTGGTGTGCGTAGCCGGCGGAAGCGTGGGCGTCTTAACCGGAAAAAGAAATATGCCGGGGCGGAACTCGATACGGCGAACCGAACCGCGACGCGCTTCAGGCGCCGCGATGAGCGCCGCCGCCATCTGATCCAGGCGGTCCGCGTTTGAAGCGAGCGTCCTGATGATGTGAAGCGTAGGCGGCGCCATTATGATTTCGCCGCGCTGCCACAAAGCGACAGCGTCGGCCGGACGAATCCATTCGCCTGATTCGAGCTCACCAGTTTCAACTGACGGCTCCTGACCTTCGGGCAGCCAGGCGAGAAAGAACCATGTGTCGAAGCGCCGCGGCGCAAACGGCGGCGTGACCCAGCGGCCCGCTTCGATAAGAGCCGCGCCGTCAACCTGCAAGTCGTCATCTTCGAGAATCTGTCTGAAGCTCTTCTGTTTTGCTTCAAGCGCGTGCCGCTTCGCTTCGAGTTTTTCCGTCGAGACTCGTTCGACTCCGCGCGCGAGCAGCACGCCCGCCTCTTCGAAGAACTCGCGCGCCGCGCAGGCTCTCATCAGCTTCGCGTCGCTCTCGCCCGCATGATCGATTGGAACCGCCGAGTCTTCCTTGTCGAGCTGGCCGCCGGGAAACGCGTGAAAGCCGCCCATGAACGCGAGCTTCGTGCTTCGTTTGACCCAGAACATTTGAGGGTCGGTGGGGTTCTTTAGCAGAATGACCGCTGCCGCGTCTTTTGGTGTTGCCGCCATAGCGGATCACTATAGCACGGCGAAACATCGAGCCGCAGGCAGTCATCGGTCGCGCCGCAAGGAGTCATGTAGGGGCGGGCCTTCGTGCCCGCCCCAGACTGATGTGCTTGTGGAACGTTGCGCTTCCGCGGTCTGGGGCGGGCACGGAGGCCCGCCCCTACAAGTCACCGCGAGAAGATAGCGATCAGGCGCGATTCGGATTGCGGTATCGGGTGAGCTTCAACTGCGAGCGTCGAACCTGAAAACTGTTCAAGCGCCGTCAGCAATTCAGGCGCACAGTAAAGCATCAATCGCTGCCGGCCGGTCATTTGTTCGACGACTGCCGGTAGGATTGTTTCGGCTCGATCTAGCGCACGACTCGTCAACAAGTCGAAGCCCGACCAGTCGAATGACTCGAACCTGGCCGTCGCTACCGTGAAGTTCTCGACCTTCAGCTCATCCTTCACTTCTTTCAGGAAGAGCGATTTCTTTTTATTCGCTTCAAGCGCAGTCACACGAACATCTGGTCTCGCCACTGCGAGCGGCACTCCAGGAAAGCCTGCGCCGCTGCCAATGTCGAGCAGGGAAGTAGCGTCCCCGATAAAGCGCGCTCCAAACAAAGACTCGGCATAGTGAAGCCGCGCGGCTTCTTTCGGTTCGATGACGCGCGTGAGGTTGATCCGGCGATTCCAGTGGACCAGCATTGCGTAATGCTTCGCCAACTGATCGAATTGGCGCTCGCTCATGGCTTCAAGACAGAAGCTGACGGCCAGTGTTTCAAGCGCCAGCCTGAACTCATTTTCTTTGTGGAGGCTCATTTTCGCTCTCGACGTTGTTTGCTTGGCGGCCTCTTATTAGAATACTGGCGAAATAACACTCTGCAGACGGCAAAGGGACCTAAGAGACTAAAAGGACTAAAAAGACTAAAAGGACCAAAAGGACTAAAGAGACTAAAAGGACCAAAAGGACAAAGGACTACTTGAGTGAAACTACTTAGCCTGGCCGAAGCGGAAAGATCGAATGATATCGACATCAAGCTGACCGCGGTGCGTTCGTCGCGCTATCGCTTGTTTGGTTCTTCGGAACGAATCACAGTCGCCGATATGGCGATAGCGGACTTGCGCGATGGCGTTGAACCCGAGGACTTCGCGACACGGTTTCAAGTTCTCGATCGCCACCCGATGGCGAAGATCCTGCTGGTTCGCAAACTAACTTAGGAGTCAGTAGTCCGTAGTCAGTAGTCCGTAGCTTCTTCGAATCATTCTCGATGAAAACTCCGCAAGTACTCTTATATGCCGGCCACGAGCTACGGACTACTGACTACTGACTACGGACTACTACTCCCATTCGATTGTAGAAGGTGGCTTTGAACTCACGTCGTAGACCACGCGGTTCACGCCTCGAACTTCACTGACAATCCGAGACGAGATTCGTTGCAGCACATCATAAGGCAGGCGCGCCCAGTCCGCGGTCATCCCATCAAACGACTCGACTGCGCGGATCGCGAGCGCGTTATCGTAAGTTCGGCTGTCGCCCATCACGCCCACTGTCGACACCGGCAACAACACCGCGAATGATTGCCAGATCTTGTCGTAAAGGTCGGCGCGTCGAATCTCCTCCGTGACAATCGCATCCGCTGCTTGGAGCAATGACACGCGATCGGCCGTCACTTCCCCGAGTATCCGGACGGCAAGTCCGGGACCGGGAAACGGCTGTCGCCCAATAATCTCTTCCGGCAGGCCCAGTTCGCGCCCGACTCTCCGCACTTCGTCTTTGAACAGCTCTCGCAGCGGCTCGATCAACTTCAAGTGCATCTTTTCAGGCAAGCCTCCCACGTTGTGATGCGACTTGATGATGGCCGAAGGACCTTTGACTGAAACAGATTCGATCACATCCGGATACAGCGTGCCTTGAACGAGAAAGTCCACTTCGCCAAGCTTTCGAGCCTCCTCCTGAAATATATCGATGAACTCGCTGCCGATGATCTTGCGTTTGCGCTCTGGGTCGGTGATGCCCGCAAGCCGCGTGAGGAACCGCTCGCCCGCGGCAACTCCGACGACGTTCAAGTCCATCTCTCGATAAGCCTCGATTACCTCTTCAAACTCGTTCTTGCGAAGCAGCCCCGTGTCCACGAATATGCAAGTCTGCCGTTTTCCGATCGCTCGCGCGACCAGCGCAGCCGCAACCGAAGAATCGACGCCGCCCGACAAGCCGCAGACCGCGCGTCCGCCGCCGACCCTCGAGCGAATCGCTTCGACCGTCGTCTCGATGAACGACGCCATCGTCCAATCGCAGCGCAACTGGCAGACGTTCACCAGAAAGTTTTTCAGAATCGCTTTGCCTTGTGGAGTGTGCGCGACCTCGGGATGGAACTGCACGCCGTAAAGCTTTCGCGCGGGATCTTCAACGGCGCCGATCGCCGCGTCCGTGGAAGCGGTGACCGTAAAACCTTCGGGCGGACGGCTCACGTAGTCGCCGTGGCTCATCCACACTTGCAACGGCGACGGAATCCCCGCCAGCAGCAGGCTATCCGGTTTCGCTTCAAGCTCGGCCTGCCCGTACTCGCGCCGGTCTGAGGCCTTTACTTCGCCGCCAAGGAAGTGGGCCATCAACTGGACGCCGTAACAGATTCCAAGCGTCGGCACTCCCATCTCGATGACCGCCCGGTCAGGATGCGGCGCGCCTTCTTCGTAGACCGACGACGGTCCGCCGGAAAGAATGATCGCTCGCGGGTTCTTCCGGCGGATTTCTTCGACCGGGGTGTTGAAGGGAATTATTTCGGAGTAGACGCCCAGCTCGCGGACTCGCCGCGCGATTAGTTGTGTGTACTGTCCGCCGAAGTCGAGGATGAGGACCGTTTCATGATCGAAGGCCATAAGGTTGAGCGAGGATTATAGAGATGCCCTCGCGAGGGTGTAAAGCGCACTCACCATGTGGGTTGAGGAAGATCGGAGACCGGGTTCGACAATCTTCCTCAAACTATTATGCAGAGCTTAGTATGTATGGTATCCTCTGTTTTAAGTTACTCCTGCCGAATACTCATAGAGGTTCGATCTGCCCTCCCATTGCTCACCGAGATACTTCATCCTTATCTGAAAATGAATCTTGAGCGCCTGGGGCTGGAAGACCAACTCGCTGGCGCCTCAGCCGTGAGCACGACGGCCCGGATACAGTTAGACCGGGTCAGACTGTTCCTGGAAGAGAATCTGGAGTCTTTGACTCCATCGCTATCAAGGTAAGCCCGCTCCCAAACGACTGGAGTCGCAAGCGTGATTCTGACGCACTCAAAAAGATGAGCCAAAGGAAGAATGCCATGCAATCGGAGGCAAGTGAGTTGTCAGCGGGCGAATCGAGCTCCGCACGGAGACTTTTTCACGAGCACCAACACCTGATTTATGCGCGGACTGACCGGCTATTTGCCGGGCTTATGGGGGTTCAATGGATTGCGGCTGTCGTAATCGCCGTGTCCCTATCACCGCGGACGTCGGCAGGCGCTTCCAGCCAGATACACCCGCATGTGTGGATCGCACTGTTGTTGGGCGGCGTTATTACAATCCTCCCGATTGTCTTGGGATTGACCCGCTCCGGCGCGACCTCCACTCGCTATGTGATCGCGGTTGGACAGATGTTAATGGGATCGCTGCTGATCCACTTGACCGGCGGGCGCATCGAAACTCACTTTCACGTCTTCGGCTCATTGGCATTTTTAGCTTTCTATCGCGACTGGCGAGTACTGGTTCCGGCCACCGCGGTAGTTGTGGTGGATCACTTGCTGCGGGGACCGCTATGGCCACAGTCAATCTATGGAGTGTTTGCTGTGAGCGGATGGCGAACCCTGGAACACGCTGGATGGGTTATCTTCGAAGATATCTTTCTGGTGATCTCCTGTTTGCGCAGCAACGAAGATATGCGGCACAAAGCGGAGCAGAGCGCCAGGCAGGATGCCGGCGAACGACGCTATCGCTCACTGGTCAGCGCGATCTCACAAGTTGTTTGGGGAACGGACGCAGAAGGCCGCGTTGAGGATATCCCTCAGTGGCGCGCGTTAACCGGGCAGACTCAGGCCCAAGTGAGGGGGTTAGGCTGGCTGGACGCTTTACATCCGGATGATCGCCAGCGTACGGCAGAGATATGGCATGAAGCGGTTCGCAGCGGAGGCGGCTACGACACGGAGTATCGGATCCGCAAAGCTGACGGCAGCTATGGGTATTACTCGGTTCGCGGAGTCCCGGTCGTGGAGTTGGATGGCAGTATTCAGGAATGGGTGGGGATATGCGGCGACATCACCGAGCGCAAGCGGGCCGGAGACGAACTTCTCAAAACGCACGAGGACCTGGAAATCCGGGTCGAAGAGCGAACTGTGGCGCTTGCAAAGGCTAACGAAGGTTTGATGGTCGAGATCCTCGATCGCGAACGCGCCGAAAAGCTGCTCACTACCCAGTTTACCGTGGCACGGCTGCTCGCAGAGTCGGCGAACCTCCGCGAGGCGGCGCCGCAATTTCTTCGGGAGATTTGCGAGAACCTTGGATGGGACGTCGGCGCATTCTGGTGCGTAGACCGCGTGGCCGGTGTGGTGCAATGCGAACAATTCTGGCACACGCCTGAGATCAGCGTCATAGAGTTTGAAACGATAAGCCGTCGGGAGAGCTTCGCGCCGGGCATAGGGCTGCCGGGGCGCGTATGGCAGGATCACGAAGCCGTGTGGGTGCAGGACGTCGTAGCCGACACCAACTTCCCCAGGATAGCCGCTGCTGCTGAGGGAGGGTTGCACGGCGGCGTCGGCTTTCCTGTTCAGCTCGGGCATGAGGTGCTGGGTGTGATTGAGTTCTTCAGCCGCGAGACCCGGCGGCCGGACAGGGCATTTCTGGAGACAGTGGCAACCATCGGCAACCAGATCGCCCAGTTCATCGAGCGCAAGCGGACTGAGGAAGCATTGCGCGATTCAGAACAGAAATTCCGCTCTGTGACCCAATCGACGGTTTATGCCATCGTTGCCGCCGATGCCAAAGGCGAGATTATTTCGTGGAACAACGGCGCCCGGAACATTTTTGGTTACGAGCCGACGGATATCTTGGGCAAGCCCCTGACTGTCCTGATGCCGGAGGTTTATCGGGCGGCGCACCAGAGTGGGATGGAGCGATATGCCGCGACCGGTGAGGCTCATGTGATCGGTAAGACGGTCGAGCTACACGGATTGAGAAAAGACGGCAGCGAGTTTCCGCTGGAACTCTCCCTGTCCAGTTGGAAGAGTGGAAGAGAAACGTTCTTCAGCGGGATTATCTGCGACATCAGCGAACGCAAGCGGGCAGAGAGAGAACGCCAGGTCATCGCTGAAATAACTCAGGGCGTTATCACAACATCAAATCTTGATGAGCTGCTGGGTCTCATCCATCAATCGATCGGTAAACTCCTTTACGCTGAGAATTGCTTCGTCGCGCTTCATGACCCGACCACTGATTTGCTGCATTTTGAGTTTTGGGTGGACAAAGTTGATCCACTTCCAGCGCCGCAACCTGCCGGCAAAGGGTTCAGCCGCTATGTGCTTCGGACGGGCGAGCCCCTCTTGTTGACGAAAGAAACCAGCACCCTAATGTCCGAGCGAGGCGACGTTGAAAAGGTCGGGTCCGATTTCGCCTCCTGGTTGGGTGTGCCACTGCGGACTCCCGCGCGCACCATCGGCACACTGGTCGTGCAGCACTACGAGAAAGAAGGCGCTTACAGCCAGCACGACCTTGAGTTCCTCTCCTCAGTGGGCGATCAGATAGCCCTGGCCATTGAACGCAAGCGCGCTGAAGCGGAGTTGGAGGAGGCGCGTAATGCGGCGCTCGAATCGGCTCGTCTCAAATCGGAGTTTCTGGCAAACATGAGCCACGAGATTCGCACGCCGATGAACGGCGTCATAGGCATGACCGGGTTATTGCTGGACACCGAACTGAACACCGAGCAACGTGACTTCGCCGAGACGATTCGAGCAAGCGGTGAGGCGCTGCTGACCATCATCAATGACATTCTCGACTTCTCGAAGATTGAGGCAGGCAAGCTTCAGTTCGAGACGCTGGACTTCGATCTGAGCGATGTGGTCGAAGGTGCCGTCGAATTGTTGGCCGAGCGGGCGAGAGACAAGAGGATCGAATTGGCCTCGCTCGTTCTTGGCGATGTACCGACAGCTCTCCGCGGGGACGCGGGTCGCCTTCGTCAAGTTCTCACTAATTTGATCGGCAACGCCCTGAAATTCACCGAGCGAGGAGAGGTCATCTTGCAGGTGGAACACGAAAGCCAAAGTGAAGACCAGACTGTCGTGCGTTTCTCGGTCACCGATACGGGTATTGGCATCAGCCACCACGCCCAGCGCGGCCTGTTCCAGGCGTTCGTACAAGCCGACGGATCTACTACGCGCAAGTACGGCGGGACCGGTCTGGGGTTAGCGATCTCGAAGCAGTTGGTTGAGTTGATGGGCGGGCAGATCGGAGTCACAAGTACAGAAGGTCGGGGCTCGACCTTCTGGTTCACAGCGAGATTCGACAAACAGCCTGCTGAGGCTGCTATTGCTCAACCAGGTCTCCATAGTCTCGAGAAAGCGCGTGTCCTTGTTGTCGATGACAACGCGACAAATCGAAGGATCCTTGCGCATCAACTGAGTTCGTGGGGAATGATCCATTCCGAAACCGATTCCGGAGCGGACGCCCTCGACAAGCTGCGCGAGGCGGCGCGAGAAGGCGCGCCTTATGATTTAGCGGTTCTTGATTTGATGATGCCGGGAATGGATGGGTTTGAGCTGGCGCGGACCATCAAGTCTGATCCAAACATTGCAAGAGTGCGGCTGGTCTTGCTGACCTCGTACGGGGCGCGTGGACATGACGCCACTGCTCGCGAATCCGGCGTTGCTGCGTACCTCACCAAGCCCGTACGCCAATCCAAGTTGTTTGAGTCTTTGACTAGAGTCATGAGCCAGCCGTCCGGTGAGCCGGGGTCCGATAAGGCGCCCTCGCCGGCGAAAGGGAAATTACTCACCAGGTATCCATTGAGAAAGACAAAGAAGATGACAAACAAAGTCATACTGCTTGCCGAGGACAACATCGTGAACCAAACGATAGCGGTTCGACAGTTGTTGAAGTTGGGTTACCGCGCGGATGTCGTAAGCGATGGGCAGGAGGCGGTCAAGGCTTTGGCGATGATTCCTTATGATCTGGTGCTGATGGACTGCCAGATGCCGCTTATGGATGGCTACGAGGCGACCGTTGAAATCCGCCGTCGTGAGGGGGAAGGGAAGCATACGCCGATTGTCGCGATGACTGCGCACGCTCTGGATGGCGATCGGGCGAAATGTATCGCAGCGGGGATGGATGACTACATCTCCAAACCGGTGCAGGCCGAAGAACTGGAACAAGTACTCGAAAGACTGTTATCAATTGCCGGAGGGAGTCCGGATAGTGGGACAACAACTTCGCGGAACGCCCAGCCGCCGGTTGATCTCGAGCGGCTGCATATGGCAATTGGAGATGACCCCGAGGATTTGTGCCAGATCATCACCGCGTATCTCGAGCAGATGTGTGGAAGCTTCCGTGAATTAGATGTCGCAATCGAAGTGGGAGACGCAAGTGCAGTGAATCTCATTGCGCACAACTGCGCCGGCATGAGCGCGAGCCGCGGAATTACCGCGGTCATCGAGCCGTTTC
>Ga0193755_1000459_pt1 | contig 11745 bp, 11 predicted proteins | sample H1a2metaG_FD_144921 | JGI IMG/M metagenome (GOLD analysis project Ga0193755, IMG submission 144921) | Soil microbial communities from a riparian zone of the East river system, Colorado, United States - H1a2 | ecosystem: Environmental > Terrestrial > Soil > Riparian zone | place: USA: East River...
GGTCATGGCGGCCGTGCCGGGCGATCCGTTGTACGCGCGCGTAGACGGGGTGGAGCGCGACGGGCGACTGGTATTGATGGAGCTCGAGCTGATCGAGCCGCATCTGTTTCTCGGGTGGGACGCGGGCGCCCCTGGGCGACTGGCGGCGGCGCTCGGCGCTTTGATCACTCAGCTTTGAGCCGGTAGCCCACTCCGGTCTCCGTGAGCAGGAGCCGCGGCTGCGCCGGATCGCGCTCCAGCTTGTGGCGCAGCTGGGTCATGTGCACGCGCAGGGCGGGCGTCTGGGTCACGGTGTTCGCTCCCCAGACTTCCTTTAACAGCTGTCGATGCGTGAGCACCTTCCCGGCGTGGCGCACCAGGCTGACGAGCAGTTTGTACTCGGTCGGCGTGAGGTGCACGTCGCGCTCGCCCACGAATACCTGGCGGTGCTCGAGGTCGACCCGCAACTCGCCGCTCGTGAACACCGGCTCGTCCGGTCCGCCCGCGGCGCGCGCGGCGTGGCGCAACGCCACCCGCATGCGCGCCAGCAGCTCGCCGACGTTGAACGGCTTGGTGAGGTAGTCGTCGGCTCCCGCGTCGAGCGCGGCGACCTTGTCCCGCTCCTGTCCCCGCGCGGAGATGACGACGATCGGCGTGCCCGCCCACTCCCGGATGCGACGGGTCAGGTCGATGCCGTCGCCGTCGGGGAGACCCAGGTCCAGGAGAATGATGTCGGGATTCTGGCCAGCGACCTGGGCCAGGCCCTCTCGGGCCGTAGGGGCCTCGACCAGGCGGTACGCCTCGTTCTCCAGGGCGGCCCGCAGGAAGCGGCGCATCTGGGGCTCGTCTTCGATCAGCAACACGACCACAGCGGGCTCGGCCACCTCGGGAAGCTACGCGCCGTCGGCCTCCGCGGGTACGGGAAGCGGCGGTGCGCCCGTCAGCGGTAGGGTGAAGTGAAACACCGCCCCGCCCCCCGGGCGGTTTTCCGCCCAGATACGCCCGCCGTGCGCCGTGATGATGCCGCGAACGATGGTCAGCCCCAGCCCCACGCCGCTCGTCGACGTGGCGCCCGGCACGCGATAGAACTTCTCGAAGATCCGCGCTTCCTCCCCCGCGGGCAGACCGGGGCCGTGATCCGCCACGTCCACCCGCACCGCGCCGTCCACCGCTGCGGCGGTGATCTCGATCGCTGTGCCGGACGGCGTGTACTTCACCGCGTTCTCGATCAGGTTGATGAACACCTGCTCGATCAACACGCCGTCGATGGGCACGAGCGGGAGGTCGGGCGGCAGCCGGACCTGGACTGGGTGGTCTCGCAACCGCTCCTCGAGCCGGATGAGCGCGACACCCACGGGCTCCTCCAGCGGCTGCCAGTCTTTCTGGACCTGGAGCGCCCCGCTCTCCACCCGGATCATGTCGAGCAGGTTGCCGATCAGGCGGTTCATGCGCTGAGACTCTTCAAGCGCGGCCTGCACGAGATCGCGCCGGGTGGCCTCGGACAGCGTGCCCCGATCCTCGAGGATGCTCGAGAGCGCGCCCATCATGGCTCCGAGCGGCGTCCGCAGGTCGTGCGACAGGGAGCTCAGGAGGGAGGTCCGCAGCCGCTCCGCTTCGATCTCGACCTGCTCGCGCTGCGCCCGCTCGGCGAGCAGCGTCCGCTCCAAGGCGACCGCCGCCTGGCCGGCGAAGGTCTCCAGCAGGTGGAGCACGCCGGGATCCTGAAAGCGCTTGGGATCGGTCGGCCGCACACCGAGCACGCCGACAATGCCGTTCGACCCGATCAGCGGAACGTACAGGCCGTGCGCGGCCGGGAGCGTATCGGTGCCCGTCCCGGCCACACGGCCTCGCCCGAATACCCACGCCGCGACACTCAGCTCCTTCTCGTCGAGCGGGTACGCCGAGGAGGGAGGGGCGCCGATCGGGGACTCGAGGCGCCCGGTGTCATCCGGGAGGAGGATCTGCGCCGGTGCCCCGAACGTTTCCTGCACGTGGCGCGTGACCGCGCCCACCAGCTCGCCGCGGCCGCGCCGCCCGGCCAGGTCGCGGCTCATGGCGTACAGCGCCGCCGTGCGGCGCTCGCGCTCCCGCGCCGTTTCCGCCTGGGCGCGCACACGCAGGGTGAGGCCGCTGATGAGCAGCGCGATCGCGAGCATGACGGCGAACGTGAGCACGTAGCCGACGTCCGACACCGCGAAGGTGAAGCGCGGGGGCACGAAGAAAAAGTCGAATAGGGCGATGGAGAGAAACGACGCGACGATCGTGGGACCGCGACCATAGCGCGATGCGACCAGCGCCACACCCAAGAGGAACACCATCGCTACGTCGGTGAGTGACAGGAATTGCAGGACGGCGAAGCCGAGGAGCGTGGCGAGCACGACGACCAACGCGGCACGGCCGTAGTCCCCGACCGGCGACGGCCGTTCCACCAGCGGCCCGCGTCGCACCGGCTCTCCCGCGACGTCCCCGGTGATCACGTAGACGTCCACGTCGCCCGAGCCGCGGATCAGGTGGTCGAGCATGGAGCCGAGCAGCCGGTCGCGCCACCGCGGATGGGTCGGCTTCCCCACCACGATCTTCGTGACGTTGTGCGCGCGGGCGTAGGCCAGAACTTCCTCGGCCGGGTTGAGCCCGCTCACAGTCACCGTCTGCGCGCCGAGCTCTTCCGCGAGCTGCAGGTTCTGCACCAGCTCGTCCCGGTCGCTCGGCGAGATGCGCTGGCCGGGGGCCTCGACGTAGAAGACCACCCATTCGCTCTTGAGACTCGTCGCCATGCGCTTGCCGGCCCGCACCAGGCGCGCGCCCGCGGGATTGGGGCCGATGCACACGAGTACCCGTTCTCCCGCCGGCCACGTCTCGCGGATGCCGTGCTCCGCCATGTAGCCGCGCATCTGCGCGTCCACTCGCTCGGCGGTGCGGCGCAGCGCCAGCTCGCGCAGGGCAATGAGGTTGCCCTTGCGGAAGAACTGCTCGACGGCGCGGGCGGCCTGCTCCGGGACGTACACCTTGCCCTCGCGCAGCCGGGTGAGCAGGTCCTCCGCCGAGAGATCGGCGAGCTCCACCTCGTCGGCCTGGTCGAGAATGGAGTCGGGCACGGTCTCGCGCACCTGGACGCCGGTGATCTGCGCGACCACGTCGTTCAGGCTCTCGAGGTGCTGCACGTTGAGCGTGGTGTAGACGTTGATGCCGGCGGCGAGCAGCTCTTCCACGTCCTGCGAGCGCCGCGTGTGCCGGGAGCCGGGAGCGTTGGTGTGGGCCAGCTCATCGACGAGGAGGAGCGCCGGCCGGCGCGCGAGCGCGGCGTCCAAGTCGAATTCATGCAGCGTGATGCCGCGGTACTCGATGGCGCGGCGGGGCAGCGTGTCCAGGCCTTCGAGCAACGCCTGAGTCTCCGGGCGCCCGTGCGTCTCGACGACGCCGACCACGACGTCCACGCCCTCGCGCCGCTTGGCGCGGGCTTCTTCGAGCATGGCGTAGGTCTTGCCCACGCCGGGCGACGCGCCGAAGAAAATCTTGAGGCGCCCCCGGGCGGCCCGCGCCTCCTCGGCACGGACGCGCTGCAGCAGCGCTTCGGGATCGGGGCGGCGCTCGCTCATGTTTCCAAGCTAGCCCGCTCCGCTCATCGCCGCGCCGTCAGGCTGTCCAGGGCCAGGTTCAGCCGCAGCACGTTCACCCGCGGCTCGCCGAACAAGCCGAATCGCCGTCCCTCGACGTGACGCTCCACCAGGGCTCGCACCACAGCGTCTTCGAGACCACGCGCCCGCGCCACGCGCGCCACCTGCAGCAGCGCGCTCGCCGGTGAGATGTGCGGATCGAGCCCCGAGCCGGACGACGTGACGAGGTCGGAGGGAATCCGCCCCTTCACGCCGCCGTCCAGCTTCAGCGCGCTGTCCACCGCCAGCGCGATCAGCGTGTCGGCGAGCTTGGCGTCGGTCGGTCCCTTGTTGGTGCCGCCCGAAGCAGTGCCGTCGTAGCCGCTCCCCGCGGCCGAGGGGCGTGGATGGAAGTACTCAAGCCGCGAGAACGACTGCCCGATCAGCTCGCTCCCGATTACCTGCCCCCTCGCCCCGTGAACGAGCGAGCCGTTCGCCTGGTGCGGGAACAGGAGCTGCGCGAGCGCCGTCACGACGCCAGGGTAAACGAGGCCAGTGATGACGCAGAATAGCAGCGTCAGGACGATGGCCGGACGGAGTTGGTTCTTGAGCATTATCACACCAGCCGCAGCAGGACGAGCAGGATGTCGATCACTTTGATGCCGACGAACGGGATGACGATGCCGCCGACACCGTAGATCCAGAGATTGCGGCGCAGGATGGCCGCCGGGGGCGCCGGCCGATAGCGCACGCCCCGCAGGGCGAGCGGGATGAGTGTGATGATGATCAGCGCGTTGAAGATCACGCTGGCGAGAATCGCCGACTGCGCCGAATGCAGCCGCATGATGTTCAAGGCCTGGAGCACCGGATAGGTGGCCACGAACATCGCCGGGATGATCGCAAAATATTTGGCAACATCATTGGCGATCGAGAACGTGGTGAGCGCGCCGCGCGTGATCAGCAGCTGCTTCCCGATCTCCACCACCTCGATGAGCTTGGTCGGGTTGGAATCGAGATCGATCAGGTTCCCCGCCTCCTTGGCCGCCTGCGTGCCCGTATTCATCGCCACCGCGACGTCGGCCTGCGCCAGCGCCGGCGCGTCGTTCGTGCCGTCCCCGGTCATCGCCACGAGCCGCCCGCCACCTTGCTCGCGCTTGATCAGCGTCATCTTGTCCTCGGGCGTCGCCTCGGCGAGGAAGTCATCCACGCCCGCCTCCGCCGCAATGGCCGCGGCGGTGAGCTGGTTGTCCCCCGTGATCATCACCGTGCGGATGCCCATGCTGCGGAGCTGGCCGAACCGCTCGCGCATGCCGCCCTTCACCACGTCTTTCAGGTAGATCACGCCCAGCACCCGGGTCGAGCCGTCTCCTCGCTCGGCCACGACGAGCGGCGTGCCGCCCTGGCGCGCGATGCGTTCCACCACGGGCGTGAGCCCCGATGGGACGTCCCCGCCCTGCTCGCGCACCCAGCGCACCACCGCATCGCTCGCGCCCTTGCGCAGCTGCAGGGTCCCGGCGTTGATGCCGCTCATCCGCGTGACGGCTGAGAACGGAACGAGTGTCATCTGTTCGGACAGGGTGCGCCCGCGCAGGCCGAACTTCTCTTTCGCCAGCACGACGATGCTGCGCCCTTCCGGAGTCTCGTCCGGCAGCGAGGCGAGCTGGGACCGATCGGCCAGGTGCTCCGGCGTGACCCCGGGCATGGGCACGAACTCCACGGCCTGGCGGTTGCCCAGCGTGATCGTGCCGGTCTTGTCGAGCAGCAGGGTGTTCACGTCGCCCGCCGCCTCCACCGCGCGACCGCTCATCGCGATCACGTTGTGCTGAATCATGCGGTCCATGCCGGCGATGCCGATCGCCGAGAGCAGCCCGCCGATGGTCGTGGGGATGAGGCACACGAGCAGCGAGACCAGAATCGGGATGGACACGGATCCGCCGGAATAGACGGCGAACGGCTGCAGCGTGGCTACCGCGAACAGGAAGACGATCGTGAGACCCGACAGCAGGATGATCAGGGCGATCTCGTTGGGGGTCTTCTGTCGCTTCGCGCCCTCCACCAGGGTGATCATGCGATCGAGGAACGTCTCGCCGGGATTCGCGGTGATGCGAATGACCAGGAAGTCGGACAGCACCTTCGTGCCACCGGTGACCGCGGAACGGTCGCCACCCGACTCGCGAATCACCGGCGCGGACTCGCCCGTGATGGCCGATTCATCCACCGACGCGACCCCTTCGATCACTTCACCGTCGCCCGGGATCATGTCGCCGGGCGTGCACAGTACGACGTCGCCCTTGCGCAGCTGGCCACCGTGCACCGACTCGACCGCAGATCGATCCTTGGGGTTGCGGAGGCGCTTCGCGGCCGTGTCGGTGCGCGACTTTCGCAACGTCTCGGCCTGCGCCTTGCCGCGGCCCTCGGCCATGGCTTCCGCGAAGTTCGCGAATACGACCGTGAACCAGAGCCATAGCGTGATCTGCAGCGTGAACCCGATGCCCTCTGCGCCCCTGATCAGGTCGCGCAGCAGGACGAGGGTCGTGAGCACGCTCCCGATCAGCACCACGAACATCACCGGATTCCGCACCATGTGACGCAGGTTCACGGTTTTCCAGAAGGAAGCTTGGATCGCGCGCTTCACGATCGGCGGATCGAACAGGGGGCGTTGGGTGAGAGCCATGCTAGAACAGCCTCCCCGCCTGCATGAGGAGGTGCTCGACGATCGGGCCGAGTGAGAGCACCGGGAAGAACGTCAGCGCGCTGACGATGAGAATGACCGAGATCAGCAGCACCACGAACAGCGGCGTCGTCACCGGGAAGGTGCCGGCCGATTCCGGGACGATCTTCTTCTCGGCGAGGAAGCCCGCCAGGGCGAGCATCGGCACGTGCATCGCGAACCGCCCGATGAGGGTGTTCAGCCCGAGCAGCGTGTTGTAGAAGTAGGTGGAGCCGGTGAGGCCGGCGAACGCGCTGCCGTTGTTCGCCGCGGTGGACGTGAAGGCGTACACGATTTCCGAGAGACCGTGGGGGCCGGCGTTGTTCCGCCCGGCCAGCCCCGCGGGCGTCACCGCCGCCAGCGCCGACAGCGTCAGCACGGCCCCCGCGAACACCAGCACGTACAGCATCGCCATCTGGACTTCGCGCGCCTGGATCTTTTTGCCCAGGTACTCAGGTGTCCGTCCCACCATGAGTCCGGCGATGAACACCGTCAGGACCACCATCACGAGCATCCCGTAGAGCCCCGCCCCGACGCCGCCGTACACCACTTCGCCCAGCTGCATGTTGACGAGCGGCACCAGGCCGCCGATCGGGGTGAAGGAATCGTGCATCGCGTTGACGCAGCCACAGGAGGCGTCGGTCGTCATCGTGGCGTACAGCGCCGAGTTGGCGATGCCGAAACGGACTTCCTTCCCTTCCATGTTGCCGCCGGGGTTGATCGCCGACGCCACGACGTCCACCCCGCGTGCGGCGTGGATCGGGTTGCCGCGCGCTTCCGCCCAGTAGGACGTGGCGACCCCGCCGATGAACAGGACATACATCGCCGCCCACAGCGCCCAGCCGTGCTTCTGATTCTTGGCCATGCGCCCGTAGGTGTAGGTCAACGCCGCAGGGATCGCGAAGATCGCGAGCATCTGCCAGAAGTTGGTCCAGGGCGTGGGGTTCTCGAACGGGTGGGCCGAATTCGCGTTGAAGAAGCCACCGCCGTTGGTGCCGAGCTGCTTGATCGCCTCCTGGCTCGCCACCGGTCCCATGGCCAGGATCTGCTTCGCGCCTTCGACGGTGGTGACCGTGACATAGTGCGCGAAGTTCTGGATCACGCCCTGCTGCACGAACAAGAGCGCGAGCAGCGCACTGAGCGGCAGGAAGAGGTAGAGCGTCCCGCGCACCAAGTCCGCCCAGAAGTTGCCCAGTCGTCCAGCCGAGCGGCGCACGATGCCGCGCGCCAACGCCACGGCGACCGCCACGCCCACCCCAGCTGACATGAAGTTGTGGAACGCGAGCTGGGTCATCTGGGAGAAATACGACATGGTCGACTCGCCCGAGTACGACTGCCAGTTCGTATTGGTCGTGAACGAGGCTGCCGTCTCGAACGCCTGCCGGTCGGGCACCGCCACGAAAGCCTGTGGATTGAGGGGCAGCAGATGCTGCAGCCGCAGTGCCGCGTAGGTCAGCAGCATCGAGGCGGCGCTGAAGATCAGCATCGACGCGGTGTAGCGGGTCCAATGCTGGTCCTCCGCCGGGTTCACTCCCGCGGCCCGATAGAGCACGTGCTCCACAGGTCCGAGCCAGGTCAGCGAGCCGTCGTACACCCTGAGGACGTAGATCCCGAGCGGCTTCGTGATCAGCAGCAGCGCGACCGAGTAGAACGCGATCTGCAGCCATCCGCTGACGGTCATGTCAGAACTTCTCCGGTCGCAGCAGCGTGTAGAGCAGGTACAGCAGGATCGCCACGGCGGTGAGGCCGCCGATGATCGAATCGAAGGTCATGGCGCGCGGTCCTCGCCCTCTTGCCGGCGGCCGAGCGCGTCGCAAGCGCGCACGTAGGCGAGCATCAGCGCAAAGAAGAGCACCGTCAGGGCGACGTAGGCGATGTCGAGCACGAGTACGAAAGCCTCGAATGGGGACTCGAGGCTCACGATAGACGGAAGGACGTTAGCGCGGGCTTAGGACTGCGCCCTGAGGCGTTAAGGTTTCGTAAGGGTGAATGCCACCACGTAGTCGCCCGCTCCCCAGGCCCCACCACCCCCCACCGCTATCACGACGAACTGCTGGCCCGATGCGAGCCGATAGCTCATCGGCGTGGCTTTGCCGCTCTCGGGCAACGGGCCCCGCCACAGCTCTCGTCCGGTCTCGATGTCGAACGCGTGGAGCCAGCGGTCGAGCGCCGCAGCGATGAACACCACGCCGCCCGCCGTCACGATCGGTCCACCCAGGCTGGGCGAGCCCCACTCGGCCGGAATCTTCGCGGCCTGCTCCGGGGGAACCAGTCGGGCGGGCGAGCCGAGCGGGACTTCCCACAGCCGGCCGCCCGTCTTCAAGTCGATCGCGACGAGCGTTCCAAAGGGCGGCGGCGTGCACGGCAGACCGGCCGGACTCAAGAGGATACGCCGCCGCATCACATAGGGCGTCCCCTCCATGCCGTTGTACTCGTAGTCGTGACCCAGCCGCTTGTCCTCGGCCATCGACCGCTCATGGTTGAAGCGGTCGCGCGGGATCAGCTGCACCACCGCGCCGATCCGGTTCACCGGCACGACCGCGATCTGCCGTACCGGATCCACGGCGACGCCGCCCCAATGCGCGCCGCCGATGTTGGAGGGCATCACGAAGGTTCCCCGCACGCTCGGCGGCGTGAAGATCCCCTCGTTCCGGAGCCCATCGATCGCGGCGTGGCAGGCGGCGCGGTCCGCGTCGCTCGTGCCCCACACACTGTCTGTCGAAAACCGATGGGGGCTGAGCGGCGGCGTCACCGCGGTGAAGGGCTGGGTGGGAGACGCCTGCTCCTCCGGGATGTCGCTCGCGGGAACCGGACGCTCCTCCACCGGAAAGATCGGCTGCCCAGTCTCGCGGTTGAGTACGAACAGCATGCCGGACTTCGTAGCCTGAACGACGGCGGGGATCGGGGCGCCGCCGTGAGTGACAGTCACCAGCGCCGGCGGGGACGCGTTGTCGTAATCCCACAGGTCGTGGTGCACGGTCTGAAACGCCCAGACCAACTTGCCGGTCGAAGCCCGGAGGGCCACGATCGAGTTGGCGTAGCGGTTGTTGCCGAGACGGAGCACGCCGTAGTAGTCGGGGGCGGCACTTCCGGTGGGGACGAATACGAGATCCCGTTCGGGGTCCGCCGCCAGGACCGACCAGGCGTTGGCGGCGCCCGTCTTGTGGGCCATCGCGCCGCGCCACTCGCCGTAGGCGGGATCCTTGGGATCCTGCGGGATCGGGTCCCAGGTCCACTTGAGGGTCCCGGTGCGGGCATCGTAGGCGCGCACCTCGCCGCTCGCCGGGTTGGGCCTGCTGTTGTCCGCGACCGAGGAGCCGGTGATCACCAGCCCGCTCACGACCACCGGCGGCGACGTAATCGAATACGCGCCCGGCTCGAACGGCGGAATCCGCAGGCCGGCCTTGAGCTCCACCATTCCCTTCGCGCCGAACCCGGCGCAGGGCCGCCCGTCCCGGGCGTCGAGGGCGAACAGTTGTGACTGCGCCGTGGCCACGAATATCCGCCGCCGACACGCAGCCCCAGCGGGAGCGGACTCATCGAGCCAGGTGGAGACGCCTCGGCTGGCGAAGTCGCCGTAGCTCACGTCGCGCTTGATCTTGGGGTCGAACACCCAGCGCTCGCGTCCCGTGGCCGGGTCCAGCGCGATCACCCGCCCCAGCGGGGTGCCAAGGTACATCGTCCCGTCCACCACGAGGGGAGTCGCCTCGAAGGCGGTGGCCTTTTCGGTTTTGAAGCGGGGGTCGGTCTCTCCGGTGCGGTACGTCCATGCCACTGCAAGGCGGGTGACATTCTCCCGGGTGATCGTCGACGCTGGGCTGTAACGGCTTCCCTGGGCGTCGCGCCCGTTGGCGCTCCAGTCGACTTCCTGGCCATGGAGTGCAGCGGGTGCGATCCCGAGCAGCAGCGCCGTCACCAGTACACGCATGCCCCACCTCCCCGAGTGAATTCGCCAGCGGCTCGATGTCGAGACGAGCCTCGGCCCACGAATGTTACACGGCACTTGACCCGGCGCCCGCCGGCCGGGGACATTGCGGTGAACCCTGCCAGGAGCCAATCCGTGACCGCGACCGCCACCACGAATCCCAATTTCTCATTCGTTCTCGATCACGCCCCGGCCGAGCCCGCGGCCGCCAGGCAGCACTTTCTTGCGAAGCTCGCGTTCGAGACCGATCCTGCGGACGTGCATCTCGATTTGGAACGTCGGCACCCGGGGATCGTCGTGATAGACACGCGCAGCCCGGACGCCTACGCGCGCTGCCACATCCCCGGCGCCGGCAACCTGCCGACTCGCACCATCAGCCCTGAGACGACGGCGTCCCTGCCCCGCGACAAGGTGATCGTGACCTACTGCTGGGGCCCGGGATGCAACGGCTCCACCCGGGCCGCCGCGAAGCTCGCCGCCCTCGGCTTCCGCGTGAAGGAAATGATCGGTGGGATCGGCTACTGGAGAAAGGAAGGGCTGCCGGTCGAAGGGACGTCGCCGGACGACGCGCCGCTGTACGCCTGACGGCAGGCCGGCGTCGAGGGTCGTGCTTTTGCGCCGTTCCAACTATTGTGTAGCAGGCCGAGCGGCCAAGACCTTCGATGCCCGAAGCCCCGCAGTGGGCCCGTGTGCGCGGCGAGATGAATTGCTACATCCGTCGAGGGGCGTGGTACGAAGTGCTTCGCCTCACGCCCGAAGAAGTGGTGCTCGAGGTGAATCGGCGACCGGTGCGCGTCGAACGATCCTCGATACAGATCGTGCCCCTCCGGCCGCACACGTGGTCCGTGGTGGCCCGCCCCCGAGACTCCGTCGACATGCCGCTGAGTTGGGGATCGCCCTACGTGGTCTGCCCCGGCTGTGCCCATCGCCAGCGCCTCTCGGGACAGCCAACGGATTTGCGGTGCGAGAAATGCGGCGGCGTGTTCGCGATCGCCTGGGATGATCCGTATTGAGCCTGACGCCGTGCCCACCGATTTGCTAAGTTGAGTCCGACAATCACGCGACCGTGGCGGAACTGGTAGACGCGCAGGACTTAGGATCCTGTGGGGCAACCCGTGGGGGTTCGAGTCCCTCCGGTCGCATCGTGCTCAGCTCGTCCTGAGGTAGCGCTCGTCCCAGGCGACCGCGAACGACTGCTCGCAGCGGGTGCACCGCTTCTCGCCGGACGGCCGGCCCACCGGCGCGCGCGCGGCGCAGTTGGGACACACCACGTAGAAAAAGCCCCAGCTCTCAGGCAGCTTGTTGGCGTCTTGCGGGCGCGGCACGATGGTCCATCGGCTGGGACGCGTCTCGGTGATTTCCACGGAGTCCCGGGGAACCCGCAGCGTCGCGTTGTCCACCTCGAGCACTGCCTCGTCTGGCCCGAGGCTCCGCACGAGATACCACGCACCGCGCCGCAGCACACTTGGGGTGTCCTGGCGCAGACGCGCCCAACGCTGGCTGGGCGCCGCGGGCGCGGACACTCAGCTCACCCGCGG
>Ga0193755_1000460_pt1 | contig 11733 bp, 7 predicted proteins | sample H1a2metaG_FD_144921 | JGI IMG/M metagenome (GOLD analysis project Ga0193755, IMG submission 144921) | Soil microbial communities from a riparian zone of the East river system, Colorado, United States - H1a2 | ecosystem: Environmental > Terrestrial > Soil > Riparian zone | place: USA: East River...
TCCGAGAGTGAAGCGAAGCTTCGGAGAATTCGCCCCGGTTAGTTTGACTGATGATCCCCCACCGCTTTTGATTGGCACTTCCGACCAGCGGCTGATCCGACTGCGATTATACTCGCGTCGCTGAGCTAAGCAAATCGAATCGCTCAAACACTCGTGGCCATGAGGCGGACTGGTCTAGCAGACAATTGCGCGGTAGTGACTCAACAGACCGGATATCGAAATCAATAGTGCAATAAAGACACAGCCATAGTAGAATGCCGAGCGTTGCCACAGAACAACTCCCCTGATCCGCCAGGCGGCTCGGCGGAGGATGATCTAAGTTGAGAGTCAGTTGTGGACCCGAGCAGTTGTTATGTTAAGCGCGCAGCCTGGTCCACAAGAAAAACGCGAGGGCCAACATCAGCAGCGCCGGGCCGGGGTCCCCAGTTCCAGCCGGAGCGAAGTGTTCAGTTTCGCCGTTGACAGGCGCGTTCATGTTTTCGCCGCGATCGCAGATGCAACCTTCGCTACCGCACCCGCACCAGCCGCCCGCCTGAGTGTGTCCGGCAAAGGCGACTGCACCGAAGGGTTGAGTTGTAGGTGTTCTATTAGTCGGCGAACTTAAGAACCACGTCGGAAACACAAGCATGCAGAGAGTCGCCAGAAATAATCTAACCTTCATCGATTCTTCCTCCTTCAAACTGCTGGCTGACACCGCTAAGCGATTCAGCCGCGGCGCATTGTACCAGCAGACACTCCTCAAATTATTAACCAGTTTTGAGACAAACCAGGCTGTAAGCTCTGTGACGGACGAGCTTGTTTCTTTGGCAGAACTAGCGTACGCGGCGCGACAGTATGAGTTGCTGGGTGTCGTCGCAAAGTCGCTGCTGAATATGCCGTCGCGTAAGGGCGAGAGCAGTGGGCTCTACTACTACGCACTTCACATGAACAGGTATGGGTTTGGAAATGTAGAAAAAGCTAACCGCTTGTTTGAACGCGTCGCATGTGAAGGGAGTTTGCCATTTAGGGCACGGGCAATGTGGGGTCTGGGCAGGAACTCAACTCTGGCCTCTGATCCAAAGACCGCGCTTCTGTGTTACAAGGAATCCGCGCGTATGCTCGAGCTAGAGCCCACACTCGATTCCGTAACTTGGTTCGGAACGATACTAAATGTCGCCGTGATCAGGAGTTTTGAAGGCGATCGCCGCGGCGCGCTTGCTGATCTCGAGAGTCTTCTGCCGCTGGCTAACGTCGTCGGCCGAAAGCAACCAGCTTTGTACCATGAGTATTTGAATAGCCTTGCCGTCGAGTGGGGAGAGGCTGGACGGCTCGCGGAAGCGCGGCACCTGTCGCTAATAACGAATGCCTTGCCTTACGCCTCGGCGTACCCGGAGTGGCGCGAGACCCTTTATGAGATTGAGTTAAAGACAGTGCGACCTTCGCGGTCTGTTGTGCCGGTTTCTCAAATCGCTTTGGAGGAAAGAGACTCTCCGACCCAAATCGTATCGTGGCTTGGCGGTCCTACGCGCGAATCCGACTCCGCCCCTCGTCGCTCGACGAGTTCAGCGCGCATAATTAATCTTCACGACTGGAAGAAGAAGTTGGACAAGAAATCAAACGGAAATACGCAGAAGAAACCTTCTCTGGAGCAGATACGAGCGATGACCCTCGAAGAGAAGCAAGCGACGATCACCCGATGCGTCTATGCTGATGAAGTGACCGAAGAAATGCTGGATTCGATTCTTCAAGTCACTCTGGGGTCAGAAACGGGAGAGAGGGACAAGGTCTAGAGCGGCTCTCTGCGGCGATACGGTTTTCGCGACGACTTGCTAAAACTCTTGGCGGTCCTTAGCACAACCGCGCGATCTTCGTCCGACAATTCAACGACCTGCTCCAATATCTCTTTTACGGAGGGTCTGGACACCACTTCTTCCATCAGCCGTAGGATCATTACCGCGTGCCACGGATCAGCAGTTGCACTGTCATCTGAATCAGAGCCGGCCAACCCCCGCGCAACTCTAAAAATCTCGTCTTCGTCCACACCCAGACCGCGAGCCAGCGCCTGGAGCTTTTCCACGCTGGGGTTGCTCGCTCGACCTCGAAGGATGCTGCCAACATAGGCATCGGTTATTTTCGAATCCGACATCGCCTGGACGTCTCGAAGCGAGAGACGCTTCTCCTTCAGCACCCGAGCAATGTATTGAGCCAGGCCGTCTATCTCTTTCTTTGCCATACCGTCCTCTGCTCGATACGGACTGGCTTTGTTGCGATGCGCCGGTCCGTCTGGTGTAGCTCGCCAACGACACACTGGCCGCTAACAACCCGTCGTACTCTCAATCTCCACCGCTTTGTATCACAGGCGCTTTCTGGGCTCAATAGCGGGCCGGTAAAGTCAAAACAGCGAGTTCCGCGCCCGCCGCGGTGAACTATCGTCCACATCGACTGCAAGTATGTGAAGCGCCTCAGGCATTTTGCAATCGAGTTTCATCCCCTTGGCCGGCAAGTTGGGTTAGATCACGCTTTAGCTTGCCATACGGCGGATGACCCTCTAGCATAAATTGTTTCGAGCAAGCGATGCAACGAAACCTTATGGCGGTCAATGAGAAAACAATAGAGACACTCGTCGAAGCGGTTCGAAAGATCAGTAACTCGCTGGACCTCGACGAGGTGCTCGATACGATATTCGACTCGCTCAAAGAGCTTATTGACTACTCGGCTGCGGTCATCTGCGTAATAGATACGCGGAGCGGCGCTGTCTACGAGTTAAAGACGACCGGATACCCGCCGGATTCGCTTCGGCAAGATTTCCTGTCGTCGGGCGGCGGGATCATCGGATGGGTGCTCGAGAACGGACATGGCGAGATAGTAAACGACGTCAAAACTGATGCGCGCTACGTGAAGGCGCGACCCGAAACGCACTCAGAAGTAGCTGTTCCAATAATCCGCGCCGACGGAAAGGCGATCGGGGTGATCAACCTTGAAGCCGACCGGGTCAACGCCTACGACGAGCGAGATCTGGAGCTGCTTACTATGTTCGCTTCTCTAGCTGCGGCGGCGATCGATCATACGCTGCTTCACCGCCAGGTGATGCGGCAGCGCCGGGCTGAAAGCGAACTTGAGCTTGCGCGCAAGGTCGTCGATAGCCTGCTGCCACGCTCCTTTCCGATCATCGAAGGCTTCGACATCTATGGAGCCTCGATACCTGTGCGCGAGGTTGGAGGAGATTATCTCGATTTCATAGACTCAATCACTGATCGCCTCGCAGTCATAGTAGCGGACGTTTCTGGCAAGGGGTTGGCAGCCGCACTGATAATGGTGACGTTTCGCGCTTACCTCCATGCGACGGTCATCAACGAGCTTTCGATGCGTGTAGTGATGGCGCGGGTTAACCGGCTGATACACGAGACAACAGATGGCGACCGGTTTATCACCAGCTTCTACGGCCTGGTCGACCCCGAGCATAAACGACTGCTGTACATCAACGCCGGCCACAACCCTCCTATGCTGCTTCGAGCGGATGGGACGAGCCAACTGTTACAGGAGGGCGGCCTTCCGCTGGGAGTTTTTGTCGACTCGCGTTATTCGGAGTCGGTGGTGGAATTTCGGTCGGGCGATATCCTGGTCCTCTACACGGACGGCGTGGTCGAGGCGAACAATCAGCGCGACGAAGAGTTTGGCTTGGAGAGACTGGAAAAAATCGTTCGAGCCGCGAGCGACCGCCGGGCTCACGAGATAGTAGAATCAATAACCAGGGCGGTTGACGAGTATTCGGCGGAGGTAGGCGGCCCCGAAGACGACCTCACGGTTTCAATAATCAAAGTGAAGTAGCTACATCACTCGGTACTGGCCCAACTCGTTTGTGCCGAGTGTCTGCGATTGAGCGAACAGCGCTTTTCGTCGAGTCTTGTCCGCGTACATCGCACGGTCAGCGGCCAGCAGCAACGTGTCCAGCGTGTCGCCATCCATCGGAAAACTGGCGCTGCCCACGCTCATTCCTATGAAGAGTTTCATGCCATTGAACCCAAAGTCGTGCTTGTCGATCGCGTTCTGCATCCGCCTGGCCAACTCGGCTACTTCCTCCGGACCCACCTGGAGTATCGCGACAAACTCATCGCCGGCGTAGCGACTCACAAAGTCGACCGAGCGAACCTGGCCGGATAACAATCGCGCAATCTCCCTCAGCAGTTGATCTCCCGCTTGATGGCCAAGCCTGTCGTTCACCGCCTTAAAGCCGTCCAAATCCATCATCATCACTGAAAAACAGTCGCGATGGCGGCGCGCGCGGTCCGCTTCCTCTTCGAAGCGGTATCGCAAAGCCCTGGCATTTGGCAGACCGGTCGATAGATCGGTAAGGGCGCTGGTCTCGGTTCTTTCGTGATGCACCGCGTTTGCTATCGCATCTGTAGCAAGCTTCGCAACCGCTTCTATAAGCCTGAGATGATCCGCCGTATAGGAATCCTGATCGGCTGAGTAGAGCGCAAGAGCGCCGAGCACGGTCTTGTCTCTGATCAACGGCACGACCGTAGCTGTCCGATAGTCCTCGCTCGACTCTACACCCAGCGCGTCGAGGTCCAGGCGGGGATCGCAGTTGTGCATGGGGGTGGCATTGGCGACGACCCAACCAGTGATCCCGCCACCGGAAGGAACCCGCTTGCCACGGAATCGTTCGGCGTCGCGGCCAGCAACGTGCGCGGCTTCAAGATCCGTGGAGTCGGGGTTAACAAGAAACAGTACACAGGTTGTGTAACTGACGATGTCCTCAAGCCGCGAAGCGAAGACTGCAAATGTATCGCGAAGGTCGAGGCTTGTGCCGATCGTTTGCGCAATATCGTATAGCGTGATTACCTCGCGGTGAGCGCTGCGGATTCGCTCGAACACAAATGGCCCGCTGTCTCCCTGTTCGGGTTCCAGGCCGCCGGTCTTATGCTCTGTCCCTACCATCCTCGGCTCAACGCGCTGCTCGCGCACCTCGGCTTCGAACTCGTCGAGGTGATCGAGAAAAGTCTTCACCACGTTAGGGTCAAAGACCGACCCACTGCCCTCCCTCAACATCGCGATCGCCTCATCGTGAGTCATCGCCTTGCGATATTTGCGATCCTCGCGCACCGCATCGAAGCAGTCAGCAAGCGTCATTATCCGCGCTGTGATCGGTATCTCATCGCCCCGCAATCCGTCAGGGTAGCCCCGCCCGTCCCAGCGTTCGTGATGATGCCTGACGACCGGAACAACGGGATATGGAAAGCCGACTCGGTCGAGGATCTCGGCCCCCACTATTGTGTGAACCTTCATCCGATCAAATTCGGCTGGAGTCAGCGCGCCGGGCTTATTCAAGATGTAGTCCGGCACGGCGAGCTTGCCGATGTCGTGAAGCAGGGCGCCAGCCTTCAACGCTTCGATCTCCGGCTCGGAGAGGCCGAATAACCGGGCAAGCCCGGTGGCGTAGATCTGCACGCGCCGCACGTGGTCGTGAGTCACTTCGTCTTTGGCATCGATCGCAATCGCGAGCGCTTCAATGGTCTTTAGGTGCAGGTCGGCCACTTGCTCTGCGTGGCGGTTCGAGGTTTCAACCCGGTCGAGATAAGCCTTATAGGTGAAGTAGGTGATGGCGAGGATGGGCACCGAGATCATCAACGCATAAAACGGCACTATTGTAAGAAGCTTGACGATCAGGCAAGCCATCGCACTCGTGCCGGCGTATGAGAGCCCGGTCCACGCGACGCCGCCCCTCCTGGCTGGCGTAACGTCGCCTTCCCGGCCAACCGCCGTCACAGCGCCCATCACCCCACAATTGACGATGAAGTGAACTGCGCTTAGTAACGCCACCGCCATTGCAAGCTCGCCGAGGTCCGATCCCAATCGATGCGCCTCTCCGAACACCAGGCTCACCGCTTGAGCCGATGCAAGGATTGAAAGGCTCATCAAGGCCGATTTGAAGAAGAGACGCTTACCGCGCTCTTTTGCTTGAAGCGCCAGGGCCCCGGCATTCAATGCCGCGAGGACTACCGAAGCGTGAACTCCGTAGAGCAGCACCGAGATAAAAACGAACGTATCAGAAAGAGTTAGCGAGGTTTCGGTCTTGGGGATTCCTATGTCAACTCGCGAGACCATCAGAATGGTAACCAGGCTTAACAGGACCCATTCAAACTCGACGCCGGTGCCAGCGATGGACCATCCCGAGTAACCAAGAACGAGCAGGCCCGCAATGGTCACAGCGATGACCATCAGGTTGGAAATCTCCTTGAGCTGCCCGCCTCTCGTCGGCGACATAGCTACGGCCCTTTCCTGTTGACGAAGAAAATGCGTATCGATTTCTTGATGCGACACACGGGCCAGAGCCCAGGTTTCGACTAAATCGATGGCTCGAAAGGAGATCGGCTCGAATCGAAGGAGGCAAGACAACGTGCGCGCGACTGAAATTGACTTGGTTGATTGATGCGTTTCGGTCAAAATGCGCTTTGAAAAACTCTCCAACCTCAGGCGGCCTGCCAATTCGCGAAGGTTGGTGCCATTCTCAATTCCTCATCGACCTTGTTGACAAGAACCGATCCGCCCAGTCTTTACGTAACAGTCGAGCGTGGGGTATAAATGATTAGCCGTGTTGGCCCTGAGTTTTTGAAGGATAAACCAAAAAACAAGTGAATCAAAGAAGATTTTTAGTTCCGATTATCATTCTGTCCTGCGCCTTGGCATCAATCACCTCGATTGTGCTTGTAAACGCAGGCCCTCCACCCACCGACCTGGCTAGCCTCGATGCCACGCAAGCAAACGACCCGCTCGACGAGTCGAGCGCCGCGGTTTCAGCCACCCTGCCGCTCTTCCACCGTCTGAACGCGAGTTACGTGCGCGGCGCTCAGCCCGTGCGTGGCGGCATCGGGATCCTCACGCGACTTGGCATAAAGACCATCGTTGACCTGCGCTCGAACTACGACCACACCGACGAAATTGGCGAGGCAGCCCAACGCGCAGGGATTGGTTACTACTGGCTTCCGACGAGCGTGTGGGACCCGCCCACCGACGCAGAAGCCAACCGCTTCATTTCGCTGGTCAGCGACACGTCCAAAGGCCCATTCTTCGTCTTCTGCGCGGACGGCCTGAACCGGACCGGGGAAATGAGTGCGCTCTATCGGGTGGCGGTGGAAAAATGGACTGTGGAACAAGCGTTAAAGGAAGTAGACGAGCTCGGCTTCAACCCGTACTACTACACGCTGCGGAACTACGTTTGGACTTACGCAAGAAAGTTCCGGCCAGAAGCTGTGCCGCCTGGCGCACGCGGGTTGAGCGCTTCCGAGTTGAGACCCGACTGAGTCGGGTTGCCCGTTTCACCCTTAAGAAGTCTCAACCGCACAATGACAAGGAGGCGCTGGGAAACACCCGAGTAAACTTCTTGTCCTGTCTTTGTTGAACGGGCCGGCTTCGGGTCTTGGTGCCTTCGTTGCGGCGTTCTTCATCTCAGCGCGCTCCTGTCCTATTCTAAGGATGCTAGTCTTCACAGAGCGAGCTTGATAGAATTTGGACAGTTATGGATGGCTCATCGCTATCGGCGGTTCTTATCAAGCTAGCGGTTGTTTTGCTCCTCGTCCTGGCCAATGGTTTCTTCGTCGCCTCGGAGTACGCGCTGGTAAGCGTGCGGCGGTCCCGAATCTCGGCTCTGGTGGCCGACGGCAACAAGCGCGCGCGCACGGTGATGCGCATAATCGAGAACCTCAGCGCTTACATCTCTGCATTTCAGCTCGGCGTGACGCTGGCAAGCCTTGCTCTCGGATGGTTAGGAGAGAGCACGATCGCGGCGCTGCTTCTACCGCTGTCGGAACAAATGCTGCCCGCCTCTACCTCTGCGGTGGCCGCGCACTCGGTCGCGGCAGCGATCGCGTTTGCGATTATCACTTACTTTCACATCGTACTCGGAGAGCTTGTGCCCAAGACGCTCGCCCTCGAACGAGCCGAGCGACTGGCACTGGCGGTCGCCATGCCCGTCCACATTTTCTACCGAACCTTCAAAGCGCCCATCTGGCTGCTGGATCGCTCGGGCGGCGCTGTCGTTCGATGGCTGGGCTTCTCGTCCTCGGCTCAAGAGACAGCGGCGTACAACGAAGAAGAGCTGCGCCAACTAGTAGCGCTCAGTCACAAGAGCGGCCACTTGATCGAGGACGAGCGACGCTTGATCTCCAATGTCTTCGACTTCACTGAAGCCACGGTTGAAAGCGTGATGGTGCCTCGCACCGAGATCGAAGCGGTGGACGCCAGCCTCGAACCCGTCGAGATGCTCGACCTGTTCGAGGACACTGGCTATTCGCGGATGCCCGTTTTCCGCGAGTCGCTCGACAACATCATTGGCATTCTCCTTCATAAAGACCTCAGTAGAGTTGTGCGGCGAGGCGGCCCCGTCAATCTGGAAGAGATTATGAGGCCGCCAGTTTTTCTTCCGACGTCGGTGATGCTCAACGACGCGCTTCGAAGGTTGAGGCGTTCGACCGAACACATGGCGCTGGTGGTCGACGAGCACGGCGGAGTCGAAGGGTTAGTCACGCTGGAAGACTTGCTTGAGGAGATAGTCGGCGACATTCGCGACGAACACGACGACGCCGCCGTCAGGCAGATAGTCGAGCAGCCCGACGGGAGCTTCAATGTAAAGGGGAACCTTTCGATCAGAGACGCGAACAAGCGGCTCGAGTTAGGCTTGCCCGAGTCGGACAGCTACCACACCGTTGCGGGGTTTATGATGGCTCGCGCCGGCCGCATTCTCCAGCCGAGCGAGAGCGTTGAGTACAACGGATTGAAGCTAACGGTTCAGTCAACCCACGGCAATCGCATAGTCGATACCAAAATCGAGCGAGTCGCCAACCAGGCCGCCACCGCGCCTTCGGCTACTACCTGAAAATCCTCTCAATGAACTCGCTGGTTTTTTTGGCTTCCACACTCCAGGTCGTGGCCTGTTGGTCTACAAGCGGCTACTCAGCTGGCGCCGCCGTCCGTTGAGAAATAAGTGCGTTGCGGATCGCGAAAATATTTCGTTCGAGCCAGCTGCGAGCACGTTGGGACTTTGAGTATCGACGGTGATGAACACTTCACTCCGAAGGCCGGGCTCCTTCCTCATTGCCGGCCCAAACCATCGCCACAGCGGGCACCATCGAATGCCGCCAAAAAGGTTGACAGGTAATGCGGTGAGGAATACAGTACGCGTCGTGTGACGAGGGACCTGAGTAGTAAGCACACCAAAGATCTGAATCCTGAAGCTGTGAATTCGACCTCTGTGTAAGATCGTTCGGTGAGAGACCGAAATCCATATCTCGTTGCCCCAGACAACAGACAAGAACTTCGGACCGGCTCGCGGTTGTGGGAGAGAGTCGGCCGTAACAACTATTGTCCGATTGAGGAGGTAACGATATGACAGGTGACGCCAGATTAGAACGCAAAGTCGGCCGAGGCGCTAACGGGCCTAAGTCCAATCACTCCCTGAGAGCAGTGATGATTCTCATGAGTCTGTTAGCCTCGGTACTGTTGGTGGCAGCTCCTGCTTCAACGCAGGTTTCCAAGGGCGGTAACCCACAAAAGGTCGAGGTCGTCGAGGGGCGGCAAGCCGTTGCCAACGAGGTGCTGGTGAAATTCCACGCCTCGGGTAACGTCGCCCAGGCCGAGCAGGACGCGGACATCGATTCAGACGAGGAAATAGGTGGAATCGGCGTTCGTTTGTTTCATTCGCGCAGCAAAGATGTCGCTACTCTGTTAGCAGAGCTCAAAGCGCGTCCTGATGTTGCTTACGTCGAACCGAACTTCATCATTCATGCCGATCTCACTCCCAATGATCCGAGCTTTTCAAGCTTATGGGGATTGCTAAACACCGGACAGGTCATCGGGGGTCAGACAGGCACACCGGGGGCAGACATTAGCGCCACCTCGGCCTGGGACATCTCCACCGGCTCACGAGCCAACGTCGTCGCCGTAGTGGATACCGGTATTGATTACAACCATGCTGACCTGGCTGCGAACGTTTGGTCCGCGCCTACGTCGTTCACCGTAACGATTGGAGGTCAGAACATTACCTGCGCCGCCGGTACGCACGGTTTTAACGCCATCACCAACACCTGTGATCCGTTGGATGACAACAATCATGGATCGCATTGCTCCGGGACCATCGGAGCTGTAGGCAACAATGGCGTTGGCGTAGCGGGGGTAAACTGGACCGCAAGCATCATGGGCGCCAAGTTCCTGAACTCAGGTGGCAGCGGCACCACTGCCGGCGCGATCAATGCCATCGAGTTCACGATACAGGCTAAGCAGATCTTCGGAGCTAACGCTAACGTGCGGGTGCTGTCAAATAGCTGGGGCGGCGGAGGCTTCTCTCAGGCACTGCTGGACGAGATCAACAAAGCCAACGCTAACAACATGCTGTTTGTAGCTGCGGCAGGCAACAACGGAAGCAACAACGACAGCGCCCCCTTTTATCCGGCCAGTTACAACGCGCCCAACGTTGTGGCTGTGGCGGCAACTGACAACAGAGACCAAAAGGCTTCGTTCTCCAATTTCGGCGCCACGAGCGTGGATCTGGGAGCGCCAGGCGTCAACGTGCTTTCGACTACTATCGGCAACACCTACTCCTTCTTCAGCGGGACATCAATGGCCACGCCTCACGTTTCCGGCGCCGCAGCGCTGGTGTTGTCCGTTTGCTCACTTGACACTGCCGCGCTGAAGAGCAACTTGCTTAACAACGTTGATCCGATAACTGCGCTCTCTGGCATCACCGTCACTGGCGGCCGGCTTAACGTCGATAATGCCATCCGCGCTTGCAGTGGTCCGCCTACGCCAGATTTCTCTCTGTCGGCCAGTCCTTCTTCTCAGACAGTAACGCAAGGCGACAGCACCGTCTACACCGCCACGGTTACTCCATCGGGAGGATTCAGTGGTACGGTCACATTCAGCGCGAGCGGATTGCCTGCTGGAGCCGGCGCCAGCTTTAATCCGGCTTCTGTAGCGGGTTCCGGATCTTCCACGATGACAGTGACCACTAGCGGTGCGACCCCTCCGGGCAGTTACACTTTGACTATCACGGGAACAAGCGGGAGCCTGGTGCACTCGACCACCGTAACTCTGGTCGTCGCCAGTGCAACCGCAGACTTCTCGCTTTCCGCTACGCCGTCATCTCGGACGATCGTGCGTAGAGGCAGCACGACCTACACTGTAACAGTGACTCCATCCGGAGCCTTTGCAGGAGCAGTCTCATTTAGTGTGAGCGGATTAACCGGCGGAGCAACGGCAAGCTTTAATCCGACGTCGGTAAACACATCCGGCAGTTCCACAATGACCGTCAACGCCGGGAACAAAACAGGCACGTTCACGTTAACGATCACGGGGACGAGTGGCAGTTTGCAACACTCGGCTTCGGTGACTCTGATTGTTACTCGGTAACTATAGAAGGTCGTCATCCCTGGGGACCTACGCCTCGGCGTAGGTCCCCAGGCATCGCACGTCGATCGCCAACTACTAAGCCTCAGCAACTTCGGGGCGGACGTAGTCCACGTTTGCCCGACAGGCCCTTGATATTCGGCCGGTTAAGTTTGACTGGCTGGGCGCAAGCTCTCTCCCCCGGATCACTTTTCCGCCATCGCGTCGGTGACTTTGATCCGGCCGGCAATGATGTCCTGTTTGGCGCGCTCGACTTCGTCAAGCACCGGCTGCGGGATCAAGCTCCGGTTGTAGTCGTCCAGCGCGTAGCCGATGCCGTCGTTGTCCAACCCGAACAGATGTATCCCCCCGGTG